>MDTD01059913.1_pt1 | contig 30791 bp, 29 predicted proteins | sample 811221 | NCBI WGS metagenome assembly MDTD01 (sample SAMN05326646, study PRJNA326480) | marine metagenome | isolation source: seawater | place: Pacific Ocean: South West | collected 2011 | reverse complement strand
TAATTTTATTTTTAGAAACTTTTCGTATGCTTTTATTATTGCAACAACAAGCGATGATGAGGATCCTAGTCCACTTCCAGGAGGGGCATCTGAAAATGATGTAACCTTTAAACTTAATGGTCTACCGTTATTGTAAAGATAAACCATCTTATTATAAATTGCTTTATGCAAATCAAGTGTTCCATCAAGCTTAAAATGGCTCTTTGCAGGACTTGTCCATTTTAAATTATAGTCCAATGACTTGAAGACAACTTTTTTTTCATTATTACTTTCAAAAATACAGTAAGAATTTAAATCAATAGTTGCGTTCAGTACTACTCCACCATACCTCTTGCTAAACGCTTCAATGTCAGTTCCACCTCCAGCAAAACTTATTCTCAACGGTGCTTTAGTTTTTATAATCATAAGTCATCAATTCTCTAAAGAATAGATTTTTACTACTTTCAAGATTTTCAAAAATTTGATTTAGTGAGTATGTTTGCTTTTTTATATCTTTTATTTTCTCTATCAACAAATGAGAACTAAGATTATTTAAATTTATGTTAAATTCTTCGAGGTTTAATTCAGTCATTAAAGCATTAATTTTGGGGTCATATTCAATTGAAATTAAAGGTAATTTGATCATCGATCCAATAATTAGAGAGTGAAGTCGCATCCCAACTAAAATTTCTACTTTGGAAAAATCATTAAATATTTTTTCTAAAGACCCACTAATATCTAAATTGACTAATTCAACATTTTTTGATTTTTCAATATTTAAGTCTAATAAAAAATCTTTATCATTTTTTGGTATATGATTACCACTTTCCATAATAAAAAAAATGTAGTTTTCATAATTTGTTTTACTAATAAAATCTCTGATAATACTTTTAAAATCTATTATTCCACTCAAGTTTGACTCGCGCAAGTTCCAATACCTGAGAGCAAATCCAATTGAATTTTTGTATTTATTTTTTTTTATATTATGATTCGTCAAAATATCTTGATTGTAAAAACAAAGGTCATTAATAATATCAAATTTTTTTAGGCATATTTTAGACAATAATTCTTTTGATCTTTTATCCCTAACAAAGATTTTAGAAAATAGAGAAATTAAAAATATTGAAACTTTAGATTTAAGTTTCCAAATAGGTCCTACACCTATGCTTAAATAAATTACTTTAGTTCGACATAACCAGGCGATTAATGTAAGCTTTAAATGAGTCACAATAGGATTTGCATTTTCAAAATCTCTAAATGCACTACCGCCTCCGTAAATATATAAATCAGATGAAATCATTATTTTATAGAACTGCATAATGAATTGGGTATTTTTTTTACTTTTATCTAAAATATCTACTGATAAATCATAGCTTTCTAGCATTTCTTTCGTATATTTTGGATTTAATGAGCAAATTGTAAAATTAGCATTATTAAACTTATTATTAATAAGTTTTAGCATAGTGACTAAAAGGACTTCATCTCCAAGATTTGAATTCCCATACCATCCATTAACAACAATTTTCATAGATAACTATATTGGTTTATATTACGATATTTTTTATCAGCTCTAAACTGTCTTGATAGCCTTTATTACTATATACCCATTTTTTTAAATTTGACGAAAATTCTAAATGTGTATTATTTTTATTATAATTATCTGTATCAATAAACTTTTCGATTATTTGTTCAATAGTGCTAAAATTTCCATCATAAACAAAATTTCCTTTAATACTGTGCAGAAAATGCTCTAGATGCGCCGGTCTACAAGATTCTCTAAATTGTCTATTTGGATAGTTTATGGATGGTGACAATTGCAATATTGGAGAATTGACGAGTGCTGCTTCTAAAACAAATGTGGTTCCAATATTTATTACCAAACTTGTTTGTCTTAATAGAAAATATCGAAATCTATGATAATTGTCATTAAGCATATTAATTTCATCTGCAGCCTTGCCAGTGCCTACAAAGATATATTCATTTATTCGTAAGCTTTTAAAATCTTCAATTAGACCATCTGGTTTTGGCTTGATGTAAAGAAAAATACCTCTTCTCATACAGAAATCAGACAAATCTTGAATTATTTTTAATTCTTCTGGGAAAATACGTTTGTTAGTTTTTTTTGCAGTACATACATATGTAATAAATTTTTTATTTTCTAACCATTCTAAATCTTTTTTAAGTAAATGATGGTGCTTAATTTCATTTTTAAGAAAATCGAGACTATGCTTACTGCACTCTTCAATGTATCTGAATTTTAGGGGATAAATTTGAAAAATCTTTAAGTCTTGCGAATATAGCTTTGTATCATTAATTAAGTCTTTATTCCATATAAAGATTTTTTTCGTATCAAATAATATTGGAGATTTATACAAATGATCCCAACTTTCTACAAGTGTTAGAATTTCTTTACGAGAAGATGAAAGATAAATAGGGTTGTTTGTGATAGTCAAAATTAAAATTTTCCTTGAAATAAATATATCTTTTAAAACAAATTTACTTATTAGAATAAAAAAATTTGATAATGACAAATATAATTTTGGCACTAAAAATCTAAGGAGCTTATACTTCATCGGTAAGTCTGAAATTACCCGATCATACATTTGAGAATAATTTTTACTTGCGAATGATCCTAAGTATAAATTTGTAAAAAACCCTAAAACTCTACTTTTGTAGTAATATTTTTCATAAACGGAAATTATATCTCTTTTAGGAATATTAAAATAATTTGAGATTAAAATATGGAAATTTGTATCTGGATAAAAGACCTGTATTTTAATATTATTTTTTTTAAAAAGATTAATAAGTGGTTTTAATGAATAACATTGGTCAATATTTTCAATCCAAATTGATAGATCATATTTCTCCTTAACCAACATATTTTGCAATTACTCTTAAATTCTTGCCATATCCTCCAGCATTTACGAAGAATTGAAGATTATTTGCAATTTTAGAAATAGAAGATACATCATGTTTTTTTATATTTTCTTCCCACCAAATATAATCAAATATATCTAATCCTTCAGTTTTGACCTCTAAGATTTCAAACTCTCTATTTTCTAAAAAGTTGGAAATAGTTTTAATAGTAAAATATGTTAAATGATGAGATGGCCAAATAAAATGAGCGTCTTTATTCATTAGATATCTAGAGGCAGAGTCATAGTTAGGAACATATAAAGAAATTATTCCCTCATTTGACAAATATTTCTTAATATTCTCTATTATAATGCTAGGATCTACTAAGTGCTCAAGAACGTCAAAAAGAGTGATAACATCGTACTTGAAATTAGTTGGTAAATCTTTGAGTTCTTTTTGTTCTAAATCTAGTCCTCTTTTTCTACCAAACTTTATTGCACTTGGATTCAAATCTATGCCTTTTGCTTCCCAATTATTATTTTTTGCTGCTTCAACAAAAAAACCTGTACTGCAACCAACATCTAAAACTTTTATTTTATTTGTTGATCTCACAAATCTTTTAATCGCCTCCACTCTCTCCATCCCAAAACGTTTAACTCTATAATTATGACTTTCCTCACCAAGCTCTTTAACAACGTTTTGATAATCACTTGATTTATATATTTTTGTATAATGTTCTTCATCAAATATAGGATTTGTAAAAACAAGTTCACAATTCAAACATTTTACTATCCATAAATGATCTTTAAGTAATTCTTTCTTTAAATCATTACAATCACAATTTGGACATTTTCTTAATTTTAAAAATTGCTCAGGAATACTTCCATGCTCTTTAATAAGATTATCGATTGGATGAGACCTTTTCTCTATTAAATTTTTATAGGATGATTTTGGTCTAAGTTTATCAATATCGACACTAAGATACTCACTAATAACTCTATAATTTATTTTCATATTTATAATATAATATATTAATTAATGTCCTTTATACTCAAAAATAAATCCGTGTAACTCAATATATGGCTGAAATTTATTATAACTCAATCCGTTTACCAGCCTACTAAATACTTTTTTCGAGTGCATTTTATTTCCAACTCTGATTTTAAAAAGTTTATCGAGGTCTTTCTTTCTGTAAATTTTTGAACTCCATTTTTCTTTACGATTCTTTTTTATTATTTCATCAAGATTTTCTATTTTTCCATCAATTAATTTTTTAGTAATTTTTTTTGAATGAGAATACATAGATTTATAATTTCTTAGTAACAAAGACTTTAAATTTTCATTTCTTTGAATTTTTATATTTTGCACACTGATTATTTCACCACTATCTATTTTCTTGTCCATGAAATGAACTGTAGATCCAAAATATTTTGCATTATCTAATATTGCAAAATTTGCGCAACCAAAACCTCTATAAGATGGTGTCGAAGGGTGAAAGTTTATTGCTGCAATTTTTGCTTTATTCAAGATTTTTTCACTAAGTATAAAATATGATCTATAAGAAAAAATATAATCATAATTCTTTTTTTTTATTTTTGAAATTTTAATTTTTTCACCAATTTTTTTTGACCAGATTACATGAACAATCGAAAAATTTTTTTTAAGAAATTCATAATAAAGGTTAGAATAAAAATCATCATACCTTGCAAATAATAAAATTGATAAATTATGGTTTTTTTTCATTTTAAATATCTTTTTAGATTTACTAAATCCTCATTATTATCAATGTCTAAGCTGCTTTTACTGTCCATAATAAAATATTTTAATCGAGTCCCATATAATGACCTATCTATAATATCTCTCTTGGTGATACAAATAGCTGGGCCATTTCGCGCGTAGTATTTTGGCTTGTCTTGTCTTCTCAAAATATGTTTTTTTGTTTTAATATAGTTATAAAGATAATTATTTTTAATTGTCATTATAGAGTCAGGTGTATGATTATGAGGAATTTCTTGAACACTAACTAAACTATCTGCTTCTTTATCTTTAAGAAATAGATTTATTGCTTTATCAATATGTTTTTCTGTTCTTAAAGGACTCGTTGGTTGTAATGTAATCACAGCGTCAAAAAAATCTTTTGAAATTTTTTCGTACTCATTTAAAGCATGTCTAATTACATCATGAGTGCTTGTATAATCAGATGCTAATTTTTTTGGCCTTAAAAAAGGGACATCTACGCCAATTTTTTTCGCAATTTTAGCAATTTTTTTATCGTCCGTAGATATAATAATTTTGCTTATAAACTTACTTTTTTTCGCTGCATTGGCTGTGTAGTAAATTAATGGCTTTCTTTTTATTGGATAAATATTTTTATTTTTTATTCCTTTCGAACCTCCTCTTGCAGGTATAATTGCTAATATTTTCATACTTTTTCAAAAATATATATTTTTTTCATATAGTACTTTTGTGGAAAATATTTTATTAAAAAATTAATCATATTACCTAATTTAAAAATAAAATATATTCGGTTTATAATGTTGTATATTTTTTTTTTATGAAGCCAATCTATAAGATATTTGTTATCCAATATGTCATGTGGTATTACATATCTATTTTTAAGGCCAAGTGTGCTTAAAGTATCAATAATTTCTGCAGTAGTAAGAGAATTTTCTTTAAAGTCAATTTCGTTTTTTTTATCTTTGTAATCATTATAAAAATAATCTTTATTGTAGGTATCAAAAATCATAATTCCATTTTTTTTTAATAAAGTTGATAGATTTTTAATAATTTCTAATTGATTTTGTTTTTTAAATGCAAATAAAGTATGAAGTGTAATAACTAAATTAAATTTTTTATTTTTGATTCTCTCTGTGAGATTAACCTTATTTGTATGATAGCCAAATTTTTTTACAAACGCGATAAATTCATCAGATATATCATAACCATGCTTTTCTTTTGCTTTTAGATATCTACTGACTCTTGCTGTTCCTACCGGGAAATCAAGTAAAACAGTTTTATCGTCAGAATATTTATTAATTATTTTTAATTGCTCTAAATGTTTTATATTTTTTTCAAATCGTGAAAAAAACTTTTTATCATATTCAATACATAAACCATTGTTGAAATTTTTTGTCCAAATTTCTTCATATGAGATATTAGTCATATTTAGTAGATTATTCTTTTTTGAATTTCAATTTTACTTTTTGAGAGAATTCTTGCTATTTTTTTGCCAGCTTTCCCATCACCATATATATTTTCAGATTTATATTTACCATGCCTTATTTGTTTTTTTACTGCTTTGATTATCTCAGATTTACTATGCTGAACATCAATAACATTTTTTCCTCTTTCTCTTGAATCTTGCCTAGAACCTATATTTACAACAGGAGTTCCTATAAATGCCCCTTCCCTGATTCCACTTGACGAATTTCCGAGTAAAACACTTGTTTTGTTCATTAAATGAACATATGTATTAATCGACAAATTTTTAAAAAAATGGATTCTATTCTTAAAATTATTTTGTTCTCTCCATTTTCTAATAGCCTTTGAAATATTATCTGAACCTGCATCGGAATTAGGCCATAAAACAATTGTTTGCATATTAATCTGTTCAATTGCCATTAAGGTTTCCATCATACACTTTTCACTGCTTTCATACTCTGTTGTTACGGGATGTTGAGAAACCAGTACAAATGGTTTATTAAAATTAATATTAGAACCCACACCCTGGGAAAATATATTATTAATATTGAATTTTTTTGATTTTAAAATCTCTGCTACTAAATCAATCCTTGGACAACCAACTAAATGAATATTTTTTCCAATCTCACCTAATTTTAAAATTCGATTTTTAGCATCTATACTTGCAGGAAAATGAATATGTGCAAATTTGGTAACTGCATGTCTTATACTTTCATCAATTGTTCCTGTAACTTCTCCTCCCATCGTATGTGCAATAGGTATATTCATATAGGCAGCTGCTAATGTGGTTGCCATAGTTTCAAATCTATCTCCTACTGTTAATACTATATCTGGTTTAAGGGCATCAAATTGTGTAGATAACTCTATTATTCCCAGACCAGTAGTCTTAGCCATTGTAAGTGGGTTCTCACCTTCAACTAGCATATGAATTTTTGAGTTTATCTTAAATCCATCTTTTTCGATAAGGTTAGCAACATCGCCATATTTATCTAATATTGCTGATGCTCCTGCAATAATTTGTAAAGTTAAATTATCATTTCTTTTGATAGCATACATTGCACTTTTAATACTGCTATAATTTGCTCTGCTGCCAATAAATACTAGGACTTTTCTTTTTGTGTTCATTTATTTATTTATAAAATCATTCATTTTAACTTTTTGGTTTTTCTTGACACCTTTTTTTAATATTTTTCCGATAAGTGATGTATACTCTTTTGGTTTTAAACCATCACCTGGTTTCTTAAATGCTATATTTTTTTTTGTAATTTTTTCACCTTTTTTTAAGTTTTTTGCAAAAACAATCGATTTTTCAAATATATTCTTCATATTATTTAAGGAAGATGACACCTCATCTTTATCTAACTTGGAATTTAAAGCAGAATCTAACTTTCTTAACTCGCTACACAATTTTCTAAATTCTAATGGCTCAGTAGCGTAAATTGCATCACTGCCATACATCTTTTTTGATAATGTAAGATGCTTTTCTATAGTTTTTGCTCCTTTAGTTAGCGCTGCTAATGATGCGTACATTCCTTCAGTATGATCACTAAAACCAATTTTTAATTCAGGATATATTTCTTTAAATTCATCGATAATATTTAATCCACTTCTTTCTGGCATACATGGATAGTCCGAGGTACATTGCATTATAGTTAGATCTTTACAATTTTTAGATTTAAAAATATTTATTGCGTTATCAATTTCACGATATGTACTCATACCCGTTGAGAGAAAAACTGGCTTATTCAAACTGGCTATTTTTTCCAGGAGAGGAACATTTGTTACCTCGCCTGATGGTATCTTAAATATTTTTATATCTAATGTTTCAAGTAATTCAACTGCTTCTAGAGAAAAAGGGGAACTTAAAAAATCAATTTTTACTTTCTTTTCTGCGTAATTTTTTAATTCAAGCCATTCCTCAATATTAAAACTTGTTCTCTTGAAATACTTTTGTCTAGATTCCAATTTAAAATATTCAGGACTTGGAGCATTTTCAGTACTTTCATATTCAAAAAGATGAGTTTGAAATTTTACAGCATCTGCTCCTACTTCTTTTGCTGTATCAATGAATTTTTTTGCAAGACCAACACTTCCTTCATGAGTATTTCCTATTTCAGCGATTATGTACAAGCTATCTTTCATTCAATATAAATCTTCTTATAAACATTAAGTCTTTAATAATTTTAAAATGAAATCCTAAAAAAATCGAAACGGATAAAATCATAAATTTTATTAAGTAAATTGTGTATATATCTAATTTGAAATAATAGCTATTAATATACTGTGATATTATAATTGATATCACGCTAAAAATTACAATTATAGATAATTTAAATTGCTCTAAATCAACGCCATACAACCTTTTAACAATAAAAAAGGTTATACATAAAATAAAGGCATGGGAAATAATAAATGTATAAGCTGCGCCATAAATACCATATATCTGTATTAAAATGATATTTAAAAGAATACTGACTGAGGCTCCAAGAAATGTGATAATTGGCATCATTTTTGTATTTTTTTGAAAAAAAATGTGAATATTTGAAAAATTATAAAGACACACAAAAATATAACCAACGCTTAAAAGTGGAATAATTTTCCACGACTCAAGATAACGTTCATCAAATAAAATATATATAATTTCAAAAGAAAATAATCCTATGAAAATTACTAGAAATGAGACTAAGTAAATAAATGTAAGTGAAATTTTTTTTAATTCATTGTTTGCAAGTGTAATGTTATTGACAGCAGTTTTATTATAATGAGGTAAAAAAGAATTATTAAATTCTACTACAAATAGTTTTACCATGTCAGAAATTTTTGAAGAAAAGAAATATAAACCGATCATTGTTAATGTAACATATTTCTCTAAAATTAATCGATCTGAATAATAAAATGTAAGTGTAAATAAACTGTGTGGAATGAGTGGAATAGAAAAAATAATTGGACGTTTTAAAATTTTAAGATTTATTTTTGATGAGAATTCTCTCAAGTTACTAAACAGGTACATTATAAAGGCTATGCATGAAGTTATGAGAGATGACTCTAATAATCCATACGCGCCCCTTTCTAGAATTATCACTTCAATAAGTGTTATCAAAATTCCAATTATTGTAATAAAAATTTGTAAAAACATAAAAATTTTGGCTTTCTCTCGCGCTCTCAAAATATTTGTTAAAGAACCCTGAAAAAGATTAAAGTACGCTGTTAAAAGCCCTAAAATAAATAACGGATATTTATCTTCTGTAATACTTGGATAAAAAAAACCAATTATATTTGGCAAATAATTTAATAAAGCAATTAGAATACTAGTTGCCAATAAGAAAACTATTAACATTATTGATGAAAGATATGATTTTCTGTGGTCAGTTTTAAAGTCTACGTAAAACCTGAAAATCGAGGAATCTATTCTGAGACCTAGAATAACCGGAAGAAATAATTGAAAAGATAAAACTAATCCGATGTATCCATAATCCTCAGGCGATAAATATCTGGATAATATTGGCAGCATGAAGATTCCAATAGTCATTGGAAGAATACGTGCAACCATGTAATAAGATGTGTTTACGAATATTTTATTAATCATGAATTATTAATTAAATTAAAGCTGAATTTCTTTGATGATTTTTTCAACACATTTCCCATCAAAATTATCTAAAATATATTTTTTATGAGATGATTGACTCGCACGCACTTTATTGGCATATTCTTCATCCTCTAGAAGATGCATTATCTCATTTTTTAAATCAACAAATGAAAATGATATTTTTAAATTTTCTATCCAATCTAATAATTTATATTTATGATTAAAAACATCAAAAACCGTTACCACAACATTTGATAATATACTATGAAATACTGTTGATGAAAAAGTACAGATAAAAATATCAACTGAAGGTAATATTTTACTTAACTTTTCATCAATAATGTTTAGGCCATACATTTCTTCTAAAAAAATATAATCCTCACGATTCATTTTTGGGTGCAATGAAATCAATATGTGAGCTGTTAAATTTTCAAGGGTCTTTGCAAATTTATGGTATATTTTTAACGCTTCTTCTTTTGTAAAAAAATTATGTTCATATGCTGGAGGTAGTGAAACAAGAATTATTTTTGTTTTTCTAATACAATACTTTTTTGTTATAAATTTTCTTATATCGCTTTTAAATTGAAAATTTAGATATAATTCATCATAGTCAGTGTGGCCCACTTTAATAATTTTACTTTTATCACATCCATTTTCTATTGATATTTTTGACACATACTCGCCTTCTACAAGTCTAAGATTACTATTTCCTCCACCATTTACCCAAGGATTCTTAGGCAATAAATTTAACTTGTCGTAGGGCAAAATATCAAAAATTGAATAGTAAGAAATATTTTTTTTTAGCACTTCATCGTATTTATATAGAAATGGATATTTTAAAAATGTCTTGTTATGAAAAAAACCATAGTAATCTCTATGATCTCTTCTTTGTCTTAGAATAACTTCAGGCCATGCAATTGATGCTGTAGGAATTATTATACTTTTTATTTGATTATTAAAGCAATATTTACAAACCAAAAGATTCAAATCATTTGATCTATCATTAGATATAAGAACACGATCAAACTTATACTTGCTAAATATTGTATTAATTTTTTCTTGGTAATTTATTAGTTGGTTTAACCTTATTTTAATTGTAAGTTTAAAAAAGAAAGTTTTTTTTAATAATGTAAAAAAAAATATTATTATATTTGAAAAATACGGTGTTTTTAAAAAAAAATCTTTAATAATTCTTAAATAATTTTTACTAGATAAATTATCTCTGTTTGAGACGTTGTCGCTAAATTTAATAATTTCAATACTATTATCAAAGTGTTTTAATTCGTCTAAATTATTTGTTGATAACAAATATACTTTTGATTTTTTTTTTAATCCTTTTATAATTGGCAAATATGCGGGGGCACTTGACTTTCCTGAAACTATAAATAATATTTTAAGCATGCTCTATTGAGGTTAATCACATTTAAAATTCTAAATAGATATAAAGTAGTTTTTATAATTTATAGAATTTATTCATACTTTATTGACGCCTAAAAATATATAACTATTTGTTATTCAATTGACTTTATCAACTTCATTAATTGAAGTAATCATACTAAAAGGCATGTTCACATGAACCTGATTTATTATCAGGCCAAAAGGTAGAAAAAATATTTAAATCCTCCAGCCTTTCTCCCTGAAAGACATACCATATTGAGTCTTTATCAAAATTATTTGGATAACAATCCTCTGATTTAATAATAATATTTTTTTTAATACTTACCTTCTTCTCAAAAATTAAACCTTCTTGATTATAAAAGCTCATATTGATAGTACGATCTAAATCAGCTGTTTTAGTAAAATCATTTACAAAAATAGAAATTGTTGACTTGCCTGACTCACCTTTTGGTTTTAGTAACCCCCAGTGCCAATGACAAGGCACTTTCAAATTATCTTCAATAAAAGTTCCCGTTGAGCATTCGCTTTCAATTATTTTATCTCTCCATTTACCTATTGAGGCCGCAACAAATCTACTTGGTAAATTACCTTTTTTGGACTTCACTTTTAGTTGCTGAAAAGGGAGAACGTCAATTTTTTGAAGTTTATTTGGTATGTATTTATTAGAGTTTATAGATATTTCTTTCTCTGTTTCAACAGGATAACATAGGCCATATCCAGCAGGTAAGTCTGGATGATTAAAGTAACCAATACTATTTTCAGAATCAGGCTGTTCCATTTGACCAAAATCAAAATTGGTATGTGTAAACTGAATTTCTTCAATGTGACACATATTATTATTATTATTATTATTAGAGTTTGGAATTTGTGTTAAATAATTTCCGCACAATAGTCTCGGGAAAACACCCGTGATTCCTTTTATCTTTACTCTTGCATGACCTAAATTATTGTGAAGTTTATCTAATAAATTGGGAATAATATCTTGAGGAATAATGATAAATGTTTCATGTGCGCTTACTGACTTTGAAAAATGCTGAGAATACACATCTCCTTTATAGTTTGAAATTTCTAGTAAAAAATTAATATCACTTGGAAATTTTCCATTGTGGAAAACTGCAAAGGATTTTACTTGAGCAGTATCTCTTAATGTCCAACCTGTTTCAGTTGTTTCGGGTATGTCAATACTTGAACCAAGCTCTTTATCCTCAAGTCTTCTTCCATATGTATGGGTTGTGCAAACACTCCCTTTTGTTTTTAATGACATTACTACGGCACAAAATGGTACAGCTAAATTCTGTTTTGAATTAAAATATATAGAAACTGATCCGATAAATATGTCTTTGATTGAACGACAAGGATTAAATGAATAAGTTTTTTTTGATGTAAGCTCAATAATAAATCTATCAACTTCATTGCCATTTAATGTTCTTAAAACAACTTCCGCTTTTACATCAGAAATACCTCTTTTAATTAAAAAATGATTTAAAAGTGAAACTTCAGTATACACCTCATCTTTTGGATTATTTATTACAAAAAAAACAGTTGAGGAGCTATTAAATATTGATTTTTTTTGTTTTGCTTTATTTTGTAGCGTAGATTCAATTTTGACTTTGTTCATTTTAAGAATATTTTTTTTGAACATTATAAGTAATATAATAATAATTAGATTACAAGAAATTTTTAAAACTATTTTTTTATTACAAAAGATGGAACACTTGAAAAAGGTAGCTTATCAATTCTTAGTTGATTTTTTTTAATAAATTTATCTGCAATATTTGTTTCTCCGGCGACTGCATTGTAATCATCAAATACGATTAAACCATTAGGAACAACTCTTTCATATAATAAATCTAAAACCAATTTTGTTGGCTCTTCTACATCCATGTCTAGGTGTAAAAAAGAAATCCTAACTTCAGGATTTTTTTTTAAATAATCAGGAAGTGTTTCAAATACATTGCCCTTTATTAACTCAATATTAGTAAAATTTTTATTTTTCAAAATTTCGTTAATTTCCTCATCATTCAACCCATCTCCACCTTCAGATTCAAATTTATTAATGAAAGCTATATCTTCTTTAAATGTCAATTTGTCTTGAGGGAACTTTCCATATGCGTCAAATCCAATTATTTTTCTAGATAAATCATTTTCTAAAGAAGATCTAAAAGATGCTAATCTTATTAACGATGCAGCTTTATAAACTCCAAACTCAAAAATATGTCCTGGTATATTTATAATTTTTTTATAAAGTTCATAATGTGAAAGTAATTTATTAATTCTACTTTGAGAAGAAAACCAGTAAAACCCATTTTCATAATCCCATATTTTTTTACTATCCAGATTTCTTATTTTCATTTGATTAACCTAGTATCGCTTACTCGAACTATAAAGGTTAACCTTACTAAATCAGATTTATTGTATCCAGATTTATGCTTAGTTAAAAAATCAAATACAACACTTTCACCGAATTTTGTTTCGGTTATCACATAATCGTCAGGAGGTGAACATTCTACACGAAAAAATCTTTTTTTTATTGGATCCATATATTCTTCCTGATGATTTAAAAGCTGTTCCTCAGAATTTTTAGCTACTACCAAAGCACCGCCAGACTCAGAAATATCATGAAGAACTGTAGATATAACAATACTTTCTTTAGAACAATTATTAAATTTTAGGTAATATTCTGCTTCTTGATGCCAAGGTAGAAGCAGTTTGTTAGAGTCATTTTTAAATCTATCTGGAAGATCTAGTCTAAAGTGAGGAAAAATAATGTTTAAGTGTTTTGGATTGACATTAAGATATTCTGCAGCCATTTTTTTCCATGATAATTCTTTAGCTAGTTCATGAAATAATTTAGATTTCATTGCCTCATCTTGAATACCTGCTGTTAAGTTATTTCCTTTTTCATGTGCACTAATTAGAGCTTTTGAGAAGTCTTGGTGATTTGAAACACCTGCAAGAGAAAAAACAAAATTTCTATACTCTTCTAATTTACTGACTGATTTATTTTTGTAGATATTCATTTAAAGTATTGTCTAAATTTTTATAATATAACATAAGCAGCCATGGAGGCTTCTTTAACTCGTTTTAGCTCAATATTTTCCAATCCTAACACTTCCATTACCGCCAACGTTTCTCCTGGATAATCATTATGATTAATCTCATCAAAAATAATTATTGATCCTTTTGCCATATGTTTACGAGTATTTTGCAATACATCTTTTGTTGGCTTATAAAGATCAAGATCAAGGTGCAACATACCTATTACAGTAGCAGGATTTAAATCTAAATAACTTTTTAGAGTAGTTGATATATCGCCCTTAATTAATTTTATTTTTTCAATGTTTCCTATCATGCGGTTTCGATCGTAGAAAGCAATAGCTTTTTCTAAATAGTCAAAACTGTCGTAGGCTAAACCACCTTCATGCATGTGCTTTGCTTTTGAGCTAAAATCTTTTGTTGTAGGCTTAGTAAAGCCCTCAAATGTATCAAAACCAATTACATTTCTTGTGTAATGATGAGGCTCATATATAGAAGATAAATGAGCCATACTCATAAGAAATTCACCACCGGCTACTCCGCATTCAAATATGTCACCCGGCACGTTTTCAATTAACTCCCAATATCTTAAAGTTTCGACAAATCGTGTAACTTTTTGTCGAGATGCAAATACAGGAAAGGTATCAGTAAATTGATGAGCAGGTATTGATAGACTATCTAAATACGCATTTCTTTCTTGATACCATCTCAATTGCTCATCTGTATTTCGAGACTTTTCAATATTATCTAATTGATCTTTGTCAGCCATGTATATACCTATATTACATGTTTAAAAAAAATAAAAACTTATTTTATAAAATCGATTAGTTTTCTAGCTAAAGCAAGGTCTTCTAACGTATCAATATCTATTCCGTTAACCCAGTGAATTTGACAGGCGCTAAGATCTTTAGTTATAAAAGTTTTCTTTTTAATTAAACTATCTCTTTTAGTTATCCAAATTGCGCCTGTTGGGCAGTATAGCTTTTCTAAATCTTGTGATCGCTTATAATAAGCCTTCGGAAAAAGTCTTAATACTCTTTTATTTATTATTTTAAATGACCACCATGGATTGATACCATTAGGTATAATGCAACTAATTTGTGAAATTGCTTTTTGTCTAATAAAATTACTATAAGCACTTTTGATATCTTTTGCGTTTCTCAAGGGCGAGTTTGGCATCAATTGTATTACAATATCATATTTCTCATCATAAAGTTTTTCTACCCGCTTTAAACAGTCAATTGTTGCTTTTTCAACATGGGTTTTTGAGTCTGCAAGTTTTTTTGATCTTAAAAAAGGAACTTCAGCTCCATACTTAATTGCAATTTTAGCAATCTCTTTTGACTCTGTAGATACAATAATACGTTTAAAAAGTTTAGTTTTTATAGCTGACTGAATTGTCCAGGCTATCATTGGTTTACCACCAAAAGATTTTATATTTTTGCCTGGTACTCTCTTAGAACCAAGTCGTGCTGGAATTATTGCAACCATTGATTTAGATGTTTTCATTAACAATCTCAGATATTTTTTGAATGTCTTTTCTTTTTAATTCTGAATACATTGGAAGGCAAAGTATACGGTCCGATAAATACTCAGAGATCGGAAAGTTTTTTTTATCTTTAATTATTTTAATCTTATTTAATGAAGGATAAAAATATCTTCTTGGAAAAATATTATATTTATTTAATTTTTTTATTAATTTATTTACATTATTTTTATTTATTATGATTATAGGCATATATGAGTAGTTATACGATTTCTCATTAATCATCTGAAAATTAATATTTTGGTTATTACTAAGTAGTTTCATATAGAGTTGGTGATGAGATTTTCTTAATTCAAAATTTTTTTTTGCATTTTTAAGATTTGCGATACCCATGGCAGCATGAGCTTCTGTCATCTTTAAATTTATTCCTAAGGTTTGAATTTTTTTTGCATCATCATAGCCAAAAAATCTTATTTTCTGTAAAGTTTTTGCTAGTTTACTAGAATTAGTTATGCATGCTCCACCTTCAAAAGTATTAAAAATTTTTGTAGCATGAAAACTTACTGCTGAAATATCACCATATTCTAGTATGGATTTTCCTTTATATCTCACAAACATTGAGTGAGCTGCATCATATATTACTTTCAACTTATTTCTTCGAGCTATTTGCTGAATTTGAAGTACATCACATGGATTACTAAATGTATGAACTCCTAAGATTGCTTGAGTGTTTTTTGTAATTTTTTTTTCTATTTTAGATACGTCAATATTAAACGTATTTTTATCGACATCAACAAAAACTGGTTTACATCGCTCCCATAGAATTGAGTCAATAGTTGCTATCCATGTGAAAGGTGTTGTTATTATTTCTCCATTTAAATCTAGTGCTCTAATTGCAGCTTGTATTGCTGATGTGCCACTATTAACTGCAACAAGATGACGAACACTTAAATGATTAATTAATTTTTCTTCTAATTTACGAACAAAAGGCCCATTATGAGTGAGTATTTTTGATTTCCATATTTCTTTTAAATAAAAATTATAATCATTTAATTTGGGTAATGAAGGTTGACTTACGAATATTTTGTTAGACATACTTAATATTTTCTAATTTTTTCAATTATTTTTGCTTGTGATAAGATTTCAATGCAATTCTTATCAATATTTTTATTTTTAATATCATTGTAAAACTTACTTAGTGTATTATAAAATTGGTCATCACTAGAAAGTCTAACTTTTTTAGTTTTTTGATTCATTTTAATTGTTATTTCCGGTTTTTCATTATTTGGCATACTAAAAGCTCTTTTAACATACAAGCTTCCTTTATTTCCAATGACTTTATAATAATTTTGATATGAAGAACCAAATCCAAACTGACTTATTGAATATATATTATTTTTACTCTTCATTGCTAAATAGCCAAATTGATCTATATTTTTTTTCTTTATCCCGTTATAAAATATTGGACGGAAATCCTCTTTAAAAAGAAAAAAGGGTAGTCTTATGTTGTAGCAGCCTAAGTCGAACAATGCTCCACTTCCCAATTTTGGATTCATTCTAATGTCACTGGACTTTGGATTGGGAATTGAAAAATTACTTATTATTGATAAAATTTTACCTATTTCTTTATTTTCAATTACTCTTGAAACATAGTTGTGTTGAAGGTGATTTAAAAACACAAAGTTTTCTAACAAAATTTTTTTCTTTTTTCTTGCTAAGCGTACCATGCTTTGCGCAGCGCTGAAACTCATTGCAATAGATTTTTCAGAAAGTACATGTTTTCCAGAGCTAAGTGCTTTTATTATCCATTCGTACCGTATGCCATTAGGAAGGGGGATATATAAAGCATCAATTTCAGGATTGGAAATAATTGAATTATAATTATCTACTTTTGCTTTACAGTTGTTCGAATTTATAATTCTTTTTGCTTTCCTAGGTGATCTACTTGCAACTGAGACAAGCTCAAAAGCTGGATGTTTTATTATAGCAGGAATCATTAATCTTTGAGCGATTTCTGCACAACCTAAAATTCCTATTTTGATTTTTTGCATTATTTTAAAAAAATTTAATCAATGCAAATAAAGTTCTTAATTGAATATTTGCCATATATTGTTTGGATATTATCCTAGGAAATTGATTAATTCCAATCCATAATTTATTTTTAAATATTTTGGAATTAATTGAGTCTTTGTTTACCATAATTATTGAATAACGATTTGATGTAAGATAAAACCTTCCTCCTTCCTCAGACTGACAACTTTGATGTATAAGTTTTGATTTTTTATCTTTTAATAATTTTCTAAATATTCGTTCTTCAATTTTTTTTTGATTATCAATAAAGTGTAGTGATGGTCCTAACTCGCAATTATTATAAATTCCAGGTTCTCTAGACAAGTTTAAAAGCATATGTATCTGCCCTTTTATATTTGATAAAATAAGAATGTAATTTTCCTTATTTAATGCTGCAAATAGAGGTTGAGACCAAGAACTTACCTCTCTCAAATTCGAGACTACTCTTAAACTTTTTATATAGAAATTATTAGATTTAGAAATAGAGCTATTTCTCTTTGTGTAATTTCTTATTCTTTTCAAATCTATTTCTTTAACACTATTTTGTGTCTTAGCTTCTTTCTTTAAAATAGATTTTATATAATCTATACTGTGAAGAGCTTTTTTTGTAAGTCTTTTTGTTCGAAATGCCTGGTGACTAATATCAAAATCATCTCCATAAAACAGACTGCTAATCACTGACCTGGTATCCATATTAATTAAATCGTCTACTTGCATTAATTCTTTAATTTCTGAAATTGTTAGCCAAAAAAATGACCCTGATTTTATATTCTTTGGATTTCTTTTTAGAAGAACAATAATATTTCTATTTCTTTTTTTAAAAAACTTTTCTCCTTGCTCACTTTGCAAGATATTAATAATTATGTTTTTTTTATCAGTATTTTTAAAATATTTTACAAATGGTTGAGACTGGCCACCATGTACACGGTCTATATTACTTTTAGTTGCCTGTATTGTTGGTGAAAGTTGAAACTTATTCTTATTTCCAGGCTCAAACTTAGCTTGCAGCAAAAACTCAAAAATACCTTTTTCTTTTCTAGCTAAAATTCCTAATATTCCTACCTCCGGTTGAAAAATCATTGGAGATACTAATTTTTTTTTATTGAGATTAAACTCTACTCCTCTAATTGAAAAAAATTTACCACTTTTATGAGATATATTTCCAGAAGATTTATCAATTACCCATTCGTTTAACTCATTCAATTTAATAGATTTTAGTTTTACTTTTGATTGATTTCTTAAATCTTTTATTTTTTTTAAAACATTACTAATTTTACGACGATTAATTTTTTTTAATGCTGATTTTTGCAAATCTTTTTCGTACATAACAATTCAAGCAATTTAATCTATATCATCGAGAGAAATTTGATGATTTTTTTCCAAATCTTTCAAAGTTCTTTTGCCAAGAATTTTTTCAATCATATTCGCTTTCAGACCAATACCAGGTCTTTTCATAGTAAGCATATCTCTAGTAATTGGTGTATCTTTTGGAATAGACTGAGACAAAGTAATACTTTTTCTTGAAATTTTTCTATTGTCTAATTCTTCTTTTTGAATTTTTTTATCCTCGCTTCCTAAAATTTTTTCAGTTTTTCTAATCGAGTCAACAAGAGCATAAAACTCTTTTGGATCCGAAGAGGCTTTGTGATCAGGTCCAATTAGGGATTTGTCTGATGTAAAATGCTTCTCAATTATTTTTGAACCTAAAGAGACTGCAGAAATCGAAGCTTGATATCCCTCAGAATGATCAGAAAAGCCAACCGGTATGTTAAATGTTTTTTCTAAACTTTTAATTACTTTCATATTTAAACTTTCAAGAGAACAAGGATAATTTGAAACACAGTGTAACAATGCAATATTGTCAGATTTATATCTTTTATACAGATCGATTGTCTCAGATATTTCGTCTATAGTCGCCATGCCAACTGATATAATTACAGGTTTTTTTGTCTTTGCGATCCTTTCATGTAATGTTAAGTCAACTAAATCGGCTGATGCTGTTTTATAATGACTTACCGAAATGCTTTCTAGCATTTCAACAGAATCGATATCATAAGGTGTTGAAAAAAAATCAATATTATTTTCATCGCAATAATTTTTTAAAATTAAATGACCATTTTTATCTAATTCTAAGTTTTTTAACATTTCAAAATGAGTTTCATCTTTTGGGGTATTGACTTTGTGATAATTAGCTTTTTCTGCATTTTTTAGAACTATATTTTCTGCGATAAACGCTTGAAATTTTACTGCGTCTGCGCCACATTCTATTGATTGATCAATCATCTTCTTTGCAAGACCTAAATCACCATTATGATTTACTCCAATTTCAGAAATGATGTAGGTTGAATTATTGCTTTTACTAAAAATTTTTTCAAAATTTCTCATTTTTATTTAAACTTAATATCTCCTTATAAATTTTAAAAATACCAACATCTGATTTATTTTTTTTTAATTTTTTAAATTGTTCAATTACTATTTTTCTATTTGATATGAATTTCGTAAACTTATCATGGTTTAAAAGAGTTTCTCCAGACGTGAAATTAAGATTACAGTTTAGTCCCATAATATCAAATTGTTGAGCTATGTAAAATTGCTGACTAAATTGCGAAATACTTACGCCCGGCAATCCTGAAGCGATTCTCTCAAATAATGTATTTCCTGATGCAGTAATAGCAATATCATTTTTCCACCAAGAATTATAAAAGTTCTTAACATCAAGAAATAATCTATAACTGTTGTTATATTTATTTTTATTTAAATAAAGTTTTAATTTAGAAATATATGTCTTTGATGATGAAGATGAGTATATATTTACTTTAGAATTTGAAATACTATTTTCAATAAGTTCAATTACTTGATAAATCATGTCATTTTGATCAGTGCCCCCAACAGACACCAGTATACTATTGATATGTTTATTAATTTTTTTTCTTTTAATGTTTTTGTATGATGGATCCATAATCATATATTTATGACCCATTAAGTAAGTGGATTTACTATCAGAATATTTAAACTTACTCTGACATGGATTAGCATTTATTATTATTTTAGCATCAAATAGTACTTTTTTTTTGTGATCGCAAATTAATACAGTATCAATTCTATATTTCTCAAGCTCTTTAACTAAATCTTGATAGATAACATAATTAAGTACATCTAAAATAAAAACAGGTTGTTTAGCTTTTTTTAAGATATTTAGTATAATTTTTTTTTCTTCCTTAATACTTTTGTTTTTATTTATTTTAATAAAGTAGTTTTCATAAGTTTTACTGAATTTCAAGATTTCAGCGCTTGACCTAGATAAAATACTACTATTTATTTTTTTTTTTAAAAAAAATTTACTTAGATTAATTGCTCTTACAATATGACCTGTACCAATTTTTTTGTTACTATCTGCTCTGATAATTATTTCCAAAATATTGCTTCCTTCGAAAGAGAAAGTAGATAGTTTGACATTTCGTTGTCACTATGAGATTTTGCTATCTTAAGCAAATCTTTTTTGTTAATCCATTTATTTAAGTAAGAATATTCTTCTAAACAAGATATCTTGGTACCCTGTCGTCTTTCAATAGTTCTTATAAAGTTTGATGCATCAAGTAAACTATCGTGTGTCCCCATATCTAACCATGCAAATCCCCTTCCAAGCTTAGCTACTTCAAGATCTTGATTTTTTAAATAAATATTGTTTAAGTCCGTAATTTCGTATTGATTTCGGCTTGATAGTTTAATTTTTTTTGAATTTCTCACTACATTATTTTTATAAAAATACAATCCAGTTACTGCGTGACTTGATTTTGGTTTTTTTGGCTTTTCAACGATAGATATTGGTTGATTTTTTTTGTTATACTCAACAACTCCAAAGCTGCTTGGATTTTGAACTTGATATGAAAATACTACAGCACTTTTTTTACTTTTTTTTGCTTCTAGGAGTTTTTTTCTCAAAGAAGCTCCGTAAAAAATATTATCACCAAGTATAAGAGAAATATTGTCTTTTCCAATAAAGTCTTCAGCAATTAAGAATGACTCAGCAATGCCTCTTGGCTTTTCTTGAGTCAAGTAAGATAAATTAATTCCTAAATCTTTTCCAGAGCCAAACATTTTTTTATAGAGATTTATATTTTCAATGTCTGATATTATTGCAATATCTCTGATGCTTGCTAATAAAAGAGTTGATAATGAGTAATGTATCATTGGTTTATTGTAAACTGGAATAACGTGCTTTGAGATTACTTTAGTTACGGGATACAGCCTTGTGCCTAATCCTCCAGCTAAAACAATCCCCTTCCATTTTTTACTCATAATAGTCCCTGCCGCTTTGTTAGATTTTTTACATTTTTAATATTTGATACCCACTTTAGATTAGAAAGGTACCATTTTACAGTCTTAGTTAGTGCGTAATTAAAAGATGTTTTGGATTTATAATGTAGTAGTGAATTAATTTTTTTTGCATTTAATTCATACTTAACATCATGAGAAGGTCTATCCTGAACATATTTTATCAATTCTAAATAAGAGCTTATTTTACTAGGTGGTAATAAATAATCTAAAATTTTGCATATCTCTCTTACAATCTCAATGTTTTTAAAAGAATTATTTAGAGAAATATTATAATTCTCACCTACTTTACCATGTTTTATTAATTCTAGAACAATGTTCACATTATCTTCAACATAAATCCAATCCCTGATCTGCTTTCCATTTCCGTATATAGGTAGATCTTTATGTTCTATGGCATTCAAAATAATTAGAGGAATTAGTTTTTCAGGCAATTGATAAGGCCCAAAATTATTACAGCAGTGAGTGGTTATAATTGGCAAAGAAAAAGTTTTGTTCCATGCTCTTGTTAATTGATCTGCAGCAGCCTTTGACGCAGAATAAGGTGAATTAGGTAAATATACGTCGCCTTCTTTACTTGGTCCTTTTTTCGAAACATCACCATAAACTTCATCTGTAGAAATATGCATTAATCTAAACTTTGATCTTCTTTTGACTGATAAAGTCTCATAATATTCCCTTGAACACTCAAGGATGCTATATGTACCAATTATATTGGTTCTTATAAAATCTTGAGACTTATTAATTGATCTATCAACATGGGTTTCAGCAGCAAAATGAACAATCACATTTGGCTTAAAATTCGTGATAATATTTCTTAATTTTAACTTATTAGCAATGTCCATTTTAACATGATGGTATTTAGCATTTATTTTTTTTGGAATATTATGAGTATTTCCTGCATAAGTTAGATTGTCTAAATTCAGTATATGATTTTTTTTAATTCTACCAATTTTTCTTATAAAAGCCGATCCTATAAAGCCACAGCCGCCAGTTATTAGATATCTTGTCATAATATTACCAATTATTATTTCTGTGTTTGTAGATACCACTTGATATATATTTTTAAACCTTCATATGCTGAAAATGAAGGATCATAAGCTAAATCATTTTTAGCTTTGGATATATCAGCTAGAGAGTGTCTAATATCTCCCTTTCTGAATTCTTTATGAATAATTTTTTTAAAATTATAACTTATATTTTCATCTTCTTTCAAAATACCCATGATATTTTCCGCAAGTTGATTAAGAGACATTTTACTATTACAAGCAACATTATAGATTTCTGAATTATTATTAATATCATTAAGTGCAGCCAGTAAATTAATTTGAATTACATTATCGATATAACAAAAATCTCTAGAAGTTTCTCCGTCACCAAAGATTTCAATTTCTTCCTGATTATTTAATTTCTCGATCCATTTTGGAATTACTGCAGCGTAATCGCCAAACGGATCCTGTCTTCTCCCAAAAACGTTAAAATATCTAAGCCCTATTGTTTTAAGGCCATAAAGTTCCGAAATATTTCTTGCATACAATTCATTTGCATATTTTGTTATTGCATAAGGACTTAATTGTTTTCCTATTTTATCCTCTTTTTTGGGAAGTGTCTTATCATCTCCATACACTGAGCTGGAAGATGCATAAATAAATTTTTTAATACCACTTCTTTGCCCAGCCATTAATAGATTTAGAAAGCCAGTAATATTTGAATTATTAGTTTTAATTGGATCTTCAATGGATTTAGTAACTGACCCTCTAGCTGCATGATGTAATACGAAGTCGATATTCTTTAAACCGTCATTACAAATATTTAAATCACAAATATCACCCTCTATGAACTTAAAGTTATTAGCACTTTTTGTTTTTGAGTATTTTTTTTGTATGTCTGTAATATTTGATTTTTTACCATTTGAAAAATTATCAATACCAACTACTTCTTGATTTAAATCTAATAATTCATCTAAAATATTTGATCCTATAAAACCTGCAATGCCAGTGATTAGCCATCTATATTTATTTTTATTTAAATGATTCCTAATTTCAGAAAAACGCATCATAAACTGCCGTCAACTTTTACTCCAGGAAATATAGATTTAACATCAAAAACTACATTATTTTTTTTTGCAAATTTAATAATCCTGTCATACCCTAATCTTAAAAATTCTTTGTGAGATACTGTTATGATTATAACATCATAAAAATTGTCTCTTGGCTTTTTAATTATTTTGGCACCGATTTTATTTAAACTTTCTTCATTAAATATATATGGATCATAGCAATATAAATTTTCAAAAGATTTTTTAAAAATTTTAATAAGCTCAATCGATTTTGAATTTCTTATATCAGGGCAATTTTCTTTAAATGTTGCACCTAAAAATAAAATCTTAGCATTATTTTTATACAGCTTCTTTCCCATCATAAGTTTTTTTACTTTATTGAAAATAAACTTTGGCATTTGGTCATTTATTTTTCTCCCAGATAAAATAACTCTTGGCTCATAACCAATTTTTTTAGATTTATATGTGAGATAATACGGATCTACTCCAATACAGTGTCCTCCAACAAGTCCTGGCGAAAATGGAAGAAAATTCCACTTAGTTGACGCTGCATTTAAGACTTTTTTTGTATCAATTGATAATTTGTCGAAGATAATTGAAAGTTCATTTATTAGTGCAATGTTGACATCCCTTTGAGTATTTTCAATTATTTTAGACGCTTCAGCTATTTTGATAGACTCTGCCATGTGTGTTCCAGCAGTTATGATACTTTTATATAGTTTATCTACTTTTAACGCCACATCACTTGTAGATCCAGAAGTAACTTTAGTAATGTTTGTAATTCGATTTTTTTTATCACCAGGATTAATTCGTTCAGGGCTATAACCACAATAAAATCCATTTTTGATAACTTTTTTATTTTTTTGATTGATAAATTTTAAGTTAGAATATTTTTCTAGTATTGGAACACAAAACTCTTCTGTAGCACCAGGATATACAGTTGATTCAAATATCACTATATCTTGATCAGATAATAACTTGCCGACATTTTTAGAGGCAAGAAAAAGAGGTTTAAGATCTGGCTCCTTTCTATTGTTAATGGGAGTAGGAACTGCGACGATATATATATTCGAACTTTTTAAATCTTCAATATTTGAAGTAAATTTAATTTTTTTTGCTGCAAAAAAATCTTGTTTTGAAACTTCTTTTGTATAGTCAAACTTATTTTTAAGTTCACTTATTCTTTTTTTATTTAAATCAAAAGCCACAGTAGGATATTTTTTTCCAAATTCTAAGGCTAATGGCAAACCAACATATCCCAATCCGATGATGCCTATGTTATTCATAAATTTTTTCAATTAATTTTTAGGTAAGAAAGATAAACATAAATAATCAGATATATCACTACATAAAAAATAACCCAAATAAAAGCATAAAGACTTGTGTAAATAGTAAAATAACCAGTAACCATTGGTAAAGAAGCCAAAAAAAGAGTGATAAGTGACGAGAGGTTGTTTTGAAATATTGTTGAATAATTCATAAAATAGACCTTAATAAATTTATCAAATATTAGTGTGTGTAAGTGTAATCTATCTGGTTCTGAAATACCTTTTTGTCTAATGACCCGTCTAATAATTGAAAATATTGTATCAATTACTGGATATAAAAAGAAAAGTAAAATTGCCCATTGAGATATTTCAGAGTTTCTCTCAGATAAAATTATTGCTATCCAAAAAAGAACATGACCAAGAAAATATGCCCCGTTGTCTCCTAAAAAAATTTTTTGAAACGGAAAATTCCAAATAAAAAAACTAAAGATTGCCAATCCACAAATTTGTATTAAATTTGCTATTTCTACTTCGCCCAGTTCAACTGATAATGAAAATAGGAATAAACATATAATAATAGCTATCCCTGACGATAGACCATTCATTCCATCTATAAGATTAAAAGCATTAGAAACACCTGATGCTGCAAAAAGTGAAAAGCAAATCGCAATTATCGGAATGGATATTAAATAGTCTAAAAAAAATATAGAGGTAGTAGTAATATAATAGTTTGTCGAAAAAATTATGATTAATGCAGAAATAATGGAACTTATATAACGAAAAAAAACTGACTGAAATATAGACAAATCATCTAAAAGTCCCGCAAAAAAAACTGGTAGTGCAGATAAAATAATAATTAATGGTAAATAAGTTTCCAAATTGTCAACTATCATAATTCCTAGAAAACAAGTAATAAAAATACTAACACCACCAAGACGGGGTGTTGGAATTATGTGAGCTGATTGGATTTCATTATTGTTATGTCCTTTTGTAGTATGAGATGTAAAAATCTTACCAAAAAAAACCATCAACCCAGTTAAAGTTGTGCCTAAAAACAAAATTAAAAAAAATTGATTCATATTTTTTTTCTAAATATCAAGTATTTCTTAAAAAGAAAAATAATTAACAGAATGAACAGTTGGGATGCCATATTTATTAATCTTAAACTAAAACCAAATAACATCACTTGCGCTGGCAGAAGGTTATAATATGTTCCAGAAAAAGCTAATGCTATTTCAAATGCACCTAAATAATTGAACATCGTAATAGTAGAGATAAGTATTGAAGAAATATAAAGACTTAATGATTCAATATAGGATAGATCAATCAAAAAAACTTTCAGGAGAAGAAAAACGACGAACCCAAGTGTTAGTGATAAAAAAATATTAATAATAAATACTAATAGTATTTGAGGAAAGTATGAAAACATCCTCTTTATTGTTAAATAAATACTATTTATTAAGTTAAAAGGAAAAACTGTAATCATTGAAATTTTTTTTATAAATGCTTTGATATTTTTTCTGAGGAGATAGAAAACAAAAGTTAACAAAATACTGAAAATCAACAAAGAAATAAATATTTCTTGAGAATAAAAATATATGATTACAAAACCAAATATCATTCCTAAAAATATGTATGATAGAAAAGACATGAGTGAGAAAGTTGCTTGTACAAAAACAAAATCCAAAAAACGAATCTTCATAAACTCAAGGTATTTATAATATTTATATACAACACCTATACCTATATATATTGAATTAGCAACTCCGCCCTCAAAATATATTTTTGCTGCTTCAATGATGTTAAAATTTTTTTCACTAAAAATTTTGAGTAAAATATAAAAATTTATATAACTAATAATATTTATTAAAAGTAATAATGAAAATACCAAAACAATTGAAATGGAAAAGTCTAGTTTAAGGTCGCTATACGAATAATCAGTAAAAAATAGCAATCTGATTAGAATAACGAATAGAATAATTTGAAAAAGATACTTGAATACAACTTGAACAAGACTATAAATACCATTTTTTTTTATGAAATTGATAATTCTATTTTTCATTTAGTAAAAATGTAATGTAATATTGCACGAATAAGTTTTATATGTATCAAAAGTTTTCCTAGCAATATATTAATAGTATTCAAAATCAAGAAGCAATTTTAATAATTACATATAAGTGAAAAAAATAATAATAAATATCTCTCTTTTAATATCTTCATTTTTTTTGGTCCTGATCATACTTGAAATTGCAGTTAGGTTATTTTTACCACAAAGCCTAATTTATTATAATAATGATATTTGGAGAGATGATAGTTTATTTGGAAATAGACATTATGAAAATATTGACACATATGTTAGCTCAGGTGAACAAGGAAAAATAAACTTTAGCACTAACGAATTTGGACATCGAGTTGAAAAAAACATCAGCGAAGAAATACAAATTAATGATATGAATGTTTTGGTATTGGGTGACTCATTTATTGAAGCTATACAAGTCAGTAATGAAGATACCATTCCAAGCATTTTGTCTAGAAATATAAAATCCAAAACTGGGCTTGATGTTGGTTTCGACAACGCAGCAGTAGCGGTTTGGGGTCCAAGTCAATATTACTTAGAAAGTAAGAATATGTTGAAACAAAAACATTATGATCTTGGTCTTATTTTTCTATTTCTTGGAAATGATATTGTAGATGAATTTAAATTATCTTTTGAACCACATTCATATACACACCCCGCCAAATTTTTAATGCCAACTTCTTTAGATTTTTCTGAATTAAAACAAAAAATTTTTTATCCTATCAATGATTATTTTGAAGTAAGATCTCATTTATTTATTTTTTCAAAACGGAAGCTTAAAACATTATTTGCTAAAATTGGTCTGACTGCTTATTATTTTTCTGATAATTATATTTTAGAATACGAGCATTCAAAAAAATGGGAAACTACATTAGATATTGCAATTGCAATACAGAACGAATTTAAAAATCAGGAAGCTGAAGCAATTTTTATCTTCTTGCCAACAAATTTTCAAGTTCATAATGACATTTTTGAAAATTATATTGAATATTTTAATATCAATCGAGATGCAATTGACATCGATATGCCTAATAGGATTCTTAAAAGTTTATTTAAAAAAAATAATATAAGCTTTATCGACCCATTAGAGTATATGAGAAATAACAATAACGGTAATTACCTCTATGAAGAATTAGATGCACATTTTAATAAAGCTGGTCAATATATAGTTGCTGAATATTTGCTCCAATATTTAATAAGCGAGATAGAAAAAATTAAAAAAAATTAAAAACGCAAATATGTTTATTGGTTGCGGGGGTAGGATTTGAACCTACGACCTTCAGGTTATGAGCCTGACGAGCTACCAGACTGCTCCACCCCGCGATGATTGCTAACCATACTGACTAATAACTATGCTGTCAATTATTCGTGATTAATGATATCAATAAAATATTCTATTATTTTTTAAAATAAATATGGATTTAAAATATATAATCAGAACAAATATAAAAAAAATTCTCTCAATTATTATACCCAACTCTGAAAAGCTAAGGTACTTGTTTTATCTTCCTAAGTTAAGAGAGCAAAAATTTAAAGACAAAAAAATTAAGAGTTTTAAGAATAGGTTTAAATTATATGACTATATGAATGAACAAATATTTAATAATAGTAAGATTACATTTCTTGAATTTGGGGTATTTGAAGGTGAAAGTATCAATTATTGGTGTGAGTTAAATTCAAATCAAGAGTCAAGATTTATTGGTTTTGATACTTTTGAAGGTTTACCAGAGTCATGGCAACAATTCTCAATGACGTTAAATAAAGCAACATTTAATACACACGGTAAAATACCTGAAATAAATGATAAGAGAGTTTCATTTCATAAGGGTCTATATCAACATACACTCGAAGATTATCTAAAGACTTTAGATATAAATGGTCAATTAATAATACATATGGATGCCGATTTATATTCTTCAACCCTATTCGTCCTTTGTAAATTAGATAATTTCATTAAAGATGGTACTATTATTCTTTTCGACGAGTTTTCGTCAGTACTTCATGAAAGTAGGGCTTTGGAGGACTATGTAGTGTCTCATTCAAGAGATTATGAAGTTTTGTGTTCTACTAACCTAGATCCCGAGTCTTATTTTAATGAGATAGCTATACAGATTACAAAATAGTTTCTTTAATTTTCTCCAAAAATATCTCTTGAATAAACTTTATTAGCAACATCTTTGAGTTGTGATGTAAATCTATTGGCTATGATAACATCGGCTTTTTTTACAAACTCTTTAAAATCTTGAATTAATAACATATTATCGAAATCATTTGTTATTGATGGTTCAAAAAGATATATTTTGATATTCTTTTTTTGCAATATTTTTACAACATCTAAAATAGCGCTTTCTCTAAAATTATCAGAATTAGATTTCATTACTAGCCGATAGACTCCAACCGATTTGGGTTTCTTACTAATAATATCCTTTGCAATAAATTTCTTACGCGTGTCATTAGACTCAATGATTGCTTTTATAATATTATTTGGAGTGTCTTTAAAATTTTGAAGAAGTTGCTTTGTATCTTTTGGTAAGCAGTATCCCCCATAGCCAAATGAAGGATTGTTATAATAATTACCAATTCTTGGATCACTGCTAACACCATCTATAATATTTTTTGTAGATAGTTTGTGAATTTGTGCGAAACTATCGAGTTCATTAAAATATGATACTCTCATTGCTAAAAATGTATTCGAGAACAATTTAACTGCTTCGGCTTCTGAGGAGTCAATGAGATAGATAAAATTATTTTTTTCTTTTACATTTGAGCATTTTGCCAAAATGCTAGCAAATTTTTTTGTATATCGATTATTATCTCCAATGATAATTCTCGAAGGATACAGATTGTCATATAATGCACTGCCTTCTCTTAGGAATTCTGGAGAAAAAGAAATTTTATCTGTCTTGTGCTTTGATCTCATTTTTTGAGTAAATCCAATTGGAACGGTAGATTTAATAATTATGTAAGAATTGGGTGCGTGTTTTTTAACTTGCTTAATGACTTGCTCCACAGAACTAGTATCAAATGTTCCACTTTTTGTGTCGTAGTTAGTTGGGGTTGCAATTATAGTAAAATATGAGTTTTCAATGGCTTCTTTTTTATTGCTAGTAGGATTGAATTTTTTATTTTTTAATTTTAAAAACCTTTGAACTTCTGGATCTTTTATTGGAGAGATCTTTTTCTTCAAGAGGGATATTTTTTCTGAATTAATATCCAATAAACTAACCTGATATTTTCTAGCAATTAAGAGTGCGAGGCTTAAACCAACATAACCTGCACCAATTATAGATATTTTCATGAATATAGAATAGTGGGTGGAATATAAATGTAAAGTGACAAAGAGATTTCACGTTTTGTAGACCTGGCAATGTCCTACTCTCCCATGTCTTAAGACAAAGTACCATCGGCGCTGGAGCCCTTAACGTTCGAGTTCGAAATGG
>MDTD01159043.1_pt1 | contig 30821 bp, 28 predicted proteins | sample 811221 | NCBI WGS metagenome assembly MDTD01 (sample SAMN05326646, study PRJNA326480) | marine metagenome | isolation source: seawater | place: Pacific Ocean: South West | collected 2011 | reverse complement strand
CTGAGGACGAGCCGTCAAGGGCTTGCCCCGGCGTAGCCGGGGTGGTTCTGGGCGAAGCCCAGGTTCACCCTTGACGGGGAGGAGGCGGCCCCATCCTAGATCCCGGGGTGGGGGGAATGCCAGACTGGAGGCCGCGAAGCGGCCGGAAGGCTGGACATAAGTATTCTTTTCTATCTTTTTCTTGGGCCGCGCGTGATGCTTTGAACGACAAGTTTCTAAGGAGAGCGAGCCTTCCAGCCAAGCTATGGCTTTCCAAGAGCTGCCGGCTTTCACCCGATCGCCCACAGCCTGGGGGCTAGGCGGGCGCGAAGCGGGGGCCGGTGTGTCTCTTTTGTGCTGACCGGGGCCTTGAGGCTCCGGAGTCTCGCCTACAGCGGGCGAAGCCCTCGGTCCAAAGGACCGGCGAGGCGGCCGTTTTTTTGAGAGATGAACCGCAAGGGAGTGCTGGGAGTCAAGGGCCCGCCAGGGCCGTAAGGGTACCCTTGACTCCCAGTGCTCCCTTGCCCGGTACGATGACTGATGAACGGGCGCCGACTTAAACTGGGAAGTCCGCACTAACCTTTGAACGAGGCTCCGGAGTTCGCTGCCCGAGCGTGCGAAGAGGGTTGACCCCGCGACTTAACAAGTCAGCGGGCGTCAGAGCTGGAGTCTCTTCGAGAGCTCCACCTGGCCGAGCTCCGGGTGGCCGATCTGGAGCCGCCTAAACGTAACTTTTCTCCGTAGCGTAGACCGGCCGGTCTACGCTACGGTTGCACAAATGGACTTCCCATCTCTTCACCAGCATGTGGTAGGCCTTGATGGAAACCGGGATACGGCTTTCGAACGGTCCTCTTCAGGCGACCATAGTTTCCAGCGACTCCTCATTTATTTCAGACCGATAATCTCATACTGACCCTCGGTAAGCAGTGTCACCGTGACAGGATCGCTCCCTTTATTCTTCCAGTACCAGCCGTGAGACCCCGCGAAAGGTGCCGTCAGGATCCCCCGAACGTTGTCGCTGGTGGTGATAGTATAACTCTCGAAAAATCCCGTCGTGTCACCGTCGGGCTCTCCATGAAAGTCGAAATAGAGAGGACCGCCCTTCGTCGTCCACGCGTAGTGGAGCTTGGCTCCTTCCTGGAGATGGAACTTGTACTCCAAGCCTTTGCCGGGCGGCACCACGATGTCGACGCTGTGCTCTTGATTGGCACCTTTCTCTCCCGACGGGGTCGATGTAGTCTTAGGAGAGGGTGGCGGCTCTTCGCCGGAGAGCCTGGTGAATCCGACCGCCTTGCCTAATCCGGTCGGATCGATTCCGTACTCCGCCGGCAGGATGGCTATCAGTAAAACAGCAGTAGCCAGGAGCGCGGCAAAGGCCACGGCCTTGATGAGAACTGCAGTTGAGTAAACAGGGGGCTCTACACCCGGAACTTTTGTGTCTGTCATTCTTTTTTCCTTAACTCGAAAAGTAGCCGGCCAACTGGTAGCCCATGAGCATAAATCCACAACTCATAAGCAAAACGTTCGTGGCCAGGGAGAACCGTAGAAAGCTGCTGTGACGCCTCCAGATGCTGATGATTACGAGCACGATCATCAAAGCGAAGAACTGACCGAACTCCACACCCACGTTGAAGGCGATGAGATTCTCCAGCAATCCGTTCTTGGGCAGATTGAATTCCTGTATCTTGGTCGCCAATCCGAACCCGTGAAAGAGGCCGAAGATGAAAACGGCGGCCTTCGTGTTGGGTTGAAAGCCAAGGAGTCTTTGAAAGCCTCCCAGGTTGTCAAAGCCTTTGTAGACAATCGAGAAGCCGATGATCGCGTCGATCAGGTACGCGTTGACTCCAATATTGAAGAGAACTCCGAACATCAGAGTGAGACTGTGCCCGAGGGTGAACAGCGTGACGTAGATCAAAACGTCTTTCGTACGATAGAGAAAGAAGATCACACCCACCAGAAAGAGGATATGATCGTAGCCCGTGACCATGTGCTTGGCTCCGATGTAGAGGAACGGCACGATCGAGACCCCCTCGTTGCCGAGCAAGAACTGCTTTGTGTTCTCATCGACTCCATGAGCGGAGGCCGCGATCGCCGACATCAGACAGAAGAGACCGACTATCAGCGTGGGGACTATTCTTGGCATCAAATGTCCTCGATAGAGCCGCTAAGGTTCGCTCCGAGGTAGAGGCCGTAAACGTCCAGGAACACGTAGAGGACTTCTTTCTTGTTAGGGCGCTTGAATGAGACCACGAAGTAGCGCAAGTTTCTGTCGGAAATCTTCTTGTCCGTGACCTCAAGCCAGCTCTTGTCGAGGACTTTACCGTCGACCTTCTTGCCTTCCTTTACCATTCGGCCCACATCACCGGTCGCTTTCATAACTACTTGCTCGTCGGTGAGGACGGTTCCGTGATCGGCGTGAGCAAAGGCTGAGTTGGTCAGCAGAAAAGTGAAGAGAAGGATGAGAAGGATGGCGTTCTTCTTTGAAAAGCTCATTATGAATCTCCTAGGTTTCTTGTATGTTCGTCTATCGTCATAGCCCCGCTTGGAGGCTGAAGTCGCTGGGCGTTAGTTCCGAAATTTCATGAGGTCACCAAAGCTTTCTGCACGAAATAGGCCCCCACGAGCAATGCTATTCCGAGCCCGTAGGCTTGCCAGAAGTCTAAATTTAGTCGGTTCGCCAGAGCGAAGGGCAAGAAGAAGGTGAGACTTACGGGAATCGCACGCAGGACTTCCTGTGCGAGCCGAACCGAGGTTTCGGACTCACCGTGATTCCAATAAGAGAACGGCAAGACGATCATCGTCGCAAGCGGAAGGGCGATAAGAAAGCCCGCCGCTTGTGGATTCTTCTTAGAAAGCCAGGCCGAGAAGGTCAGTAGTAGTGCTGAGAAGATGATCTGAAACGCCTGCGTCATGTGTTGTCTCCAAATCTTGAAAATAGAGCCGGGATGACAATCATATTCAAAAAAGTGGAGGTGAAGATGCCACCCAGAATGACGACAGCCATCGGTTGCTGGATCTCTTTCCCCGGCTCACCCACACCTAGAGCCAAAGGGATGAGCCCGACACCTGTGACGATAGCAGTCATCAGGATGGGACTGAGCCGCTCCAGAGAGCCCTGGACGATGGCCTCCTGAAACGGAACTCCCTCCTCTTCAATGAGATGTTGGTAGTGGGTCACCAACATGATTCCGTTTCGGGTGGCGATACCAAAGAGAGTGATGAATCCGACCAGCGAGGCTATGGAAAGGACCCCACCGGTCAGAAAAACCATCACCACTCCACCAATCAAAGCCAGGGGTAGGTTTGCCATGACCAATCCCGCGTAGCGGGCTGATCTCAGCGCGATGTAGAGCAGAAGAAAGATGGCACCGATAGCTATCACGGAAAGGCCGAGGATAAGTTGCGCTGCCTTTTCTTGAGCCTCGAATTGCCCTCCATACTGCAAATAGTAGCCCTGGGGCAACTGAACGTTGGCTCCGATCGCCGAACGAATGTCGTCGATAACGCTACCCAGGTCGCGGTCCGCCACATTGGCCTGGATGATGATCCGCCGCTGGACGTTCTCGCGATTCAAGGTGTTGGGACCAAGGTCTTCGGCGATCTCAGCGACCTGAGACAGAGGAACCTTGGTACCGATCGGGGTGTCGATGGGGGTGTTGCGGAGCGTTTCGATAGACGACTTGGCATCTTGATGGAAACGAACCAAAATGTCGTAGGTGCGATGTTCGTCGAGAACGGTCGCGGCGATATGGCCACCATAGGCGGTATCCACCCATTCCGCGATGTCTTCGGCCGACAGTCCCACCGCCGCGGCTGCTTGGCGGTCCACTCGAACCTGGATCTGAGGAACACCGACCTGCGGCTCCACCAGAAGGTCGACCACTCCCTCGATACCCTGCATCTGGGTCTCGATCTCTTTGGCCTTGGTCCGAAGCACGTTGAGATCGGGACCGAAGAGTTTGATGGCGATCTGGGCTCGGGTTCCGCTGAGCATATGGTCGATGCGGTGGCTGATCGGTTGGCCCACTTCCACGTCCACCCCGGGGATGCGACTGAGGCGAGTTCTGACGTCCTCCATAAACTCGGCATGCGACCGGTCCGCGGGAGTCGTCACTACCTCGATCTCGCTCGTGTTCACCCCGGCTGCGTGCTCGTCGAGTTCGGCGCGACCGGTACGCCGCGTGGTGGAAACAACCTCGGGGACCTGATGCAGTTCTCGTTCAAGAAGATTTCCCACCCGATTGGACTCCTGAAGGGAGGTGCCCGGAGGCAGGTTGGCGTTGATATTCAACGTCCCTTCGTTGAACGGCGGAAGAAACTCACGTCCCATAAAAGGGAACAGCGCCAGAGATAAGACCAGGCCCAGAGAAGCCAGGACCACGACGAAAGAAGTATGAGAAAGCGTCCAATTCAAGATTTTCCCGTAAATACTCTTCAGACGGGCCACGGTGGCCGAGTCGCCCTCGTGCTCCACCAGTTTGGAGTGTCCCAATAGGAAGTAACAGAGGACGGGTGTGACGACCAGAGCCACCAGCAGCGAAGCCGAGATGGAGATGATGTAGGCGAAGGCCAGCGGCTCAAACATCCTCCCTTCAAATCCGCCGAGAGCGAATAAGGGAAGAAAGACCACGATGATGATGAGCGTGGCGAAAAGAATAGAGTACCGAATCTCGCTTGAGGCCTTAAAGATGACGTCGACAATCGGAGACGGCTCTGCTTTCTGAGCATTCTGCTTGAGCCGCCGAAAGACGTTTTCCACGTCGATGATGGCGTCGTCCACCAGGGCCCCGATAGCGATAGCCATACCGCCGAGAGTCATCGTGTTGATCGTGATACCCCAGGCCTCCATGGCGAGAATCGCCACCACCAAAGAGAGCGGTATGGCCGTGAGGGAGATGAATGTCGTTCGGAAATTCCAGAGGAAGAGAAACAGCACCACTGTGACCATGATTCCGCCCTCTATGATCGAGTCTCGGACGTTTGTCACAGCTCGATTGATAAAGTCGGCTTGCTGAAATGCCTTGGTATCTATGGTCACGTCCGCAGGCAACGTCTTCTGTAGCTCCGCCAGAGTGGTTTCTATGGAACGAGTCACCTCCAGCGTGTTGGCGTTCGGCTGCTTCTGAATGGTCGCCACGACCGCGGGTTGCTGGTTGAAACTCCCGTCACCGCGCTTCACCGCAGCTCCCACCTTAACCTCAGCCACCTGTTCGAGGAGGATCGGTGTAGCGTTCCGGACGGTGACGACCGACTTGGCGAGTTCCTCGGTCGTCTGCACTCGTCCCCGTCCACGGATCAAGTACTCTTTGTGAGGTCTCAGGAGAAATCCACCGGAAGAGTTAGCGCTGGCCTTCGTGACCGCTTCCACTATGTCTTCGAGAGTGAGGTCGTAGTCAAGAAGCTTTTTAGGGTCGACTTCGACTTGAAACTGCCGAGTTTCTCCGCCGATGACCATGACTTGAGAGACCCCGGTCACTCCTAAAAGGCGAGGTCTCACCGTCCAGTCGGCGATAGAGCGCAGCTCCATGGCCCCGGTCTCTTTGGCGGTCATCGAGATCAACATGATCTCCCCCATGGTGGAGGAGATCGGCCCGAGCGTGGGCGAGGAGACCTCTTCCGGCAGACTGACCTGTTGAAGCTTCTCGTTCACCATCTGCCTGGCCCGAAAGATGTCGGTTTCGAGTTCGAACTCGACGAAGACGATAGAGATTCCCACCGCGGAATGCGAACGCACCCTGAAAACGTCGGTCGTTCCGTTCATCACCCGCTCTATCGGCAAGGTGACCAGGGACTCCACTTCTTCGGGGGCCAGACCGTGGCATTCGGTGAGAATGGTTACGGTAGGCGCGGTGAGGTCCGGAAAGACGTCCACCGGCATTTTCGCCGCGACATAGCCTCCGTAGAGGAGTAGCGAGGCTGCTCCTATGAGGACCAGGAGCCTGTTCTTGAGCGACCAGAGTATGATTCTGTCTAACATGAATGAGAACTCCTTTCCTTAGGTCTCGTGAGAATGGACAACGTCGCCGGCCGGGTTGGACTCTTGGAGAAAGAGTTGATAGGCCCCCTGGGTGACCACCCTCTCTCCCGGGGTCAGGCCTTTGGTCACTCCGACCATGGAGCCGAAATCCTCGGTGACTTCGATGGTTCGTCGCTCAAATTCCTCGCCGGTGAACAGGACGTAAACGACACTCTTCCCTTCCCGGTCCAGTACCGCTTCCTTGGGAATGATGACGGTCTGGGTCATTCGGTCGCCGGCGATTCTTACTTTCGCCTGCATACCCAGGCGCAGGAGCTGCTCGTCGTTGGAGACCTTGAAAAGAGCATCGGTGGCTCGGGTCTCTTCGTCGATAACTTCCCCAACGTGGATAAGGGAGCCGCGGAACTCACGTTCCGGATAGGACAGGACCGTGAAGTCGGCTTCGATGCCGTCGTGCAGAGCCCCCAGATCTTTTTCGTACACGGGACAGGTGAGCCAAACGGTTTGGGTGTTGGCAATCTCCAGGATCGCTTCCCCCGGAGCGACTTGCTCTCCGAGCGACTTATGGACTTCAGTCACCACGGCGGCGAAGGGGGCCCTCAGGATGAGAGACGTGTTGGGGTAGGCCGCACTCACATCGGGGGCTGAGTCGGTGAGAAGTGGGTTGATGGGAATCTCACGCACCTTTTCGAGAGCGTTCTTCTTAGCTCGTACTTGCTGAAGATCAGCCTGGGCTTCGGTCTCTTCCAATTCGAAAGCCTGAAGCTCCCGAGCTGAAATGCCTTCCACTTCGTAGACTTGCTTAGCCCTTGTCGTCTCTTTCTTGGCTTGATTCAGCCGAGCCTGAGCAACCTCGAGCTGCTCCGCCAGAGCTTTTTTCTCCGCTTGCAGGCGGGCATTCTCGATCTGGGCCTGAGCGTTTTGATTGCGAATATTCGCATTCTCACTTTGCAGCTGGGCCGAGGTCTGCACCCGGGCCGCCTCGACCTGGGCGAGCGATGCTCTCACCTGGGCCATCTCGCTTGCCGTGGCGGTCTCGATGACGGTGGCCACCGGTTGTTCCTGGTAGACTCGGGTGCCTACTAGAGGAAGGTTTTGGCCGCTCAAGGTACCGCCTACAGGGGAGGAGAGTCGGGCGTGGTTGTTGGCTGCCGGGATGATTCTTCCGGTAGAGTGGATCGGCACGGCGAGCTCTTTCGCTTCGGCCTGGGCGAGCTTCATATCGATCATCCATTGCTGTTCCATCAGGAACGCCACCGTTTCGCTCGGAGCCTCCTCTTCGCTCTCGGCGGTAGCCTGCTCATTCGAGACTTCGAAGCCTTTCAGCGGCATCGTGTCCTGGAGTTTGTCGTTCTTGACTACGAAATCGATTCCATAGGTACCGGCGGTGGGGATCGTGACCTCGGCTACGTAGATGCCGGTGACACGGCCGACCTTGGCCTGAACGGTATCGATCTCTTGTCCATTGGCCCCTTTGATGATGAGTTTGACATCGGCTTGGGCCACCGGTTCTCCGCTATCCAATTCGGTGAGGTGGATAAGAAAAGAGCTCATCTGCTGGGGCTTCAGAGGGGCGAACTCAAAGAAGTTGAGGAGCTTCCCGGAGAATTCGGTCCGTGCGATTGGCTCGACCTCACCCTCTCCTCCGTGGTCCTCCTGTTTGCCTCCCTCGCCGCCCGGCCCCCCGGTCGAGCCACCCCGGCATCCGGCGAGTAACAATAAGACAGCCAGCAGGACGGCGATTGTCTCGGTCGTTTTCAAAATCTTCATTGGTCATCTTCCTTAAGGTTGTGGAGAGGGCGGCCTAAGACGCGTTCTAGCTCGGCCGCGGTGAGGGACTCGTCGTATCCCGCTTGGAGAATCGCGCCGCGAGTCTCAAGATATGTCTGCTTGGCGAGCAAGAGATCCAGTTGGCTACGGAAGCCCAGTTTATAGGCCTCCTCGACCGACTCAAGCGACTTCAGAGCAGCCGGCTCGGCCTGCTTTTCCAGCAGAATGCGAGCCCGTTGCTGTCCTTGAAGGGTGAAGTAGAGACCTTCGAGGTTGGCCTCTACCTCCATCTCAAGCGCCTCAAGCTCTGCTTCGGCTTGCTCTCGACGGGCGTTTGCAGCAGCGATAGCGCCGGTATTCCTATCGTGGATCGGGATCGGGATCTGAATCTGAAACTGAAAGAGAGGGCCGGTATCATCCAGTCCTCCGATGACCCCGGCCGGGACGTAGGATGAGCCTGGGAAGACCGTTCTTTGCATGAAAGCACCGGCTTGCAAGGTGACATCCGAGACCCCGAGGGAGCGCTCCAAAAAGACCTGAGCCTCTTTTGTATCGAGGTTGGCTTTCGCTAGTCTCAGTATCAGGGGTCCTGACGACGTGAGATCGTCTACGGGAGGAAGCTCCCACTCCATTCCAAGACGGCCTTGCACTCCCGCTTCCAGTTCGTTGCCCTGAACGAATTTTCCGAGTTCCGCGCGAGCTCTGGCGGCGGCTGCTTTGGCGAGTTCTGCTTCGGCGAGCCTGCGGTCACGCTCGACTTCAAGAGTAGCCAACTCCGCTCCGGAGATATCGCCAGCCTCAAAACGAGTTCTGGCGATATCAAGGTGTCGCTCCGTGATAGCGAGAGACTGAAGCGCAAGCTCTTCTTTTTCTTGAGCCAACAAAAGTCGAAAGAAACTCTCCCGCAGCTCGTATCGAAATAGAGCCATCCGAATCTCTGCTCGGAGTTCGTTCTCGGCGTGCTCCGCTGAAGCAGCTTTGACTCTGGCTCCCCTTTTTCCGCCCAACTCCAGGCGTTGGGATACGGAAAGACCGAGCTGGCTCATTCTCTCGAAACCATCGGTTTGAGTTTGTAATTGTAAAGTAGGATTGGGCTTGACGCCTGCTTGCTGAATTAAAGCCTCGGTAGCGCGAACGGAGGCTCGCTGAGCACGCCCGACGGGATGCTCTCGCAGAGCCAGATCCGTCACCTGATCAAATGTGAGTGGTGGACTCTGGGCTTGAACGAAACTTGTCAGCAGCAGAAGCAGGACGCAGCCTTTCCATGGAAAGACGCGCAAGATTAACTTCTCCTTTATCGATAATTAGGCGATGAAGGAGAGAGAGGGCGGAGGCCTGGGAACTTGTTTTGCGTCTAAGAAATGGGGAACCTCAAAACTGAGGTTCGTCTCCTCGACGGAATCTATCCAGTCCCCTCGACTTGGGAGGTGTTCCCAGTTTTGAGTTGGGGTCGGAAGCGCCGCGAAATGGAGCAAAGAGGAGAACTGATCCGTTTGACCCTTCCAACTGGTGGAATAGGAAGTCTCATTAAGCTCGTCGTGATGATGCCCGTGGAATAAGTCGTGCCCGAACCAAGCATGGGAGAGCGCACAAAAGAGTAGTGCAACAAGACTTATTTGACGCAACTTGGGCATCTCGATATACAGTGCTTCGAAAGTAAATATTCTCCTTTCCGATCTCAATTTAGCTCACTACTTGATCCGGCGCTGCTGCACTCGGTAGAAGCGACCATGCTCGTCAAATTTAGTGAAATCGACTTGTAGCCGGGATCCTCGTGGGGACAGTTACTGCAATCTGGGGCACCCAAGCGATCTGAAGCTTAGTGGTCGATTGCTGCTATCGAAGGGGACAAAAAATTGACCGATCGGCCGCTCCTCACAGCGCCGACACGCTAAGTGAAGCATCAAGCCCAGCTTGCCGCCAAGCGGCCGAAAGAGGAGTCTGAATCATCTCGACTTGCCTAACGCAAGCATCATGCTGGCGTTAATGCCTGTCGGAAGGCAATTTCGGCACATTGCGTGTAAACTCGGGAAACCCCGAAATCGGGCTCCGAAGCCGGGTCTCTTAACTCAAGCTTCATGCTCGGATAAGAGGGCGGACTTGGAGATCTCCAAAATTTTGAGGGTTTCTCGAGGCTTCTAAACGGCCGAAAAATGTCCGGATCGGCATTTTTTCAGGATCGAGGCCCATAACTCGAGCATCATGGCCCGGTTGCGAGGTCGATCGGGCTGCCGAAATTTTTTGGGCCGATTTACTAATCTTGGGCATGATGCTCGACTTACGGGCACGATCCCGTTTTTGCAGCCCTGCGTTTCGGGCGTTGGGCTATGGCTGGGCGAGAGGCACGCCCGGGGTGGAGCGGATTCAGTTCGGAGGGCATTTTCGAGCCGGAAAAGGCTTTCAAGGCGGGCCGATCCGCGCGAAAATCGGGATTTCTCGCCAGGATGGCCCTGTGGGGCCACCTGGCGGCCCCGGTTGATGTCGTTTATGGAGTGAGTGTCTGATTCGGCTTGTGTCGCGGGAGAGTCGCCGGATTGACCAGGTGAGACCAGGGATGCCTTCGGAGGGCTTCTAGGCGTGATCGATGAGGCCGCGCTCGGCTCGAGCACCGATGTATTCGCGGATGGCTTTGCGGAGGTATTCGTAGGCGAGTTTTCGGCCGAAGGCTTCGGGTGGTTTTTCGAGGAGGGGAAGGATCTTTTCCTTGAGGTGCTGCTCGATGTAGGGGAGAAGCATCTCGCTTGATATGGCATGCCGTTTGTTGCGGCCGGTTCCGGTTACTCCGCCGGTGATGAAAGCCCAGTCCGCGGTGGAGGGATTATCTCGGACAGAGGACGGCATGGTGTGGCGAAGGCTGTTTCGGACGGCGGTTGGGAGATCGTGAGGGTTGACGATGTCCAGGCAAGGGCGAATCTGGGAGATCGTCTTTCCTCGATCAGGATCGGTCTGAGTGAGGTTGCCGTACTGCTCGAAGTTCCGGATATTCTTGAATCCTAGAGCTCGGAGATGACGGGCGAAGTGATAGGGCACACTGCTGCCGACCGGATCGAAGTCACAGAAGCTTAGAATGGAGAGCTGCTTGCTCATGTCGAAACCTGATTCGAACATCTCGGTGAGGAGACTGTCCGTCATCAAGACGGAGCCCCGCCCCTTTGTGATCTGGACCGTCACGCCGTAACGGCTGCCCAATTCGAAAAAGCGGCCGACGAAGGAGTCTTTCTCGGCTAAGAGGATGACATTGGTGTTGCCGTAGGAGGGCGGGAGCAGGCGGTACGAACGGCGATCATCGACGATCTTGAAATCCTTATAGGAGAGGAGGCCCGCCAGGACGACATCTTTCATTCCTCTCGAGAAATGGTCGTAGATGTTGTCCGAGTCTTCGAAAATTCGGCTGTGGTCGCGGATGACTGTCTTCATGAAGTAGTAGAAAGACCGGATGTTGCAGCTGACCTTAGCGAATTCGGGCGGACGACCGGCCTGAATATCGGCGTAGACCTGCCAGATGACATTGAGAGCAAACTTTCTTTTGTCGATGAAGGGGCCCTTGTACTCGCTCTTTCTCTTCTTCTTGGGCCTCTTTCGTTTCCGTTTGCCCTTGGACTCTTCGGCCTCTTGCTCCCGCCGGCGCTTCTCCTCTTGGGTCTCGTCCTCCGCAAAATGCGCGAGTAGCTCGTCCTCTTTCATTTCTCGGATTGGCTTGTCCAGGTCGATGAGGCCGAACTTCTTCTTCATTTTGGCAATGAAGTTCTTGGACGTGTTCTTCTTTCGCTTGACGTAGGCTTTTGGTTTACGCTTACGGGAGCGGGAAGAGCGCTTAGAGCTGGTGCCCTTCGCCTTCTCCATACTGATCACGCCAGGGGCATAGAACTGGGCGAAACTCAGGGGGCTGATAGTACTCGCCAGCAGTTCGAGGCTGGCATCGGCCTCAATGACGTACTCGATCGAGCCGTCTGGAACAACTTCGAAATCGTCGTTTCTCGTTAAGCCGAACCGGGCCAGGTTCAAAAATCGTCCTCCGTCTGGGGAGAGAACCGCGCCATGGACTTCCGGAAAGCCTCTAACGCCTCTTCTTCGCTGTAATTCTTAGGGTCTAAGCCTACGGAGTGGAGCCAATGCTCGTGGAAGAATCGCTCGACGGCTTGGGAGAGAGCGGTCTGGAGAGTTGGGTGAGGGTGGACGGTATTGGCGCCGAGCCAGCGATCGATGTCGACCTTTCGGAACCGGATAAGGTTCCCGAGACGAGTGTGGGGCATCTCCAGGTCTCGCACCTTGTCGTAGATGGTGGACGGAGCAAGGCCAAGATATTCCGCGACTCCTTCGACATCCATCACCTCTCCGCGAAGAGGCTCGCGGTCGCTATCACTCATCCTTCTTGGTTTCTTTCTTCGTCTTCTTGGGCTTGGACCTAGACTTCTTTGACTTGCTCTTCTTCTTTTTGGCCTTCTTTTGCTTGGCTTGCTCTTCTCTGAGCAGCTCTTTGAGGGTCTTGGAGGTTCGGAAATCAACGGTGTAAGACTCGGGGACTCGCATTTTCTTGCGTTTCTGCCCCTCCTCGACCTCAACGCTAGGGTTGACGGTCGTATGGGCCTTGATTGTGCTGAGATTGAAAGAGCCGAAGCCTCGGATCTCGACTCTTCCTTTCTCGGCTATTTTGCGAGAGACGAGATCCACAAAGGCTATAATCCAAGAGTCGTGGGCCTCGATAGTCCCGCCGTACTCTTCCTTGAGAGCTTCGGCCAAGTCGCGGCGCGTCACTGTCTCCATTATCTAGCGACGTCCTCAGTCGTCCAGTCGGCGATCTCGCGAAGGACGTGGCCGAGGTCGGCAATGTCCATCTTGTGGAGTGCGCCGACGAACTGGGACGGCTCAGCGGAGACATCGGAGCGGCTCAGGACCTCATTGAAAGCATCGTCGATGTTCTCCGGCATCAATCGGACAAGGCCGTTCGCTTCAGCTGACTTGCCGGCGGCTTCAGCGATCTTGACAAGAAACTCGGTGACGAGCTCGTCGACCCTCTCGCGGGCCTCGGAGGAGGACTGTTCACAGCCGGAGTGTTTCTGGAGGAGCTTTTTGAGGTTACCCTCTTTCAGGTTTTCTAGAGCCATGAGCTACACTTAGAAAGATTTAGCGCTGAATCCTTGCCTGATAGAGGAAGGATAGTATCCATTGGATGGGAGCAGGTCGGAGCTTCCGAGGGATACTGGTACAGACCGGTGGGTTTATATTCTCTGTAGAGGCGAGCACGGAACGACACCGGCGCCTTATACGAAGACAACAGTTCAGAGCGCTACGGCGCTCGCAAGCTTTTAAATATTCCGGCCTGACAATGGCCGTTCGAGAGAGAGGCTCCGAGCCAGATGCGTGGGGCCTCTTTTGTTTCTGTGGAGTTGTCGACAGCCAAGAGCCCTGACGCTGGTCTGCCAAAAACGGATTTGGCGAACCAAGTTTACCGGACTGCAAGTGGCTCCATATTACCGCACCCAAAATATTCTGCTTAGAGAAGAATTGTCGAGCTGTCCCTGAATATAACTGGAGAGTGAGGGAGGATTTATACTTGAGTAGACGCGTTTTTCTTGGCCTCGTGCTTCCTTTTTTGTTATCAACAAGCGGTTTGGGGGAGTGGAAAAGTCAAAGACTATTAGCCGCACCGGGACACTTGGGCCCTATCATAGTAGGAAAACCCATCACTGACGCAGTGGAAGCACTTGGAAGGCCTGACCTTATTCGAAATAGCTTAGAAGATTTCGCTGCTAAGACTTATATCTGGGGAGAAGAAGAGTCGGGTGGAGTAATGGGGATCAGGGTTGAGGTCGATGGGAAGGGTAATGTCATTACCATTCAAGCTCAGAAGCCCGCAAGGATTTACACCGAAGATGGGCTCTATTTGGGAATCCCCTTAAGCAAAGCGATATCGGCAAGTCCCCGAATAACTGCCAACTCTTACCCATCAACCCAAATCGACCGTATGGAATTCACATTTTTTGGATTTCAAGACCAGGCGACTCTCGGAGAATTGTGGATCCGATAGAACGATTAATTGAAAGGAGAGTCAACCTTGGACCCTCTGTTTGCGATTGCACTGATCTTGTATAACAGCGGATTTGCTGGAGGAGTGGCAAGCACACTGACAGTTGAAGCCATCAAGAAGTGGCTTCAAAATAAACAAAATACAAAACAAGGAGCCGAAGAGATTAATTATGTGTTTGAGCGCCTACTTGTCTCGATCAGGCTGAATAAGATTTCTGTTGGAGCAGTCGAAAGCATTGCCGGAGTACTAAAAATCAAGCAAGGGCATTCGGAAAGAACCCAATACATTGATCTAGGAGTTGCGATCCACACATTGCAACAAGAGATTTCAAGAGAACAAATCTTAAAAGACACACTTGCCAAGGAGACTTTAGAGACTTGCGTTATCGACGAACACGGCGAAACATTGGCAGATCTTGTTAGAGCGCTTCGCTCCACCTTGGAGCGCATTAAAGAATTCTTGTACGAGAGAGTTGACTACAGTAATCGCTCCGAGCATCACGAGTTCCTCGCTTACTCTATGGAAAACTTCGCTAATTTACTAAGTTCTTTGACTAGCGCATCTCGAAAGATTAGCATGGAATCATGGACCCCAATCATCCAGAAATAGTGAGTGCTTTGAGCACCATTACCGGGGATGCAAAGCTCGAACTTCTAAAGAAGTTCCTTCATCTACTTAAAAGAGGAGAAGTCACGGAGCCTACTCTTAGAGAAGTTGTCGAAACTGAGCTCCAAAATGGGGTTGAGTTCGAGAGCGAACCCAGGCTAACACTCGAAATGCTGAACGAGTCAATCCAATGGTGCGACCAGGTTCTCGAAGAACTCGCAGATTAGGCTATAGGCTAACTTGACGGTTTCGCCGCCGTTGCCCGATCGCAAAGCCATTTGGCAGCGGAGCCTTACCAGGCCGGGCGTCTATCAACATTCTCGAAAACCGAGCCACTGTAAAGTTAGGATTACGGCATGATTTTTGGACACCTCGCCGAACGGGTTCTAAGTCTATCTTGACACTTTGGAGGCTTGGAATCGTGGGAAAGAATGTTGGCTATATGAGGGTGAGTACCGGCGGCCAGAATGTTGGACGCCAGCTGGTTGGGGTGGAGCTGGACAAGGTCTTTACCGATCGGTGCTCAGGCGGAAGTGTGGAGCGGCCGGCTTTGGTGGAGATGTTGGACTGGATCCGGGAAGACGATGTGGTGCACGTGCATTCCATGGACCGCCTGGCGCGGAATGTTTCGGACCTGCGGGAGCTGGTGACCGCGATCAACCGTGACGGAGCTTCGGTTCGCTTCCACAAGGAAGGGCTGGAGTTTTCTGGGGAAGACTCGCCGATGTCTGAGCTTCTGCTGAACCTGCTGGGGGCGGTGGCTCAATTCGAGCGATCGCTGATTCGGGAGCGACAGCGTGAAGGGATCGAGGCGGCCAAGAAGCGCGGGGCTTACAGAGGTCGTAAAAAGGCGCTTTGTTCGGCTTCGATCGCGGACCTCAGGACCCGTCGAGCTGCTGGTGAGGGAGTTGCTGCCCTGGCTCGGAAGTTTGGGGTTAGTCGCCAGACGGTTTACTCATACTTAGCCCGTGCTTAAGCAGGCGTCGACAACACATTTGCTGTTCGATAGACTATACTCAGACCGCTGGAGAAGGCGTGAGAATAGCCAGCCCTGCCGGTTCGCCGGACGGCCCTTTGGGCCGGCAGCTCTTGCAAGAAGGTTCGCGCGAGACATCAAGGTTTTAAACCATATTGATGTCGATCGAGTCCCGAAAGGGGCTTGTTTTTATCCGCGAATTCGGTGGTACCTCCGATTGACAGCTGCATGACAGCAGCATATACTAAGGACACAGCACCGAGGAGAGTATCCTCGGCCGAGATGGCCCCTACTAATAAATAGGGGCCATTATCTTTTGTGTGACCAGGGTGATCGTTTACATAGACGGATTCAACCTTTTCCACGGGCTCAAAAATGCGCGTAAAGAATCTAGGTGGCCGAATTTTTACTGGCTTGATCTCGAATCGCTCTGCAAAAAGTTTGTAAAGCCCCCAAAAGACCTCTTGTCAATTAAATATTTCACCGCCAGAGTTAAGTCCGACCCCGAGAAAAGCAAGCGTCAGAACGCCTATATTGACGCTCTAGGAACCCTGGGCTTGGTGAGTATCATCGAAGGCCGTATGCAAGCCCACGACGGGTCCTGTGATCACTGCAATAGCACTTTCAAAGTCTGGAAAGAGAAAAAGACCGACGTCAACATCGCCGTTTCTATGATCGTCGACGCATATGAAGATAATTTCGACGAAGCCTATCTGATAACAGGAGACACAGACTTAGTGACTCCGATCGAAGCTGTTAGGAACATCGGGAAAATAGTCTTCGTCGCCGCTCCACCGCATAGGTTCACTTCAGAACTCAAGTCTGTTTCAGATGGTCTTTTTAATATTTCGAAAGCCAACCTTAAAGACTCTCAGTTTGACCCCGTTTTGTTTTTGAAAAACGGCTTCAGGCTGTCCAAGCCCATAAAATGGACGAAGTAGACCAGGACTGGTCTGTGATCGCTTGCTCTATGCCGCAGCCAGACTCTTCTCCATCCGGTGAGGGGATTGCGGCAAGCCAGGCGATCCAGCAAAACCCTGCGCACTTACTCTTCGTCCGGAGGCTCGACGAAATCGGGGTTCTTAATGGGATAGAGAGAATCGAGGGCTACGGATAGGCGATAGGCCCAAAGCTGGCTTCGTGTGGTTTGATTCATAGGGCCAGGATACGACAGCTCAGGGCTGGGAACAGTGACGGTTGTCAACTTGGGACCGGAGACTGCCGTGTTCATAGTTTGGCAATCTGAGATCAACAATCTGTTTAGGAACCGGCAACTTGACCGTCAAATCCGAGCCTTATGATGAAGTTACAGAAGACAAGACAGCTAGAGCATAGTGGTACAACGGACCTGAAGGAGTCCACCCCAATAGACCCCCCAACTAGCCCCGGATCGCACCTCCCCCGACGATCCGGGGCTTCTCTTTAGAATCACCGCCTCAGTCAAATCGGATTTCTGACGAGGTGAAGGGAGTCGAGAGGGGTTGGAGCTCTGGCTAGTGACAGGCCTTACTTCAATTTGCTTGAAGAAGAAAGTGATCGTTTTGTGGATTGGAGTTGGGGTGAGACTTTTTCGTCATCTCGGCAAACCCGACGAAGAGGGCCTAGATAATGCGGAGGCTCTATCCAGATTTTTCCATTTAGATCGTTCTTTCGTCTCCCGCCTACCGTTGACCGAGGAAAAAAGCTTGATGGAGATCTACGAAGCTCTTCGGAGTCCTCGCATTCGGTTTCTCCAACCACCTCTGAGACCGATTTTGCAAAAAGAGGAGGTCGTCTGGCGTTGGCCATACGGACGGTGCTACTACCAAAACCTCTTCAGAAAATGTGACTCCATTTATATTTTCCATCGACCAGAGCGGATAACGCACGAAGCTGGGCTTCGTATCCTCACAGGCGCGGACTCTATTGTACAAGCTGGTCTTTCTAGATTGCTTCGATTTTGCGGTATCTACTATCTAGACAAGACGCAAAGCACGGCTCTACACAAACCCCTGACTCAACTCGTTCTCCCGCCGGACCCTCTGCTCTGGCTTGGCGATGAGAGCAATCTATCGGCCTACTCTGAAGGTCATACGTATCGATTCTGTTCCGAGGACGAACCCCACTTTTTGAGGAGATCCGTTTCCTTTTACGGCTACCTGATTTACCGACTCTATGCACAGGAGAGGATTAAAGCACTCCACCAGGATTTTCAATTTCAAGATCACCCAGTCTTGCCGAAAGTGCTTAGTAAGGTCGTTCAAAGAATCTTGGGGAGTGGCGGTCTCTCTGAGCTGTCCTCTTTTTCGGAGGCTCGGACCGCGTGGGCGGAGGCGATGCTCCAATGAAGTGGACAATGGGAAATTCCCGTAAGAGGCGGAAAAGAGAAGACTGGAAAGCGGCGGATGTTGCGATACAAAAGAAGGCGTTGACTTGGCTTCAGAAGACTTGTGAGCATCAAGAGCTTCCGCCCGATCTTAGTCTTAAGGACTTAGACCGTTTGCAAACGTGGCGCCATTGCCTCGGGGAGTCAGACTTTTGCAGGGGCTACGAGCTTCATAAGTTTTGGAGCTTGGAGTATAGGCACGATCTTCTCTTCCACGAGACGTACCAGGGAGAAGCTTTTGAGAAGGCCATCCACTCTAGAGCTTTTTCGCTCAAGGACCGTCTCAAATGGGGGCAGCAGGCTTTTGAAGTTTACGAACTCTTGAATCAGATTGAGCCAAATATTTCTCCTTGTTGGCACGGCTTAATGATCGTCGACGGTTGCTTCTTCTTGATCCCGAATTTAGAGGCACTTCTTGGATTGCGACCTCGCAAGAAAACAAAAAGCCCACTGAAGCCTCCGTCGGGTCCTTATGACTGCCCTTTCCTCCGAGCTACCGTCTCCGTGATTTGTTTGGCTCTCAGTTACGGGTCGTGGAACGGAAAATCTCCTCGTTTTGAAGAGTTAGTCGGCGAGCCTCTGAATGATTTTTTGCAAGAGTGCTATCATCTGCACAGAGGGGGTTTTGACTGGCAAGTCATGTCTTGTCGATACTTGGTGTTGTCCGAACACGTTATCCAAGCCTGAGAGCAGCCATCGTCTAAACCTGACAAGCTGCCTCGAAGGCTTGATAGAACTCGCGCATGGAGCCATAGACCTGATTCGGTCCGGTGGCTTCGAAGTATTTACGAAAGAAGTCGTCGACAGACTGCGGAAGGTCGGGCCTCTTTTTCTTTAGAGGGACGTAGACTTTGAAGTAGATCCAGTTCAGGGGCCCGGGGATCTGGCCGGCGGGAAGTTCAAAGGGCTGCTCGCCTATTAGAAGTTCGGCTAAACAGACGGCAACCGCGTATTGGTCGAAAGAATGGTGGGGGTCGGAGGCTGCGACTTGCCACTGTGGCTGATAGTACGGACTGCCGATGAAAGTGTCTTGGTTTTTGGTGAGCTTGTCTAAATCCTTATTCGTCTTGGCTATGCCGAGATCGATGATCGTGACCTTGTTGTCCTGAGACAAAATCACGTTTTCGGGTTTGATGTCTCGATGGTAGAGACCTATGCCGTGCATGTAGTCCAAGCCGTCTGAGAGCTGCTTGGCGATCTTGAGCACATCTTCTAGGGACGTTTTTTCTCGTCGATTGATATAGCGATCAAGAGATTCGCCCTGAGCTTTTGCCATGACGATGTAGGAGTATTTCGAAATGGAGTCGACCCCGAAGTCCTCCAGAGGAACGATGTTAGGGTGAGTGCACTGCTGGAGGGAGTTGACTTCCCGCTGGAAGCCTTTTTGAAAACCGGTGTGCTCATCAGTGTCGATGTGGAAACCTTTTGAGATCTCTTTGAAGACAGACATTCTCGGAGGATCGGGGGTACCGAGAAGCGGCAGAGCGTAAAAATCTTCTTTCTTGCAGCAGGTCCAGGTCATCGCTGTTCCGCCCTCTCCGAGCGGCTTAAAGAGGATGTATCCGGAGGATTCTGTGAGGTTGCCATCGCCACCGAAGCGCTTGTGCAGCTCCCGATGTCGCTTGAGCTGGAACGTTTTTCGATATGAGAGCCCGGCGAGAGCGAGTATAGCGAGAACCACGAAGGTCGGGATTTTGTAGCGCCGGAAAAAGTCTGTGACTTGGTTCCAGGTTCCCTGAGGTGAGAGACTTATCTGCCTGGGATAGAATCCACCGGTGGAGGCTAGATTTTCCACCGATACCATATCGACTGTCTCCGTGTAACTTTCATAGCCAGGAGCTTTGAAGTAGAGGGTTAGGGGTGTTTTGCCATTGTTGAAATCTTGGGACCTAGAGAAGGTTATCGGTTCCCCAGCTTGGCCGAGTTCGACGGGCTGGGTTCCACCGGGGACCGGTTTGAGGATCTTGGTTTCAGGAGGCCAGACATGGAATTTGACCGCGATCTGGTCTTGAGCCGACGCGAAGGAATACAAAAGCACCCAAAAGAGTGACAAGAGAACTGCGGTGCGTTTGTGTCTCATCATCTGCACGGTGAGGCCATTCTACGACAAAGAGAGGTGTTCCTTAGTGAGGAGGCTCAAACTTCAAGCATCGTTGTTTTCTGCAGGGAGGCCATGAAGAGGTGAGAACGTTTCTGAATCATTTAAACAGAAAGTCCCCGTGAGCTTCGTTTTGCGTGGAGACTCACAGGGACCTCAAAGAAAGGCTTTTATATTATGAAAAAACTTTTATCTATCCTGCTATTGAGTGGCTCTTTACTGCTGACCGGTTGTGGAGATTCGGAGAACTTCGTGTTCACGACCACGCCAAACAACCAGGTGGCTCCGGTGTGTGTGGATGATGCTTACAGCACGAACCAGAACACCCAGCTTACGGTGAACGCGGCCAACGGTGTCTTAGCCAACGACAGCCCCAACGGGGGTTCTGTCACCGAGTTCGATGCGACGAGCACCCAGGGTGGAGCTGTTAACGTCAATGGAGACGGCTCTTTCACCTATACGCCACCCAACAACTTCTTCGGCGCAACCGATACCTTTACTTACACGGTGACCAACGATGTGGGACAAACGACCTGCACGGTGACGATTACCGTCGTGGCCGTGAACGGTTTCTTTGTGGACTCCGTGAATGGGAACGATACGACTGGGTCTTTTAATGGCGGGCTTCCCTTTCAGACGGTTCAGGCGGCGGTAACCGCGGCCGGGACAAATCAAGATATTATCGTGCGGCCGGGGAACTACTCAGGAGTGGTGACACTGCTAGATGGGCAAAGACTGTTGGGCTCCGGCTCGAGTCTGGTAAACCCCCAGGGTGGCGTTCGACCTGTTTTTACGGGCCCCATCAATATGGCGGACGGGAATACAGTTGATTTTGTTCGGGTTGAAAATGCCCCTGATGACTCGATCGTCGGAGACGGACAAAATCACGGAACTATTTCGAACTGCGAAATAGACGGTTCAGGAACATTCGGGATTTCGTGTGAAGATTCAAAAGGTAGCTGGGACATCTCCGGTAACAACATCCAAGGAAATGATTCTATGGCTCTTGGAATCGTTGTCGACTCGGGAATGACAGTAAGCGCCACACAAGTTACATTCAGAGTTAACAACAACGTGATCAATCGATGCGATTTCGGCGCAATTTCGGTTACAGGCCTCAGCAGCCAAGAGATAAGAGCACAGATCTCTGGTAATTCTACAACCAATACCGTAAATACGGGTGCTACGATTGAAGGTATCGCGTTCTCAACATCTGAGGTTTGTGCTGACATCACAGGCAATACCAATGATGATGCCTACAGCTTGGGACAAGATACAAATGCGTTGATGAACGTGGAGCAACTTTCACAGCTAACTGTTCTTAACTCTGGAAGCGCTACCGTCGAAGTTCCTACTGGATTTGATGCCGCTACAGAAGTTAGTGATGGAGTCTGCGGCTTCTAATGATATCGGGAAAAATAAACCCTGACTCTTGCAGCCTCAGAGAGAAGTGTGTTCGGGTCCAGTTGAAATAGAGGAACTCGTTGTGCAACATTTGGTTTTAGGCCTTTCAGAAACGTGTTCCACGCTGATTCAACTATCTGAAAACTCTTTAAAAGGTTCGCAGCTTCAATGGAGTTGAGGCCTGGAACGTCCTCCGGCCTATCGTATACCTGGCCTCCATAACGGAGGTCTAGGTCTACCGGAGTTCCGTTCCAACCACCATCATCATTAACATAATCACCAACGTCGAGCTGCACTATCTCAAAACCGTTTTTGAGGAGCTCTTGAACTGTAAAGCCATAGCGCCCTGACTTAGGAGGTTCAGCGTCTTCTGGATTACCTATTTCGTATTCTAAGTCAAATTCCACAGCCTCCTGCTGATTGACCAGGGTGACGTCCTGGACGGTAACAGAGGCTTTCTCAGGGTCGGTGGGATTGTTGGCGATGATTCCGCCTACCGTGGTGACGTTGGCGATGTCGAGTTTGCCTTCGGAGTAGAGGAGGCCGGTGAAGAGGGATTGGCTTTTGGTGGTTCCGTGGAAAGTGAGGTCGCCCTGGCTGAGGACCGCGACTTGGGAGGAGGCGGAGAGGTCGGCGTGGCCGGTGATGATGAGGTCTCCTTCCACGATGATGGCACCTTTGCCCGAGATGGAGCCGTTGATACGGAGGTCTCCGGGGACGTAGAGGAGGCCGTTTTCCAGGATCGTGTTTCCCTTGAGGAGGAGTTCGTTTCCGCCGCCTTCCCAGCGGTTGAAGCCTGAAATAGGGAGGTCCTGGTAGCTTGAGCTGTTGGGGCGCTTGACCCACTGTTGGTCGACCTGAGAGTTGGGGCCGGTGGGGTCGTAGTCGGAGATTTGGATCTTGGGGAGTTCGACGTTGGAGCCGGGTTTGGATTGCCCACCGTTCTTGAATTGGATGTTCTCGGCGCCGGAGATGCTCCCGGAGGCGACGGCGTCGCCGTAGAGGACGAGCTGGTCCTCGAAGGTCATCGAGGGGGCTGGAGAGCCTGCTGACGGGCTGTAAGAAGTGGCTATGCTGGTTTTCTTTTGGTCATCCTTGATGACGTCGTCCCGACGAACTCCCCCCGTGGTGTCTATTCCGCGGAATTCATCCAAGCTGTCGAGAGCGGCGGCTTCGTTGGAGCCTGTCATACGAAACGGCCCGGAGCTTGCCACGGCGTACTCCATACCGCGTTTTTGGATGATGACTTCGTAGCTTCTGGTGGCTTGGCCGACGGTGGCGGTACCGATGAGCTGAATGCTGCGGGAAGGGACGTAGTTATCGAGGGAGCCCTTGATGGTGTTGGAGTCGATGCTCATGTTGTAGACGGACCGGAGATTGGGATCTCCGGTGGAGAAGGAGAGGGTGGCCTTGCCGGGCCACCCGGGGCCCTCGAGGACTAGGTCCGCCGTGCCATCCTTGCCCCATTCGGGGTTGGCCTCGAGTTCGGCCTGGGCGAGCTGGGTGATGGACCAGGCCATTCGTTCGGCTTCCTGGCTGTTGCTCCGGAGGCGCTCCATTTGGCCGAACGTGACCGGCAACGCTATGATCACGGCCGCGAAGAGCATCATGGAAGTGGCAAAAGCCATGGTCGCGAGAAGCGAAAGGCCACGCTGAAAGGAGAATCCACGGATCATTCAGGGGCTCCTAAGACGATCTGTCTGAAAAAGGGGAAACCGTTGGGTCGTTCGAGGGTGGCCTCGATGCCGAGCTCTTGGTCGGATAGCACTGAGACCTGAAAACTGGAAACCGGAAAAGCCAGGCGGGCGCCTCCTTCTTCGAGAGGGAGTCGGGAGAGTTCATCGTCGGTGAGTTGAACGGGCTCTGAGGCACTCAAGGCGACACCGGCCTGGGAAGAATTGAGATTACGGTACCAGACGGCACTCCCCGCGTACCAAAAGACTTCGAGATGTTCGGACCATACGATCTTACCGTCGTTTCCCACAGTTTTTCGAGGCTGGATGGCTATGACGTTGCCTTTGTGAGAGATGCCGGCGAGAGTACTCCGCCGGGTGGCTTCGGCGACTCGCTCCAGAGCAATAGCCAGGCGTTTCTGTTGGAGAGCGAAATCGGCATACTGTAGCCCTGCCTTGATGTTGTTGCGGAAGAGAAAACCGAGAAGCGAAAGCAGGGTGAGAAGAAGGCCGGACGCTATCAAGATCTCGACAACGGTGAATCCTGGTTTTTTGGAATCCTTGATCATTTCGACTGAGAGACCAAATATCGCCGCGTTACCTTCTGGCGGTCCCGGCGGCCCTTCCATGAAACCTCGAGATCAACCTGACGAAGGGTCTCGGGATCATAGTCTTTATAGGGGGAGAGGAGCAAAGAAAGCTGATAACTCTTATCGTTCCGCTCGATGGGATCAAACTCTTGCTGCCCGAGCTCCCTGGTGAAATAGCTTTCTCGGAGCTGGACATCGTTGACGGCCAAAATATCATTCGCGGTCTGCCGCTGCTCCACTTTGAGGCTATGGGTGAAATAGTAGGAGAGCCCGATGGTCACGGCCCCGATCACTCCTACGACGAGAAAAGAAGATAGGAGGGTTTCGAGAAGCGTGAGACCTCTTCTTTTCACCTCCGTTATCACGTTACTACCTCCATGATTCTGGTCAGAGGCAGCATGACCGAGAGAATGATGGCTCCGGACAGGAGCCCCATTCCGAGCATGATGGCGGGTTGTAAGGCCGCCGTCATTCGTTGGATGTTTGCCTCTAAAGATATTTCTAGCAGAAAAATGGATTGCTTGAGGGAACTCTCGACCGTTCCAGACTCGATACCTTGTAGAAACATTTGAGAATGGACTTGGGGGAACTCGTAGAGCCAGAAAAGAGCGCTGCCGGGGTCGTTGCCCTGACGAATCCAGTTTAGAGCAGAACCGGCCGCGCTCGACCAGATAGGGTGTCCACTGGCCTTAAAGCTTGTAGCGAGAGCCTTGTCGAGGGTTTCACCCGATTGGAGCTGGAGTAGGAGCGTTTCCAGGAGGCGCAAGGCGTAGACATCGTGGAGAGGCCTTCGGATGTAGGGCAATCGAAGCAAAAGCCGGGTATAGTTGCCTTCATTGAAAAGGAAGAGCCGACACTTATACATCCAGAACAGGCCGAGTAAAGAAAGGAAGATCAAAGTCAATCCCGCGGGATGAGAGCAGAAATCGAAGATCTTGACTAAGATTTGGGCTGGAACCGGCAGAGCTTCTCCGAAACCGGCCAGGATCTCCTGAACGGGCTTGAGCACCAGGCCGCCGATAAGTATTGCCAGCGGGACGGCGAGAGCTAACGTAATGAGAGGGTAAGTGATCTGGCCGAGCACTTTTCGAAAGAGCTGCTGGCGCTTTTCTTCGTCCCCGGCCAGACGGGTGAGGACGGGAATGATCTGTCCCTTTTTCTCACCGACTTCGAGCATTCTGCACTGGAATTGAGAAAAGACATCAGGATGATGTCGGAGAGCCGCACTGATGGTATGACCACCCGAGACTCGTTGAGCGACGTCTTGGACGATTTCGTGGAAAATGGGGTCGTCTTCGGGGGACGAGCTATTTTCAATGGCCTCCAGAAACGGGAAGCCGGCACTTATCATGGTTTTGAGATAGAGGAAGAACTGAAATTTCGACTTTTCCGAAGGTTTGTCCCACCAGCGGAGGCGCTGGAGATCGATGGAGGGACGAGGCTTTTCTTCATTGGGAATAGAGGAATCAGGCTCCTCCGGTTTACCACCGGCCTGGCGCTCTAAACGCTTGAGTTCTTCCTCACTCAGATTCACCTGGAAAGCTTCCATGGGGTGCGTGATCGTCCTGGGGTGGGAGGATATCGTGTATCTGGACATTCGGGTCTTAGAATAATTCACCGATCAGATAACTTCAGTGATCATGGTCAACGACCTCGGGGCGGGGGGAAATTCCGATTTCTACGAAGCGTGAAAGCGTTCATGAACTTTCGACTGAAAACGCTAGCCGGACTGTGCCTGCTCTTGCTCGCTAGTGGGTGGGCTCAAGAGAGTAACGACGATCAGGTCCCCGTGGTCTTCAAGACCGATCCGCCCGGGGCCCAGATTTTTAAAAGCTCAGGGGAAAAGGTTTTCGAGATTGGCCGCGGAGGAGAAAAACTCGTGTTGTCGCGGCAGTCGGATTTTGGGAACGGCTCCAAGAAGGTTGAGCTGGTGTTCAAGGCACCGGATCATGGGACTTGGACGGAGACGCTGGACCTGGCTTCGGTTGAGAACCTCAGAGAAACTGAAGGCTATTTCCCACGAGAGATAGAGCTCGAACCTCGGAGTCTGTGGGCTTCTCTTCGCTCGGTAGGTCGGAAGTATCCAGCCGGATTTTTGGTTTTGCTAGGAGTTGCCTTGCTGGCACTTACAGGGCTTAGAGAGGTTTGGAAAACCGCCGGCGTTCGCCGGAGGCATAGGGATCTTGGAGGGGATGGCAAGATCCGGAAGTTTGCCGGCTTCATCTTTTTGAATGTTCTAGGCGAGGGAGCGACGAGCAAGGTTTGGCGCTGTTGCCGTGCGCGTGACTTTTTCTCTTTTGGGAAGAGACCCGAAGTCTTTGTCTTTAAAGAGATTTCGACGAACTTTCAGTCGGACACTCAGGGGCGCTCAGAATTCGCGGCTCGGTTTCGGCGGGAGGTCGAAGCTCTAGAAAAGTGCCAGCATCCGAACATTGTAGGCCTCGTGGACGCCGGGATCGAGGAGGAAACACAGAGGGCGTATATTGTGATGGAAGAGGCGAAGGGTGAGCCCCTTAAGGCTCGATTGGACAGGAAAGAGAAACTAAGTCTAGTCGCCCTTCTGTCTATAGCTAAGCAGCTTTGTTCTGCGCTCCAGCATATGCACGATTTGGAGCTTATCCATCGCGATATAAAGCCCGCGAATATTATCGTCACAGATCAGAATCAAGTTTGTTTGGTGGATCTAGGAATCGCGAAGAGTACAGAAGAGGTCGAATTCCTTACAAAAGGTGGAGTTGTGATCGGAACTCCGTTCTATTTGCCGAAATGGCTTCTCGGTTTTGACAAGGCGGACAAGGGATGGGATCAGCTCGCTACAGCAGTTGTTTTAACCGAACTGATCGGAGGAGTGGAACTCGTCGAGCATCTTAAATCTAAGGGCGGGCAAAACGGGAACGGAGCTTTTCCCTTACCTTTCGAGGTACGAATCAGAATCTCCGAGGAGGCGATCAAGGTTCTCGGCAAGGTCGTAGGGAGCTGGGATTCGCATTGCCTCTTTCTCTCAATGAACGATTTTTTCCGTGCTTTTGAAGAAGCAGCTAGGCATAAAGCGATTTCGTCTTAAACTTTTGGAATCAGGGGATTCAGATTTATCTGAATCCCTTGGTTACCTCTGATCCCGAAGGGCGGGGGAGGGACAGTCAAGGGTGGAGGCTCCGTCTGCACAAGGGAGCGGAGCGAGCGCGGAAGATGGAGGTGCCCTTGACTGTCCCGGGGGCAGAGCCCCTTGTGATTGAGTCTCTGATTTTGGTTCTGTTTCTTCGAGGGATCAGGATTTGGAAATGAGCTGTTTTTTTGCTCGCATTTTTGGGTCTTTCGGTCTTAAGATCTTTGAGTTTTCCACAGGTTCATTTGGGGCTACTTCATGTTCTCATGTTCTATATGTGTTCATGTGTTCTGTGTTCCCGGTAACAAAATCGGCGCAATCCAGCATGGTTATAGGATTTAGAGCGGATCGACCTCACACAAAATCAATGTCCTCGCACACAAAATCAATGTCCGCTCACACAAAATCAATGTGACCTCACACAAAATCAATGTCCGCTCACACAAAATCAATGTCTCGGGGTTCGAGAAAAAGTGAGTTTTCCACAAGGTAAATCCTCCCACCTCACACACTTTTAAATTATGTGTGAGGTGGGAGGATCTGATGTCTCAAAGTGTTGAAAAAAGAGTTCAACCGCGACCCCGAAGAGATCCTTGGGACCCAAGTGATTTTACTGCCTCGGTCCCTATCGAAAGCGGCATTATCTACACCAAAGTGACCGGGCCTTATACGGCTAAGGACCGTAAGTTGTGGCCGGTTTTAGTGCATCACGCTTGGCAGACGGATGATCTCCTCGGGGAAGAGCATGCGATACCGATTGCCAAGATCTCCAAACTCTTCAGCGAACACGGGAGCGACAATAGTGCTCGATGGATTTGGGATTCTACGAAGAGACTCGCCAAGACTCAGATCGAGTGGGTCAACGTGAGTCAGCGTCGAAAGAAAGCTGTTGGATTCAGTGTCCTCTTGTCTTCAGCAATCATAGAGAAGGATGACCTAACTGACGTTTTCACGCTGCGCTATACGCTTCCAGAGCCTCTCTGCAAGCTACTGAAAGACCCCGAACAATACGGGCGGATAAGGACTCAGCTTCTGCTCTCGCTGTCCAGTAAGTATACGGTAAGCCTTTACGAGGTTTTGACCACGATTATCAATCGGGAGAAGCCAGAGATCGAGGTAGATTTGGACGAACTGCGGCAATGGTTGAAAGTCCCGGACGGAAAACTGACTCAATGGCACCATCTGAGGCAGAGAGCTCTAGACCCGGCGGTCGATGAACTGAACTCTCGGGCGGAGAACTCGGGTTTCAGCGTGACCTACGAAGTGAAGAACGGAGTTCGCAACCGGGTTGAAGCCTTAGTATTCCGCACGGAAAAGACGAAAGAGCAGATGCTCGAGGATAGAATCCTTCAACAATCTCTGCACGCGGGGCGAAGGGAGCAGTTGTCTCTTTTTGACTCGGCGGAATTCGACAAAATAGAGTCTCCTGAAGAGACCTTGCAACAGGAAGTCTTGAGAACACTTCGGGATGATGATGATTTCCGAGCCAAGGTTCGAAAACTCGTGCCAGGAAGAAATTTGGCTTCCTTAGAGATGGAGTGGTTGGCCTGGGCTCAATTCAAATCGGATTTTCCCCCAAAGGATCCTCAGAAGGCCTTTTTGGGCTTTTGTAAGCGTAAGGGTGGGGCAGCTAGGGAAGAAGAATAGGACATTCTCAGAGACAGAAAAGCCTACTCCTGGTCAACCTCACACAAAATCAATGTCCCTCGAACCGATGCTTGAAGAGGGCTGATAAGGTTGACTGAATCAAGGTTTGACTGGGGATTTTCTTATTCTCGTTTTGAGTCGATCGCCATGCTGCCGAGTGCGACCTCACACAAAATCAATGTCTGTTTTGTCGGGTCGGTATGCTAGCCGGCGGAAAACATTTTTTTCCACCAAGGGCGACTTCTCTCAGACCGTAGAGTCTCGTTCTCCATGGTTATCTGATTGAGTTTCTCGCGTAGCTCCTCGGCCTCAGCCTGAGCCTGCTGGGCTTGGGCACGAGCCTGGTCACGCTCACCTTCTTTGTCTTGAAGAACCGAGGTCAATTCTTGGAATTTGACCTCAGTCTCTTTGAGTTTGGCCTCTCGTTCGTGAACGCTTTCCGCATTTTCGGCAAGAAGGAGGCGGTGTTTTCGCATTTCCATCTCCAGCTCGACACTGCGGCGCTCTGCTCTTGCGACACGCTCGAGCATGGCCACGTAAGCCTCGGGAGGAGGACCGTAATGGGGGGTCCAGGAGTGGGGTGCCCCTTGTCCGCTCTCGGGGTACCCCGGGGGTGCGTCGGGGGTAGGACAGGGGTGCTCCAGGGGTGCCCCGGGGGCGACCCCGTCCTGCTCCCGGGGTACGACAGTCACAGATGCGGGGTACTCCTGGGGTGGGTCGGGGGTAACCGCGTCCCGCTCTCGGGGTACCTCTTCGACAGAAAGAGGTGGCTTGTCCAGCCATTCTTCCGCCCACTTTTTTAGATCATCAGTACTGACCTTGAGAGCTGTCTGGCCTCGGTAGGTACCCTCCGTGGCTTCGAGATGGCCGTTGCTGACGGCGCGATAAACTTTCTTTTTTGAGACTCCAAGACGATTAGCTGCTTGTTTCAATGTAAGGTACTGCATGGGGAATTTTTTTCAACAAAACCTATCTGCTCCCTGTAGCGGAACAGGGGCACTCCCGGGGTACCCCACGGGTGAGACTGGGGTACCCCCTCCCGGAGTTGATGAGTGTCACCGATCTACTGCTCGATTAGACATACAATGACAGCAACTCCAGGTTAGACACTCCAAGAGTCGAATACGCCAGGAGGGGAGAGAGGGCATGAAGATGGAATCGCAGGGATTTATCGAGATGAGCCGGGAGTTTTTTGAGGCGATTCTCAAGCCAAGTAGCAACTACTTATGGCTCGCAACCATCGTTGGATTAGGGCTTCTGGTTTTCGGATATAGGCGTCTCTGGTGTCCCCCCTCTTCGAAGTCGCCTTTTGAACAAACCGAAGAAGGTTTTCAGCCTCTTTCTTTTGGTCGCTTTGCACAAGACCTTATTTTTAGGATTCTATCAACCGGACCCGTCTTGAGCGTTTTGGCCCTGGGTCTTTGCTGTCTTTACTTTCAAGGACAGTACGATGCGGCGCAGGCAAGCTTTCAAGAAAAACTGAGGATTCAGAACGATGGTGTACAGCCTATGATCGATAGGCTGAAGAAAGAAAATGCTCACCTGGATGACCGGGATGCGAGGTATATCGAGCAGGAGAGAAATGCTAGGACGGAACTCGCTTTTGCAAACGTTATGCTCGAAAGCCATCCGCGAGGATGTTTCATCATCAAGAATGCGGTGGTCTTTCAACTCGTCGACGGTTACACAGAGAGTGGAGAGATCATCTGGTCGAAGAGAGCGGTGGTCTTGCACGCGAATAGCTGGAAAGGGCTAGTGAGACACGAGTTTAACCTCACGGATTTGTGCGAAGAGGAAGAATTCTCAAGTTCGGAAGTGTTCCCCCTGGAGAGGCTTACAGATAAGTTGTCGGTCGGGAAAGGTCGTGTAGCCCGCAATCTTAGCATCTTGAATATACCGGTGACGAGTATGGAGGCTGTTATGGAGAAGAAGGATGGCCGGTATGTCCTGAATCTGGACCTCACGAAAGTGCCGTTCAAAAAGGGTTGGGGCACAACAATGCTTTTTACTGCGAAGTTTCCGGTACGGTAAGATCCGTGTTCATAAATCTGTAAAATCGCGGATACAACCTGGTAACCGGGTCGTAACATGGAGTTCGAATGCGGCCCATACGCTGGAAATATGAACATTCGCTCACTCTCAACCGCAAAGACCCGCCATTCACAACTCCAACAGGAGAGGCAAGTCCGCTCTGACATAGACAAGAGCCTGACTCGAAACGCACGCTCGTTGGGGCGGCAAACGAACCATCAGAGCGACCTGGTGGAGATAGGGAAGCGTCCGCCAGCGGTAAAGGCCGGCGTTCTCCCGCGAAGGGCGCCTGAAGGTCGTCTCGGGTCGAAAGACGAGCTGTTAACCGGGCTGAGCGAGAGCGTGCTGAACTGCTTCACCGGGGAAGAAATCGGCGAGCTGATGACGGAAGCGGCTGAGCGGTCCACAGAGAGCGGCCAGGACATGGAACCTTATTTCGCAGCGCTCTCGTTCAACAAGGCACGAAGGCGAATTGAAGAATTGATGCCGGGTGCCTCGAAGAAAGAGATTCGCGCGGCGGCGGCGGCCGACCCTAAGTCGGAGCTGGGTAGAGCGGTGGCCGTTGTGGATG
>MDTD01119020.1_pt1 | contig 30826 bp, 28 predicted proteins | sample 811221 | NCBI WGS metagenome assembly MDTD01 (sample SAMN05326646, study PRJNA326480) | marine metagenome | isolation source: seawater | place: Pacific Ocean: South West | collected 2011 | reverse complement strand
TACCAGTTGATCTAACAGTTTCTATAGCATCGTCAATTTCGGAGATTTTTGACATTCCAGTAGAAATTATTATTGGTTTATTTTTTTTTGCTACGTGTCTAATTAACGGTAAATTTACTAAATCAGCCGAGGCTATTTTATAAGCATTTACCCCAAGTTTTTCTAAAAAATCTGCACTTTTAATGTCAAAAGGTGTCGAAAAAATAAATATTCCTTTTTGTTTGGCATATTCAAATATTTTTCTTTGTGTAACAAAATTTAAACTTAGTCGACTAAACAATTGGTGTATGCTTTCTTGTGTACCAATGATTTTTTCTGAATATTTTTCAGATTTAACTTTTTTTGAAACTCTACTATCTGGCAGAAAAGATTGAAATTTTATTGCATCACATTTAGATTTCTTAGCTTCATCAATAAGTTTTTTTGCAATTTTTAAACTTCCATTATGATTTAATCCAGCTTCTGCAACTATAAAAGTTTTATTTCCATTACCAACAACTTTCTTTCCTAATTTAAAAGATTTTTTAAAATCTACTCTATTTAAAATTTTAGTTTCATTAGAGAATAAATTAAATTTATTTGTTAAACTATTCACAAGATCAAAAGATTTGTGAAACAAAATTTGACTGTCAGCATAATTAAATTCACCCCCAGCTCCAACTGAATAAAGATTATTAAAGCTCTCAATAAAACTTTTTATTTTATACGTTTCATTTTTATAATCCATAAATTGCACAGGATAAACGTATGGCTCATAATTTATCGATGCATCTATCAAATTTCTTTTATCAACTAAATTCGTTTTTGTTACATCTTTGATCACTTGTGAAATTACATCTTTAGGATTTTTTTTTGAAAAATTATCTCCTTGAGTGTAGGTTATTTCTGCTGTTAAAAAACTTTGACTTTTAGGTGCAACAAATTTAGATAATTTTTTATTTTCTGTAATTCGATTAAACAAAGTTTTTTCTGAGTCAAAATACAACCAATGAATTTTTTTTGGTAAAATTACTTCTTGGTTGTAAAATAAATAAACAGAGCAGACTCCTCTAAATTTTAAGTTATTTTTTTTACCAAGTAATCTTGAAGTAATATTTATAGGAAGTGTAGATATAACTATTTCATTTTCCCCAATTTTATATTTTTTTCTTGTTGTAAAAATTTCTGAAATCTTTTTATTTTCAGATTTTAAACCAATTACAGTTTGATTAAATTTAAATTCTCCACCTAGTTTAATAATCTTATCTCGTATTCTGTCATAAATGCATCCTGTGCCGTATTTTCCCACGGCTGCATACTCTTCATGATAGAAAGGAAGTATCTTATCTCTAAATTTAATTCTATTAGGAGCCCAATCAGGAGTCATCTTATCGGTATCTACACCCCAAATTTTTTTGGGATATTTTTCATAAAACATTTTTCTTAGAGTGGGTCCTACAAGCGAATCAATATACTCTTTATAATTTTTTGCTTTAAATCTATTTTCAAGATTTTTACAATTGTTTAGCTCAGACTTTATTTTTTTTTTAATTTTGAAATCAAAATTATTGAGAGCTTCATTAGAAAATGGATAGTCATAAAACTCATTTAATTTTTCACCTTTTACATTCTTACAATAAAATTTTCCCTCTACTAACAAATCCTTAAAATTTGATTTCCAAAATTTTTTCAATTCTATATCAGGAGTGTGAAAAATATGAGGACCAGTGTCTAATATAAATTTGTTATGCTTCCATGATCGACATAAACCGCCTGAATTCAGATTTTTTTCAATGATTAAAACATTCAAACCTTTCTCCAACAACTTCCAAGCAGTAATTAAGCCTGTTGGGCCTGAGCCTAAAATAATTACTCTATTTTTTTCCATTCTTTAAAATTTTTCTTTTGAGCAAATTATATTGCTTAACAGTTAAATTTTTTAATAAACCTTTATTTCCACAAATTCCAATAATTCTTCTAGGTGTTACAACATTATCCACTATTATATCACCACTGTTTCCTAATATACCCTTTTTAATTAATCTAAACTTTCCACGATTATTTATGAAACTACTATTAAAAAAATTTTCAGTAGATATTTTTGAGTCTATAAAAGAATTAAGAGAACTTTCAACATCAAGTCTAAAAACTGGCACTTTCTTAATGGATAAATGTTTGACATAATTTTTTGAGAACATACCTTGTCCAACATCAATTATCATTGGGTGTTTTTTAAAATTGTTTATTTTTTTAAATTTTACCTCTCTGTCTGTACATCCGATAATTATATCATAACTTTCAAGTCTCAACTGATCCTTATAAATAATAGAACTTTTGGCCTCTGTATATGTTGGTTTAATTATATTAAGTGCATTATTGATAATTTTAAGTTTTTTTTTGTTTCTTCTTAATAAACTAACTAAACCACCAGACTCTAAAAGTCTTAATGCAATCTTAGATCCAATATTGCCCGCTCCAACAATTAAAATTTTTTTACCCCCAACACCTCTCAAATCTTTTATAAAATAATCTTGGATAAAATTTTCTATTGAATTAACAGTTATATCATTAGGTTTATAATTTTTTAAAATGGATTTACTTATTGTTTCTTTTGTAGCTCTTTCAATATTAGTCAAGATATCTAGTTTACTTGATATTTTTTTTTTCAATATCGACAAAAACATAATTTACATTGCCATCAACTTTTTTTGCAATATCCTTTGCAGTTTTATTATTATTTACAATAGCACCCATATATATAGTTTTTTGACTTTCTCTATAGGGTGTTAAATAAAAATTGTTAGAAAATTTTTTTTTTGTGTTACCAATTAAAAAACAGGTTTTTTTTCTCTTTTTTTTGGCTTTTGAATTTATAAGTTTTAAAAAATAATTGATTTTATTGTATTTCATAAAATATCTGTATTTTTATACTAAATTTTTAGTTATTTGTCTGATTTTAAAAAATTAAAATACTTAACAAATAATCAGACCCAATTACGAGGATTTACCCACCTTTTTTTTTTGTTTAGAAAGATAGATTAGTTGCTTCATAATTTTTTTACTTAGACGACGTTTTTTTTTAAATCTAATAATATTTTTTATATTTTTAAGATCTACAGAGCCAATGATCGCATAATCTAATCCGCTTAGTGAAAATAAAAATCTATAAACTAGTTCTTCTCTTGATATATGATAATTATTACAAATATTGTCAATTTTTTCTTTATAATTTTTAATCTGGTTTTGAAAGTTTTTTTTGACTACAGAATTTAGCAAAGCACCTTGCAAAACAAGGGATCTAGCAACAATAGTTTTTTTACGCATTTTTTTTTTATATTCAAAAAAGAAATAACTGTCTGCTAAGTTCAATGGAATTTGAATATATCTATAAAGATTATTGTTAATTGCAAATTTTAACTCATTCTCTGAGTAAATGGATACACCAAAGTTTTTTACAATTTTATCTTTTTTAAGTTTTTTTAAAACATTTAAGACTTTGTAATTATTTATAATTTTAAGAGAATTTTCATGTAAATATAAAACTTTTATTTTTTTTGTGCTATGACTTTTATTGTAGAATTTGATTTTATTCCTGAAATAATTTTCAATTGTTTTTTCACTTTTTTTTATTGGTAATTTAGAAATTTTAAAATGAACATCTTTATCTTTTAAAAATTTAACATGATCTATAGATTTTCTGTATATATCTGCACATTCAAAGATATGAAAAAATTTTTTAATATGGTATAAAAATTTTTTTTTATCTAAAGATTTTGGCTTAGAGCCAAAACCATATTTCAAATTTGAAAATTTTGCTAAACCATAAATTAATTTAACCATTATATCCTGATTTTTTTTAAATCTTGCATGGTATCAATATCCTCATAGGATTTAACAATTAGCGGTAGTACATAATTTCCACTTACAGAACCTTTAAATATGGTCTTTCTTTTAATTAATTCTATGTCGCCTGATTGAAAAAATAATTTAGGCAGTTGTTGTCGCGGAATATTATAAGGCTCTTTTTTATTTTTTATTATAGACACCATTTTTCCATATTTGTTTATCTTCCAGTGCCTATAAGGATGAATTTTGGTATTTATAACAGATCGTACAGAGCTTGATTTTTTACTATTATGTAATTTTTTCAAACCCCTTTCTATTAACCTTGACTCTCTAAATGGAGAAGTTGGTCTTAGAAGAATTATATAATTAAATTTGGTCTTAAAAAATTTTTCTGATTTTATTAAACACTCTAAAATAACCGGATAATCCTGAATTTTATTCCCAGCCAACTTTCTTGCTCTTAGAAAAGGTACTTTCGCTCCAAATTTTTTTGCTATTTTTGCATATTTTGTAGATTCTGTGCTTACAATTATTTCGTCTACTAACTTGCACTTTTTAGCATAAATTATCGAGTAACTAAGCAGAGGCTTATTTTTTATTTTTATTATATTTTTATTTTTAATTCCTTTACTTCCTGATCTTGCTGGAATTATTGCAAGGATTTTGTTATTTTTATACATGTGGTTCTTAGTATGGTATTATATTTTTTTTTCAGTCACATAAAGTAAAAATATTTATAATATTAATATTAAATTGGAAAAAAGTTTTTGTTACAGGGAATGGAGGGTCTATTGGTTCTCATCTAATAGAAAAACTAGTTAAGGATGGATGCCCTGTAAAACAATTTTTACTTATAATTATATATAATTCTTGTAAACATCTACAAATGTGAAATCTATGGTAGCGCAGTAACGCATGTAACTGACCAGCACTAATAGCTCAATTCGCTTAATTTGTGCACTAAAAAAATTTTATAAAGATATTAGAACTTGAAGTTTGTAGCCCGAATAATTCATGTGAATATTCTGAGTATTTAGAAATTTCATTTGTTTACACCTTCTTTGAGATCCAAGATATGGATCTTCATAGTTAAGATAATTTTTTATAACATTAAGCTCATCAATAACGGATACCATTTCTAAAATTCTTATTTTATGCTTTTTAAATAAAAACTTAAGAGCATCTTTATTATACAAATTAACGTGTTCTATTGGATCAAACATATTGCATTTTTCTCTAAGAATTTTAGCCGCCAATGAATCGGAGTTTGGTATTTGTAAAAAAATCACTCCATTTTTTTTTAAAATTTTTCTAATAAATTTTAAAACTTTTGTTGGCTTTTTTAAGTGTTCAAATACATCCCAAAAAGTTACTGCATCAAATTTTTCATTAAAATCAATTTCTTCCAAATCATCTGACCAAACAACATGATTTTTTTTTGCCATAATATATTCTTCTTTGTTTAATTCAGTCCCATAAGTTAACCCCCCTTTTTTTTTTGCAATATCTAGAAACATCCCACTACAACAACCCACATCTAAAATTTTTTTGTTTTTTGATTTAATGTGTTTATGAATAATCCTAAGACCTGAATTATAAATTGTATCATAAAAATCATTTCCCATCACACAAGCCGCTGACTGTATTGGAATATTATTCTTATAATATTCAATTAATTCTTTATCTTTGAATACTGGATCTAAATATACCATTGTACACTTATTACACTTAACAAAAAAACCACCTTCCTTTTGAAATATTCTAATTTTATTATTTGAGTTGCAAACTGGACAAGATCTTCTCTCTGTATATTTCTTTTTATAGAGACCTGTTTTATTATTTAAAAACTTGTTTCTATACTTTAAACTTGCTAAATCCATTTTCTTTAGTCTTAATCTTAGTATTTTTGGATTTGTAACTTTTTCTTTTCTCATTTTATTTTTTATTAAGTTATTTATATAATTGCATTGTTGAATACAATAAAATTCTATAATATAAATTTTATATTAATTTTGAATTTTAATTTTTTTTCATTGATTAACTTAATTATGATATCATCAAAGTCTATTTTAAAAATCTTTTTAAATCAATTATACAAAAGCATAAAGTCCAAAATACTTCATGACATTAAATTCTAAAAAACTTTTCTGGTGTAAAAGTTGTTTAAATAATTCTTTTAGACCTAGAATTGAATTTGATAAGAAAGGCGTTTGTAATGCGTGCCAATGGATGAAAGAGAAAAAAAAGTTTAATTGGAGTGCCAGAAAAAAAGAACTTAAAAAAATGATAAAAGATTATAAATCAAACAGTATTTATGATTGTATTGTCCCAGTTAGTGGCGGAAAAGATGGATCTTATGTTTCCTACAAAATTAAGCATGAATTAGGTTTAAACCCTTTAACTGTAACTTCTAAGCCCCCCTTAGAGCTAGACGTTGGAAAAAAAAATTTAGAAAACTTTTTGAAAAAAGACTTTGATCATATTCATGTTACTTCAAATTTTAATGCAATGAGAAAATTGAATAAATTGGGATTTATAGAAAAAGGATCACCTTATTACGGTTGGCTAACATCAATTTTTTTGACAGTTATTAAGGTAGCCCTGATATTTAATGTAAATTTGATATTTTGGGGAGAAGATGGGGAAATTGAATATGGAGGATCAACAGAGAATAAAAATAAACCAATTTTTGATATTAAATATATGATTAATAATTATTTTGAGGGTGGCTATCACGAAATTATTAAAAAATCTAAATTAAAAAAAGAGGATTTATTCTGGTTTGAACTTCCACCCATAGAGAGTATTAAAAATAAAAAAATTGGTTTAACTCACTGGAGTTATTTTGAGCCTTGGGACTCATATAGAAATTATTTATTAGCTAAATCAAAATTTAATTTAGACGAGCACAAAGAAAGTAGCTCAGGAACATTTACAAATTTTGCGCAAAACGATCAGTCATTATATGCCTTACATACATATTTAATGTATTTAAAATTTGGTTTTGGAAGAACAACCCAAGATGCAGGTATAGAAATTAGAAGAGGAGCTATGACAAGAGATCAGGCTAAAAATTTAGTAAATTTATATGATAATAGTTATCCAGAAAAATTTATTAGTGATTATTTAAATTATTATCAAATGAGTAGAAGTCAATTTGACAAAATTATAGATAAATGGGCAAATAAATCTCTTTTCAAAAAGATAAATGGTAAGTGGGAACCAAAATTTGAAATTAAATGAAAAAGAAAATTGGCATCATAGATTATGGAATGGGAAATTTATGGTCAATCAAAAATGCTTTTGACTATCTAGGATATGAAAATCATTTTTTTAGTGATCATAAAAAATTAGATGACTTTTCTCATATAATTTTACCAGGTGTTGGAGCTTTTAAAAAAGCTGTCAGAAATTTACAGGATATTAAGTTATTTAAACCATTAAAAAAAATTATTGGAAAAAAAACGAAATTATTAGGTATATGTTTGGGTATGCAATTACTTTTTGATAACAGTACAGAAGGTGGATTTACAGAAGGATTGGGTCTAATAAAAGGCAAAGTGGAAAAATTTAGTGCCAAAGAATTAAATTCAAAAAAAATTCCTCATGTAGGATACAATCAAGTGTTTTTTAAAAAAAATAAGGTTTTTAATGGCATCAAAAATAATGCAGATTTTTATTTTGATCATAGTTACAGAATTAAAGAATATGATGAAAATATTTTCCCTATTTATTCTAATTATGGGACCAAATTCCTTTCAGGTTTTATTTATAAAAATATTTATTCTACACAATTTCATCCAGAAAAAAGTCAATCAAACGGACTTTTATTTTTAAATAATTTTGTAAAAAGATAATAATGCTTAAAAAAAGAGTAATTTTTACACTTCTATATAATGATGGCTTTTTTGCTCAAAGCAGAAATTTTAATTTACAAAATGTAGGAGATCTGGAATGGTTAAAAAAAAATTACGATTTTAGAAAAATTTCTTATTATATCGATGAATTGATAATTTTAGATGTATCTAGAAAAAAAAAATTTTCAAACCAATTTGTTGAAAGCATAAAATTGATTTCAAAACAATGTTTTATTCCAATTACTGTAGGTGGTGGAATAAGAAATCTCAACCAAGCTAAAACATTATTTTTAAATGCATGTGATAAAGTATGCATCAATTCTAATCTTGAAAAAAAACTTATTACTCAAATAGCAAATATTTATGGTCAACAATCAATCGTAGCAAGTTTAGATTTTAAAAAAATAAAAAATGATTATTATTTTTTTACTAATAATGGTTCAATAAAAAAAAAAGAAAGTTGTCAAAATTATTTGAGGAAAATTTTGAGATTACCAGTGGGCGAGATCGTGGTAAATTCTATTGATAGAGATGGGACCGGAATAGGTTTAGATTTTGATATTCTAAAATTTTTTCCAAAAAAAATTGATAAATCCTTAATTATATCTGGTGGTGTTGGTAACTTTTCGCATTTGTACGACGGATTAAAAAATAATAGAATAGATGCAGTAAATACTGCAAATTTATTAAATTTTTTAGGTGACGGTTTAAAGAAAACAAGAGAAATGCTGATAAAAAAAAAATTGAAATTACCAACATGGAATTCAAAGATAATTGAAAATTTAAACTTTTCAAATCAATGAAATTAAAAAATTTTAAAGAACATTTAATTAAAGATACCGTCACAATTAAAGTCTCTTTAACTAAATTTGAAAATTGGTTCGATTATAGCTTTGAAGAAAAACATTTAAATGAGAAAAAATAGAATGCTAAATTTGTCAAAAAAAGTTTGTCTAATTACTGGTTGTAACGGTTTTTTAGGTAAATCAATTTGTCAGTTGTTTAAAAAATTAGGAGCAACAGTTATAGGTATTGATATTATTAATAAAAAAAATACTGATTTAGATACTTTTTTTAAAGTTGATCTCAATAATAAAAATCAAATAGACTCTTTTATTAAAAAATTGAAAAAAATAAAAAAGATTGATGTTTTGGTTAACAACGCTGCTTTTTTAGCAAACAGTAAGATTAACAATATAAAAGAGAAAAAATTATTTTATAATCATAAATATGAAAATTTGAATCTCACTAACACAATATATTTTACTAATTGTGTTATTCCATTTTTAAGAAAATCAAAAAATGGATCTATTATAAATATTTGCTCAATTTATGCCTCTTTAGCCTATGATTATAATCTTTATAAAAATACAAATATGAAACCGCCGCTTGCATATGGAGTGAGTAAGGCTGGTTTAAAGCACTATTCAAAAATGTTAGCGAGTATAGTTTCACCAAAAATAAGAGTTAACTCTATTTCTCCCGGTGGCATTCTAAGAGGACAACCGAAAAAATTTATTTCTAAATATTTGAGCAAAACACCAATATCAAGAATGGCTAAAGAAAAAGATATATCAAACGTAGTTGCCTTTTTTGCTAGCGATTATTCAATTTATATTACAGGACAAGACTTGATTGTAGACGGAGGCTATTCTATTTCTTAATAGAGAATTGATGAAAAAAAAAGTTATGTATTTTTTTTCAAACTATTTTGTTAACAATGTTTCCCAAGTTGTCTTGAAATGTACAAAAAACATTATACTAATCTTTTAAAATTAAGGATATTTATTGAATATTTATATTAACATTGAAATTTCTGTTCGAGAGCTTGATGGCAAACTTCTTTTAGGAACAATTGCGGCCGCAAGAGGCCATAATGTTATTATTTCTGATATGAGTGGTATTGATAGAGGATTGAGAAATAAGTTTTTTGCACCAGGAATTTTTCATAGCAAGTGTATTACTCCATTCGACGCTAAAATTAATGCCCACCAAACTATGATAAATAATGGCTTTGTTATTACAAGTCTTGATGAGGAAGCTAATTTACAGATGACAGGATATGATGAATTTTCAAAAAGTAGATATTCTGAAAAAACTATTGGACAATCCTCAGCTGTATTTTGCTGGGGAAAAGAAGATTCAAAAATGTTAAAACAAATTTATCCAAAACATGCATCAAAAATACACATGACTTGCTCTCCACGAGTTGATCTTTGGAGGTCGTTGTTTAATGATTATTGGGTAAAGCCTAATAGCATGCCAAAAAAGCCATTTTTACTGATATCTTCAAATACAGGTTATGCAAATCATATCAAGCCTTTTTACGAATATATAAATTTTAATGATAAAGCAGGCTATTACAAACGTGAACCAAAATTATTTGAACAAGATTTTGGCAATGCATCTGAAGATTATCTTAAAATGTATTATTTTATAAAAGCTATCAAATATCTTTCTAAAAATAACAATGGTTACGATATTGTTTTGCGCCCACACCCTAGCGAGAATATTGAATCTTGGAAAGTTTTTTTAAAAGGAATACCGAATGTTCATGTAATTCAGGAGGGCGCAATAACACCTTGGGTGAGCAAATCATTTGCTGTGATGCATAATGGTTGCACTACTGGTTTTGAGGCAATTGTTTCAAACAAACCTTTAATAACCTACGTTCCTTTCAAACAAAATTACAACACAGTTTTATCTAATCAGCTTGGTTTACGCGTTGAAACTTTAGAAGAGCTTTTAAAAACAGTTAATGATTTATTTTCTTCAAGTAAAGATGGTAATGATAAAAATATAAATAAAACTATGCCAAACCTAATTACGGATAAGCTAAATCTTGACAATGAGTTGGCAGCAGAAAAAATAGTGAAAATATGGGAAAGTTTAAGTAGAGATGGTTTATCAAAAACTTCAAATTTTAGGGCTTTCCAATTACTCAATAAGTTAGTCGAATTTAGAGATTCAATTGGTTTTTTCCTAAGAAAAATTTTCCCTGAGAGATTTAGTCGTTTTAGAAAAGATCTTAAATTTAAACCACTTGAAAAAAATGATATTTATAATCGGGTAAATAAACTTCAAGGAATACTTGGAATTCAAGAGAAGATCGAATGTAAACTTCTTGCCAAAAGAACAATATTAATTAAACCAAATAATTTAACATAACTATGTATCTTTTAGGAATTCATGATGGTCATAATGCATCAGCTGCTTTAATGAAAGATGGGGAAATCATAGACGCTATACAAGAGGAGAGATTCAATAAAATTAAAAATTTTGGTGGTTTTCCTGAAAATTCAATTTCTTATATATTAAAAAAAAATGATTTAAATATAGATCAAATTGATAGATTTGTATTTGCAGGTTTATTATCGAATGCTGAGGGTCAAGAGAATAGAGAAAGAGTTTTAACTAAATATAAGAATAATTTTTACAACAAGCCTTCATTTTTTCAATTTTTGAAAAAAAAACTTATTACTTTTTTTCCACAGTTTATATTAAATATTAGAAAAAATTTTAAAATAAGATTATTACAAAAAAAAAGAATAAAAAATTTATTATCCAAGGGTGTTAGTTTCGAAAAAATTGATTTTATAGATCATCATCTTTGTCACGCTTCAACAGCTGCATATGGATCAGGTAATAAAAAAGATACATTAGTGGTTACACTTGACTCAACAGGAGATTTTTCTTCAGGATCTGTGAGTATTTTCAAAAATCATGATTTAAAAAAAATTCTGGATATACATTCAGATGACTCTATTGGTAGATTATATAGCTACGTTACATATTATTTAGGAATGGTTCCTCTTGAACATGAATATAAAATTATGGGGTTGGCTCCATACTCAGAAAATTCAATTCGCTCAAAAGAAATATCAAATTTTTTTAGAAACATGTATTATTTCGAAAACGAAATTTCGTTTAAGATATCAAAAAAAATTTGGTCTGCAAAAAATTTGGGTAAATACATATTACTTGGATTAAAGCAAAAAAGATTTGATAATATTTCATCTGGTCTTCAAATATTTTTAGAGGAATTTATTTGTGAGTGGATAGAAAAATTGGTTAAACATACTAACATTAGACATTTAGCCTTAAGTGGAGGCGTGTTTATGAACGTAAAATTAAATAAAAAAATTTCTGAAATGAAATGCATCGATAGTGTGTTTGTATACCCATCATGTGGAGATGAAACTAACTCTATTGGAGCTTTATATAGAAAATATTTCGAATTAACTGAAAAACTTCCAAAAAAATTGAACTCATTTTATCTTGGAAATAGTTACAAAAATGAGGTTGTTAAACAACAATATGAGAAATTTAAGTTTCAAAATTTTAAAACTAAAATTTGTTTTTACGAAAATATAGAAGAAAAGATAGCTAATTTGATATTTGAAAACAATATAGTAGCTAGATTTAAAGGAAGAATGGAATTCGGGGCTAGATCACTAGGTAATAGAGCAATTTTATGTAATCCAAAAGACATTAGTTTAGTAAAAGAAATAAATTATATTATAAAAAATAGGGATTTCTGGATGCCATTTGCTCCATCTGTTGTTAATGATAAAAAATATTTAGTTAACCCAAAAGATGTAAACATGGAGTTTATGATGATCGCTACGAACTTTAAGAGCGATTTTGAAAATTTATTCATTGGAGTGTCGCACCCTTATGACTCTAGTTGTAGACCAAATGTTGTAAATGAAAATTCAAATTATGATTATTACAAATTAATTAAATATTATGAGAATTTATCGAAACACAGTATTATTTTAAATACTTCTTTCAATCTTCATGGATTGCCTATTGTATGTGAGCCGAGTGATGCATTTTATGTTTTAGATAATTCAGGTTTGAAATATTTAGCGATAGAAAATTATTTAATAGAAAAAACTTAATGGAAAATTTTAAAAAACTTTTATATCTTTTAACACCTCATGAGACTAAACAGGCATTATATCTTCTTGTTATGATGCTTTTGATGGCATTATTAGAAATGATAGGTGTATTATCTATTTTGCCCTTTATGGCAATCTTAGTTAATACAGATCTAATAGAAACTAATATAGTTTTAAATTATGCTTTTCAGAAATCGAGCATATTTGGTGTAGAGACAAATCAAGAGTTTTTATTCTTATTAGGAATTATTTTTTTTTTAATATTGATTACTTCATTGGCTTTTAAGTTTCTTACAGTTTATACTCAGTTTCGTTTCACTTCTTTACTAAATTATACCCTGGCAAAGCGATTAGTTGCAGGTTATTTAAATCAACCTTATAGTTGGTTTTTAAGTCGTCACAGTGCAGATCTTGGAAAAACAATACTCTCAGAGGTAAGTTTAGTTGTCAATCAAGGTTTGAATCCTACTTTAGACTTAATAAGACAAAGTGTTGTTACTTTTGCAATCATGATGGTGCTAATTTTTGTGGATCCAAAATTAACACTTATAGTAATTTTAACGCTGGGTCTGAGTTATGGTCTAATTTATTTTTCCATCAGAGATTTTATTCAAAAAATTGGTCAAAAGCGTTTAGATGCTAATCAGTGGATATTTACGTCAACAAATGAAGCTTTTAGTGCTACAAAAGAAATAAAAGTAAGTGGCCTTGAGGAGGAATATATAAAGCGATTTTCCTCACCGGCAAAAAGTCTATCTAAAATACAAGCCTTGGCCGGAATCATTAGTCAGTCCCCACGCTTCGCTTTAGAGGCAATTTCATTTGGGGGAATGTTGTTGGTGGTACTTTATCTAATGGCCAAAAGTTCAAACTTCGTAAATGTTGTGCCTGTAATTGCGCTATATGCCTTTGCTGGTTATAGGCTTATACCCGCAATACAACAAATTTATGTTTCCACGACATTACTGAGGTTCGTTGGTCCAGCCATCGATAATTTACAAAAAGATTTTAAAAGTATGCAAATACCTTCTTTACAGAAAAATTCAAAGGTTTTACCATTAAAAAAAAATATTATTTTAAGAAACATTCATTATTATTATCCTAACGCATCTCAAAAAGCTTTAAAGGATATTGATTTTACTATACCAGCTTATTCCAGTATAGGTATTGTTGGAGCTACTGGAAGTGGTAAAACTACAACTGTAGACATCATTCTGGGTTTACTTGAACCTCATAAAGGATCTTTAGAAATTGATGGAACAATAATTAAAAAAGACAATCTTAAGTCTTGGCAACGTTCAATTGGATACGTTCCACAACATATTTTTTTAGCTGATGATACAATTGCCGCTAATATCGCCTTTGGCATAGATCCTAAAAAAATTGATTATGAGGCAGTTGAACGATCTGCGAAAACTGCTCAATTACACGAATTTGTTTGTAACGACTTACCCCAAAAATATAATACCACTATTGGAGAACGAGGAGTCAGATTATCTGGAGGTCAAAGACAACGTGTTGGAATTGCTAGAGCTCTATATCATAATCCACAAGTATTAATTTTAGATGAAGCCACTAGCGCCCTAGATAATAATACTGAAAAACAACTAATGAATGAAATAAAAAAATTAGGCAAAAATATCACAATAGTTATGATTGCCCACCGCTTAAGTACTGTTAAAGAATGTAATTCAATTATTTTATTGGAAAAAGGAAAACTTAAAGGACAAGGTACATTTGAAGAATTGTCTAAAATAAATGAAAATTTTAGATCGATGTTAAATTACAAACAATAGTATTATTTTTCTTTTAAACATCCGATCAAATAATTAGTTATTTGAACATTATTTAACCCTTCTGTTAAATTCTTTTCACACTTAATATTATTTTTAACAAGATTGAAAATTTTATTTCTTTTTCCATATTTTTTTTCTGAGAGTATTGACATTTGCCAATTATGATCTGATTGAAAAATTACTAAAGCATTTTCATCTGTTTCTTCAATAAAATTGATTATGTTTGTGATTTTTTTTATGACACACAAATATGAATTTTTATATCCTTCAAAGTTAGTCTTACCAGGAAATTTTTTATAATCACAGTTTTTATCATGTCTATAAGGCCAATGAGGGTGCATATGATGTATGAAATAAAATATCGAATTTTCTTTCTGATAATTTTGACTAAGAATTAGAAATTTTTTCAATTTGCCTATCGCATCACCTCTGTGATTAATCTGTAAATTTTTCTGTATAATTTCAGTTTCAGTTAACTTATTAAAAATTTGAATCAAGGGAGTTTTTTTTAAAAATGACTGAACAATATACCAGTCAATATACTCCTCTTTCTTATTGCTTAAACAATATCTATAGTTATACCTAGAGCAATCTGCAAAATTATTTCCAATCCATTTAAATTCATAACCTAAATCTTTTAATTCCGAAATTAAAATAGGATTATATTGTTTTTTTAAAAGACCTGGAAAAGTTTTATAAATTCCAGGTTTATATTCATTCTTTTTTTCCTTTTTATAATCAATATAAATCTCTTCTTCTAAAAAAAATAAAGATGTTAAAGTTGCAACAGTATCGGGGTATAAGTTTAGAGTATTTTTATAGTATTTATATTTTTTTTCATCATAAAAATTTTTAAAATTTGATAGGTTTATCTTATAGTAATTTTCAAATTCATTTAATGGCATCATAGCATCGAGTACAAAAAAATAAATATTAGGTTTTTTTGTATTGTCACTCTGAACCTTTTTATCTTGTTCAAATAATTCTATGACTTTTTTTTTGGAGTAGAATTCCGTAGTAAATTGCAAAGCTGAAAAAAAAAAATTTAAACTTAAAAAAATTATAAAAAAATTTGAAATAATTGTTTTTTTTTTTATGAAAATAAAAAATAAATAAGTTAAAATTAATATAAAAACTAATGCAACTTCCGAAGAATATTTGGTTGATATATTTATTATATTAAAAAAGAGATTTATGTTAGATTTTAGAAAATTATGTTGAAATAATAACCATATAAAAATTGAAATGAATGATACTAATGAATATCCTGTCAAAGGTGAAAAAAAAACAAAAATTAAGTAAATAAAAAATATTACAAAAAAATATATAGCTAATAGAATAATAAAATTATTATTAAATATAAAATCCAATTCATCCAAATTGGCGTTAACAAAATCTATCCATGGAACTAAAGTCAAAGTTAAGAGAATTAATACTAAAAAAATTTTTTTTAAGTATTTATTGAAATTTTCGACCTTTAATATATTCATTTATTTGTGAAAAAAATTTTAATCTTTTTTACTTATAATATTATAGCAATTTTCTTAATTGTTTCTAATGCTTATGCATATTTAGATCCTGGAACTGGAAGTTTTATTCTTCAAGCCATAATTGGTTTTTTAGCAGCTGTTTCAGCTGGTTTTTTATATTATTGGACAAAGGTGAAAAATTTTTTCTTAAAATTATTTAAGAAAAAAAATAATGACGAGAAAACTGATATTTGATGATGGATCATTTAGAGATCCAGACGCAAGAGTAGTCCATTACAATGATAAAATTTATAGAATTGTTTATCATGATGGATTTAAGAAATTTGATTTAATAAAAAAACTTTTAAAGGATGAGGCAATTTCAAAATACTTAATTGAAACAACAGAAGTAGACCAGCAAGAGTTAGATTCATTAGAATTTGAAAATCAAAAAGATATAAAAGTTTTCAAACATAAAAAAATTGATTTCATTTCATATCCTTATGAATGGAGTTTTCATAGATTAAAAGATGCAGCACTTCATCACCTTAATTTACATATTAGTCTTCTTAAAAAAGATGCAACATTGATTGACGCATACAGTTATAATATTCAATTTAATAATTATTCTCCTATATTTATTGACCTTACTTCAATAAAAGAATACTCCGAGGGTGAATTTTGGAGTGGACATAAACAGTTTTGTGAAAGTTTTTTAAATCCTCTCGTTCTAAAATCAAAGCTTGGAATTAATTTCAATAATTGGTTTAAAGGAAATCTAGAGGGAATTGATACTGGTGAATTATCTAAATTGCTAAAATTTAGACATATATTTTCATGGAATATTTTTTATAATATTTTTCTTCTTAATTATTTTGAAAAAAAATACAAAAAAAAAGAAAATTTAAAAATTACAAAAAACAAAAAATTAAAAAAAAATTATTACTTATCTATTCTAACAAATTTAAAGAGTTTTATAACTAATTTAAAACCCAAAAAAGAGTCAACAGTATGGGGGGAGTATTCAAGAGATAATACATATAATGATGAGGAGAAAAAAAATAAATATGAATTTATTTCAAGTTATTTTAATAAAACTAAATTTAATAGAGTTTTGGATTTAGGTTGCAATAATGGAGAATATTCTAAATTAGCGATACAATCAGGTTGTAAGGGTGTTGTTGGTTTAGATTATGATCTTAATGCTATTGATGAAGCTTATTTGATTTCAAAAAAAGAAAGATTAAATTTTTTACCTTTATATTTTGATGTTTCAAATCCAAGTTCTAACATTGGATGGCATCAAAAGGAACGAAAGGGTTTTATGGAAAGAGTAAACTTTGATTTTGTATTGGCCCTAGCGTTTGAACATCATTTGGCTATAGCAAAAAATATTCCATTAGAAGATGTGATAAACTGGATAACATCTTTAGCATCAAAAGGTATAATAGAATTTGTTCCCAAAAATGATGTTACTATACAATCAATGATAAAATTAAAAGGTGATATCTTTCCGAATTATAATTTAGAAAATTTTAAAAATTTCCTATCAAAAAAGACAAAAATAACTTCAGAAAAAATTGTTAGTAAATCTGGCAGAACTTTATTTTCTTTTGAAAAAGAATAATATTTAATAGCGCACTTATTTATTTTTTATCTAAAAGACTGTAATTTAATGGCCTTGTGTTAAAATTAGAAAATAAAATATCTGTAATCTGGATCTTTATCCAAATATTTATGATATTTAATTATTTTTTTTTGGATTTTCTATGGTAAATAAACTTTAAATGAAATTTACATATCGTCCAAAAATAAATAGTCTAAGAGATTTACAATAAAGTTTGTTTCAATAATATAAATGAAAAATCCAATTATAAATGAATTAAAAAGATTGAGATTAATTAATAAATCAAATTTAATTACAATAAGCAATAAAACTAGAGATAGAAAAATAAAAGTTTTTAAGGATAAAAAAACCAAAATTATTTTTTTAGAAAAGTATCTTGCCACCGAGGAATATTACACTTCTTTAAGATATAAAGACTATGATAAAAAAAATATTGAGAGTTTAAAAAATAAAACAACAAAATTGGTCTCTTCTGGTAATATAAAATTACCAATTATTGAGGACGACTACAGAAGGGTTTTTCAATTTAGTAAAATTTTAAAGAATAAAGATATACTGGATTTTGGCTGTGAATGGGGAGGATTTTTAAAATGTGTAAAAAATTATAAATCATTGAATGCTGTTGAAATAAGACCAGAATGCATAAACTATATCAAAGCGAATATAAAAAAGATAAATGTTTTTGAAAATATTAATTCTTTTAAAAAAAAATTTGACATAATAACTTTATTTCACGTTCTAGAGCATCTTCCATATCAAATAGAAACTTTAAAAGTTCTAAAATCAAAATTAAAAAATAAAGGAAAAATCATCATTGAGGTTCCTCACGCTGAGGATTTTTTAATTTTACAAGATGAGTTAAAAGAATTTAAAAAATTTACTTTTTGGAGCGAACATTTAATTCTTCATACTTATAGATCTCTGAAGACCATACTCAATAGATCTGGATTTAAAAATATAGATATTCAATATTATCAAAGATATAATTTTTCAAATCATCTAGGTTGGTTTTTAAAAAGAAAACCTGGTGGACATAACTTTTATAAAGAAATTGTAAGTGATAGATTAAATTCATCTTATTGTGAGAATCTAAAAAAATTACGTCAAACAGATACTTTAATCGCTATAGCAGAATAAATAAGGATTGTTGTCCTATGGATAATAAGAGAAATAGAGACAGACCAGAGCCTAGAGAGATAAAAATAAATTTATTTGCGTATTTGATAATTTTAAAACATAGTATACACATAATCATTAACTAATATGAGAAATAGACGAATGGTGTAACTGATAGATGTGTTGGACTCAGATCTGTCGCTAGAAATAGTGTGAGAGTTCAAGTCTCTCTTCACCCACTAAATTGAGCAAGGAATTTAAAAAGAAGTAATGAAAAAAATATTGTTTTTAGGAAGAAAACATTGCGAAAATACTTCAAGAATATTTAGATATTTAAAAAAAAAAACAAAAAAAGTACAAGTAATTTATTCTAGTTTTCCTGGAGAGTCTCTAAATTTAAAAAAAATAGATAAAAATTATGACTACATATTTTGTTTTAGAAGTTTTTATATATTAAGAAAAAATATTCTAAAAAGAGTAAATTTTGCAGCAATAAATTTTCATCCCGGTCCACCTGAATATAGAGGTATGGGTTGTGTAAATTATGCGTTATATGATGAAGTAAAGAAATACGGTTGTACAGCTCATATAATGGGTAAGCATATTGATCTAGGCACAATTATAAATGTAAAAAGATTTGCAGTAAAAAAAAAAGATACTGTTAATTCTGTTTTAAAAAAAACATATAAAAATATGGAAATTCAAGCCAAAAAAGTTATTAATTTATTGATAAAAGATCCAACGAATTTAAGAAAACTTATCAATAAATCAAAAAAAGAAAAATGGTCTAAAAAAATTTACAAAAAAAACAATTTAGATAAATTTTACGAAATAAAAATAAATATTTCCAAGAAGGATATAATTAAAAAAATTAGAGCTACGAATACAGAAAAATTTAAGCCTTATTTACTAATTCATAATCATAAATTTATTTACAGCGAATAATTAAATTATGAAAGTCAACAAATTTTACAAAAATCTAAAAAAATCATACATTATTGCTGAAATTGGAGTAAACCATAATAACCGTTTATCTTTAGCTAAGAGATTAATAAAAGAGGCAAAAATCGCTGGTGCAGATGCAGTAAAATTTCAAACTTTTTCTGCAGATAGACTTGTTATCCCAGGAACGCGAAAGGTCAAGTATCAAAAAAAAAATTATCATGATAAAGAAACTCATCATGAAATGATAAAAAAATTAGAATTGAGTTTTAAAAATCATAAGATCTTATTTGATTATTGTAAAAAAATTAATATTGAATTTATTTCAACACCTTATGATGAAGAAAGCGCTAAGTTCTTGACTAAACTAGGTGTCAAAATATTTAAGACTGCATCTGCTAATTTAACAGATTATGAGTTGCATAAATATTTAGCAACTACTGGAAAACCAGTTATAATTTCAACAGGCATGGCTACAATAAAAGAAATTAGCTCAACTTTAAAAATGTATAAAAACAAAGGTAACATTGCCTTGTTGCATTGCGTTTCAAATTATCCATGTTCTATAACGTCATTAAATTTAAATTCACTTAAACTTCTAAAAAAGTATTTTAAGTGTACAATAGGTTACTCTGATCATAGCAGGGGTAATCTAGCATCATGTATATCAGTTGCTCTTGGCTCCATGATAATAGAGAAGCATTTCACACTTAATAAAAATATGAGTGGACCAGATCACAAAGCTTCGTGTACTCCTAGTGAACTTAAAAATATGATTTACGAGATAAGAAAAACTGAATTAATTCTTGGAAAAGAAAAAAAAGAAAAACAAAGAGAAGAAAAAGAAATGTCAAAAATTTCAAAAAAGAGCTTATTTTATAATATGAATTTAAAAAAAAATTCTTTATTAAAAAGAAATAGCCTTATTGCTTTAAGACCCGGATATGGCGTATCGCCAATGAATATTCCAAGAATATTAGGAAAAAGAATTAATCTTGATGTAAAAATAAAAGAACCATTTAAATTTAAGCATATAGGTAGAAAATAATGGATAATTATAAAAAAGTATATGTTTCAACAGGATATTTCAAAAATTTAAATGGTACCCAAATGGTAAAAAAATTTAGTTCCAATGGTATTTTTCAGTTAGAATTATCAGGAGGTAAATTTTCTAAAAATATTGAAGCAAATTTAATCAAACTAAGTAAAAAATATGACTTGAGAATTCATAATTACTTTCCACCACATAACGATGGGTTTGTGATTAATCTTGCCAGCACAAATAAAAATGTTTTAAACAAAAGTATCAAACATATAATAAATTCAATAAATCTAGCTAAAAAAATGAAAAGTAAATTTTACAGTTTTCATGCTGGATTCAGAATTGATCCAAATTTGAAACATTTGGGAAAAGAATTTTTAAAAACTAAATTAACCAAAAGATCTACAGCTTTAAAAAGGTTTAAAAAAAGCGTTATTTTTCTGGAAAAAATTGCAAAAAAAAAAGGTATACAACTTTTTATTGAAAACAATGTGATTACAAAAAAAAATATTGAAACATTTAATACAAATCCTCTTTTACTTACTAGCCCAAAAGAAATTGTAGATTTTTTCAAAGATATGCCCAAAAGTGTTGGATTGCTTTTAGATGTAGGTCATTTAAAAGTTAGCTCATTAACAGAAGGCTTTTCTCTATCTGACTCTATGGAAAAATTAAACAAGTATATTAAAGGCTATCATCTTAGCGATAATAATGGCTTAACTGATAGCAATGATAGTTTTTCATCCAAATCTTGGTTTTTTCAATATCTTAAAAAAAATCTGAATTATTATACAATTGAAGTTTATAATAAATCATTTAAGGAATTAAAAAAACAAAAAAGAATAATTGAAGATAATTTAAAAAATTAATTTTCTATGCAACCAAAAAATTACTCAATTCCTGAATTAAATAAATTTATCGTACCTGAAACCTTTAAACTAAAAAATTGCCTAAAAACATTAGATAAAAATGCAAATGGTTTAGTTTTTGTATGTAATAAAAAAAAGAAATTGATTGGAGTAATTACTGATGGTGATATTAGAAGATACTTAATTAGAAAACCCAATCTAAATTCTTTAGTAACAGAGGTAATGAAGAAAAATTTAGTTTCTTTACCTGTCAACTCAAAGCCAGAAAAAATTCGAGAAAAATTTAGTTCTGTAATTAAATTTATACCTTTAGTTGATAGCAATAATAAAATAGTTGATATGGCTAGTATTTACCGATTTAGCTTACTTCCTTTGTATGAGCCATATTTGAAAGGTAATGAACGAAAATATATTAACAGATGTATTGATTCTGGTTGGATTTCAAAAGGTGAATACGTCAAAAAATTTGAAGAAGCTTTTGGCAGAAGAATTGGTGCTAACAACACAATTTCAGTTACAAATGGTACCACAGCTATACAGCTTGCACTTGTGACTTTGGGAGTTGGTCAAGGAGATGAAGTTATCGTTCCTAGTCTTACTTTTGCTGCAGTTTATAACGCCGTCATATTTAGTGGAGCTAAACCAGTTATGGTAGATATTAATTTGGAAACATTAGGCTTAAATCATAAATTAATAGAAAAAAAAATAAGTAAAAAAACTAAGGCTATTATACCAGTTCATTTGTATGGTTGTCCTGTTGATATAGAAAATATTTGTAAAATAGCAAAAAAATTTAACCTTTTTGTAATAGAGGATTGTGCTGAGGCGCTTGGGAGCTATTACAAAAAAAGACATGTTGGAATTTTTGGTGATGCTGGCACATTTAGCTTTTATGGAAATAAAACGATTTCAACAGGAGAAGGTGGTATGGTTGTGTTTAAATCAAAAAAAAATTTTAATAAAGCTATGCTTATTAAAAACAATGGTATGTCTGACAAAAAAGCATATTGGCATGAAGATTACGGATTAAACTTTAAGATGACAAATGTACAGGCAGGTATAGGTTTGGCGCAAGTAGAACAATTTTCTAAAATTCTAAATAAAAAAAAACAAATTACCAATTATTATATTAAAAAGCTCTCAAAACTTAAGACTGTTCAATTAGTAAGAACACCAAAAGAATGTATAAACTCTTATTGGTTATTTACTATAATTTTGAATAATCAATCAAAAATTTCTAGAGACAAATTAATAAAAAAATTTTTGCTTAACGGAATAGAAGCTAAAAGAGTTTTTTTTTCAGCCGATGAAATGCATGTGTATAAAAAATATATAACTAGAAAAGAAATTTTTCCTAATTCTAAAGTAGTATCTGCCAATGCTTTGTGTTTACCCAGTTTTGTTAGTTTAAAAAAACCTTCTTTGGATAGGATTATATCTATAATAGAAAGAGAAACTTTGCAGAAAGTATGAATAATATTTTATGCACAATATGTATGAGAGGTGGATCGCAAGGAGTAAAGAGTAAGAATATCAGATCGATTAATGGAAAACCGTTGATGTATTTTACAATAAAGCAAGCTATAAAATCAGGAATTTTTAACCATATAGTTATATCCACTGACTCAAAAAAAATATTGAATTGTGCTAAATCTTATGGTGCAGAGGGTTGGTTCATGCGCCCAAAGAGATTTTCAGATAATTACAGCTCAAAAATACCAGCAATTAGACATGCTTTGATAAAATCTGAAGAACGTTACAACAAGAAATTTGATTTAATAGTAGATTTGGATGTTACTTCTCCATTAAGAAAAGTTGAAGATATAATTAATGCATATAAATTTTTTACAAAAAAAAAAGCGGATGTTTTGATAACAGGAACTAAGTCAAGAAGAAATCCCTATTTTAATATGGTCGAAATAATAAAAAACAGAGTTAGAAAAGTTAAGATCGCAAAAAAAAAAATTTACAGAAGACAAGATGCGCCCCAGACTTTTGATATGAATGCATCTATTTACATATGGAATAGAAAAACTTTGATAAATTCTACTAATGAAATTAGGTCTTTAGAAAAAAATACAAAAAGTAAAACGATTTTTTATGAAATGCCTGAAGATAGATCATTAGATATTGATAGCGAGCTTGATTTTAAATTGGTAGAATTTTTACTAAAAAGTAGAAATAAAAAAATTATATAGATAAAAAAAATGATTAAAATTTTTTTTTTAAAAAGTGGATTTTTGAGAAGTCTTTATTGCTATATAAGATTTATATACTTTTTTTATCTACTTAAAAGGTATTCATTTTTTTATGAGGATAAATTAGAGAAATTAAATTCCTTAGATCCAAATCTTTTAGGTTACGATGGAAGTGAAGAAATAGATACAAAAACATATTTAAGTAGAATGCAAGCTTATGAAAAACAGTCATTAATCGATGCTGCTAGCTTAAAAAATTTCAAATTTTTGTTCTCTGGGGATAGAACTTCTTTATTAATCAATCCTTTAATGTCTTGTAGATTTATAGATAAAAAAAATGCAAAAGTTTTATCAGTTGGACCTAGAACAGAGGGAGAAATATATAATCTAATTTGTAAGGGATTCTCTCTCAAGAATATTACAGCGATAGACTTGCAAACTTATTCTCCTCTAATTAAGTTGGGCGATATTCATAATCTTGAGTTACCAGATGATTATTTTGACATCATAATTTGTGGTTGGACTATAGCTTACTCATATAATAGAGCAAAAGCTGCCTCTGAATTAATAAGAGTTGCTAAAAATAATAGCTTATTATCAATATCAGGTACTTATAAAGAAAAAGAAAAAATCTCGATTACTATTGAGGAATTAAGTGGTTTATTTAAAGATAATATTAAAAAAATACTATTTAATTTAGATCATAAAGACTTTTCAGATGGGGATAAAAGAAAACATGTTATTTTAACAGCCTCACTTAAAAAATCTTAGTAAATATTATATTACTATTTTCTATGAAATATTTAATATTTATTTTTAAGCGGAGATTTCGACAAAGGACTCTTAACAATTTTCTTTCTATTAGAAGGGTGAAAAATGTTTCCATATTAAATTTTTCAGGACCAATACTTTATCTTATAGGTAAATTTTTATATTTTTTTTTTAAATCTAAAAAAGTAATTTTTATTTCATGTGATGGTCTTGATTATCTTTACAGAGAAACAAACTCTATCAATTTGTGGATGGGAGGAACCACTTACAAAATACCTGAAAAATATAAAAAATATAAAAATAATTTTGTATCAGCCAGTTCTTTATTTACAGATGAGACAAAATTACTTACTTTTTTTCCTACTAATATTTATCAAAGTAAAATGAATAATGAATATAAATTTGTTTATATTTCTGAGAATAAAAAAGTTGAAAATAAAAATTCTCTAAAAATTTGGGAAGAAAATAAAGATCAGATTTTAAATGATCTTACTTTGATCGATAATATAGAATTTTGGAAAAAATTTATAGATATAAATAATGAAAGTGGACAAAGTTTTTATACTGATATAAAATCATTAATACGGTTTGAACTTGTTGGTGTATTAAACAGTACTCTTAAAGACAAATTTGTATTAGTAGGGTCTAATTGGAAAAAACACTATCCAAATGCTTTGGAAACTAACTATTCTGATAAGTACATAGAAAATCTTTATAGAGGTAATATATGTATTGATTTTGGTAGTAAGAATAGTGAAAAATGTATTTATCCCAGAAGTTGCAAGATTATTGAAAGTGGAGGACTTTTATTTCAATCTATTAATAAGGATAGCAAAGAGATATTTAAAGATTTATTGGATAAAACTTGTTTTATTTCTTTACAAGATATGAAAAAAAAAATTTCCATCTTTTTAAAGAACTCAGATCACATAGAGGATCTTTTAATTACTCAGCAAAAAAATTTTGAAAATGAAGATTTTAATTATAGAACGATAAAAAAAATAGAAAATTTTATTAACAGTGTATGAAAAAAACATTTTTAGACCTTGGCATGCAACCTCTTGCAAATAATTTTAGTAAAAATTACACTCCTCCACTATTTAGGCTTAAACTCAAATTTGATACTAACTCAAAATTAGTGATGATAAATAAGCATATGAAAAAAGAGAAAATGTTTAATAAATCTTATCCATATAGATCTTCAAAATCAAAATTAGTAAAAAAATTATTTAAAGAATTATCTAAAAAAATTAAAAAAAAATTAAAACCTGAAAATATTTTGGAGATAGGTAGTAACGATGGAACATTTGCATCAAATTTTGATAAAAAAAAAATTACATGTATAGAACCTTGTGGTGATGTTGCTATTGAAGCAAAAAAAAAAGGTTTAAAAGTATATGTTAAATATTTTGATGATTTGTTAGTAAAAAAGCTGCTCAAGGATCATAAAAAATTTGATACGATATATTCAGCCAATACTATAACTCATATTTCAGATTATGACTCCGTTTTTTTTAATTTATCGAAAATTCTAAGTGATAATGGTACGCTTATAATTGAGGAGCCTTCTTTATTGGAAACAATAAAAAAAAATTCGTATGATCAATTTTATAATGAACATATTTATGTTTTTTCAACAATAGCTTTACAAAATATTCTAAAAAAAAATAATCTAGAAATTTATGATGTAGAGAATATAAATGTCCATGGCGGCTCTAATCGTTATTATATAAAAAAAATAAAAAATAATAAAATTAAATTTTCATCTAGATTTAGAAAAAATATAATTTTAGAGAGAAAATATGGACTACACAGGTTTTCTTGCTATAAAAACTTTTCAAGAAAAGTTCAAAATTCTAAAATAGATTTAATTAAATTATTAAAGAACCTAAAAAAAATAAAAAAAAAATTATAGGATATGGTGCTTCAGCTAAAGCAGTAACAATTCTTAATTATTGTAATTTAAAAGAAAAATATTTCGATTTTTTTTATGACACAACAAAACAAAAGATAGGTAAATTTTTACCTGGAACAAGAATAAAAGTCTTGAAATATCAGAAACTTAAAAACAGTAAAATATATGTTTTTTTAGGAGCTTGGAATTTTTATAAAGAAATTTTAAGAAAAGAAAATTTTTTTTATATTAATTCTGGTAAATTTATTACACACATTCCTTATCCAAGAATTATAAAAAAATGAAAAAAAATTATTTTTGGTCACCCCATATTGATCCACAAATTGCTACATTAAGATCAGTTTCAAATTCTTTAAATTCTTTATCTAAATATAAAAAAAAATCTAAAAATTTTTTGATTAATGTTTTTGGTGAATGGGATGAATTTAATTTTAATATGGTCGATAAAATTGATTTAATTTCTAGTAGAAATTTAAAATACAGAAAATTTAAAGGCTTTTTTAATTCGAGATTTTTATATTTTTCAATTTTTTTTTTATCTTATTTTTCTTTAAAGAAGATTTTGAATAAAAATAAACCTGATCACTTAATTGTTCATTTGATTACTTCAATACCAATTTCATTGTTTATTTTTAACAAATTTAAAACAGAATTAATTCTCCGAATATCTGGATATCCTAAACTAAATTTTTTAAGATTTTTACTCTGGAAAATCGGGTCAAGTAAAATAAAATATGTTATTTGTCCTACTGATGAAACAAAAAACCTTTTATTAAAAAAAAATATCTTTAAGAAAAATCAACTTGTATTAATCCCAGATCCTATTTTAAATATTAAAAAAATAAATGTTCTGAAAAGAAAAAAATTAGAGAACAAACCTATTAAACCTTTTTTTTTAAGTGTAGGTAGATTTACAAAACAAAAAAATCATATTTTTTTATTAAATTTTTTTTCAAAAAATTCACATTATCTCAAGGATACTAAATTAATTATTATTGGACAAGGAGAACTAGAAAGTTCATACAATAAAATTATTAAAGATAAAAAGTTGGAAGGTAAGGTCGAGATTCTAGGCTATAAAAAAAATATTTTTAATTATATCTATAATGCAAAATGTGTAATCTCCTGTTCTTTGTGGGAAGATCCTGGTTTTGTTATGGTAGAAACTGCTTATGTTGGCACACCAATCATCTCCTCCAATTGTCCTAGTGGACCAAAAGAATTCATTGGAAAAAATGAGAATGGATTTATATTTAATTCAAATGATGAGGATAGTTTTAGAGAAGCATTGGATAATTTTATCACTTCCTCAAAAGATAGTATTAATCAAAAGCTAATTAATGCAAAAAAAAGATCTAAAATATACACTTGTTTCCACAATTCAAAAAAATTATCTAATATTGGCATTAACTAAAATGAGTAGATTTGAAAATCGACATAAAGAAATATAATTCTTTATATTGTATAAAATTTTCTATGTTAAATTTAACAAGAAAGATTTATAAAAGTTTTAGAAAGAATTAAACTGTGCAAAGAATTTGATTTATAGAAAAAAACAAAATGAACCATAAAATTATTAATTTTTGGGTGCTTGGAATTTTAAAAAAGAAATTATGAGTAAGAAAAAGCTTTCTTTGTGCAAAGAGGTTAAATTAATTTTGCATCTTCAAAGACAAAAAATATTTAGATCTTTTTAATCGTGAAAAAGAAAAAAAAAAATATTAATTACCGGCGTTGCAGGTTTTATAGGTTTTTCATTAGCAAAAAAAATTATACAATCTAAAAATTTTGATGTTATTGGTATTGATAATTTAAATTCTTATTACATTAAAAAACTTAAAGTAAAGAGATTAAGTCTTTTAAAAGATAAAAATTTTAAGTTTTATAAAATTGATTTAATAGAAAAAAATAAACTTCAAAATTTATTTAAAAAAAATAATTTTGACATAGTTTTTAATTTTGCAGCCCAAGCGGGGGTAAGATATTCTTTTAAAAATCCAAAATCGTATACTGACTCTAATATTATTGGTTTTATAAATTTGATAGAAATGATAAAAAATTTCCACATAGATAGATTTATTTTTGCATCTTCAAGTTCTATTTATGGGGATCAAAAACCATTTCCTAAAAAAGAAAATTCGGAAGTAAACCCAATAAATTTATACTCACTGTCTAAATTATCTAATGAGCAATTTGCACGGTCAATCAGCAAAACAATAAATACAACTATGATTGGATTAAGATTTTTTACTATTTACGGCCCATGGGGAAGGCCAGATATGATGATTTTAAGATATCTTATTTCAGCTTATAAAAAATTAAGTTTTTCTCTTTTTAATAATGGAGATCATTTTAGAGATTTTACTTACATTGATGACGCTATTAATATTTGTTTTTATTTACTTAATAAAAAATTGAAAAGTAAATTTGAAATTTTTAATATATGTTCTTCAAGACCCCTACTAATTACGAAAGTTTTAAAAGAAATAAATAAACACTCAAAAAAACCATTAATAAAAAAGAAACCAAGAGATAAAGCTGATGTTTATAAAACTTATGGAGATAATAAAAAAATAAATAATCTCCTAAAAAAGAAAATAAAATTTACAAGTTACACTACGGGGGTAAAAAATACATGTGACTGGTTTTTGAAAAATAAAAATCTTTTTAATTAAATTAAAAAGATCATTTTGCTTACTACTAAAACGGTTATTTAAATCTTATGTGCTTAACTTATTTTTATAGGATATGTAAACATCTATGACACAATTTTTCAATACTTAAACATTTATTAATTAAAAGTTTTATTTAAAAAATTCTGCACTTTTTTTCCTGATTTACCATCAATAATACCTAAATAATATTTGAGTGTTTTTTTGTCAGCATCAGAAAGATTTCTATTTTTATATTTTGAATTTAAATGAAGATTTATTTTTTGATTAAACTGTTTTTTGGTATTAACAAAATATTTTTTGTTAGTTATTTTTAGTAACATACCTTTTTTTTTAATATTCTCTTTATTAAAATTTGGAATTATCAAATTTCTGTTACTTGCTATTGCTTCTAAAACTATCGTTGAATTAAAAGCGATAACAACAGAAGCGTCTTTTAAAAATTTTTCGCCCGTTCCACCTACAACGAAGCTGCAATTTTTTGGCAAAATTTTTAGATTTAAATCATTAATTTTATGAGAACCAATTTTTCCTTTAAAAATTATTTTTACATTACGATTTTTTTTTGCAAAATCTATTAGATATTCAAGTGTTTGGTCGTAAAGTTTTTTCCAATTAATATTTGATTTTTTTAAGATTATGTCATTTCCTCTATATTTTTCAATCAAGTAATAAACTAAGATATTCTTTTTTGGTTTAGTTTTTCTCAATCTAAAAGAATAATCTGACCTTGGACAACCGTTAATATATACCTGTTTATCTTTAGCAATTTTACTTTTAATCAAAATTTTTTTTTGGTTTTCTGAATACACAGAAATTTTATGTGCCAAAGACTCAGTGTTATATTTTTTATAAACTCTTGTACTATTTATTTCTTCTATTGGTGTAAATGTAGACTCTTTGTGTAAAACAACATATTTTTTATTTAAATTTTTAAAAACTTCTTCTAAATATTTTTCAGTATAATTAAAAATATTAAAACTAATAAATCCATCTAATTTTATAAATTTATCTAATATAGAAAATGTATTTGTTAAATATTTGATATATTGATTTTTATAATAGGTTTCACGTGAATTAGCAGGTTTTGTGAAATAATTTTTTTTATCAATATTCTTAAAATAGTAAGAAAGAAATTTTCTTAGGAATTGCCTCGGTAATATAAAAAAAGCAATGTTATTATTATTTTGATTAGCATAAGATTCGATCAAGTCTTCATATCCACCACTTTTTGGAAAAACTAAAACTTTTTTTAAGTTTTTTGATTTAAATTTGATTATTCTTACTCTTCGAATATTTAACCATATTATGAAGGCAGAAATTTTGTAACTGTTAATTCTCATAGATAATTCTATAAAAAGAGAGGAAATAATTAATATTAATTGATATAATTTTTTTTTTATAATCATTAGCATTTTTACTTAATATATTTCTCTTTTGAAAAGTGAATTATTCTTTGACAACGTTTATCCCATGTATATTTTTCTACTGTTTTATAAGTATTTTGTCTTAAATATTTATTTTTGTTATTTTTTTTAAAAGCTTGTTGAATTGCTTTGGACCACTTCTCGTCTTCATTTACATTTACTAATATGCAATTAAAATCATTCTTAAGTATGTGTTTGTAAACTTTTAGGTTAGAGGCAATTATAATCATTTTAGCTGCCATGTAATCAAACATTTTTAAAGGAGACATATAGTTTTCCAACCAGATGGAACCTCTTCCTCTAACTTTTTTTTGATAAGGCATTAAAGCTACATCATATCTAGATAAAATTTTGGGTATTTTTGAATAATTAACGTAATTGAAAATTTTTATATTT
>MDTD01117899.1_pt1 | contig 30828 bp, 27 predicted proteins | sample 811221 | NCBI WGS metagenome assembly MDTD01 (sample SAMN05326646, study PRJNA326480) | marine metagenome | isolation source: seawater | place: Pacific Ocean: South West | collected 2011 | reverse complement strand
TTGAGCGGCGACCAGGGCGTCACACCCATGCCCAGCTCGCGCGCCATGGGCATCAGCTCGTTCTCGACCGTGCGCTCGGCCAGCGAGTACTCGATCTGCAGCGCGATCGCCTGTGTCCAGTTCTTGAAGATCGCCTCGTACTGCGCCTGGGCGCACTTCCACGCGGGCGTGTCCGAGATGCCGAAGTACCGCACCTTGCCCATCCGCACGAGGTCGTCGATGGCACGCATCGTCTCGTCGATCGGCGTCAGGTGATCCCAGAAGTGCATCCAGTAGAGGTCGATGTAATCGGTCTGGAGGCGTCGCAGCGACTCGTCGCAGGCGGCCATGATGCCCTTGCGGTGCGCGCCGCCCCCGTTCGGGTCGCCCGGGTACATGTTGCTGAGGAACTTGGTCGCGATGACCAGCCTGTCCCGCTTGGCGGGGTGCTTGCCGATGTGATCGCCGATGATCTTCTCGGAATGGCCCTTGGTGTAGATGTTGGCGGTGTCGATGAAGTTGCCGCCCATGTCGACGTAGGCGTCGAGGATCTTGACGGAGTCCTCGACACTCGAGCCAAAGCCCCAGTCATCGCCGAAGGTCATCGCGCCGAGGCAGAAGGGGCTGACGCGCAGGCCGCTGCGGCCGAGAGTGACGTAGTGATTCAGTGCCATGTGTCAGCTCCTTCGGGTGTGAATCGATGCAACCAAGGTCACATCGTAGACGGCGTGAGCGACACCCCTATTTCGTGCCACACCGAAAGAACTGCACTGTATACATATTTGTTTATTTGTTCGCGCCCAGCTTGTCTTCGATCCTGGCCAGCGTGTCCCGGATCTCGCGCAGAATCTCGGTCGAGCCGGCGTCCCGATCGGCCGTCTCGGCCTCGCGTTTGGCGGGCTTGCCCTCGCTCAGCAGGTCCCGCTGCTCCAGCACCGCATCGCGGAAAGCCTTGGCGTCGCGCACGCCCACGAGCATCACCAACGCCGAGCCCATGCCCGAGCTCTGGCCCGCGGTCTCGATGCTGATCGCCTCCACGCCGCACATCCGCATGATCGGGCCCTGCGTGATGCCCAGGTCCGTGATCTTGTCCAGCGGGACGGTCTTCTCGGACTTGTTCAGAACGCCCCGCTTGACGCGCAGCGAACGCTCTAGCAGCGTGCATTCGATGTGCTTGTACTCGATCGTGCGCAGAATGTAGACGAGCGGCAAAAAGATCAGCATCAGCGGGATGCCCACGACCGTAATCGCCAGCACGATCGCAATCGAGATCACGTAGTAGCGCACCGCGCTGTCAAACTGTGCCTCGAGCAGCACCTTCTCGTTTCGCATACCTGAGATCCCCCGCGTGATGACTGGAAACTGATTCGGGATTCAGGCTAATCGATTCCATCCCGTGCCGAATCCGAGAGTCGGCGGAGCTCGTCGAACGCCTGCATGGGGCTCAGCTCCTCGAGCTTGATCTCCCGCAGTCGATCGACCGCCGGGTGGGGCACGAACTCGGTAAACAGCGACATCTGAGCGGGCGGCTGCTTGCTGGCCTTGGCAGCCGCGGGGGGCGCCGAGCCGTGGTGCACCGCGAGCGAGCCGAGAATCTCCCTTGCGCGCGAGGTCACGCCCGTCGGCACACCCGCCAGGCGCGCCACGTGGATGCCGAAGGACTGCTCGCTCCGCCCGGGCTCGATCTGGTGCAGGAACACGATCTCCGCCTGGCCGCCCTCGCCCGTCCACTCACGCACCGCGACGTGCAGGTTCCGCACTTTCCCCTCGAGCTGCGATTCCAGGTCCGTCAGCTCGTGGTAGTGCGTCGCAAAGAGCGTCCTTGGCCCGCGATCGACGAGCGTCTCGACAATCGCCCACGCCAGACTCAGGCCGTCGAGCGTCGAGGTGCCCCGCCCGATCTCGTCGAGGATGACAAGCGACTTGTCCGTCGCGTGGTTGAGGATGTTGGCCGTCTCGATCATCTCGACCATGAACGTCGACTGGCCCCGGTGCAGGGCATCGTCGGCGCCCACGCGGGTGAAGATGCGATCCGTCACGCCGATCGTCGCCGACTGCGCCGGCACAAAGCTCCCCGCGTGCGCCAGCAGTGTGAGAAGCGCGACCTGACGGATGAACGTGCTCTTGCCCGCCATGTTCGGGCCCGTAATGAGCGCCAGCGCCGGCTCCTTCTCGCCGAGCTGCAGGCCGTTGGGCACGAAATCCTGCTCGAGCGACTCCTCGAGCACGGGGTGTCGGCCTTCGACGATCGATAGCGCGTGGTCCTGGGTCATCTCCGGCCGGTTCCAGCCGCGGCGTGTCGCGCGGTCGGAGAACGCGGCCAGCACATCCAGCTCCGCGACCGTGCGCGCAAAGGCAGCCAAATCACTCAAATGATCCGCCAGCAGCCGGACAAGCTTCGTGAACAGCTCCCGCTCGATCTCGAGCGCCACCGACTCGGCCCGCATCACCTTCTCTTCAAATTCCTTGAGCTCGGGCGTGATGTAGCGTTCCGCGTTCTTGAGCGTCTGCTTGCGTGTCAGCGCGTGCTGCGCGAGCCGGTCGCCCGCCGTCGCCGCCTGCACCGCGGTCAGCTCGACGTAGTACCCGAAGACCTTGTTGTACCCAACCTTGATCCCGGGCAGGTCGAGCTCGGTGGCGATCTTCGCCTGATACCCCGCGAGCCAGCTCGCCGCGTCGGTCTGGAGCGTGCGAGCCTCGTCGAGGCGGGGATCGACACCCTCGCGGAAGACCCCGCCATCCCGCAACAAGGCCGGCGGCTCGTCGACACATTCCTTGGCGATCCGCTCGGCGAGCGGGCGGAGTTTGGATCCGATCGCCGACAACTCCGCGTGCTGTGCGCCAAAGGCCGGCGTTGTCTCCGTCAACTCCAGCAGACGCTCGAGGATCCCTACCGATCGCCCGATCCCGACGACATCCCTCGGCGAAGCGCGTCCGAGCGCAAGCCGACCGGCGATCCGCGCCACGTCCTGGATCGGCTCGAGCGCCTCGCCGATCTCGTCGGCGAGCCTGCGATCACTCACCAGAGCCGCCACGCGGTCGTGCCTGCTTGTGATCTCCGCAAGGTCGGCGGTCGGCCTGCAGAGCCAGTCGCGGACGAGCCTACGGCCCATCGCGGTTCGGCACCCGCCCGCGCCCGCCTGCCCGAGAAACAGCCCGACGACCGAGCCCTTCGTGCTCCCGTCGCGGATGGTGCGTTCGACCTCGAGCGCCCGCAGACTCACCGCGTCGACGACGCATCTGCCGCTCGGCTCCTCGCGTCTTGGGGGTCTCAGATGCGCCAGCGTCGGCGCACTGTGCGCCCCCGGTCGCGATGCGACGCCCTCATCGCCGATCGCCTGCGTCTCGCGCAGGTACCGGATCAACGCGCCCGCCGCTGCGACGGCCGGGTCGTCAGCCTCCAGCCCGAACCCGCTCAGCGTGCTGACGCCGAACTGCTCCAGGACCGCCTGCGCTGATTCCTCTTTCCTGAAATGCCACGCCGCCCGGCCCGTGCCCGCGATCTCCAGGCGGTCGAGCACGCGCTGCGTGCGCATCGGCGGCCCGCCCGAGCCCGCCTCGGCGTAAATCAGCTCGCTGATCGCGCGCGAAGCCAGTTCGTCGGCTAGATTGTCCGCCCGCGCGTCGAACAGCGTCAGCTCGCCCGTCGAGAGCTCGGCGACCGCGATCGAGGCGGGGGAGTCGTCGCCCGATTCCGTGAACACGATCGCAGCCACGCGGTTGACCGAGGCCCCGTCCAGCAGTGCATCATCCACCAGCGTGCCGGGCGTGACGACCTGCGTCACCGCGCGCTCGACCACGCCCTTGGCCTCGCTCGGGTCCTGGATCTGGTCGGCGATCGCTACGCGATGACCAAGCGCCACGAGTTTGCGGAGATAGTTCTCGAGCTGGTGGTGGGGGACACCCGCCAGGGGCACGCCGCCCGTCCGCTGCGTGAGCGTCAGCCCGAGCTGCTTCGAGACGAGCACCGCGTCGTCGTAGAACAGCTCATAGAAATCGCCCATGCGGAACAGCAGGACGCACTCGGGGTGCTCCTCCTTGAATCGCGCATACTGGCGCATCGCGGGTGTGACTTTGGCCTCGCCCATGGACACGGACGATAGGGCATCGGGGCTCGTTTCAGTCGTCCGAGGCCTGTCGGTTGTCGATCGCGTTGTCCGCCTCGGGCAGCTCCCTTGCCACCAGTTTGACATTCGCAAGCAGTTCGTCCATGTCCGCCTCGGTCAGGGCCGGGTTGACGCAGACCATCCGGATCACCCGCCGCCCGAAGACGATCCCCCAGCCCAGCTTGGCGAGCTGGCGCTTGTCGAGCAGATCGCAGATCTTGTCGCTGGGTTTGCCCGTGACCTCGAAGCAGACATTGATCCACTCGGGCTCGAAGCTGAGCGTCAGCTCCGGGTCTTCTGCGACCCGGCCGCGGAAGTGAGCCGCCAGTTCCATCTGCCGGTGCAGCCGTTTCTCGTACCCCTCGTCGCCCAGGTGCTGCCAGGCGGCCCAGAGCTTGAGCGCATCGTTGCGCCTGCCGCACTGGAGCGAGCGCGTGCCCGGGTTGAGCCTGTCCTCGTCCTGCTGGAAGAGGTATGTCGCCGACTCGTCGAAGTGGGTGGTCGTCATGCCCGGCTCGCGTGTGAGCATCACCGAGCAGATCAGGGGCACGCCCATCATCTTGTGCGCGTCCCACGTGAGCGAGTCGGCGAGCCCGACGCCCTCCATGAGGGTCGCGTGCTTCTTCGAGAGCAGAGCGCTGCCCCCGAACGCGCCGTCGACGTGCACCCATAGGTCGTGCTTGTGCCCGACCTCGACGATGGGCTTGATGGGGTCGAACGCGCCCATGACCGTTGTGCCGCTGGTCGCGATGATCATCGTGGGATGGTTGCCGCGCTCTTGGTCCTCTTTGATCATCCGCTCGAGTTCTTCGGGGATCATGCGCCCGGCGCTATCCACCGGCACCTTGCGCACGTTCTCACGCCCGAGCCCGATCAGTCCCGCGTTCTTGCGCACGGAGTAGTGCGACTCGGCGGACGTGTACACCATGTGCCGACCGCCCGGCAAGCCCTCCTCGCGTGTGCCACCGACCTTCTCGTTGCGAGCGATGATCATCGCGGCCAGATTCGACATCGAGCCGCCCGGCGTGAAGAGCCCGTCGCCGCCCGTCATGCCCGCCAGCGAGGCCATCTTATCGAGCAGGATCTGCTCGAGCACCACCTGCACACCCGCAGCCTTGTAGGTGTACATCGAGTTGTTCAGGATCGCCCCGAGCATCTCCGCCAGCACCGCGATCGGCTCGCGGCCGCCGAAGAGCTGGTTGTAAAACCCCGAGCCCGATGTCACGGGCGTGGCGAGCACGACGCTCCGCAGCTTGTCGATCGTTTCCTCGATCGAAAGCCCCCCAGCCGGGATCGCCAGCCCCAGCTCGCTTTCGACCTTGGAGGGGTCCAGTGTCGGGCGGACGGGTGTGTCGACCTCTGACTGAAGCAGAAGCTGGACCAGTTCATCGAGCTGGGCCATCGAGGGGCAGGACGCATCGGACGTGTGGAGCATGCAGGAGTATTGGGGGGCTGGGGGTGGGGGACCAATTCAGGTGAATCATCCCCCTTGTGGTCCGGAATCGGGTGCGGGCGGGATGGCCTTGCCGTGCGGATCGAGTTCCGCCGACTGAGCGGGGATCGCCGCGGGCTGGTCGACATGTTCGAGCAGCTCCGCCGTCGCGTGGACGTGGTCCGGCCGAAGCCCGGCTCGCTCGACGAGGTACCCCTCCCAGAGCCTGTGCCTGCGGATCAGCCCCTCGGCCCGCCTTCTCCCTTTCTCGGTGAGCGACAGCTTCGACGCCTCCTCGCGCACAAGCCCCAGCCTGGTCGATCGCGCAATCGGCATGCCCGCAGCCTTGATGGGCTGGGTCGGCACCATCGCCTCGCCCGACTCGGCGCTGCGATACAGCAGCCCGAGCAGATCCTCGAGCGCGATCCGCTCGGCCAAACGGCGCTGGCGCAGGGCACGCGCAATAAAGCCGTGGCTCGGCGAGGCGAAACAGACGACAGCGAACACGAGCCCCGCGACCACGGTGATTATCCCCGCGATATTGAGCGCGTGCTCCCCGCCTAGAGCCGTCGGCAGCTTCGCGCCCGCGAAATACCCGGCGATAGCGCACAAACCCGCGACGAGCCCCGCGAGCAGGACCTGCACCCCGAGCCTGTCGGTCAGCATCCGCGCCGTCGCCGCCGGGCAGATGAGCATCGCGATGACCAGGATCGACCCGATCGCCTGGAATGAGGCGACCACCGCCAGCGCGACCAACAGCACCAGTGCGCCTTGCACGAGCCACGCCGGGAAGCCCGCCGCCCTTGCCATCTGCGGGTCAAACGTCGTGATGCGCAGCTCCTTGAAGAAGACGAGCACGAAGGCGACCGCGACCACAAAGATCGCCGCCAGCGCCCAGAGCGCCGAGGGGATGCCCGTGTCCGTGTACGTCGACAGCTTCAGATACGCAGAGGGGTCGTCGGGCGCGTTCCACCAGACGAGATACTCGACCTGCCCGTACAGCACGCACGAGGCGTCGAGATCGATGTCTCTGAGCGTCTCGGACTCGATGAGATAGACGCCGAGCGCGAACATCACCGAGAACACCACGCCCATCGCGGCCCCGGGCTCGACGCCGCCGAACCGCCGGACAAGCATCGTGAGCAGCACCGTCAGCCCCGCCGCCACGCCCGCGCCGATGAACATGGGCACCGGTGCCCTGGAGTGGCTGATCATGAACGCGACCACGAGCCCGGGCAGCACCGCGTGGGAGATCGCGTCGCCCATCAGGCTTTCTCGTTTGAGCACGAGATAACTCCCGAGCACGCCGCAGGTCATGACCGCCAGCGTGCAGGCGAGCAGCGCGACAAGATCGCCCGCGATGAAATGGTGCAGCGCATCGCTCATGCCCGGGCGTCCTCGAGCTCGACGATGCGTTCGAGCTTCTGCACCAGCTCGTCCGAGAGCACGTGCTCGACCTGGTCGACCGACCAATCAACGTGCGACGGCGCGACCTCGGCGTGGGTCGTCAGGTAGGCCGACCACAAACGGTGATTCCGGCTCAGCCTCGCGCCCTCGGCCTGCCCCTTCTCGGTCAGCGCGTACGTATCGCCAGCCGGTCGCACGGCACCTTGCAGCCTGAGCAGCAGAAAAATGAGCCTCCCCCTGAGCCCGCCCGGCAGGTCGCGCACCGGGCCCATGTCGGGCGAGCTGCCCTCCTCGCTGTGCTCCCAGAGCGTTTCGATTGTGTGATCGCTCAGAATGCGCACGCGCGAGCGCACCCGGCCGATCCCGCCGGCCAGCACGCCCCGCCTTGGAGCGCACAGCATGCTGATCGCAAAGAATACGCCCGCGGTCAGAACGATCACCGCGCCCGCGGGCCTGCCCGGCGCCAGCGCCGACATCGCCGCCCCGACCGAGCCCGAGACGCCCCCGATGAGCGCCGAGACCAGAACAATCTTGCCGAGGTGATCGCTCCAGAATCTCGCCGCCGCGGGAGGGATCGTGATCATCGCCACGACCAGAAGCAATCCGACGGCTCTGAGCCCCGCCACGCTCACGACGATGATGAGCCCGAGCAGCAGGAGGTCCACGAACTGCACGGGCCAGCCTGTCGCGCGAGCGTATGTATCGTTGAAACACACAAGCGTGAGCTGCTTGCGCAGCACGAACGTGACAATCAGTACAAAGAGAGCGATCAGGCCCATCGCCCTCGCGTCGGCGGCCAGCATCGAGGCGGTGTGCCCGAAGATGAACGTCGAGAGCCCGCCCTGCGTGCCCGACTCCATGTTCTGCACCACACCCAGCAGCACGACGCCCACGCCGAAGAACACGCTCAGCACGATCCCGATCGCCGCGTCCTCGCCGAGTCGCGTGCGGTGCGCAATGAGCTGGATCATCCACGCCCCCAGAGCCCCGGCGATCGCCGCGCCAACAAGCAGCCAGGGCCCCTCGCGGACGGGCAAACCCAGCATCGTCCCAACAATGAACGCACCGGCCACGCCCGGCAGCGTCGCGTGCCCGATGGCGTCGGCGGTCAGCGAGCGTTTGCGCAGGAGAGCGAACACACCGACCAGACCCGCCGCGACGCCAAAAAGCCCCGACGCGACGACCACAACGGTCGTGTTGGAAGCCTGACCCGCAAAGAGCCTCGGCAGTTCGACGATCGTCTTCTGCAGGATCCCAAGCAGGCTGGTCGTGTCGGCGGTCACCGCGTGGGCCCCATCTTGGCGATCGCCTCGCCCGCCTGTTCGAGCAGTGTCAGTCGCCCGCCGTAGGACTTGACGAGATTCTCCTGCGTCAGCGTCTCGCTCGTCGGCCCGACCGCGACGACGCGCATGTTGAGCAGCAGCGTGTGGTCGAAGTACGCGCCCACGGTCTGCAGATCGTGGTGGACGCAGATGATCGTCTTGCCCTCACGCTGCAGATCGCGGAGCACGCCGATGATCGCCCGCTCCGTTGCCGCGTCCACGCCCGCAAATGGCTCGTCCATGAAGTACAGGTCGGCCTCCTGCGCCAGCGCCCGGGCGAGGAACACCCGCTGCTGCTGCCCGCCCGAGAGCTTGCCGATCTGCCTGTGCGCGAATTCGTGCATCCCCACGCGCTCGAGGCACGACATCGCCGCAGCCTTGTGCGCCCCGCTGACACGCCTGAGCCAGCCGATCTTGCGGTACCGCCCCATGCACACGACGTCGAGCGCCGAGACGGGGAAGTCCCAGTCGACGCTCTCGCGCTGGGGGACGTACCCGATCCGCGAGCGCGCCCGGCGCAGGGGCTCGCCCCAGAACTCCACCTCGCCCGCCGCCGCGGGGATCAGACCCAGACACGCCTTGATGAGCGTGCTCTTGCCCGCGCCGTTTGGCCCGACGATCGCCATGAGCGAAGCCGGCGGCACATCGAAGTCAACATCCCACAACACCGGCTTGCGGTGATACGCGACCGTGAGCGCGTGCACCGAGAGCGGACTCTCAGCCGAGTGCTCCGGGTGCGCGTGCAGGGCGCTCGTCGTCTGTGTGAGCGGCGGCGCTGGGGGTGGTGGGGGTGGTGGCGATGATGAGGGTGTTGCGTTCACTGCGTACCCAGCTTCCCCTGCATGCCGCCCTCGGGCGCCTGACCGCCAAGCGCCCTTGCGATGGTCGTGACATTATGGTCGATCATGCCGATGTATGTGCCCTCGTAGGTGCCCGCCTTGCCCATCGCGTCGCTGTAGAGCGTGCCCCCGATCGTGACCGTGTGCCCGCGGGCCTTGGCGCCCTCGACGAGTGCCTTGATATTGCGCTCGGCGACGGTCGATTCGACAAACACCGCCGGTATCTGGCGCGAGACGAGCAGGTCCACGAGGCGTTCGATGTCGCCCACGCCCGCCTCTGACTCGGTCGAGATGCCCTGGATGCCCACGACTTCGAGGCCATAGCGACGACCCAGATAGTTGAACGCGTCGTGAGCCGTCACGAGCACACGCTGGTTCTCCGGGATCGAGCCGATGCACCGGTCAGCGTACGCATCGAGCGCGTCCAGCTGTTCCTGATAGGCCGAGTTCGCCGAGCGGATGTCGTCCGCACGCTCCGGCTGGATACCCGCAAGTGCCTCGGTGATCCGATCGGCCGCGCGCCTCCACATCGAAACATCCATCCAGATGTGCGGGTCCGGGTGCCCTTCGAAGTCCTCGGGCATGAGCAGTTCGGACGCATCGATCTTGTCCGTCACCGCGATGACCTGGCGATCGCCACCGGCTGCGCGCACAAGCGTGTCCGTCATGCGCCCCTCGAGCAGGAGACCCGTATAAAGCACCAGGTCGGCTTCCATGAGCTTCTGGATGTCCGTGCGCGACGGCGCGTAGAGGTGGGGGTCCACGCCCGCGCCCATGAGCTGCTCGACCTCGGCGTGCTCGCCCGCGATCTCCCGTGCAACGTCGGCGATCATGCCCGTGGTCGCGACCACCTTTGGCGTGTCCTGCCGGGTGTCGTCCGTCGACTGCTCGTTGCTGCAACCCAGCAGCAGGCCCGCGATCGCAAACAGACCAAACAGTCGCTTTGTCGGTGGTGAGTGTGTCATGCGACAACCGTAGCCAATGCTACGGATTCTGTCAATCGGCATCTGATGTGTTTTGTGTCGTTTCACTATTTCGGTACGGCTAGAGACCCTTCTGGCGCACGAAATCGGCAAAGACACGCAGAGTCTTGGGGCTCACGTGATGCTCGATCCCCTCGGCATCGATCTCCGCTGTTGTCGGATCGAGGCCAAGAGCCAGGAGGAACCGCACAACCACCTCGTGGCGATCGCGGGAGGTCTCGGCGAGCTTCCGCCCGGCGCGTGTCAGCTTGATCGGCTTGTACGGCTCGGTCAGAGCCAGGCCATCCCGCACCAGACGCCCGACGTTTCGGCTGACCGTGACATGGCTCACGCCAAAGTGCTTGGCCAGATCCACGACCCGGCAGGAGCCCAGGTCCGCCACGATCGCAGCGATCGCCTCGACGTAATCCTCGGCCATCTCGGCGGAATGGGCCTCCCTGACACGTTCGTGTCTGGCTGCCCCGGCCACGCGCGATCGGCCCTCTCTGGGTGAATCCCCTTTCGGCATGGCTATTTCTGGCCACCAAACCCCGCATGTCCACGCCTGGAGGCCCAGAACGACGCAACTCGAAAGTTGACAAATAGATAGAGTAATCGATAGAATGCCACGCATGGTTTCACAAACGGCAGAATACGCTCTGAAAGCGGTCCTCTTCCTCGCAAACGCCGGGGGCGGGCCCGCTGTCGCTCAGGACATCTCCGAAGCGACCGGCGTGCCGAAGGGCTACCTGCACAAAATCCTCCGACGCCTCGGCAAGGCAGGCATCCTCGGCTCACAGCGCGGCGTGGGTGGGGGATATGTCCTGCTCAAGCCCCCGAGCCAGATCTCTGTGCTCCAGGTCTTCCGCGCCACAGCGGGCACCATGAAGCCGCAATCTTGGGGCGACAACGGCTTGGACCCGGTCCACAAGCTGATCGAAAAAGCGGCCAGGCGCGTCGACGAGGTTTTCGAATCGACCACCGTGCAGGATCTCGTCGAGTCGAGGAGCTAGGCGGCTTTCCGCTGTGCATCCTTGCGACGCGCGTTCTCGTTGATCGCATCCAAAAGCGGCAGGTTCTCGATCCAACGCCCAAGACCCGACGCCCCGAGTTCGAGCGCCTCGGGCAGGCCCATCGCCTCGGCGAAGACCCAGCCCTGACCCAGATCGCACCCGAGCTCGAGCAGCAGATTGAGTTCTTCCTCGGTCTCGATGCCCTCGCACACCGCCGGCACACCCAGACTCTGCGCCATCTCGATCATCGTGGAGAGGATCGCCCTGCGGGTCTGGTCGTCCCGGCCGCTCTGGAGGAACCGCCTGTCGATCTTGAGCTGGTCGAGCGGGAACTGCTCGATGCAGGAGAACGAGGAATCGCCCGTGCCGAAGTCGTCGACCACAGTCTGCACGCCCAGGGAGCGCAGCCCCTTGAGCACGGGCACCACCGCGACCTGATGCTTCACGCAGATGCTCTCGGTCACTTCAACCTTGATGAGCGAGGGTTCAATCCCGGTCTCGGCGAGGATGTCGGCCATCTTCTCGACGAAACGCCCAGAAAGCAGCTCGCGCTTCGAGTGGTTCACCGCGACCGTGATGGGCTTGGCGTTGCCGGTCACTTCCTGCAGGAGCTTGGCGGCGTTGCACGCCTGACGCAGCACGAACTCGCCGATCTGGTCGATCAACCCCAGTTCCTCGGCCATCGGGATGAACAGATCGGGGTAGACATTGCCCCGGGTGTGGTGTTCCCAGCGTATAAGCGACTCGAAAGAGTGCACCTCGCCCGTGCGCAGATTGATGATCGGCTGGTAGGCGACCTCGAAGTCGCCGTTCTCGACCGCGGCCCGCAGGTCGGATTCGAGCGTCGCCGCCGAGAGCGCCCGCTCGCGGAGGCTCTTGTCAAAGACGACGTAGCGTCCCTTGCCCGCGTCCTTGGCGGCGTACATCGCCATGTCCGCGTCGCGGAGCAGTTCCTCCGCCCGGCGGTACCCGCCGTCGTCCACAACAAGCCCGACGCTCGCGGTGGAGACGATCGAGTGTTCCTGGATGTTGTGCGGCTCGCGGAAGCGGTCGACCAGAAGCATCGCAAAGTCCTGCGCCTCGGTCTCGTCGCTCAGGCCCTCGATCAGGACGACAAACTCGTCGCCGCCCAGTCGGGCCGCCAGCGATTCCATGCGCGACTCGGGCCTGCTGCGCAGCGCCTCACGAAGACGGTCGGCGATGCTGCGGAGCAGCTCGTCCCCGACGTCGTGCCCGAGGCTGTCGTTGATGACCTTGAACCGGTCAAAGTCGATGTAGAACAGCGCCAGCCCCCGCCCCGGCTTCATCGCGGCTCGGTGCACGAACTTGGCGAGCGTCGCCTTGAGCTGTGTGCGGTTGGCCAGGCCCGTCAGCGGGTCGGTGTGGGCCTCGCGGCGAAGCGCATCCTCGATGCGCCGGCGGTCGGTGATATCCGCGATCGTCATCGTCACGCCCGTGGGGAAGGCCACCGCCCGAATCTCGTACCACTGCGTGTGCTTGCCGTCGAACCGGCGTTCGTCCTGACAGGGCAGGCTTGTGGCGAGCGACTCGCGCGCAATGCCGGCGATCCACGGGTAGAGGTGGGGCGGGCAGTAGCGTTCGAGCCTCGATCCGATGAGCTTGGACGCCGGGGCCCCGAAGAGCTGCTCGATCGCGCCGTTGACCATCGTGACAGTGAAGATGTGCCCGTTGGGCGTGCGGTCGGCTTTCATCACGAGCTTGGCGCCGAGCGAGCTGCGCAGCATGCTCTCGGTGATGCTCCGCGCGTTGTGCAGGTCGAGCGCCTTGGTCTCGAGGATGCGCCGGATCGGTGCATCGGGGAGCGTCATCGTCACCGGGCGGCGCGAGTACAGCAGCACGCCTACGCCAGCCAATGCCAGTCCAAAGAGCTGGATCAGGCTCGGGTTGGTCACGGCCTTATGTTCAGAGGTGATGAGCGATTCGATGCTCGATGCGCCTGCCGTGTACGTCAGGACCCCGAGCGCAACGAGGCCCAGAAGCGTGCCCGCGGTCCGCTTGGCGGGCTCGAACCAGGCCGCGATGAATGCGAGCACGAACGCGACCGATGCCGTCGCCGCGCACAGTGATGGTACTTCGTTCAGCATGCAGTTCCGCCGCCTGGGTGTTGCTACCAGGTGGGCTATCGGCACCTTTGGAAGGTCCATTCAGTCCGGGGAGGGGTTCAGGGGGTGGTGGTGTCATCGCCTGAACGGGGTAGGTCAAAAACAACAACGACCCGCCGGAATTGGGGGTCGTTGTGAGAGTGGAACGGAGCGGATTCGAACCGCCGACCTACGCATTGCGAACGCGTCGCTCTACCAGCTGAGCTACCGCCCCAGTTGTGCAGAGATCATAGGCCCATGCCATGCGAGGGCTCAAATCGGGCGGGAGGGCTCTACGATCCGGCATGCCCGAATGGAGGGCCCGAAATCACGGAAGGACCGAATATGCGCGCCGAAACCATGCTCGCCGAGCTCAACCGACTCCGCAAGGACCTCGACGAGGACGGCTCCGATATCGAATGGCTGACCCTGCACCACGCGTTCTGCTTCATTTCATACAAGATGGGGGACTTCCAGGCCTATCTGAACGAGCAGGCCGAGAAGGGGGCGTTCAAGGAATTCGAGGATTAAACGACAGGACCCTCCCTCATACTGGCCGATTTGCGGTTTGGTCTGACGAAGATTGAAACCGCGCGGGCCTGTTTTGCGATACATTGCGTATGGCGGGCGGCAGGCCCGGAAGAACGGCCCGGCGAACCCGGGCACCGGCTCCAGACCGGCCCGCCACGACCGACGTCCACACCCGGCGTCGGGCGATGAGCCCGGAGTGACGGCTCCGGGGAAAGAAACCCGGCGGCGGCCTGTACAAGCCGCGTCGGCTGGGGCGGTTCATCGAGAAGGGAGGTGGTCCAGTGATCAATTGTGACTGTACGAAGGGGCTGCGCCGGTAGCGGCAAGCCGACGGGATGCCGTTGGTGCAGCCCACTCAAATCGCAGGAATGAAATTCCTACGGCTGCCGACCCCAACGCGGGTCGGCAGCTTTTTTGATGCGCATATCCTCACGCCGTGATGCAAGGCACCGAACCCAACCTCGAACTGGCAAGCGAGCTCTCGTTCGGCGACATCGCCGACGCGGCCGAACGCATCCGCGGGATCGCGCACCGCACGCCCGTGATGACCTCGCGGGCGCTGAACAAACAGCTCGACAAGCGCGTCTTCATCAAGTGCGAGAACTTCCAGCGCACCGGCGCGTTCAAGTTCCGCGGCGCGACCAACGCGATCTGCCAGGTCAAGAGCGGGGGGCCTGGCGTCTTGACGTACAGCTCGGGGAACCACGCACAGGCCGTCGCGTGCGCTTCGGCGCTGCTGGGCATCCGGGCCACGATCGTGATGCCGAAGAACGCGCCGAGCGTCAAGCTCAAGGCGACGCGCGGCTACCTCGAGGTGGGCGGCATCGAGGGCTCGGAGATCGTGCTCTACGACCCGCAGACCGAGATCCGCGAGGAGATCGGACGTCAACTCGCCGAGCAGCGCGGCCAGGAGATCATCGCGCCCTACGACCACCCGCAGGTCATCGCGGGTCAGGGCACCGCGGCGATGGAACTCATCGAGGATGCGGGCGAACTCGATGCGCTCTTCGTCTGCTGCGGCGGTGGGGGGCTGCTCTCGGGCAGCGCGATCTCCGCCAAGGCCATGCTCAGCTCGTGCAAGGTGATCGGCGTCGAACCAGAACTGGGCGACGACGCCAACCGCAGCTTCCGCACACGCAAGCTCCAGACGGTGCTCAACCCGCCGACGATCGCCGACGGCGCCCGCACGCCCTACCTCGGGCGATACACGTTCGCGATGATGCTCACGCGTGTCGACGACATGATGACGGTCTCCGACGATGAGCTGCGCAAGGCGATGCGGTTCTGCTTCGAGCGGATGAAGATCGTCGCCGAGCCGACGGGTGTCCTGGCGCTTGCGGGCCTGATCAAGGCGGCGCAGTCCGGAGTGCTCGCGGACGCACGGCGCATCGGCGTGGTGCTCAGCGGCGGCAACGTCGACCCGGCGCTCTTCTCGGCCATTCTCTCGGGCGACTAAGCCCTCGCGCCGGCTCCGGGGGTTCGCCTCTCGGGCTGCTGACGTGTTACTTGCTGTCGTCGGTCCAGTCGTGGTCTTCCCCGTTCACTGTCAGCCGCGCGGGGTGTCCGAACCACGAGTTGTCGCCGTTGGGCGCGGGGTAGTGGGCGCTGAGCACGCGGTCGACGTCGGTCATGTTGCCGTTGGCCTTGGCCCAGCCGTTGTCGAGATCCGGGAAGTCGATCGCGCAGTTGGCGCACTTCTTTGTGGAGTCGAACCGGATCGGGCACCAGAAGCTCTCGACGTTTCGGAGCATCTCCGTGCCGAGCGACCAGATTCCCGTCATCCAGTCGCAGTAGAGGCACCAGATGAGATCGTGCCCGACAAGGCCCTCGAACTTGTGCCGACTCACGTTCACCCACTCGCCCGACTTGTACTTGGGCAGCCGGATGAGCCAGGTCAGCGGCGGGTAGACGATGTACTCGCTGAGCCGCACGATCGCGAAGACGGGCACCGCCAGAGCCGTCGTCCAGACCGCTGCGTGGTTGCGCACACGCCCGACACGCTTGTTGATGTTGCTGACGATCCTGGGCCCTTTGAGATGCTTGCGGTTGGCAAGCTCGTGCAGCACGGTCCAGACCATCACCATCGTGACCTGCGACCCCACGCCCACGCCCAGGCCGGTGAGCCAACCCCACCAGGCGGCATGGTACTGCGCGCCCATGATCGGGCCGACGATCATCGGCACGACCGTGAAGTACGCGATCATGAGGTCGAGACCCGGCGCCCGACAAAGCCACGCGGAGAGCGCCTTGCCACCAGGGCCGAGCCTTGGGATCAGATGGAGCACGCCCGCGCCGGCGAGCAACGCGAGGGACATGACGACAAACAGTGTGAGCAGTGGGGGCATGGCCGCGAGTCTACTTTGACCCGCTAACCCGTGCAGCCGCGAGGAGGTTGCTCAAGGGCCCGTCAGCGTCTGGGCTGGTTGATCCAGCCGTAGCGCTGGATGCTCGAGGTATCGACCTTGTAATTGATCCTGCGGTAGCGCACCCGGAACATGTGAGAGTCGAAGTCGCCCCGCTCGTTGACGAGCTGGTTCGGGCCCGTGGGGGCCTCCCAGCCGGCGACCGCGCCGTCGAGGAAGAGGATGTTGCCCTTGCCCGAGTGGCGTGCGGTGATCTGGTCGTCGTTGGACCACATCGCGTCGTCGTAGACCTCGTTGTAGAAGGTCTCGTGTTCCTCGATCAGCAGCGGGATGCCCTGCATGGAACGCAGTTCGCTGCGGAAACCGACCGAGGGATCGGTGTAGTACAGGAAGGGCCAGCTCGTATCGATTCTGGCCCCCGCGGTGCCCGCGAGCATGCCGTAGTCGTAGAGCAGGTTCGCCCGGCGTTTGACGGTCGGGCACTCGAGGATGTGGTCCACTTTCGAGAGGTAGTCGCTCAGAGGCGAGGTATCGAATGGGTGGTTGTATTGGTCGGGGTTGTCGAGATAGTCCTGGTTGTTCTTGCCGCACCAGTCGAGGTTGCCCTCCCAGTTGCCCGATTCGACGCCGTGAGGCATCACACCCGGGATCTGCTCGAAGTCCATGCCGTAGGACACGAACGCGACGCCGAGCTGGCGCATGTTGCTCAGGCAAACCGTGGCCTGCGCAGTGTCGCGGGCTTTGGAGAGCGAGGGCAGCAGGATCCCGATCAAGAGCGCGATGATCGAGATGACGACAAGGAGCTCGATGAGTGTGAACGCGCCGCGGCTGCGGCGTTTGCTTTGATCCTGCATGCTCAGTTCCCCGAACGGGCGAACGCCCGATTCAGAGTCTACACGAAACCACGACTGATTTGGAACGCGGCGTGCGCAAAGAAAACGCCCGGGCCGAAGCCCGGGCATTGGTTGCATACAGCGAATATGTTGATCAGTCTGTGTTCAGCACGGGCGCTGGCGCCCGGTCCGATCAGCCCAGTCCGATCAAATCACCAATGACGGGCCCGTACGCCACCACGAGGCCGGCGAACACGACCGAGACGATCGAGATGAGCTTGATGAGGATGTTGAGCGAGGGGCCCGAGGTGTCCTTGAAGGGGTCGCCCACGGTGTCACCGACGACGGTGGCCTTGTGGTCGTCCGAGCCCTTGCCGTAGACGATCTCGTCGCCGTGGCCGGCCTTGACCATTTCCTCGGCCCGTGCCTTGATGGCGTCCTTGATCTCGGCGGGCACCTTGGCGCTGTCGCCCGTGCCGTTGACGACGTCATTGGCCGAGATCTTGCCGTAGCTCTCGAGGAGCTTCTTGGCGTTGTCCCAGGCGCCGCCCGCGTTGGCCATGAAGACCGCGACCGCGAAGCCCGAGGTCAGGCCGCCGGCGAGCAGGCCCATCACGCCCGGCACGCTCAGCACCAGACCGACGAGGATCGGGACCACGATCGCCAGGATCGCGGGCACAACCATTTCCTTCTGAGCGCCGGCCGTCGAGATCGCAACGCAGTTGGCGTAGTCGGGGTAGTTCTTCCCGTTCACGTCGACCTGCTTGGGCCAGCTCTCTGGGTCGGCAAGGTCTGCCTCGCTCATGCCGTTCTTACGGAACGCGTCACGCATGATGCCGAACTGCCTGCGGCACTCGTTCATCATCGCGTAAGCAGCACGGCCCACGGCGTTCATGGTCATCGCGCAGAACAGGAATGCCAGCAGCACACCGATGAAGATGCCGCCAAGCACGCGCGGGTTGGTGATCGTCACGTCGTAGAACGCCATGACATCGCGGACAGAGCCGTTGCGGCTCGAATTGAGTGTGAAGCTCTCTTCATGCGAATGATCGCCGTGTGAGAACGCGGCGTGCACGGTGTAGCTCTTGGCGAGGTGCATGTGCTCGGATTCGACCGCTTCACCGTGGTCGTGGTGCTCCTCGCCGGCAGCGTGAATGTTGGTGAATACCTGGCCTACCTCAAGGTGGGAGAGGAAGCTGCGTTCCTGCCCTGATGCACCGGGGATAAACATACCGCCGTCAACGACTGACTCGTGTGTCTCACCATCGTGATCATGGGCGGGGATGTAGATCGCGAATTTGCCGTGGCCCTCGTAGACCGCGTAAGGCGTGACGTCGTCACCCGGAGTGGTGTACGAAGCCTTGCTGACGTACGTCTCGCTCTGCGTGGTGATCTGGGTCTGAACGACCTGGATGTAGGCGGCAAAGAGCGCCAGGGCGGTCAGAGCCGCCGAGCCGATGGCAAAGCCCTTGCCCGTGGCGGCCGTGGTGTTGCCGAGCGAGTCGAGCATGTCGGTGCGCTCGCGGACGTGGGGGGGCTGGCCGGTCATCTCGGCGTTGCCGCCCGCGTTATCGGCGATCGGGCCGTAGGCGTCGGTCGCCAGCGTGATGCCGAGCGTCGAGAGCATGCCGACAGCGGCAATGCCCACGCCGTAGAGGCCCATCAGGTAGCTCTCGCTGCCGCCCGCGAAGGCGAAGGCCCCGATGATCGCGACCACAACAACGAGCAGCGAAGCCCAGGTCGACTTCATGCCCTCGGCGATACCCGAGATGATCACCGTCGCCGGGCCGGTCAAGGCCTGCTCGGCGATCCGCTGCGTCGGGCGGTGTTCGTAGCTGGTGTAGTACTCGGTCGCGTAAGCGATGATGTTGCCAGCCAGAAGGCCCGTCAGGATCGAGAGACCAAGCCTCCACCAGCTCGTGCCCACGCCGGCCAAAGCCTCGGCGGTTGCGCCCGAGCCAAAGAGCGCCCAGAGCACGCCGAAGGCGGCGATGGCGACAAGGAACGAGGCGACGTACACGCCCTTGTGCAGACCCTTGAGCAGCTTGGCGAAGCTCGCGTTCTCCTCGGCCTTCACCGTGAAGATGCCCGCGATCGAGCAGAAGATGCCCACGCCAGCCAGCGCCAGCGGCGCGACCGCCAGAGCAAAGGCGAGCTTGGTCGTCTGCTCGGCGGTGTCGAGCGACAGGGTGAACGCCGCAGCAGCGCCCAGTGCGATCGTGGCCAGGATCGAGCCGTAGTACGACTCGTACAGGTCCGCGCCCATGCCGGCCACGTCACCGACGTTGTCGCCCACGTTGTCGGCGATCGTCGCCGGGTTGCGAGCGTCGTCCTCGGGGATGCCGGCCTCGACCTTACCAACAAGGTCAGCACCGACGTCGGCGGCCTTGGTGTAGATGCCGCCGCCCACACGCGCGAACAGCGCCTGCGTCGAGGCGCCCATGCCGTAGCTGAGCATGATCGTTGAGATCACGGGCAGCGAGAAGTCGGTGACTGAGTTGAGCACGATGAACCAGACGCTGACGTCGAGAAGGGCAAAGCCCACCACGACGAGGCCCATGACCGCGCCCGAGCGGAAGGCGACCTTGAGGCCGTCGTTGAGCGACTGCTTGGCAGCGAATGCGGTACGGGCGCTGGCGTTGGTGGCCATCTTCATACCGAACCAGCCGCAGAGGCCCGAGAGCAGACCCGCGATCGGCACGCCGATGAGCGTGAGCGGGGCCTGCAGGTTGAGCGCGACCATGCCCGCCAGGAAGGCGATGAGCAGCACGAACACGCCAGCCACAACCTTGTACTGGCGCACGAGGTAGGCCATAGCGCCCTCGCGGACAGCCTGGGCGATCCGGACCATCTCCTCGTCGCCCTCGGAGTTCTTCATCACAGCCGAGCTGAACGCTTTGGCCATGATCAGGGCCAGAAGGCCTCCGATAGGCGCTGCGTAGTACAGCCAGGGGATATTGCCGATATCGGCAAGCGTCGCCGACGCATTCGTCAGTGAATCGATCATCTCTGCAGTGCTCCCGGTTGGCTCGGTCTCGGCTCTGCCGAGGACCGGCTATGGAAGGTGTCGAGCGCCCCACAGTCTCGGCGCTGCGCTGAACGGTGTATACATCTATCGGTCGAGGCGTGGAATCGGCATGGAACGTGCGACTCTCGCGTTGGACCGGAGGCCCGGATCGGCATCCCTTCGGATCGCGGGCGGTTTCCTGAAAAGCAAAGACGCCCGGCTTTCACCGGGCGCAGGCTCGTTGGATTACGAGGAGCGGCTGACCGAGCGGCGTGCAGCGCGGCGACGGCGCTCCGAGGGCTTCTCGTAGAATTCCTTGCGCTTGATCTCTTTCGTGAGACCTTCCTTCTCGCAAAGCTTCTTGAAGCGACGCATCATCTGCTCGACCGACTCGTTGTTGCGGGACTTGATCCGAATAGCCATGCCGTCCTCGTGGGTCTGAACCCGCCCCTCACTCCTCGGAGGGCCTCGGGTCGTATGCTCGTCTGCGGAACCGGGGCCAAGCGTCCCCGGGCCGCTAGTAAAGGCCACAATCCCCCGGGAATCCACCGAATCGCACCATCGGGGCCCGAAATGTCACCCCCCGGCCGACCCGACCAGATGCCCAGCAGAGTGAGCACCACGCCCCGTCCATGTTGATTGTTGACACATACAACGTGCTCCATCACCCGCTGGCCCACCGGGAGCTCCCGCATGATGCCGGGGCGGCCGAGCTGGCGGCCCTCATCGCCGCGGGCAGGCACCGACGCAGCCGGGCCGTCCTCGTCTGCGACGGCATGCCCCGGAACATGGGGCCCATGGCGCACCGGTGCGCTGAACTGCGGTTCCAGGTCGAGCACGCGGAGCTGATCTACGCCGGCCCGGGCCGCGACGCGGACTCGCTGATCGAGCGTCTGATCGAGGCCGAGCACGCGCCCAAGCGGATGTCGGTGGTGAGTTCCGACCGTCGGCTGCAGAAAGCCGCCCGCCGCCGTCGGGCGCGGGTGATCCCGAGCGACGACTTTCTGCGCTCGCTGATACGGGATGTGGATCGCGGCAAGAGCCGCTGGCTCAGGCCGGCGTTCACGACGGAGGTGCCGCTGTCTCCGGGTGCGATCCGGTACTGGAAGGACCTGTTCCGGATCGATGAGGCGGACCTGCCCCCTGAAGCCGTTGAGCCGCGGCAGGCGCCAGCTTCATCCACTTTGCCGGATGAACGGCCCATACCCAAGGCCAAACCCAGCCCCAAACCCAGGCCCGAGTCAAAGCCCGAGCCCGCCCCGAAGCCCGTGTCCAGGGCCGAACCGGACCCCGAGCCGATCGACCCGATCCTGCTCGAGGCGCTCCGCGAGTGGCGAGGGAGGCTCAGTCTGGACGATCTAGACATGACCAAATGGCTCGGCGACTGATCATCCCGCTTGCAGCTTTTCTCGCCTGTGCCGGCGCGTGCACACCCACGACGGCGACGCAGGGGTATCACGACATCCGCGCGAACTGGTGGTCGCCCTCGCTTGAGGCGGAACTCCCGATTGGGTACCGGGCGGCAGATATCGCCGCGGCTGCCGAGGGGGCGCTGGTGCGGATGGGGTACACCATCACCGAGCGCACAGAGACGGAAGACCGTGCGATCGTGGTGGGTGAGCCGGCGCAGGCCGGTCCGGTCGACAAGATCATCGTGCGTGCGTCGGCGAGCGGCCGTCGGTTCGTGGTGCGGATCACGACGCGGCCCGTCGGCAACGAGGACCGCGCGCGGATCACGCTTGATGAGATGCTTGTGCTGCTTGGGCTCTAGCTGCTTGGGCTCTCAATGAAAAACCCCTCGCTTGCGCGAGGGGCTTGTTGAATCAATCGGAAATTGCACACGAATCGGGCACGGCTTGCCGAGGACGGACAAGCCGTGGCACCCGGCTTTGCGTCATTACTTGCGTTCGTCGATGGGGACGTAGGGGACGCCGTGATCGCCGGTGAACTCGGCCTTGGGGCGGAAGAGGCGGTTGTCTGAGAGCTGCTCGATGACATGGCCCGACCAGCCGCCGAGTCGGCTCATGGCGAACATCGGGGTGAAGAGGTCGAGCTTGAGCCCGATGCAGTGGTACGTGGTCGCGGAGTAGAAATCGACGTTGGGGTAGATGCCCTTGGCGCCGACTTCGCGGGCCATGATCTCTTCGATCTTGTTGGACTTGAGGTAGAGCGCCTCGTTGCCCGTGTCCTTGGCGAGCTGCTCGGCGAGCTTCTGGAGCTCGTTGGCTCGGGGGTCCTTGGCCTTGTAGACGCGGTGGCCAAAGCCCATGATCCGGTCCTTGTTCTTGAGCTTGTTGAGGACGTACTCCTCGACGGCATCGACGCTCGGGATCTCGTTGAGCATCTTCATCACGCCCTCGTTGGCACCGCCGTGAAGCGGGCCGCGGAGCGAGCCGACGGCTGCGGTGAGCGCGGAGTAGACGTCGCTGAGCGTCGAGATGACGACGCGGGCGGCGAATGTGGAGTTGTTGAGGCCGTGGTCGGCGTGGGTGATCATGCAGATGTCGAAGGCGCGTGCCATGGTGTCGGTGGGCTTCTCACCGTTGAGCATGTAGAGGAAGTTCTGGCTGAACCCGAATTCGGTGTTGGGCTTGACGGGGTCGAGGCCGCGACGGATGCGGTCGTAGGCGGCGACGAGGGTGGGGGCCTGGCCGAGGATGTTGATGGCTTTCTTGCGTGCGCTCTCGACGTCGTTCGCGTTGGGGTCGTCGTCGTAGAAGGCGAGCTCGGAGATGAGCGTGCGGAGCACGTGCATGGGCTCAGCGGTGGTGGGGATCTTCCGGATGCTCTCGACGATGCCGTCGGAGATGCTGTAGTGCTGGCGAAGTTCCTTGGTGAAGGCGTCGAGCTCGGCGCGGGTGGGGAGTTTTTTGTTCCAGAGGAGGTAGACGGTTTCCTCGAAGGTTGAGTTCTGTGCGAGGGCATCGATGTTGATGCCGACGTATTCGAGGACGCCGTTGACGCCGTCGATCCAGGACATCTGGGTTTCTGCTGCGACGACGCCCTCAAGGCCCTTTGCGTAGGTGCTCATGCTGATTCCTCTTGCGCGGATTTCCGCGGATTGTTCGGGTATCGGCGTTCAAACGGGGTGACGTTGGCGCCGGAACGCGGAACTATAGAACCCTCGGGGCCAAAGATCAGGAAGGCGTTCGTTCGCTTCCCCCGAAGAGATGCCACTGCGGACGGGCGAGTCCGCCGGAGCCTGCCGCGTGCTGATCCCGATGACAACCGACAGGCCCAGGCGTCGCAGCCCGGTGCTCATCCATGCGTTGGTGCTTTTCAATGCCCTGGTGTTTGTCTGGACGCTCTCGGTGCAGTCGAGCGATCCGGTGGCCTTCTTCAGGCTCATGGAGACCTTTGCCGTACAGAAGGACGGCTTCCAGTGGTATCAACTCCTGACCAGCGCGTTCCTCCACGGCGGGTGGATGCACCTTCTGTTCAACATGTTCGTGCTGATGGCGCTCGGGCCCAATGTCGAGGACAAAATGGGGCACGTCGGGTTTGCGCTGCTCTATGTCGTCGGAGCGGCGGCCTCGGGCGGGGCGCACCTCTTGATGAGCCAGAACCCCGCGATCGGGGCGTCGGGCGCAATCGCGGCGGTGACGGGCGCGTATCTTGTGCTCTTCCCGAGCACGCGGATTATCTGTTTCTTCATCTTTACGCTGAGCCGAATCGCGGTGCCCGCGTGGTGGTTCATCGGGTTCTCGATCGCGGTTGATCTGCTCGCCAACGGGTTCGGCAAGCGCGACGGGATCGCGCACGCGGCGCACCTTGGCGGGTACTTCTTCGGGATCGGTTCGACGATGATCCTGCTCTGGGCGAATGTGCTCAAACGCGAGCCGTACGACCTGTTCAGCGTGCTCAGGCAGAAGAAAAGGAAGGCCGAATTCGCGTCGGCAGCGCGCGCACATACCGAGATGGTCCAGCAGCGGGTGGGTTCGGAGCGACCCGAGACGCCCCGCACAAAGGCGCTGTACGAAGCGCGGGCGCGGATTGGGGAACTTGTCTCGGGCGGCGATCTCGAGAAAGCGGCCGACGAGTACCGGGTGTTTGTGGACGAGTTCGGGACGGATGAGCCCACCTCGGTGCTCAGCCGGGATCATCAGCTCAGGCTCGCCGAGCATCTGATGCGCACGGGCGATCGCGCCTCGGCTGCGCGGGCGTATGTCGGGTTTGCCAGGGCGTACCAGTTCGATCGGGAAGCGCCGGGCGCGATGCTCATCGCGGCTTTGATGCTGGCCGAGGATCTGGGCAGACCAGAAGAAGCCAGACCCCTGATCGAGGAAGCGCTGCCCAAGCTAGCCGGGCAGGAAAAGGAGCTGGCCGAGACGCTGCTCAAGAGTCTTGGGGTCAAGGCGGAGGAGTGAGGGAGGTAGAGGTTGTTTGGGTGCTGCGGGTTGTCTTGCAACCCGTGTTTTCTTGAGCGATCTACCTTGCACGGCTTGCCGAAGGCGGACAAGCCGTGGCACCCGAGTTGAAGGAGGGGAAGCGCACGGCTGACACAGCCGTGGCACGGAGGGTGGGCGGACGAAGCTAGCATCCGGGCATGGCACGCACACGCATCAAGATCTGTGGGATTCGGGATGAGGCTTCGCTGACCGCGGCTGCGGAGGCGGGCGCCGACGCAGTGGGCTTTGTGTTTGTGGAGAGCTCCCCCCGGTACATCCGTCCCGAAGAGGCGTGGAAGCTGGCGGGGCTGCTCCCGCCGATGGTCGCGACGGTGGGGCTCTACCAGAACCCGGGCGTGGACGACTTCGCCGAGGTGGAGCAGGTGTGCCCGACAACGCTGACGCAGCTACACGGCAACGAGCGCGACCAGATCGTGGAGATGATCGGGCCCGACCTGATCAAGGCGGTCCAGTTCGATCCGGAGACGATCGCGGAAAGGCTGAGGCATTATGACGCCTTCGACGAGGTGAACGCGATTCTGATCGACGGCTCGGCGGGCGGCGAGGGGATCGCATTCGACTGGGACCAGCTGACGCCTCACCTTGAGGGGATCACGACACCGATCATCCTGGCCGGCGGGTTGACGCCTGAGAACGTGGGCAAAGCGATCAAGGCTGTGCGCCCGTTCGCGGTGGATGTGTCGAGCGGCGTGGAGCGATCGCGCGGCGAGAAGGACCCGGAGCTGATCCGGGCGTTCTGCAAAGCGGTTGTGCGCGCGGATGCGGAGTTGCTCTGAACGAGCGTTCTCACCGAAGACCCCTCACCCCAGCCCTCTCCCCCGAGGGGAGAGGGAGCAGTTTCAGAGCTGCTGTAGCGCCGACTCGATCGCGGTCACGGTTTCAGCCTCATCGAGCGTGTCGATGTCGATGACGGCGTCGGCGATGGATCGGTAGAGCTCGTCGCGCTGGTTGAAGACGTCGCGGATCTCGTCGATCGGGTCCTTGCCGGTCAGGCTCGGGCGATCGGCGGAGGCGGCCATGCGTTTGGCGAGGGTTTCGGGGGTGGCGCGGAGGTAGACGGAAGCGACGATGCCGTGAAGTTCGGCGGATTGGAGCAGTGCTCGCGAGGGTTCGTGCGTGGGTGTTCCGCCGCCGAGCGCGAGGACGAGGCGACGCTCAGGGAGTGTGTCGAGGGCCCAGAGCCAGACTTCGAGCTGTTCGCGTTCGCGGGCACGGAAGCCATCCCAGCCTTCTGTGCGCACGATGTCGGCGATGGAACCGAACGAGCTGTCGCTCAGGACGGCTTCGTCGAGATCCTGGAAGTCGAAGTTGAGTGAAGTGGCGAGCATGGGCCCGACCGTGGACTTACCTGAGCCCCGCAGGCCCATGAGCACGATCGAGCGCAGCATGCCGATTTACTCCGCCTTGACGCGTGAGATGTATGAGCCGTCGTCGGTGCTGACGCGGATGGTCTCTCCGGTGACGATGAATGGCGGGACCTTGGTCTTGAGGCCGGTGTCGCAGGTGGCCTCTTTCATCTGGTTGGTCGCGGTGGCGCCCTTGATGCCGGGGGGGGTGTCAGCGATGACCAGGTCGACGGCTGAGGGGAGTTCGAGCGAGACGGGGTTGCCTTCGTGGAAGAGGACGGTGCATGTGCCGTTGGGGCGGACGTAGAGGAGCGACTCGCCCAGCACGCTTTCCGGGATGATGTGCTGTTCGAAGTCTTCGGTGTCCATGAAGGTGGCGCCGGAGGCGTCGGAGTAGAGGTATTCCATGTCGCGTCGGTCGAGGGTGGCGCCGTCGACGGTGGCGTCGGAGTTGAAGCGTCTTTCGGCCATGCCCGAGCCGTCGACGCCCCGCAACTTGGCCTGGACGTAGGCGGGGCCCTTGCCGGGCTTGACGTGCTCGGTTTTGACACACACGTAGAGCTTGCCGTCGAGGTTGACAGCCATGCCTGGTTTGAGTTCGTTGGCCCGCATCTTCGCTCCTGCCTGCTTGCTGAGTGGGATTCGTGGGTTTGCCGGCCTTGCCGACACCGCCCATGGTAGGCTTGATGGGGGCGCATAACGCCCCTCGAGAGAGGCATCATCGGAGGTCAGACCCATGCTCATGAATCGCCGCGGCTTTGTACTTCGGACGTCGATGGTCACGCTCGGCGGGTGCCTGGCCCCGTCGGCCCTGGCGCGGGAGGGGTTGGCTCGGGTGGGCCGGACTCGGTTGGGCTTGGAAGAGCAGATTCTGGACTGGGCGAAGCTGACCGGGCAGACGAAAGCGGTCGTGAACCTGGCCCTCGGGGGGAACTCGGTGATGGTCGTCTCGGGCGGCGAGGCGCTGGTGATCGATTCGAAGTTTCCGTACCTCGGCCCGGCCCTGCGCGAGGACGCCAAGGCCGAGGCGGGTGGGGACAGTGTCAGCCTGCTCAACACACACCATCACGGCGACCACACGGGCGGGAACAGCGCGTTCGTCGGTCGTGGCAAGACGTACGCGCACCCCAAGGCGATCGAACGGATCCGCGGTCAGATCGACAACTACCGCACGGGCGCGGAGGCGGCGGTGGGGCAGGTGAGCCAGAACCTGGCGGGGAATCGGCGGGCGATCGAGCTGGCGGTCGAGGTGGCCGAGAACGCGGCGAACATGTCGGCGGATGACTTTGTTCCGACGGACGCGGTCGAGGGCGGGTCGCGGATTGATGTCGGCGAGCTGACGCTCGACATCCATCACTTCGGCGCGGGGCACACGGACAACGACATCGTCGTGCATATCGCGAGCGAGAACGTCGTGCACACGGGGGATCTGGTGTTCAACGGATTGCACCCGTACTTCGACCCGAGGGGCGGCGTCACCGCCAAGGGCTGGATCCGGAGTTTGTCGAGCGTGCTGGATCTCTGCGACGATGAGACGACGGTTGTGCCGGGGCACGGACCGGTCGGCGGGCGCGAGATCATCGAGAAGGCCAGGGGCTATCTCGAGCAGCTTGTTGAGGCGGTCGGCGCGGAGATCGAGAAGGGCACGAGCAAAGAAGATGCGCAGCAGATGACGTGGCCGTTTATGGATGGTCTCGGGTTCGAGCAGGTCAAGAGTCGGGCCGTGGGCGCGGTGTACGATCAGATCAAGGGCTCGTGAGCGGGTCGATTTGTTGGAGGGATGTGATGAATACGCAGCTCATGAGGATGTATTCGTACTCGCTCGGCGAGGTGCAGCGGCTCATGGAGGATGTGCCGTGCGAGCGGTGCGCCGATCTTGCGGGCACGAGCAAGCACCCGGCGTGGCTGGTCGGTCACATGACCCTGGCGGCGGATTTAATGCTGATGCTCGCGGGCGGTGAAATGAAGTACCCGCAGTGGTCGGAGCTCTACAAGCCGGGCACGGAGCCGAAGCCCGAGCGCTCGGTGTACCCGAAGAAGGACGAGGTGATGGCGATCCTTGCCGAGCGCCACGCGGCCTTGTCTGAACGCGTGGACCAGATGACCCAGGCCGACTTCGAGCAGGTGCTGCCCAAGGAGGACTATCGCGAGTTTTTCCCGACCGTGGGGCACGCGGCGGTCTACTTCATGGCCTCGCACGAGATGTACCACCTCGGGCAGCTTTCCGTCTGGCGGAACGCGGCTGGAGTTGGCTGATCGCGAGAAACTGAAACTCTGTAAAATGAGAAGTATTGTCCGCCCCCTCACGGGGGCGGCTCGCTATTGATCCTTTGATGCGCTGATCGAGAGTTCGGCCTTCGCGTTCACCGGCACCGATTCGACGTGCAGGCGCTTTGCGCGGTGGTTCGACCAGTCGGTCACCTTCGCGTCGGGGGCGTCGTCGCCGAGCTTGATGGAGAGGATGTCGTAGGTGTTGTTCCGCTGGGCGGGGGTGAAGCCGGCGTCGCGGATGAGCTTGCAGAGGACGGCCTCGTCGAGGCAGTACGTCGTGCCGGCGGAGCTGACGACGTTCTCTTCCATCATGACCGAGCCCATGTCGTTGGCGCCGAACTGGAGCCCGACCTGCCCGATGTGCGGGCCCATCGTCACCCAGCTTGCGCCGATCGAGTAGATGTTGTCGAGGTAGAGCCGGCTCGCGGCCTGCGTGCGCAGGTAGTCGGTTGAGCCCGAGAGGCGGATGCGCCGGCCGAACTCCTTGTGGGCCTTCGGGTCGCTCTCGCCTGTCAGCACGGCGACGGCGTCGCCCGGGAAGACGGCTCCGGGCTCGCGGTCCTCGGGCTGACTTCCCCATTCCTTGACGCGGCCAAGCGCGGTGTTGTCGCGCTGGAAGGGCCAGGAGATGAACGCCTTGTAGTGGCCGCCGACTTGGAGTCGAGTGTCTAAAGGAGCCGCGGGCGTAAGCACGCGGTCGAGGGTGTTCGTGTCCGCGTGCTTACGCCCGCGGCTCCTTGGATCGTCGATTGGGAAGTCAGGGAAAGCTGGCGCACCAAAGTCCAGGAGAGCCTTGTCCTGCCACTGGCGGACGAGTTCCATGTGATGGATACGGTCGGCGAGGCCCTCGATGTGGCCGAACATCATCGTGGCGCTGGTGTACATGCCCAGCGAGTGCGCGACGAACATGGTGGTGAGCCACGCCTCGGCGTCGCATTTGCCGAGGCCGATCTTTGTGCGCACGGGATTGGCGAAGATCTCGCCCCCGCCGCCGGGGAGCGAGTCGAGGCCCGCGTCGCGGAGTCTGATCATGACCCAGCGGAGTTTCTCTTCGAGGTTTTTGCCGGGCGGGTTGAAGAAGTGGACGAACTCGATGAATTCGGGCGGGCTAAAGCCGTGGACGTGGATGTGCGGGTAGCGTTCTTTGATGCCGTGGAGCAGGTCGATGTACCAGTCGAGCGGGAGCTCTGGGTTCATGCCGCCCTGCATGAGGACCTGTGTGCCGCCGACGGCGGTGAGTTCTTCGATTTTCTCGTAGAGCTGTTCGTACTCGAGCGTGTATGAGTCGTGATCCTCGGCGGTGCGTTTGAAGGCGCAGAAGATGCACTTGGCGGTGCAGATGTTGGTGTAGTTGATGTTGCGGTCGATGACGTAGGTGCGCAGGTCGTTGCCGTGGATGGCTCGGCAGCGTGCGTCGGCCCATCGCCCGAGCTCGAAGAGTTCCTGCCTTTCGAGGAGGGCCAGGCCCTGCTCGGGTGTGAGCCGGACGGCGCCCTGTGCGACGTCGGCGAGGAAGCCGGCGTCGAAGGGATCGGCGCCGGGTTTGGTGGGCAGGGGCTGGTAGATGGTGGCCATGCGGAATCCTTCCCGTTCCGTGTTCGCCTGCGAGGGCTCGCTGGCTTCTTTATTTTCAGGAACCATTGAAACGATTTCCACCCCTCGGCATGGATTTCTCGGACGCCAAGGTCTGCCGGTTCGGCGGGCTGTGCGGGGCGAAGGGGCTTGGGGGGATGCCGGAGACCATGCCCTGACAAAGGCTTATGCAACGGTCGCTTCATGAAACCGATGATGGATTCTTGATAGGGGGACAGATCGGATGGCGATACAGCAGCACACCTCGGCCGCGTTATCCCGCTTGAAGCGGGGGGTCTATCTCTGCGCGACGGGGCTGTTCCTGGCCGCCCTGATCCAGCTCTTTGTCTTCGGCTTCGTGCACTTCACGGACGTCCGATATCAGACGCTTGAGAATGCGAGTCCTGCGGAGCATCGGCCTGTTGTGGTGACACAGACGGCGACGGGCGGGGTGCGCGGTGGGTTGTCGGCTCAGGAGGCGGGTCCTCAGCCCGAGCCCGAGCCGATGCCCGTTCAGGCGGCTGCTGAGACGGTGCCCGATGTGAACCGCGTGGCGAGCACGTTCGACGTGATCCTGAAGCGGTTCAGTCAGGGGGCTGTGGTGATCGGGATCTTCTCCGCGGTTGGGCTTGCGGTGCTGACGCTATTGGGCTCGATCGTGGCGGGCGGCGCATCGGTGCCGGGCGTGGAGAAGGCGGTGTCCGCATGCATGTGGGGGCTTGGGTTGTGCCTGCTGGCGTTGCCCTGGCAGGACGTGTTCAATTCGATGCCGTTTGCGGGTGTGTTTACGGGTTACACGGGCATGGTCGCGGCCAGCGAGGGGACGAGCGGCTCGTTCCAGCTCATGCTTCTGTTCGTGGGTATTCCCGCGGCTGCGATGGCCGGCGCGATGGTCGCGGCTTTGCGCTTTGGTTCTGGCGTTGAGGTCGCGGTGGTCGCGGGTCTGAAGAACAAGCCGATGGATGCGGTGGATACGGCGATGGCTGCGACGCGTGCGAATCTGTCGTCGAACCGTCAGGCGGGTGCGGTGAACAACGTGTTCCTGCCCGATGGGCCGCCGAGTGTGGCACCTGAGGATGACGCGTCGCGGACGCGTGCGTCTGAGCCGCCGGCGAGGAGGCGTTCGCCCTTGTCGATGACCAACAGCGACGAGAAGCCGGACTACAAGCGGCCGATCTGAGCCCTGGAAACAAGCATGATTTACGGGTCCCCTCGCTTACGCGGGGGGATTGTCGTTGTGTTGATGTGACGGTTTATCCCCTTGGGTGGAACTGCTTGTGGACCTGGCGGAGGCGGTCGCCGTCGACGTGGGTGTAGATCTGTGTGGTGGCGAT
>MDTD01029804.1_pt1 | contig 30828 bp, 25 predicted proteins | sample 811221 | NCBI WGS metagenome assembly MDTD01 (sample SAMN05326646, study PRJNA326480) | marine metagenome | isolation source: seawater | place: Pacific Ocean: South West | collected 2011 | reverse complement strand
TGGAGATTTGTCGTTCCGTATGTCGAACCGAATCGATGGCCAATCCGTCGCGGTGAATTCTAGCTCCCAGGACAGATACTCGAACTTGGCTGGGATCGTATCGGCGTGTCACCGTGCGAGAGCCGCGGCTGGTGAGTACCTGCTGAACTCGTATAAGTCGCCGCCGATGCTGTGAATACGAACCGTCCTTATGCACCGTTATATGTGTGACGTCTTCGAGCAGCTCATACGGATCGTTCGTCTTGGCGGGGATTTGATTCCACGCGCTTTTGGCCAGGGGGGGAAGAACCTCCGCTCTTGATTTATCGGACGCCAGTCGTCGTAAGGCTTGCCGCGCGACGGTGTCGTTTGGAGCGTGTTGAGCTACCGCTCGAAATAGTTCCAAAGCAGTTGCTGGGTCTCCGAGTTCTTCGTAGCTCATTGCCAAATTTCGAATATGGTCTTGGTCGGCTCCAAGCCGCTCTTTCAGTGCCCGCGCTATGGCGAGTCCACGTTTCTTATCTTTGAGCGCAACTGCTAGACGAATTGCCTCGAAGCCTAAGCTACCCGTATGGGGATGACGAAGACGTAAGCGATTAAGATGCTCTAACGCGTCAAAACCCCGTCCGAGAGCCTGCAGATCTTCCACCAGGGCCCCTACGATATCAATTGCCGCCCCTTTGATGCCTGCAAGCTCGTTCCAAATTTCGTGTGAGAGATCATAGCGACCGAGTCTACGTGCCGCTAAGGCTCGTTCTCTCAAAAGGGCCTCGGACGGTTCGGCTGGAGATGCCTCAGGACTGATATAGTGCCAGGCTCGCTCGGCCTCATTTCCGAAGCGCCAAACTTGGGCGGCAATGATGTTGTGATGTTCTCCACGTAGCCGTGTCCCGCCGCGATCTAGCCACTTGCGAGCTGCTACGGGATTTTCTTGGCGGGCGCACAGTGCAGCAAGGGCTAGAGAGAGCTCGGGTTCTCGTCGTCCCTCTGACCAATAGTGCAAAAGAATACTCTTCTTTGCCTCGGTTGCCGGAACATGCTCCAGTGCCAGAAGAAGATCATGCATGGGAAGCGTTGCAAATTCAGAGGTGAGTAACAAATCCTCTAACGAGCGCTGATCAAGCCCTACGCTATCGGGCAGTCCTAAACTTCGTTTAAGAACCGCGCGTCGTAGGCGAGAGGGGTGAGAACCTGGTTTGGGCAGTTGATCGATCACTGGATGCAAGGTCTTTGGAACAGAGCTGGAGAGCGGCCAACCATCGCTTTGTGTCCAGGCCTGAACATTCAATGAGGAGTGGGCGAGCCCTGAAGGGCGTGCAAGCCGCGTGAATACTCGTAGTTCCTCGTAGGCATCCGGTGCGAAGGAAACCACGATCACATTTGTTCCCGCTACTAATCGCAACGGAACAACGACTTGATCCGGCTGTGCTTGGCGCAGCCCGGCCATACTCCCGTGATACTGCCCATTCATACTCACGGCCACACTACCGCTAGCTCCAAGGAAGAGTCGCATCTCCTCAGAACGCTTGGCTCTAACAGTGATAAGACCGTGGATCACATGCTGGCGATTGGATGGGAGGAGGTGATCGAGGGATGCGAATGCGTCATGCCCGACATCCAATACCATTCCGAAGTTCTGATCGTGATCACCTGCCATTTGCGCCATAAACGCTTTATGGAGCGATTCAACACGTCCTGGGCCCGATGGCTGCGGTTTACTAAGCGTCCACGATTCGATGAAGCCCTGTTTTCGAGCAATGCTTCGGGCTTCCTCGATGGATGCAATAAAGGGAAATAACCGGACCACGCCTTGCGTTCTGATCAGCGGATTGACGCGATCCTTAGCGAGGCGCCGAAGGATTGTGAGTTGCTGTGCGGTCGGTAAAAGAGGAAAGGCCCCCGACACAAGAGCGAAGGAGTCGAGCGAGGAGACATTTCTGGCATTTCGAACCGATTGAGTGAAGTCTTTGGCTACCTGCTGCCTATCCACGGGCGGTAATGCACTCACTGGTGCCGCCGGAAGTCCAAGAGAAATTAGCAAGAGTAGGAATAGCGACCTCACGCTGCACACTCTATAATCAGCATTTCTGAAAAGGAAGCGCATCCCCCACAACTCCCTCGGTTGCCCTGGAACCAGACGTCCATTAGACTCGTCGCCGAATCACCCCTGGATATTTCGTCTCTATGACCACGCCAATTGGCCCCTACGGGGCAGACAGACAACTTGCTACCTATCCTTACGGAGAGCTCTGGGAAGCTACCTCCGACGATGGGCGAGTTCTTCTTCTTCTTCTCAATGCAGACGTTGACAACGCTGCAACGACTGCTGAAACCGCTGTTGCTCGCGCATCGGAAATTCGTTCTGACGGCGCGGTCGCTTGGGCAGCTCATGGTGTCGCAGAGGACGGACGTGCGTTCCTCGCTGCTCCGTTGGTAGACAGCACTTCGTTCTCCCATGTGGCGAAGCAATCGGGCGTATTGAATCCTCAGAATGCGACAGCGCTGGGTTGCGAGATTGCGGAGACACTGGTGGCTGCTGCCAATGCTGGACAGCATCACCATAGCCTCAGCGATGAATTCATCCGTATTGAGGGAGACGAACATTCAGGTTTCCGCGCACGGGTCTATGGGTTTGGTTTAGCGGGTCTTATTCCTGCCTTTAAACCCCTCAAGAAGGACGATCCATTCCATGGAGCCCCTGCGTTCATGTCGCCTGAGCAAGCCGGTGGCAAAGATCCCGGAACCAATGCTGATGTTTACGCGCTTGGAACACTTCTCTATCAAGCGATCCGTGGTCGGGCTCCATTTGCGTCCACGATCAAAGGTGCAAGTTTTGCTACCACGCTGAAACGACAAGTCTTCGAGAAGCCACTCGCTCTCCATTTGCGTTACGGCAAATTGGAATACATACGCGATTTTGAGAAGGTCGTGCTGCAAGCCCTCGAAAAGAAGAGCGATAAGCGCTTCTCTACCGTCAGCGAGATGGCGGCAGGCTTAAACGCACTCCATGTCGAGATGGGAGGGGTCGCCAGCTCCGCCATGTCACCTCCTCAGGACACTGTTGAGGTGGCTCAGGTACCCGTTCATGAGCCGACACCCATAGCCGAACCAGAGGATGACGTCATACGGTTCGAGCCACCGCAAGAATTGGTTGGGGTTTCGATCGATGAGCCGAAAGCCGATACGGAATCGACGAATACCAAACCTGAGGTCGCTGACAAGCGCACACCCGCTGTGACACTTGCGCAGGGCAGTGCAGCAGCTCCGCCTGCGAAAAAGCGGCGCCGTTTCCACTCTCAGGAAACCGCGGCTGTGACGCCCGCTGCTCCACCTGAGGAGCCAAAGGCAAAACGCGACGAGCCTGCAGAGGGCAAAGGAAAGAAAAAACGGCGATTTAAGCCAGAGAAGGCTACAAAGGTTGATCAGGTCGCCTTAAAGCCCACGGCTGCTGCACGCGGACAAGACGGAGAGATCGGGGATGACTGGTTCATGGGAACCGATGATGCCATTCCTGGAGTAGACGTCGACGATGTAGAGGCCAGTTTTGGGGCGCCAACTGGGGAGAAGCCTGCGGCCTATTTTTGGGCTGCTGCAGTGGGCGGTGCTGCCCTCGTGCTGCTTATATTCTACGCTCTCATGGGAGGGGATGACGAACCCGTCGACCAGCCAACTGAACCACCAGCGCGCACTTACAGTGTGAAGAAGGTCAAGGCACCGACTCCGTCCGAACCCGCTGCAGATGCATCCACAAACTCCGATGCAGAAAGCGTCGCGTCCGCAGCACAAAAGGCTGCTGCTGATACCGGTCCAGAGAAAGCAGAAGAGCCGGATGCGGTCGAGCTCGCGCAAAAGGTAGATGCTGGTCAACCTGAAGAGGACACAGGTCCCTCTCCAGAGGAACTCCAGAAGGAAAAGATCGCGTCACTCCTCGCCGATGCGAAGAAGAATCGCGACGACGGAGAGTTGGAAGATGCGAAGATCCTCTACGAGGAGGTGCTCGAACTAAAGGCGGACCATAGCGAAGCTTCCACGGCTGTGGCTGAGCTGGGCGTCGAGTTGGAGCGTCTTGCGAAGGACGAGGAAGCCGAACGCAAAAAGCTAGAGAAAGCGGCTGCCGCTGCGAAGAAAAAGGAAGATGCTCGACTCGCCAAAGAAGAGCGTCAACGAGAGAAAGAGGCAGCGTCCGCTGCCAAAGAGCAGGCACGTCGCGATCGTGAAGCCGCAAAACAAGCTCGTTCGGAAGCTGATGCTGCCAAAAAAGAGCGTCTTGCACAGCAGCGAGCAGAGATGAAAGCCAAGGATGCAGAAAAACGGCGCCTGGCGAAAGCGGCCGCTGCAAAGGCTGCTGCCGAGAGGGCTGCTGCTAAAGCTGCTTCCAAGAAAGCCGCCGCAGCGAAAGCTGCTGCTGCCAAAGTCGCCGCGAAGAAGGCTGCTGACGCCAAAGCTGCTGCAAAGAAGGCCGCCGCAAAGAAGGCTGCCGCTAAAGCCGCAGCAGCAAGCAAGGCCGCCGCTGCAAAGAAAGCCGCTGCTGCCGCCAAGAAAGCAGCTGCCGCGAAGAAAGCAGCTGCTGCGAAGAAAGCAGCTGATGCCAAGAAAGCAGCTGCTGCCAAGAAAGCAGCTGCTGCGAAGAAAGCGTCAGGTGGAGGAGATACCAAAGCGGAAAGCGTGAAGAAGCTCAAGCTCGGGATGGGAGCCTACAAGGCGGGTCGATACAAGCTGGCTGCTGCTTACTTCAAGAAATCCCTCAAGCTCGATGCCGGTAATAAGCTAGCGAAGAAGTACTTAGACGCAGCCAAAAAGAAGATGGCTTCGTCGCCCTAGGGCAGGACTACATTCATGGACGGCGTTGATGGGGACTCAACCCGAGGCAAGCTCTTATCACGGCTTGTCGTCGGACTAAGTTCACTGGTTTTGGGAGTTCTCCTCCTGATGGAGGGCTACGAGCTCATCGCTCAGCCGACCTTAGTGACATTGACACTTATCGGAGTGTCACTGGTCGTGGTCTTGAGTGTTGTGAACGATGTTATCGAGGTGCGTCGACTCGGAGATGTGCGAAAAGCCAGACGGCTGCTGCCTCAGACCCTGTTACTGATTCCCATCTTGCTCATTGCACCAGATACTGCGATTTGGGGACTCTGTGTCTTTTTGCGTCAGGGCATCGTCGTCTCGATGGCAGTGAGTCGTACGTCGCGATTTCGTCGTTATATGGACCAGCTTCAGGCTAAACCTGCCAAGGTACTTGTTCTGAGCTTTCTCTTGGTTATTGCCTTGGGTGCACTGCTTTTGACCTTTCCAAGAGCCACCACGGATGGGACCGGAGCACGGCCAATTGATGCGATATTTACGAGCACGTCTGCGACATGTGTCACCGGATTAGCGACGCTTAATACGGTCCAGGATGAACATGCAGACCAAGAACGACAAACGTTTACCCGCTTTGGTCAGTTCATCATTCTTATTCTTATTCAGATAGGCGGCCTTGGGATTATGACGCTCTCGGCGGCCACGGTCATGATTGCTGGCCGAAAGCTCGCCATGAAGAGTCGGGCATTAATGCAGTCGATTCTTGACGAACAGTCTGCACAAGCGTTGCGAAAGACGATGCGTGACATCTTTCTTATGACCTTCGTCATCGAGGGGATCGGTGCCGTGGTCCTCTCTCTGCGCTTCTGGCAGCTTGAGATGGACCTAGGAGAGGCGGTTTGGCTAGGCACGTTTCATTCCATCAGCGCGTTTTGCAACGCTGGTTTCTCTCTGTTTGGCGATAGTCTGGCTAGCTTTCAAGATGATTGGATCGTCAATCTCACCCATATGGTGCTCATCTGTCTTGGAGGTTTAGGTTTTGCGGTGGTCACTGCTCTTACAGCCTCTCGAACATGGGGCGATGGCTTCGCAGTTGGATGGGGTAGGTTAGCCCTTCAGATCAGACTGGTTGTGATCGTGACCTTGATGTTGATCGTTTCCGGATCGATTCTCTATTTCTACCTTGAGTACGATCATAGTTTGGCTGGCCTGGATGTTGGCGAAAAGCTGCTCGCGAGTCTCTTCCAATCCGTCAGTTTTCGAACTGCTGGATTTAATTCCGTCGATATGGGTGAGATGAGCCGTGCAATGCTTATCATTGCCTGCGTTTTCATGTTCATCGGAGCGAGTCCAGGATCCACGGGTGGGGGCATCAAGACCAGTACGGTCGCGGTGTTGTTTATGAGCATCAGAGCGTCGATAACTGGAAGAAGCGACGTGGAATTAGGCAAGCACACGGTTAATCCGAAGGTTGTCACGCGGGCGATATCCATCGTTGCAATTGCTTTCTTCTGGTTGATTCTTGGATGGGTCTTGCTCGTCATGACGCAACCTGATTTACCCTTCGATGCGCTACTTTTTGAAGCTGTAAGCGCACTTGGAACTGTGGGTTTATCCCTCGGTGTAACACCCGAGCTAGACGGCATAGGTAAGACAATCGTTGTGTTTTTGATGTTCGTGGGTCGACTGGGTCCCTTGACCATCGCACTCGCCGTAGGCGAACGTCAGGCAACACGAGGATTTCGTTACTCAGAAGAACGAATCATCGTCGGTTAAGGAGCGAACGAATGCAGCGATTTGCAGTCATAGGTATCGGACAATTTGGCTCACGCCTTGCTCAACGCTTGAGTGAACTTGGAGGAGAGGTTCTGGCAATCGACCGGGATGAGTCCGTGGTTGCCTCGATACGCTCTCAAGTAAGCCAAGCGATTGAAGTCGATGTTACCGATGAGCATGCATTTAGAGCATGCGGCGTCGATGAGGTTGATACTGCGATTGTAGCTGTCGGACGTGATATTGAGGTGTCCATCTTGGTCGTTGCGCAGTTGGTTCGACTCGCGGTGCCTCATATCGTGGCGCGTGCATCAAGCAGTCTGCACGAAACAATTCTTCGAAATATTGGAGCGCACGAAGTGACGAATCCCGAAGAGGAGATGGGTGATAGCGTAGCGTTGGGCCTTGTTTCCCCGGAAGTTCATGGGCGTTTGCTTCTGCCTACCGGGCATGAGTTCGTAGAAATTGATCTTCCTGAGTCGATGTGGGGGAAAACGGTTGCTGAGCTCCAACTCGAAGGAGCTTATCTGCTCGCAATCAAGCGGCATGAGCCTGGAATCGGTCCGGAAGGCCAAAATGAATATAAGATTGAGCAAGTCGACGATCCGGCATCGGACTTTGTCATGCAGCAAGGAGATACCTTAGCTCTCGTCGGGGATTCGAGTGTGCTTCGTTCATTTCGTCATTCAGGAGTCACTAGCAACTAATGCTCCAAAGGTTTGAACAAATCGGGAGCTATCTATCGCTCCGTGACGCAAGCATTCGCACCAAGGTCGTTCTTGCTTTCTTGGGAGTGTTGCTCCTGATTCTCCCGCAAATCTTTCTGACCGTGTCCTACATGGTTGAGCTTTTTGAAAACGGTGAAAGTGTTGGGCGAAGTTCTAGTGCTTCCCTTACGGTGGGGGATATCCACAGTAAGATAGAGGATAATTTTCTAGCTCCGTATCCTGCGACGCTTGATGCATTCACTACTCACGTTGAGGCGATAGAAGAGATCGTTGCGTTGATTGAAGAAACCGAGCAGAGCTTTGACACCTTGAAGGCTCAAGACCCGCGTTTTGAGGTTTACGTCGCCGCTTTGAGTGATACGCGGAGATCATTGAAGGTCTATACAGATGAACTGCGGATTCAGGTGGAGGCCAATGTTCTGTTGGAGCCGTCCATCAAGCGCCGTGAAGTCACCAGTCGCGTTCACCAGGAACTCGATGACCTCACTCGTGCTTGGGACGAGCCTCCTCTTGAGGGGGAAGACGTCGATCTTCAAACCCCGGAAGACCGACTCAACATTCTGCGTAAGTTGACGTTTCGAGCTATCAAGGACGTGGTGAGTGCGCAGAATCAAGACGATTCGGTCACGGCGATCCGAATGTCCAAGGGAGCAATGCAAGCCGATGCAATGTGGACCAAGAGACGTGCCATACTAGGAAACGTTGGCGAACTTCGCGCTCGGGTCAACAGCGAGAATGCTATGGCCGCTGAAGAGATTAAACGAAGTGTTAATGAGGCGAATCGGTATCTCATCACGCTGGTTCTCTTAACATTGGTCTATATTTTCGTTGTGATTCTTGTCTTGCCCTCGCGACTTGTGCGGCCATTGGTTCACTTTACATCCGTCATGGAACGCGCAGCGACTGGGCAATTGGATGTGCGGGCGCGTGTTGTTGGTGATGATGAAATGGGAGACATGGGTAAGCGTTTCAACACCATGTTGGAGCGACTGGGTACCTTTGACCGGCTCAAGCGTGATCGCATCTATGAGGACGGGGCTCGAATACACTCACTCGGGGACCGAATCGATCATCCGCTCGCCATTCTCGATACAAATCTGGCCTTTGAGTACGCGAATTCCTCCATGCGAAAATTACTCGCGCTTTCAGATGATTTAGAGGGGCGAGAGTTGTACTCGGTGGTTGGTGGCGACGATGCACGGGATTTGGTGGCACTACTTGATAAGACATTGAAGCGTCGACGACGGTTGGACGGTGTCGCCATACAGCTCGAAACCACACAAGGCACGAAGACGTTATCCGTAAGCACCGAGGTAGGACGCAATCGTGCCGGTCAAATATCCTACCTTATCCTATCGCTTTCGGAACGCGTTTAAGCGACGAGTCGGACCCAATCAAGGTCGACGTTCAGGCGCTCGAGCTTGTTGAATTCTTTCCGCGTATCGAAAATACCACGCATCAGATGACGAAAGTCTCGGTAGTGGGGAAGAATCGTCTCCAACTCCCACCGGAGGTGTCGTCGTTGCATTTCAAATGTTCGGTGCGAGGTCGATGATAGGTCCGAGATTTCCGCGAAGTAGTTCGCTTCTGTCTGAATTTGAATCTCGAAGTAATGTTGGCCCCAGCGATAGACGTTCTTCAGTGCTTCCCATCCCGTCTTTTTCTTCTGTCCGTCCTGGCCGATGTAGTCTTTTCGCTCAATCAACTCCAGTTGGTCGGTATTGAAGGAGTGTTCTTCGACAGGGAAGAGCGATGTAAGTTTCATTTCGTCTAATTGACTCTCAACAGTGTAACAATCGCGCGTTTGGCCAACGAGGATTTTAATTCCAAATACGTCTTTGACGTATTTGCTTTTCGTGTTGAGGATTTTATCCCGACTGATGACTCCATCGATGTCAAAGAGAGCATCGGTCACCTTGTTCCAAATGGCATCGTTCGCCTTCACGCGAGTGATCACCCGTGTGGCGACGCTTCCATCGCCAAGCTGGAGCGGACGGAACTCTAGGAATGACGCTCGGGGATAGATTGATGAGAAGTCATCTTCTCCGTGCGGTCGATAGAGATAGCGGCGTGCAATCTCTGCAGCGAGTCGATAGTCGGTGGTTTGCGCAAGCTGCGAAGGCGAAATAAATTCTTCAATCACGATTCGCGAAGCTGCGGTTTCTACTTCTTCCTTCGGACCTGCGACAACCCGGGCAACTCGCTGAACATTCTCCGTACGGAGGAGCCCCTCGGCCAGTAAGGACGCGAGTGCATGCAGTTTCTGTTCACCACGGAGAACAATGTCCTCCCATTGCGCACGGACATACGCCATTTCTTCGCGGCTGAGCACCAACTCTTCAGCTCGTTGTCCGCTAGCGTCCGCTTCGCGAAGCATATCAAGTTGAAGTGCAATACGGGACAAAAACCGGCTTGTACGCTCGTCTTTGGTCATCATCGCGATAGGCGATGGACCAACAGCGGTCGAGTGCTGTGCAAGCGAAGTCCAGGTCATCCTTGGTTCCTTAATCTAGCGATCCTTTTGAGGAGCGCGATGTGGTTAGAGTCAATACCGTGGTAGTTGACATATGCTGATGCGAAGGGCGGTCTGTGACGAATCCGCCAAGCAGCACCGCGAGGGTTATCATGGTGTTCTCCAAAATGGTAGTACAACTTCAATCATGGCCGTATTCCGAAATAACTTTGAAGATTTCCCGCGACCATCCGTCAACCAATGCGTACCCAACAGGAGGTAATTGTAATGGGACAGGTTAAGACGAGACTTTTTGTACTGATGGCAGCATTAGCGGCCATCGTGACGTTGGGAAGCGGATGCATCATCGAGACCATTGATTCGGATACGGGATGTTGGTCCGATTCTGAATGCTTTGCTGGGGAAGTTTGCGAGCTATCGACAGGGGCCTGCATTTCGGATTGTACCCTAGCAGGGTGTGCCTTCTCTGGGGACGTTTGTGATGGGGCTTCCGGTGTCTGTTTTACTCCAGAATGCGCATCGAATGATGAGTGCTACGTGGGAGAATTCTGCGGCAATGATGGCCTCTGCTACGAGTACAGCCAGGCATGTCTTGGCAGCGCAGACTGCGTGGGAGATGGCATCTGCACGTCATCTAACATTTGTGACATGAACTATGAGTGCACATTTGACTCCGAATGCCCTTGGATCGGAACGATGTGCAATGAATTTGGCTTCTGTGAGTACACCTACGAATTCTAGGTAGATGTCTCGTTGCTTTTCTCTTGTCGCCGATGGCGCTGGTAAGCGACCAGCGCCATCGCGCCGAGAAGGACGGCAAACCACAGAGTGCAAAAACGTGTTAGCAGTGTTGCAGCGGTCGCTGACGTCTTTGACGGCATCACATTAAGGACCGCTGTTAGCAGCCCAATCATGGAGCCCTCGGTGGCCAGAAGTCCTCCTGGCAACATCGAGAGGGCGCCCGCCAGCGTGGAAAATGAAAAGATGAAGACAACATCGCCAAGTGAGGCGTTCACGCCTTCAAAGGCATTCACGATCCACCAGCAGGCAAGTCCTTCCCCGCCCCAAGCCAACAGAGACAAACCCGTGGTCCATAACATCGTTCGAACGCCCATGAGGCGAAGCATTGACTCATAGGCCTCTTCCAATCGATGGGAGTAGCGACCAATGATCGGTAAGTTACGCATCCACGATAGAAGACGTCTACTCAGCGTTGGTGATACCAAAAAGACTACGATGCTCGCGGCAAGAATACTGGCCGTGCTCACCAGGAGACCGCCGATTCCGGTCGTAGCTACTCCCAAACTTGCGAGGAGTACCAGTGCGATCACGTCGGTGAGTCGCTCGGCAATAATGACGGGAGCTGTTCGAGCCACAGGTATCTGATGATGCTGGCGCAGTAAGAAGCTTTTCAAAACCTCTCCGACCTTCATCGGGCTTATCGCCATGACGAGACCTGCAAAGAATACCCAGGAACTTTCGACCCAGCCGAGTCGTATATCCAGACGCCTGAGATAAATTTCCCACTTGATGGCACGTAAAACGTACCCGGCGAGAATGATGACGACGACAGGACCGAGCACCACGGCATCGAAATTAGCGAGCGATGCTGAAAGCTCCTGCAGGTCGGCGTAGAACATTAATCCTACGACGACGATTAAGCCGAACCCCAGCCCCAGAAAAATGCGGCGAGTTCGAGTGGTCATTGAGCCTTAGGCTCACCCGATGGAGGAACCGCCTTTTTCGCGTCTGAGGGCTTTTTATCACCCTTTTTCACTTCAGGTTCTACCTTAGGCTCAGCTTCCCGGCCCTTCTCGTCGACCTTGTTGTCAGCGGCAGAATCCTCGATAACCTCAGTCTTCTTGGGTAATGCGGGTGGAAACTTTGGTGTAGACCACGCTAGGAGCTTTTCTCGCTCATCGAGGTTCGCGAACACTGAGATGGCGCTCACATGCCACGTCGCTTCGGTTGTAGCTCCGGTAAAGAGGAAGGAAACATCAAGCGTTCGTTTTGGTAGCTGGGTTGGGAGTTTCTGCAGTTGAAGAAGGTATCCACTTATCCCGTCGAACTCAGCTTTTTCGAAGGACGTGGCGACCGCCTCTTCTTTTCCTAAGAGCAGACCCGCGATTTTCCCCCACAACGCGCGTGTCTCGGGTGTCATCATCGCTTCATTGATTGCGCGTTGCGTGCGCTTAGTCCGAGGAAACCCGTCTACATCTCCGTCTCTTACTCCAATCGCCTGGCCCAGGATGACTCCAGAGAGTTTCTCTAATCGACGAAGCCGTTGACCGTTTTCGACAACGTCGATTTCCTTCGGTTCGCTCTCATCGGATTCCTGAGTTGGAACCGTGCCGATCTTGAGTGAACGCGCAACGACGAGTGTTTGGGCCGCCAGGATACTGGCTGCGATGCAGAGGTCCTCTCGCTTCGATTGCATGGACCCAGCTGACATCGCGTTTATGGTTTCTTTCAACACCGAGCAGGCCCTGGACTGGTTTCGACATCTGAGAGCTTCAAGATCGCTGCAAACGTCAGTTCTCGGTCCTCGGAGAATTAATTGGCCGAGACCTAGAATAGCCAAGTCTCTATTTCCGAGGGACACGCCGCATTGAAATGCAATATCAGCTTCTGCAAAACTCGCAGGAAGCGAAAGGCCCTCCCTTGTCGTCATGGCCTTTTGATAATCGCGGCACGTGCTCGCTCTTTGCTGGGGTTTATTCTCAAGCGCCCAGAGTGACTCGCGCGCTAAAGCCAGATTGTCCGACGCAACCGGTTGGGTTGAACCCTCTGAACGGCGGTCTACCTTTACCTCGACTGGAGCCTCCTCGATTCTATCTAGTTCCTGGCGGATGCGAGTTGCATCAAACCCGTCACAGCCCTCGTAGTCCGGTGCTATCTTGAGTAGCTCACCCCACGCACTCTTGAGTTCGTTCGCCGATTGTGTGCGGATGTCTTCGCCTAGGATTTTGTTCGCCCTCGAGCGAGCCTGCATTCCATAAACCTGGTAGATCTGGAGCGAGAAGTAGCCTTCGGTAAAGAGAGTGTGTGGGTCTTTGGGATAGTTTTTTCGTAGCTCGCTTCGGATCGATTGAGCACGCTCTATAAGCGATTTACGTTCTGCTTCGTCGGACGTCTGTCCAGTTGACCTGAACATGAATACAAAGCGGCGAGACAGGAGAAGCGCATCTGCCCTAGGTTCCCCAACACGCCGTGTATCAGCCAGGGCTTCGTAAACCTCTATGGCTCTCGCTGCCGGCATTTTCGACAGAACTCGTTCCTCGAAGCGGTCGAAGTCCTCATGCGTCCTAAGTTCGAGTGCTGCGAGGTCCAGTCTAACGCCTTGCTGCGTCTTGGGCGTACTGAGATCCCGCGGAATTTCCGGGATGGCCCGTTCGTCAGCTCCGCAGCTAACTTGCATGCAGGCAACGAGTAATACGAGTGGTCGTTTGAAGCTCACAGTAGGGCTTTTAGTAGTTCCGAGACGGTTCGGTCAAGGGATGGATGGCGTCGCGAAGAATCCAATTCGCACATCGGCTCCAATACAAAGCGCCGCCGATGCATCTCTGGGTGTGGCACAACCAGAAGAGGGTGTTGAATGATGCGATCGCCATACAGGAGGAGATCGAGGTCCAAGGTGCGCGGGCCCCATCGTTGGGTTTTCTCTCGTTCATGCAGCCGCTCCAGCCCTTTCAACGCGATCAACAGTTCCATGGGAGAGAGGGTTGAAGCAATGCGTACCACACCGTTTAGGAAATCAGGCTGCTCAGGGCCCACAGGGGGCGTGATACGAAAAGATGAGCATCCAAGAAGGCGAGTTCCGCGCAGTGCACGAATCTCTGCAACCGCAGTCCGTAAGTGCTGAGAACGGTCTCCTACATTCGTTCCAAGACCGATCCAAGCATCCCTTTCTGTGGATTTGAGCATCAAGCTGTGATAGGAGGCCTCGACTCTTCTGAAGGTGAGTGAAGAGGTCCTCGTACTCCATTTAGGAGACCCTAGTCATGGAAAGAACGTTCGTCAAAACCCGTATGCAACAACAACCAGGAAAGCGGCTCCTGAAGAGTCTTCTACCGCTATTACTACTCCTTCTGACGCAATGTGTCTGTTCAAAGGGAGCGATGGATGCAAGTGCGGGAGAGCCGTCAAAGCGCAACCAAGAAATGACGACTACGTCGCTCACCAAGAAAGGTGCTGGTGATACGACGAAGAATGCCGTTCAAGCTGCGAAGAAGAAGGTCGGCGGTGTGCCTCTCAAGGAGGTTCTCGACCTCAAGGATTTGAACGCAGACGAACTGGCGGATCTCGAGAGCGTGTTAGACGAGCAATTTGACCCCTGTGGCAAACCAGTCAGTTTCCGAGAGAGTCTTGCCAAGAAAAAGACATGTGAGCGAGCCATCAAGATGGGCAACTTCGTGGTCGACCTCATCACAAAAGGCTTCTCAAAGAAGCTGATTGTCGTCCATTACCACAAAGAGCTTAAGCGCTTAGCATCACGATTCGAGTTTAAACTCGATGGCTCTCCTTTCATCGGAGATCCAAAATCGAAGAACATCATTGTGGAGTTTACTGACTTTCAGTGTCCTCACTGTCAGGCCATCAGCAAGCCGCTCAAGGATCTTGCTGTGAAGTACAAGGCAGCTCTCTACATCAAGCATCTCCCGTTGCAGATACACCCAGCGGCGAGGGATGCGGCAAAAGCGAGTCTTGCGGCTCATCAACAAGGCAAGTTTTGGGAGGTTTATGCCACGCTCTTCAAGAACCAGAGCTCAATCTCCAAGAAAACTCTGCGCAAACTTGTGGGTAAGGCCGGTTTGGATATGAAGCAGTTCGACAAGGACATGAAATCCAAGGCTCTCGACAAACTAATCGCACGAGACGAACAAGAGGCCGATATGGCGGCTGTCGAGGGGACGCCCACGATCTTCCTTAACGGCTACATGGTCGAAATGGAAGAGCTAGAGGACAAACTCAAAGACTCCAAGTAGGAATTTTCGAGAGTGATCTCGATCCGAACTCAGGGATCGGACCTCGATCGCGAAAATCGCGGTGTAAAAAGGATACGTCTCCATTCTCTACTTTGTTGACTTCATTAGTCACCTTTAGGTAAGAGATTGACTCAAGCTGTGCCTCGGCGGGCTGAAACAACTCTAACGACCTTGAAAGAACGAATATCGTGTCCACTGCGTTAATCATCGGTGTCGGCGGCCTTGGTTGCCCTGCATCTCTTGGGCTCGCCGCCCGCGGAGTCGAGTCTTTGATCTTACTCGACGGTGATCGGGTTGAAGCGTCCAACCTTGCGCGCCAGGTGCTCTACACAGAAGCAGATGTTGGCGAGTGGAAAGTCGAGGCAGCCAAACGTAGTCTTCAGTCGCGTTATCCTGATATGGTCGTTGAGGCGCATGTGCAGACTCTAGATGAGACAAACGTCGACAGTTGGTTAGCGCGTGCGGATGTTGTCATTGATGGCACCGATAATCCGTCGGTGAAATTTCTCATTAACGACCGCGCACATGTTCTCGGTGTGCCGGCTGTTCTGGGTGGTATTGCTAGATTTCATGGTCTGGCATTGGCGATTTCTGGCCACCATGGGCCCTGCTATCGATGCTTGTTTGAAGAGCCACCTTCCGCCGAAGAGGCAGAATCATGTGCAGAAGCAGGTGTTTTAGGCCCTCTGGCCGGAATGGTTGGCCATTTACAAGCGGAGTGCGCGTGGGGACTCATGGCTGGAGAAACCTCAGCACATACCGGCTTCGTTACCACGATCGATGCGCTGAACGGTCGGATACGTGACATTCCATTGCCGAAGGCCACTGAGTGCAAGACATGTGGCGGCGTAACAGCACGCATCGATATTTCGTCCTACATCTGCCCGATGACCTTTGTCAGGACGCGGTTGGCTCTCGAATCATTGGAGCCAGGCCAGCTTCTCGAAGTTGTCATGCGCCAAGGCGAACCTGCTCGCAATATCCCAAGAAATCTCACCGAAGAGGGGCACGTGGTTCTAAGCAAAGGTCCCATCGACGATCAACATTACCGAGTGGTGGTCCGCCATCACGAAGGTCCAACACCCAACTGAGGAGAATTTTAATGTCCATTCAAGTATTGATTCCTGCGTCCCTTAGAAAATTCTGCGAAGGCAATGAATCCGTTGCCGTTGAAGCTAAGGATGTCCGCGAGGCTCTGAACGAACTTGAAGCCAAGCACCCTGGCATCAAAACAAAACTATGCGACGACAGTGGAAACGTCCGTCGTTTCATCAATATTTACGCAAATCAGGAAGACATCCGATTCTTGGAGAATCTCGATACGACCGTGCAGGCAGGCCAAGAGATTCAGATCGTTCCTGCGATTGCAGGGGGCCAATAGACAGTGCCTTTGACCGATTCCCAGATTGCTCGCTATGAACGTCAGATCCTCCTGCCCGAGGTAGGAGGGCGCGGCCAGGAGGCTCTCTTGTCCGCGACGATTCGTGTTAACGGGTGTGGTGAGACTGCCGACGAGGCGGCGACATACCTTGCTGCGGGGGGAATCGGTAAGCTAATCCTAGATTCCGATTTTCCAATCGAGCGGCGTCAATTCTTGGAATCGAGCCGAGAGGACCTTCAACTGAGCTCAGATGGCCATGCCGATCTCTGCCTCGATTGTGGCACTTCCAATGACCGGTTTCTTGGTGCCCAGAAAGCCCTCCAGGCAATGCTGCATTGCGTGGGCGCTGCTGGTTCTCAAGAATGGAAACATGAGAGCAGCATGTGGTGGACATCATGATGAAAGCACGTGACATACTCGCTGACGATGCTCTCGTGCAGAGGTTGCACGAACACGTCATGAAGTGGTTTCCAGACGAGGCATGCGGATTGTTGGTCGAAGGTCCTGAGGGCGCGTCGGTCGAGCTGGCCGAAAACCTGGCGGATAAATATCATCGGCTCGACTCGGAGACGTACCCGCGTACAGCGAAAACGTCGTACTTGCTTGATCCGATGTTGCTCGCCAACGTGGAACGACGAGGCGCGCGGGTGGTTGCGATATTCCACAGTCACGTGCGTGTCGGAGCCTATTTTTCAGATGAAGACGTGGCGCAAGCAATGTCACCTTTCGAAGAAGGTCCGTTATACCCTGGGATTGAATATCTAGTTTTCGATGCACAGGACGAGGGTGTGCAAGGGCATAAGCTCTTCGAATGGAATTCTGATTCCAAGGAGTTTGTGGAGACATGATCACGCCTGACCTGATCATGGCCAATCCTGGCCTCCTGAAGCTCGATCTCATGCGGCAAGGCGCCGTAATCGAGGAGGATGCGCTGAGTTCCCTGCAGGACCGCGGCTATCGGGTTGAGGGAAATGGTCCATTCGGTGGAGTGGATGATGTAGACATTCTTTTGGGCCAGGACACATGGGTTTCGGTGCCGTTGGTAGAGTCTGAAGAGACAACTCCCTACCGCCTTCGTCGAAAAGAAGACGGCAGTTATGCCATCGTTCTGGCCAAGCGCGAGGCTCTTCAAAGCCCAGCGCGTTTATCACCTCGCTCCCATGTCTTCGAGCATACGACAGAGCAAGGCATACCCTTTGGACGTTTTGGTACTGTCCACGGACCCTATTTGGCGCTATCGCCAACCAATCGCTGTACGTTTCTTCCGACCAACGATCGGTGTCGCTTTTGCGGTGTTGTGGCGCATCCGAATGAAAATGCAGGTCTGACGGTCGATGATGTTCTCGAGGCGATACGTATTGCCCGAGCTGAGCACCCGGTAAACGTGGTTTACTTGTCCATCGGCCATCTCGCCTCTGATGACGGTGGAGTGGCTTTCTTGGAACCGTATGTGCGCGCGATAAAGAAGCACTTCGACATACTTGTTTCCGTGGATGCGTTACCGCCTAAGGATAATTCCTGGATCGATAGAACCTACGGAATGGGCGTGGACGCCGTATCTTACAATCTCGAAAACTTCGACGAAGATCTCTTCAAGACAGTCTGCCCGGGTCCGTCTCGGGTCATTGGACGGGAACGGTTTCTCGAGGCACTTGAGTATGCGACGACGGTTTTCCCCTCAGGTGGTGTAACCTGCCATTTGATCGTAGGTCTTGAGCCCTTGGAAAGCACGTTAGCTGGCATCGATACGCTGACGAAGATGGGTGTTCTTCCGGTTCTACCGGTCTTCCGACCGTTTAAAGGTCGTGACATGAGGTCTGACCTTGGAATCGAACGTTATGAGCCAAGTTTCGATGAGTTAGTTGATGTCTATGCACGTCTCTACGAGCGTGTGAAGGAACACAAGCTCAGCCTCAACCTTGTGCGTGATATTTCCATCGTGACGACGCCACTCGATGCTCGATTCTTTGGTGCTCCCCCAACGCGCTTCCAAAGTCTCTTTAACCGAGTCTTGGGGACTCGCTTCGCACGCCGAACGTCTGCATACCTCAGTGATATGCGTCGTAATTTAAGGGTGCGTGAGGTTTCGACAGGTAACGGTTAGAGCCATGTCGCAGGACCAGCGGCGCATCATCATCGATCGCCGTCCCATGATGGTGTTAATTCTTGAGCGACTTCGCCGTCAGCTATGGCTAGGCCTGGTTTTTGGCATCTTCGCGCTACTGATTACGCAATCAGCACCAGACGGATTGGCGGAAGAGGGTTGGAGCACACTCTGTATTTTCGGACTGTGCGTCACCCTGTGGGCCACATCACTGCTGCCATTGGCCGTCACGAGTCTTCTGGCGATGGCTTTCATCCCTCTTTTTGATGTGATGGAGCCTACCCAAGCATATCGATACTTCGGTTCGAAGGTAGTCTTCTTCATATTGGGAGCATTCATGCTCTCTGCGGCCTTGACCACGAGTGGATTATCGAAACGCGTGGCTACTGTCATCGTGGAGCGATTTGGGACGTCGCCTCGTCAGCTCATCATGGCTGTATTTTTGATGTCGGCGGCGGGTGCCACCGTTATGAGCAGTCATGCGGTTGCGGCGATGGTGTTTCCTATCGTGGTCGATATTGCTCGCTCCCTCAAGCTACGGCCTCTACGTTCAAAGATGGGGATGGCACTCTTCTTTGCGCTGGCTTGGGGATGTATCATTGGAGGAAGCCTGACGATTCTGGGCGGCGGTCGTGGCCCGTTAGCGATTGGCTTGCTCGAAGAGGCAACGCTCGATTCGTCGACGGGTATCAGCCAAACCATTGGGTTTACCGAGTACATTGAATTCGGTGTGCCCATGGTTGTCTTAATGCTTCTAGTCGGCGCGATAATCCTTCTGAGGAACTTTAAGCCGGAGATTGAATCGACAGACGCAGCTCGAGTCGAGCTAGCTCAAAAGCTTCATCGCATGGGTAAGATGACCGTCAAAGAGCGCGTCGTTGGACTGGTCGTACTCGTTACCGTTGCTTTGTGGATTTTTGCTGGGGATTCATTAGGTATCGCCAACATTGCTATTTGCTCCATTGGTCTGCTTTTTGTGTTCGGAACGATTACTTGGCGGGAAGTCGAGGACAACATCAACTGGGGCGTCATCGTCATGTACGGAGGGGCTATCTGTTTGGGTGGTGCCATGGATGCGTCGGGTGCAGCAGGCTGGTTGACGAGTCTCGTGATGGATCTGACCGATTCACCGACCGTATTGATGCTAATCGTAGTGGTTCTGTCGGCCGGTTTGACCGAGTTCATGAGTAATTCGGCCGTCATTGCCATGCTTATGCCTCCAGCACTCGCTTTAGCCGAGGCCCACGGGATCGATGTTAAGGCAATGACGATGGCCGTTGTCTTGCCGTCTAACTTTGCGTTCATGTTCCCTGTGTCGACACCGGTCACAGCGATTGCGTGGTCGGCGGGTTACTACACACCAGGAAAGGTCGCGAGTACCGGTCTTTTGCTCCATGGCTTCGGACTCTTGTGCATGTGTCTCTTAATCTTCTGGTGGTGGCCTCTGTTGGGCATTCTTTAGGATGCACAGAGTGCGTCTGCCCCAGCCTAGTTGATGTCCATGGCACAGCGGAAACCAATATCCACTCGACGCAGCGTAGGACTTTCGGCTTGGCGAATGGAACTATCGAAGATCTCGCTGGAACCCATTAGAAAACTCGCACCGCGGATATACGGAGAACCGTCCTCGTTAAACGTGCCTGTCCATTCGGAGACATTGCCGGCCAAATCGCTTGCACCGCACCAAGAAGTATCTTTCGGCTTTGAGCCGACATTGAGCGCGCCTCGGGTTCCACAGCCTTTTCCGTCAGCGCTTTTCATGCTGGTTAAGTCACAGGTTGGCGGCGCTGTTCCCCAGGGATACGTTCGCTGGTTCTCTCCGCGCGCCGCGATCTCCCATTCGGCGTCGGTAGGAAGTCTCCAGCCATCTCCCTGTGCCTCACAAAAACGCTTTGCGTCCTTGAATGAGACACAGTTTATCGGTCGTTGCCTCACCCTCTCACTGTCGGTATGACATCCGCTTTCCCTGCGAGGACGCGCGCACAGACCATTTTTCACACACGCGAAATATTCAGCAGTGGTGACTTCGTGGCGCATTAAGCCAACGCTGCGATATACCCTCTTTTCTTCAAACGAACGTTGGTAATCCCTATCACAGCCATCGCCCTTGCAGCCGAGCTTGTATGTCCCTGCCGGAATGAGAACCATCGACGAGGGTATCGTTAGCGGTCGCTCTAGAGCATCTGACGGTGTTCCCTTAGAGGTATCGTTAAAACTCGTATCTGCATCTGTCGCCACAGTGAGCGGAACCGACTTTAGAGGATCGACATCACCTTGTGACGTGGGCGTTGATTCACTTGATTGCACTGTTGCACCGGATTCTACTGCTTCGTGAGTAGATCCACCCATGGACATACCGATAGCAACCGCTCCCCCGATGAAAAGCAGTCCAACGACACTCGCGACAATGGCTATACGATTGCTAGCGCTTGCGCTTCCCGTGGTCGGAGTGACCGCTATTGTGTCTGAATTCCCCTTTGGAAGTGTGGTGTCCGGCTCTAAGGCCCGATCATCGATTTGAATCCCAGGAGGCGCTGTGGTCGCGGCAGCTTCTTTGGGAGTGAGTGGGTGTGCGTTAGGGGAGCGTTGCTTCCGACGCTCTCTTTCGAGCTGCCTTCGCTTGGTCTCAAGAAGCGATAATTTACTCGAATCGAGGAGAGCCGTTAAATCCGTCGAGAGTTGTGATGATTGTTCAAGGCGTTGCAAGGTTTGCGCGACCCGCTCGAGGGCGGCGCGAAAGTCGTACGTACTACGGTAACGTTTCTCTGGATCTCTTTCCAACGCCCGCTGAAGGAAGTCTGTAAGGACATCCGGTAGTTGTTGATCCTTAACGAGACTGAGCGGATTAAAACCTGGATCGAGCTTTCGGAGGATGATTTCCTGGTGCGTGTCGCCCTCAAAGGGACGACGCCCCGTCAACAACTCAAAGGCTACGACGCCGAGTGCGTATAGATCGGTCCATGGGCCGATGTTCTTGCGCGATAGCTGCTCAGGAGCCATGTAGCTGGGAGTGCCCATGGCGACGGACGTCTCGGAGCTCTCGGCCACGAATTTCGCCAGACCAAAGTCGAGAATTCTGACGAAGTTCGGGTTTCCAGCGACCTCCTGGAGCATGATGTTTTCGGGCTTGATGTCGCGATGAACGATGTTACGTGTATGGGCCGCTTCCATGGCATCTGTGCACTGCCTTAAGATATGAAGCGCGTCTGATGACTCGAGAGCAATACCTTGGATTGCTCTCGTGCCTATTTCATCCTTTAGCGTACGTGCACCCTCGACCATTTCCATGACGAGATAAGGGCTGCCAGCGTGTAAGCCATACTTAAGCAAGCGCACGATATTGGGGTGCGACAAGGTTGCTAGGGCCTGAGCCTCACCTTGAAACTTTCGAAGGAGGACCTCGAAATGAGCCTCATTCTTCATGTGAGCATGCATTAGCTTTAGGGCGGTCGGCATCATGATGGGCGTTTGGAGGGCTCGAAATACCTTCCCGAACCCACCAGCGCCTAAGAGCCCAACGATCAGATACTCATCAACCTTGGTGCCAATGGCGGCATCACTGGTGCGTGGATCCAAGATGGATGCGTCTTGGTTCGGGATACCGTGATAGCCTCGAACCGTACATCCACGCTCGGTACATGCGATGCCAACGGGGAGTGCAAGTTGGCAAGACGGACAGCATCCTTTGTCTCCCGTGCCGTTCATGATCGGATCGTTCCTCCTTGCAGCGTTTCGGAGTCCTTCCCCGTTAATCTGAGTCTTCGGCTGAGGCACGCCGTGCTCACGGTTCATCACCCTCCGCAGGCACGGTCAGGAGGCGCTCTCCGAATCGCTTCTTGAGCTTTGTTAAATCGCGCTCTCCGAAGAGCCTAACGAGGGGCCCAAGACGACTTTGACTCATCAATATAAGGGGGGCTCCGTACCTCTCTGCTTCTTCAATGACCGTCTCAAGGAGATCACCCCAAACGACTTCTGTCTCGCAGTGAACCTGTTGCGCCATTGCGTGAGCTTGAGCATCTTCTAGTGCGTGTTGACCGGCCATTTGAGCTGTATCACTGGAAATCTTTCCGACATTTTCAGCAGGTCCGGGACCGACAAAACCACGGTTGTTCAGGCAGTCTTTGAGGTGATCGCCACGTCCTTGATCGATCACATAAATAACGCGCAGCTCTGGGGAACCGTCCCCCTCTAAGACGACGCGAATTGCCTCATGAATTAGGGCATCGCCCCGACGAGCGGGCGTTAAGACGGCCAAAACCTTCGACACAGTACCTCCACAGGCGTAATATACCAGAAATTGCGGATTATCGAAGCCTACGAAAACAGTTCTATTGGCCCGGCGTATGCGAGCTAAAGTAAAATCATTTCTTCCGTCGTGCGTTGGCATCTTGCTCAAACCTACGGCAGGTGGCATCCTACACCCACGACCTCTAGCGTGCGCCATTATCGGAGGCCCCTATGGCATATGTGGTAGCTGAGCCCTGTATCAAATGTAAGTACACAGACTGCGTTGCTGTCTGTCCCGTAGACTGTTTCTACGAAGGTAAAGACACCCTTGTAATCAATCCGGATGAATGCATCGATTGCGGGGCGTGTGAACCCGAATGTCCTGTTAATGCTATCTTCGAGGAAGACGATCTTCCTGAGAAGTGGCAGCACTACATCGAGTTAAACGAGAAACTCGCTGGTTCGTGGCCGAACATTATCGAGCAGCAAGACCCGCATCCAGATGCGGAAAAGTACCGTGACGTGGAAGAGAAGGCCAGCTTGATGACCGAAGATCCGGCGTAAGCGGGATCAAGCCTCAGCGGTGGCCTTAAGACGCCGTAACAGCACCTAATTCACGTTCGGGCCAGGCTTCAGTAAGGATGCTAACGGCTTCATGGTCGAAGGGTAGTGGTCCGTTCAGTGTGGCTACGCCGTTTCCTACGTGTACGTGTAGTCCCGTGAATCCGGCTTGGCTTAGGGCGTCTTTGACTGCATCGATCTCTTCTGTGCTCATACGTCACTCTCCCGTTAATTCTAGGCTCAGTGAGAAGTGCACCTGCGTCTAGTTTTTAGCTTTCGCGTCCAGGGTTTCTAGCCACGCTATTCGTGCGAGCCAATCTTGAGCCGTGCGGCGCGACGCATTGGTTGAGGACCTCGCAGTTACGTCACGGAATGCTTCTTTCGCCTCGGAGAAGCGACGTTCGTGCATAAAGAGACGACCCAGGAGTCGCTTAGTTTCGATGCTCAATAAGGCATCGGCCGTCGGTGATTGAAGCGCGGGCGCCTTAAGGGAGCGCTCTAACAACGACATAGCAGCTCTGGGTTGCCGCTCGATGTAGAAGCGTCTGCCAGCCAGGTAGAGAGCGAGTCTACTGTCTGGAAGATCGATGATCGCATCTATCAGGTAGCTAAGAACATCATCATCTGAGGGGCTCAAGAGATAGGGGCCGAGAATGGGTTCCAGATCATCGTCTGCAATGACGGTGGCCTTGGCCCATAGCGATCGTCGTCGATTCTCTCCCAGCGGACGCTGAAGCAATTGCCCATAGATTCGTATGGCGCGCTCAGGTTCTCCCGCACGCCATAGTCCATCAGCAATAAGTTCGTCCGCTTGCGATCGAATCGATTCAGTGGCCCGTTCTAGTTGATGGATACTCTTGCGGAGGCTCTCCGCCTCATCGATCTCTCCCTTTAGGAGTAAGGTACGCAATATGGCAAGCTGCTTGGTGGCGTTACCCGGCATGAACGAAGAGACTTCTCGTTGAAGTTCAAGAGCCTTCCCCCAATCACGCTTCAACATGGCTTTTTTAGCGTCTGCTTCTAATCGCGGAATCACGAGCGGGCAGGTTCGTTTAAGCACTCCTGGACGTCCGAATCGTGTCCTTGCTCGGTCTTGAGCATCCTCAGGTAATGTTAACGTTGCTAGAAACGCTTTCCACGAGGTCAATAGAGTGGACAGGGATTCCCCGTAGGTACTTTCGAAATTTCCTTCTTGGTAGAGAGTCTTGAAATGACTGACACCATGTTCATCGATCAGCCACCTAATGAAGGAGCCGGCCAGGATATAACCTCGGCCTGGATTGACGTTCCAGAATGAGGTTGGATTCAGGAGTGATGCCAGATCTGGAGCAAGTCCCTCGCGCTCTAGGGCAGCACTCCATTCGTGCTGGGTAAGATCCCCGCCGTAGAACTCAACTGCCATGGCCGCACCCTCAATAAGCATCATCTGGGGAAAGAGCACCGATGTCGCGGGAACCCCCAATAGGCCATCGGTGTATTGAGAGAAGTAAACATGAGCCAATTCGTGATGAACGATACCCGTGCCGTACGGCATGCGGTGCAGGTGAACTTCGTCTAACCAGGGTTTCGCAATGGAGGTTCGTTCAGCTCCCATGAGCCGTCTCTTTTGTTGTCGCGAACCATAGACATAACTCTGTATCTGGGTCGGATATCGATCGCCAAACTCGGCTTGCAGTTGGTGCAGTCGGAAGGTTTGGTCTTCAAGAATCAGTGCAGCTTCTTCCGGCGTAATCGTCGATTGGTCGTAGAAAAGAACAATCTGGTCATTACTCAGTGTTCCTCCAAGCTGTGCCTGGATTGTCTCGCGATCAATGTCATAGCCCAAATAACCTGCGGCTCCCGTGAGCGTACCGACGCAAAGGACGGCGACACCTGCTACCGCCCACTGCAGTGGACGCACGGTTCTCAGGCGTGAAAGTTCAATAGCGGCGCGATGCGCCACAAACAGAGGACTGACGACTGCGAGAAGCAGTCCAAGCTGAACCAGATTTCCCAGGCGAAAGAAAAGTAGCGGTGGGTCTATGCGAATGAGATCGTCATAAACGGCCCCAGAAAAGAAGCCCACGAACGCGTTATACGCGAAAATGGGTGGCTCTGTGAGAAAGCTGATTACGTCGGAGCCGATCCAAGCAAGCCATAGTCCCAGGAAGGCAAGGATGGAACGTTGTCGGGTTTGTCCCAACAGTCGTGCGGCGAGACCCCATTGGGACGCGATCAAGATCGTAGCAAGGGGGCCAACAGCGTAAAAGCTAAGCCCAGCCATGAGGTCGCAGTTAGTGACCCGAAATGCATTCAGCAAAAGAATGACGAGCGGAATGCATGCGAGAAACAACGCCTGTGCGAGGCGCCCAAGAATAATCGTGCGTAGCCTGGCTCTTGTAGGCTGAATAGGATCGGATGCGTTGGTCAAGCCAACAAGTAATCCCCCTACAACCGCAATAGCGAGTCCCGAGTAGTAGTTTAGGACGTTAAAGCCTGGGATCACGCACAGCGCGGACGCAGTAGCAGCTAGCAACGCGCCAACGATACGACTGGTACGTGTAGGCAGCGCACGGACCAGTAGACGCACCGGACTAGTCATGCCGCGCTTGAAGCGATCGGCCATGTATAATCCTTAGCGTAAAGGTAATTAAGCGCTCTTGTTGAGACGCTGCATAAGCCGGCTCTTGAGCCGTGCCGCACGCTTAGCTGGGATGGCGCCCTTGGAGGCTACTTTATCCAACGCGCTGGTGGTCTTAAGCACGAGTTCCGACGCGTTTGCATCCTGTGCATCCACCGCTGCACGCGCACGCTTGAGGAGACCCCTCAAGGTGGATATTTGATAACGGTTGCGGTCGCGCCGAATGAGGCTTTGACCGTGGCGCTTTGCTGCTTGTTTTGTATTCGCCACGTTGTTTCCTTCCAGTGTTTGGACCAATTGGTCGTCTAAAGAGGGCGCGTTCTATCAGTCGAACCCTTGAGGGTCAACCGATTTAACGTTTAAGCATCGAGGGTATGACGGCTACGGGCGCTCAACAAGGGTTGCGACACCTTGCCCAACACCCACACATAGGGTGGCAAGACCTCGTTTAAGCCCCTGATCTTCGAGAATGTGAAGGAGTGTTACCAAGATCCGAGCACCGCTCATTCCAAGCGGGTGCCCCAGAGAAATAGCACCGCCTCGACGGTTCACGCGCTCGGGATCAAGATCGAGGCCTCGGATCACAGCCAACGACTGAGCCGCAAATGCCTCATTGAGTTCGACGGCATCCAGATCATCGACTGTCCACCCCGCACGATCAAGGGCCTTAAGCGTGGCGGGAACGGGTCCAATGCCCATGATCTCCGGATCGACACCCGCTGCTGCACCAGCGACCACCCGTGCCATGGGTTCTACATTGAGTCTCGACAGGGCTTGCTCTGAGCATACCAAGAGGCCAGCAGCACCATCATTGAGGGTTGAACTGTTCCCAGCCGTCACGCTTCCGCCCTTACGAAACGCTGGGCGCAGCCTAGCCAATCGCTCCATTGTCGTGTCTGCTCGCGGTCCCTCATCTCTGGAGACAACGACTGGTTCACCTTTACGTTGAGGGATAGAGACCGGAACTATTTCTCGGTCGAAGGCACCACTGTCCCGAGCCTGCAACGCCTTTTGTTGGCTCTCGAAAGCGAATCTGTCTTGATCTTCGCGGCTGATATTGTCGCGTTCAACCAAGTTTTCGGCTGTACACCCCATGGCCTCCAGGGGGAAAATAGCCTCCAGTTTGGGGTTTGGATAGCGCCATCCGAGTGCAGTGTCGTACGCGACCATATTCCCAAAGGTTGGTTTGCCAGTGGCGTTTCTCGGGACGCTGTATGGCGCGCGAGACATGGATTCAACTCCGCCAACCAAGATAGTGTCCGCGTCGCCAGACCAGATTGCACGGGCGGCCATGTTGACCGCCTCCAGGCTGGATGCACAGAGTCGGTTGACCGTGACTCCAGGAACGGTTTGCGGAAGTCCTGCCATCAGTCCTGCCATCCGCGCGATGTTACGATTATCTTCGCCTGCTTGATTGGCACATCCTGCAATCACGTCGTCAATTGTGGCGGGATCGACTCCGCTGCGCTGGACAACCTCCTTGAAGACGATCGATAAGAGATCGTCGGGACGGACCTTCGACAAGGCTCCACCAAAACGTCCAATGGCTGTACGTAACGGAGAAATCAGGTACACATCACGCTTGATCTGGCTCATAAGGGTTACTCCATGCTATGGGCCGCTTTCATTAACGGGCTTTCGCCTTTCAAACAAGACCTGCCACGGTGTCAAAATGACGCGACTGACGATTCAAGACATTCAGACCATGAAAAGTCGAGGGGAACGGATCGCCATGGTCACTGCCTACGATGCGACTTTTGCGCGCCTCGTCGATGAGGCCGGCGCAGACGTTATTCTCGTCGGTGATTCTTTGGGAATGGTTGTTCAGGGACACGACTCAACGTTGCCAGTGACGATGGATCACATGGTGTACCACACCCAGTCGGTGATGCGTGGAGCCAATCGCTGCCTCGTCATTGGTGATTTACCCTTCATGTCGTATCAAGTGACCGTTGAAGACGCACTTCGCAATGGTGGACGGCTCCTGAGTGAGGGAGCATGCCAAGCTGTGAAGCTCGAGGGAGGCGTCCGAAGTGCTCCTGCGATCCGCGCGCTTGTTGAGGCTGGAATTCCTGTGTGTGGCCACATTGGCCTAACGCCGCAATCCTTCAACGCGCTAGGCGGTTTCCGCGTGCAAGGACGAAATGGAACGGCCGAGAAGATTTTAGAGGATGCGAAAGCCGTAGAAGAAGCAGGAGCGTTTTGTATCGTTCTTGAGGCGATCCCTGCTCCTCTAGCCAAGACGATCACGGAGGCGTTAACGATTCCTACCGTGGGCATCGGCGCCGGAGTTCACTGCGACGGTCAAGTCCTCGTAAGTTACGACTATTTAGGTCTAAACGATGGGTTTAAGCCTCGTTTCCTTAAGCGCTACGCATCCCTGGGGGATGCTGTACGAGAGGCTACCAAGGGGTACGTAAATGATGTTCGCGAGGGTACGTTCCCTGGCGATGAACATAGCTTCAGCTAGGATTTACGTGGACGTCCTCAAGAGTTCGAGTGAAATGCGCGCATGGTCGCGCGCTCGTCGACGCGCGGGTGATACAATCGCCTTTGTGCCGACCATGGGATACCTTCATGAGGGTCATCTATCGCTCGTGACGGGGGCCAAAGAACGTGCCGATCGCGTGGTTACGAGCATTTACGTGAATCCGGGGCAGTTTGCGCCCCATGAGGACTTTGATACGTATCCAAGGGATGCTGCAGGAGATCACGAGAAACTCCTGGCTCTTGGCTGCGACGCTGTCTTTGAGCCTTCCAACCTCTACGGTTCCGCACACCAAACATGGTTGCGCGTAGAAGAACTCGAACGCCCGTTATGTGGTACGAGTCGTCCTACTTTCTTTCGAGGTGTAGCGACCGTCGTCTGTAAATTATTCAACATCGTTGAACCCGACATAGCTGTATTTGGTAAGAAAGATTTTCAGCAGTGGCGGATAATCGAGCGAATGGCCGAAGATTTAGATTTTGGCGTGCAAATTGTTGGCCTACCCTTAATACGTGAGCCGGATGGCTTGGCAATGAGTTCCCGGAATGCGCGTTTGAGCCCGGAAGATAGATTCGCTGCCTGCTCCTTATCAAAGGCTCTTTTTGAAGCCAGAGATGCGGTTTCGAACGGTACTGTGAATGCGGAGAGTCTACGGGAGGGGATTGCCCAGACTCTTCTAACTGCCGGAGCTCAGGTGGATTACATTGAGATCGTCGACCAAATTACCCTGAAACCGGTAAAGAAAATCGATGGCCCGACCGTTATTGCACTGGCTGCCCATGTTGGGGATGTTCGCCTCATCGACAACGTGGAAGTCCATCCTTAACGTCGCCGAAAGCCGACCATGAAGTTGCGCCCGTGCCTTTCCATCCATAGGCTAAGAGCGGTTCCGTCACGTAAATTGTTCGACGCTCACATTGGAGCATGCTGTGCCTAAGAGGTACGTACAGACACTTGTTGTTACCTGCCTTTGCCTGTCTTTGACTGGCTGGGTTGGAGCGCGATCTGTATTCGACGGGCGTGGCGAGCAGCAGAAAAAAGCGAAGCCTCCCAGTCCAGACGGCTTTATCTACGCCCCATGGGAGGTGCCTGATTTTGCGTGGACGGATGCCGAAGCGAATTATTACGGTAAGACATCGTTGGATGACGTGCTCCATGCTGCTCCTCAGTCCAAGAGTCAGCTTGAAATTCCGTCCGAAGAGTTGCTTGTCCTTCCCACAAACAAGGAACGTCGAACGCCACGTTTAGACCGCGTTGGAAACTGTGTTCCTACGGTAGACGTTGAGGCCGATTGTGATGGCGTCGACAACGATTGCGATGGGCAAACGGATGAGAATTATGACGATGGCTTGTCCTGCACCGTGAGCAAGTGTGTGCTGGGAAAACCCAGCGATGTTGCTGATGACGCAGCATGCGACGACGGCAATCCATGTACGCTTGACCAATGTCTACCTGCGAATGGTGGCTGCGTGTATTCAAATCTTGATGGCGTCAATGCGCCGGACTACTCGGCTGATGGCAATGCATGCACCCAGGTGAAGTGCAAGGAGGGTACCGGGTTCAGCGTTCCCGATGACTTGCTCGTTCCCGACGATGGTCTGACCTGTACGTCCGACAGCTGCGATGGAGGCAAGGAGGAGCATGCGATAGCGAATGGGTTCTGCCAGGTGGCCGGTACCTGCGTTGAAGAAGGAAAAACCGGCACGAAGGAAAACTGCGGCATATGCGATCCTGACGTCGATTCGGCGAGTTTGATCGACTTTATTCACGCCGATGGATTCGAATACCCAGGCCTTGGGCCTAATGACCAATGGAAGTTTGAGACCGTCACGAATACGCCGTCGGTGCGATGGCACTTTTCGAATAAACGAGCCTCCGTGGACAAGAAATCTCTCGCTTTTAGCCAACCGGGTAAAGGCACTTACGCCTACAAGAACAAGCTGGTTAAGGGATATGCAACGAGTCGGGTCATCAAGTTGCCTAGTGATACTATTTCCTTGTTGGAGTTCGATTTATGGCTCGAAACAGAGGCTTACCTTGGCTCCAATAAGATCGATGTACTGGTCGTGGAGGTTGTCGATCAATATGGCATAGTTCATGCCGTTTGGGACTCCACGGATGGCGCGCAAGGGCACACAAACGGTGTCTTCCGACGTTTCTCGGTATCGCTTGCTGAATTCGAGGGGCAGTCCATCAAACTGCGCTTTATGTTTAATTCGGGGGACGGGTCCGCAAACAATTACGAAGGTCCGTACATTGATAATCTCCACATGCGTACGGTGTGTTGCGATACACCGTCGGACTGTGCGGACGCGGACCCCTGCACCGTGGAATTGTGTAACAACAATGCTTGCGAACAACTATCCATCTGCGTCGACGGTTGTGCCATCGATTCTCCCCAGCTCCTATTCGTGCTCGATGGTTCGGCTGGCATGCTTGAGGATGCAGCGCCAAGTTCTCAGAGTACGCGTTGGGACGCTCTCGTATCGGCAATTCAGACCGTTTACTCCGGGTATGAAGGCGTTATCGACGCAGGTCTTAAGGTCTTTCCGACGTTAGATGCGCCAGGCAACTGCTTCGTACAAATTAACGATAACAATGCCTTTCCTCATCTAGAACTGTCGTTTGGCTCATCCGCTTCATCGATATCGTCGTTGCTCGCATTTGGAGATCCCGACGGGGCGACACCGATGACCGATTCGCTCG
>MDTD01191609.1_pt1 | contig 30843 bp, 31 predicted proteins | sample 811221 | NCBI WGS metagenome assembly MDTD01 (sample SAMN05326646, study PRJNA326480) | marine metagenome | isolation source: seawater | place: Pacific Ocean: South West | collected 2011 | reverse complement strand
GCGCACCCCGAAAATGCGCGCGACTGAGGTGATGTCGCTGGCAGACGCACAAATCGAACGTACCCGTTGGGTGGATATCGAACTGGACATGCCACAGCGTGAAAATGCCGATGACACCGTTCAAGAATGGCACCGCGGTCAACCAGTGCATCGGGTGACCAATGACAAAGCGTGTATCGCCCTCATGGAGCAAATCCAAACAGTCATGAAGCGTTTTTCGGGTAAAAAGCCGGTACGTTTACGTCTGGAGATGGCTGAGGGCTTTCGGGTGGACGTCCGTATGGGACAAGAGATCGCCGTCCATCCTTCCGAAGATTTGGTGTTGGCGCTGGAGCGGTTGCCCGGTGTGACCCGTGTGTTGCGCCGTTAGATTTACTCTAGAGCGCTCGCGATGGCATATGCGTCTAATAAGTTGGACAACCACAAGACCCCCGCCAGTCCCCCGCCCACAGCAGCAGCCGTGTAAAGCGAGTTAGCTTGTTCTCGCGAGGCGGTCAGTGCGGCTTGGGTTTCAGGGCCGGCTTCGCCATCGTCGGGCTCAAAGTTTTTGTAAGCTTGTTCTTGAGAGTAGGCGGCGCTGAACAATCCCACACCCATGAGGGCTGACCCATAGGTGCTCACTGCCCAGAGCATGCCACGCATGGGTCGTTGGTAGTAATAGTGTCCCCAACCCGGCAAGACCGCCGCGCGAAATACAGCGCCACCAGATGTGCGCGTGTCCACGAGTCCAGAGCCTAGGGTCACCACGTTGTTTCGGTTGGCTTTGATTTCTGCGGCACCCAGAACTGTTCCGTTCTGCGCATCCAGAACGCGACTCGTGATCACGAATTGGTTCCCCAGCTCGGTGACGGTGCCCAGTACCAGAATTTGCGCACCGAGCATTTGCCCCATGGCGGGTGCGTTTTCGGCACTCAGAGCTTGGGCCACGCCCATTTGCCCCACCGCCTCATTCAGTCTGGCGCGTTCCACGGTCAGATACCCTCGGTCTTTAAAAGCCATGCTCATTTCTTGTTGTAGGTACTTCCCCAAACCGAGGTTTTTTGTAGCCGTACCGATCTCTTCTAGGGTCATTACTGCCACTCGTTGGTATCGAACATTGCCTGGCAATTTGCCCATTTCTACGTAAAGTGCATCGGCCAATCGTTCTACAGCGCCTCGAATGGTTTGGGCTTCAAGGGAACTTTCTTTCAACGCAGCGCCAGCGATGGCTGTGACATTTGAGACGATCTCTCCAGTGGTGACCTTAAGCAGCCTCAACGAAACCATAATTTGCGACCCGGTGGTGGTGGCTTCGCCTAAAATCAGATGATCGGCCCAAAGAGCGTCGGCCTTGGGCATTTCGCCTGTTTGCTCTGCCTGCGATAACTGCTGTTTCACTTTTGCAGGGGTTAGAACATCGATTCCCTCTTCTTGAAGGATTTGTAACAGCTGCAATTCTAACGCGTAAGCGGTTTTTTCGTCGGGACTTTGAATGGATTGCAGACCCAGTCGTCCGATATTTGTTTGGCCATCCAAAAGCTGGCGAACCCCCAGGTGCATATCAGCCAAGGCCGGTTCTTTGGCAAAGCCGGGAAAGGCTGATAACAAAAGACAGGAAAATGCTATGACGCACGCCCCACATTTGTTCAATTTTTTCGTAAACATGCCAGATATCCCCTAATAAGGCGTTTTTAATGATTTTAGGTTACCCGTTCCTCAGTCTATTGAAAACCCTACAGGCCTCATTAATCAAAGAGCGCAGCGGTCAGGTTTTTGTCTTAATGACGGCTCTGGGGGCAATGCTGATGCCACAAGCGGTTAGGGCCGCAGAATTCCAACCATTGTCCAAAAGCGACATGCAAAAACGAATGGTTACTTTTGAGCCGGACCAAACATTGTTGGAGCGTTTGATTTATGTGAGCGATCCCTTTTTGGGGGCACCTTACGTGACCTCTCCATTGGGGGAAGGAGAAGGGGTTGACCCTGATCCGCGCATTCGTTTTGACGCCTTTGATTGCACGACGTTTGTGGAAACCACTTTGGCGTTGGCTTTTTCCCCGGACTTGGAAAGGGCCCAAGAGCGGCTGGAGCAAATTCGATATCAAGGACAAGAACGTCAATTCCTAAACCGTCGACATTTCCCCGCGGCAGAATGGATTCCAGAATTGATTCAGGCCGGCTATTTCAAAGACATCACCAAGAAGGTTGGCGGTACAAAGGTGAACCTGCAGTCTAAAATCTTAAATGCAAAAGTATGGAACAACAGACGAAAACCCCGGCATTTGGAATTGCCCGATGAACGCATTCCTTCTGGAACTTTTTCCATCGCCACCTGGCCTTTGGAACTGGCTTTGGAAAATCACAAAAAAATTCCCCCAGGAACGGTGTTAAATGTGGTCCGTGTTAATTTTAGACAAATGCCGGTGCGGGTCAGTCACCAAGGTATCGTGATTCGTAAAGGCAAAAGGTTGTATATGCGGCACGCTGCCGATCGCATGTATCATTCCGTGGTGGATGAACCTTTGGGCCGATTTTTAAATCGCATTGCTCAATACAAAAAATGGCCTGTCCACGGCATCAACCTGTTACAAATCCAGCGGCCTTACGCCACAACGCAAGGGGCGCCGGTGGGTTTGCCAGTATCTCCCATATCGACGAAATCATCTGCGCCTTAAGACATAGACCTGTCTGATAACACCACTTCTCGACCTCGCCACCGCAACGGCTTATGCGCAAGAACGTGGTAGGCGCTTTTGACAGCTATGAGCAAAACCCCCACGGCGGTGATTGGCACAAAAATAACGGGCCACACAGGCAGGCCCATTTGCTGACGGGTCATCGTTTGCATGAGACACACCCAGACCAGCGCCAACAAGGCGGGTAGGGCATCCTGGGGGCCCATTAATGAGGCGATACTGAAGACCCAAGGAGCTGTACTTATCACAAGGCCGAACAATGCCATCCACAAGCCTTTCGCTGCACCCTGGTTCAATGCACTAAAGTTTTTTGCAAAACCATTCATGATTTCCGAGAAGTTGTTGTACATGCGGGTGGCGCAAACCTGTTGAAAATCCACTAAGCGAATTTGACTGCCGGTATCCACCAATCGTTGGGCCAAGGCCACATCCTCTAGCACTTCGTTTGCCACCGATGACCAACCACCCGCTTTTTGGAGGGCCGCAGTTCGAATGAGAATGACTTGGCCATTGAGAAAGCCTTTGCGGTCCAAGCCGCTGGGTGGGTACAAGGCGGCGGCCAAGGCGGCGATGGCTGGAACCAAGAGCGCTTCCCAAAAACTTTTGCAGATGAGTTTGGGGACGCCAGAAAGGGCATCCGCATCATGGTCACGCATGACCTTGAGCAGCCCGCCGAGAAAACCGGGCTGGACCTGCATGTCCGCATCTAAAAAAAGGATTTCTGACGGCATGTCAGCGTGACTGCTTTTTAAGGACGCCACCCAAGCGGCCATGGCCCCCGGTTTTCCGGCGCTTTCCGCCGCGTTTCTGAACAGGCCTAAGCGGGGATCTTTTTGCGCTTTTTTTAAGACCCACTGGCTCGTTTCGTCCTCCGAATTATCATCCACCACCACCACTGAAAGATGGGGGCAGGTTTCGGTGAGAAGGCTGTCCACCGTGGCCGGCAGTCTTTGCGCCTCGTTTCGTGCCGGAATGCAGACCCACAGGCGCTCATTCAAGGGGGTCGGGACTATTTTAAGTATCTGTTTTTTCTCTCTAAATGCTTTAAACAGGCCCCAGGTATACAGGGTACATCCCAAGCCCACGAGCACCGGCAGCACCCATAGTTCCAGATTGTTCCACGCGCTCGCAATCATGCGCTGATCCTACGTTTTTCTCCTTGGGCTGGCCAATGATTTCCCTATTGCAGCCCATTCGGTCCTGTGATTCCTTTCAAAACGTAAATGACGGTGATGACGGTGATGACGGCTTTGATGCGTTTTTCGGCAAGGACGGAACGATGGCAAAACGAATTTTAGTAATCGGCAGTGGCGGACGAGAACATGCGTGGGCATTGCGCTTGGCCAACGGAGCGACCTCTGCGCCCATGACAGATCGACAAGTTTTTGTATGCCCTGGTAATGGCGGTATTGCCCAATCTTTCGAATGCATCACGCCTCCCTCAAATGATGTGGCGGGTTTTGTGTCGGTGGCCCAAAAGCTTCAAGCAGATTTGGTGGTGGTGGGTCCTGAACAGCCACTGACTGAAGGCTTGGTCGAGGCGTTAGAATCTCAAAATATTTTGGCCTTTGGACCCGATACTTTTTGTGCCCAGCTTGAAGGCAGCAAAAGTTTCATGAAGACGGTGTGCACTGAAGCTCAAGTGGCCACAGCCGCATATGGTGTTTTCGATAGCATTGACGATGTTAAATCATTCTTGGCCGACAAAATGGGTGGCTGGGTGGTCAAAGCCGACGGCCTGTGTGCAGGCAAAGGGGTCACCGTTTGTACGAGTGCGCAAGAGGCGTTAGAGGTGGCCGAGCAAATGTTGGGGACCCAAGGTACACCTTTGTTTGGCGAAGCGTCGCAAAAAGTCGTGGTGGAAGCTTTTTTGCCAGGAACCGAACTCAGTCTTTTGGCGTTGTGCGACGGTGAAGAAGCCCACCTGTTCGCACCGGCCAGAGATCACAAGCAGTTGCAAGATGCCAACAAGGGACCCAACACGGGTGGGATGGGCGCGGTCGCTCCCTGCCTCATGGTCAATGAACCGAGCGAGCCGTTCCTTTTGAGAGCCAAAAACGAAGTGTTTCAGCCCGTGTTGTCTTGGTTCAAAGAACAAGGGCACCCCTACCGTGGTATTTTGTATGCGGGCCTCATGGTCGAAAATGACGCCATCCGGGTTTTGGAGTTTAATGTTCGGTTTGGCGACCCAGAGGCACAGGCCATTTTGTGGGGGACGCCTGCCGACCTTTTGCCGGACTTGATGGCGGTGGCACAAGGCAAACAGATCGATGCGCCGGCATACGAGAAAAAATGCGAGCCCACCTGTGTGGTGGTTTTGGCGGCACCTGGATATCCCCAAAAGGCGCAAAAAGGTTTGACCATTCACGGGTTAAAGGATTTTGAGTCCTCAACCCGCTCCGAGTGCTTTTTCGCAGGGGTTGCTCGAGATGAAGATGGGCTGCAGACCTCGGGCGGCCGGGTGTTGGGTATTGGTGCCAAGGGGGATTCCCTTCCTGAAGCCATTAAAAATGCATATGAAGCTATGAAGCCAGTGCATTTTGATGGTATGCAGTGGCGGACTGATATTGGGACAGCCCCTTAGCGGTAGGAGAAACAAATGCCTTCATTTGACGTGGTCAGTGAACCTGACATGCACGAAGTTCAAAATGCCTTCGATCAAGCCATTCGCGAAGTACGACAGCGTTACGATTTTCAAGGAACAGATGCCAACTTAGAACAACTGGATGATGGCTTTAAAGCCACTGCGAATTCCGAAGAAAGAACCAAGGCCATTGGAACGGTTTTGGAAGACAAATTCATTAAGCGCAAACTGTCTTTAAAATACTTAGACACCCAAGACGCCCAACCTGCGGGCGGGCAAATGTGGTTGATGAACATCAAACTGAAAAAAGGTCTCGACAGCCCCAACGCGAAAAAAATTGTGGCCATGATCAAAGACGAAAAGAAATTAAAAGTAACCCCAGCCATTCAGGGTGATTTGGTGCGCATCACCGGAAAAAAGAAAGATAACCTCCAAGATGCAATGGGGCTTCTACGTGAAGCTGACTTGGAAGTGGCACTCTCTTTCAAAAACTTTCGTGATTAGGGGTTCGATGTGGGTTGGTCACTGGTAACGGGTGCGGGCATTCGAATTGGACGAGCGGTGGCAGAGGCACTTGCAGCGAAGGGTGATAAAGTCATCCTGCATGCCAATCGATCGTTAGAAAAGGCTGAAGATTGCGCCAAAGCCATCGCGGAACAAGGTGGCACTGCGTGTGTGGTTCAAGCCGACTTGTCCGAGCCTTCGGGGCCGGCCAAACTGGTTGAAGGTGTTTTGGGCGTCACCGACGTGCTTGACACTTTGGTGAACAACGCTGCCATTTACGAAAAGGTGGCCTTTGAGAACATCACGCAACCTCAAATCAGCGAGATGTTGCGAATCAATCTGTTATCTCCCTTTTTGTTAATCCAAAATTGTTTGCCATTGTTTGATAGGGCATCGGCACCCTCTGTGGTCAACATCATCGACACCAATGTACACCGACCCGAAATCGGTTACGCCCATTACGCCATGAGTAAAGCAGGCTTGTGGGGGCTGACCAAAGCCTTGTCCTCTGAGCTGGGCGCAAGATTACGTGTGAACGGGGTTGGCCCGGGGGCCATCGCTTTTCCAGAGCGCTTTAGTGAAGCAGAGCGCGCTTCGGTGCTCGCGCGTGTGCCCATGGACCGGGTGGGCTCTGTGGACGATATTGCGGCTGCGGTGGTCTTCTTGGCCAAAGACGCACCGTATATTAGCGGTGAAATGATCCATGTGGACGGAGGGTGGAATGCCAACTCCTAAAATGAGTCAAATGGGAATTCGAATCGAAGATCTGGAGGTCCCGTGTGTCGTGGGCATTTATCAGGGTGAGCGTTGTGCCCCCCAGCCGCTTCGATTGACCATCGAAGTGACCCATGAAGGACACATTGGTGAAAGTGACGCCGCTCCATTTTTTGATTACGCCGCCCTGAGTTTAGCGATTACCTTTATGTGCCAAAGCGCCCATTTTTTGCTCCTCGAAGATGTGGCAACAGCGGTAGATGATTTGGTCTGGGCCATGTTACCTGCGAGCTGGCATTCGCGAGCCATGGTGAGCGTCGATGTGAAAAAGCCGCAAGCACTCAAGCACAGCGGCACTCCCGTGGTCTTTGCCAGAAATGACCGTCCTCGCCTTAGCGCTTTGACGCATGTGGCTCAGGGGCTGCGATGGGCACGCTTGGCGGAGTGGGCACAAGGACGTCTCTACTTCATTGATGGCGCTACCCAGGCAAATATTTCAATCACTCACGACGATACTGCATGTTTCGTGGTGTCAGGGGACGTGCTGTTATCAGAAGCTGAAAAGGGATTGCCCATTCGTAAAGCGCTCACCCTTCACAAGCTGAATGTTTTGAGGGTTCAGGCCAGCACGGAGCCATTGGGTGTGCTTTTATATCTTCCCAGCTTGGAAAAGCCGCAAGTGGTTACCGAGAACGCCCATGACCTCAAGCCCCTTAAGTGGAAAGAGGGAGAGGACTTGTTCCAGCGTTTAGGGGTACCGAATAACGAAAGGGTTCCCTTTAGCGAATTAATTTGGGGAGAAGCGCCACGTCGCCATCCTGAGGCTGAACCTCAAAACGAATGGCACGACACTGATGTTGCTCCAGCAGCGCCTTCGCCGTATCCATCAAAACGGGCACCAAATCGTTAAACTCCACTTGGGGCAAATCAAATTGCAGCCGAATGGCGTTGTACTTCGCGTGCAGGTGTTCCATTTCTTCATCAGATGGAAGTGGGGACATATCGGCTTGAGGCGGTTCGGAATCCACCGACTCCTCTTGCGCTGCGTCCGAATCTTCAGGGTCGTTTTCTTCTATTTCGTCCTCTTCCTGCACTGGGTCTTCGTCGTTAGATGAAGCGTCTTCGGCTGGTGCCTCATCAGATTCAGAGCTGGACTCTTGGACACTTTCTTCGGTATCCCCGTCGGCGGTTCCGTGATCTGTTTCTGTATTGTCATCGGCTTCTTCAGCCAGATGGGTTTCTGTCTCATCCGATCCTTCCGTTTGTTCTCCGGTATCAGAGCCGTTCGCGGATGCTTCTGGCTGGGATGTCTCAGCGCCTGAATCGGTTTGTTGTTCGCTGGTGTCCTCGCTTTGGTCTTGGACATCCTCGTTATTCTCAGGTTCGACATGAGAATTTTGATCCGAAGTGGCGGTTTCTTGCTCGGTGCTCTCTTCTGTTTCACGGTTCTCTGTGTCTTCAGTTTGCGCCTCAGGTTCTGATTCGTTTTCGTCTGTGGCCACTTGCTCTTTGTTGGCATCAATGGGGCGAACGGAACCTAATTCGGGATGATAGGAGTGATTTACATCCGCTTCGTCTCTGTTTTGTTTGGGACGATAGCGAACGACGCCCACGTGAGGATCCAGACGATCGGACATCACCCCTGCCAGTTCGTTGAAGGCATGAGCCGCTTCGGTGAGATCGCCAAAACTCTCGGCATCCAATCGTTTGTGGTAGTGACCTCGTGCCAATTCACGTAGCGCATCGGTGATTTGCGTGGCGGTGGCGCGCGGTGGTGCCACAAAGTCTCGCACCACGAAATGTATCACGCCCACGAGGAGGAGGTCCAAAACGAGACGGACCCAGGCCGCAGTGGTGTTCGCACGAAACACAATGATGAATCCAGCGATAGCTGCAATGATGACACAAAGGCTGAGGGCGCCCAAAAGGGACTTTCGCACATCTTTCAAAGCTCATTTGCTCCTTTCGTATTGGCCGCTTCCAAAAAACCGTCCAGGCTTTTTTGGACCACATGGGTCGGGGTCGTATCGCGGTCAAAACGATTTCCGGTTATTTTCTCAACCGCCTTCAGCGCTGCCTCTTGCACCAGAGGATCGGCATCTTGAAGGCCCTGTTGAATGATTTGGTGGAGTTGATTTGGGGCCACATCGCTGCAAACGGCAGCGTTGAGGACCAGGGCCCGAATCCGTGCGTCCTTACTTTTGAGAAGGGATTTCATACCCATTTCAGTGTTGGTCTCAGGGGTTTTTCGAGCGCGGTATTCTCGAAGTTGACCGGGTATAATCAACAACAAAATGACCAGCCCGAATCCCACTTGAAAGGGCAGCCAAGCACTTTTTTGGGAGCCACTGGTGTTGTTGGCCGCACGGGTCCAAACATAGAGCAACAAAGAAATGAAGAAGACGACTGCTGGGGCCCAAAGCAGCTCAGGCGCCATTTGCTCTTCTCGGACCCATCGAATGAGGATGGGTCTCATAAACACCACCGCAACCGCACTCAACACCATCATGGCCAAGATGACTTTGGCGAATGGGCTCGCATTTTTCATATTTTTGATGGTTGAATTATCAGTCATGGGAGAACTTAGTGGGGTGGTGGCAAAACAAAGGCAGACTTTTCCGTGGTTTCGCTAACATAAACAACTAGTTGCTTGCAATCCACTGGGGACAAAAGAGCCGTAAAAACGTTTTTTTCCTGGTTCGGACCTCACAACTGCTCGTTTTCGTTGTATAACCCTAGGAAACAGGCCATGGCCGCGCGGGAGTGATGAAGGGTGTTATCGGGATACAATCACAATATTAGCCACGAGGGCAAAACGTTCCACATCCAAACTGAGGATTTTGGCCGGACCAAGTCCTTTTTTCTCGCTCAGGTCTTCTTAGGGGGGGCTTTGGTGGCCAAAGAGCGACATTCCTACGCCGAATTGACCCAACGGGACCCCTCTGACGGTCCAACGGACCCCATTCGGGTTCGTATGCAGGCTTTTCACACCAAAGTGATTCAAAACCTTAAAGCGGGAATGTACGATAAGCCACCGCCATTACAGCCGCTCGGTGCATCTCCATCAACCCCACCCGGCAGAATGTCCGCCGAGGTTTTGGAAAAAATGATTTTGAAATATTTTGAACCCCAAGTCATGATTGGCGAGTCGTAACTCTAAGCATCTGTGACCTGAGAAAGGGCGATCGTCCGTGAGACAAGATACAGCGTTAGATGGGTTAATCCACTTGGCATTACAAGAGGATTTGGGAACTGGTGACCTTACCACCGAATTGTGTGTCGAACCCCAGCGGCACATTCGCGCCCAGGTCAAGGCAAAAGCTGACTTGGTGTTGGCGGGTGTCCATGCATTCGATCGCGTGTTCGACCTGGTGGATGAAAACGTCGCTTTGAAATGGCACAGGCAAGAAGGTGATCACGCTGCCTTTGGCGACGTATTGGTTGAGCTAGAGGGCAATGCGCAATCATTGTTGATCGGCGAACGACCGGCGCTTAATTTTCTGGGTCGTTTGTGTGGTATCGCCACGCAAACGCACAAGTGGGCGGCGTTGTTGGGTGATTATCCCCATTGCCAATTGGTGGACACTCGAAAGACCACACCCGGTTGGCGGGCATTGGAGAAAGCCGCAGTGCGCGCAGGGGGGGGTGGCAACCATCGCATGGGTCTGTTCGACGGAATTTTGATCAAAGAAAACCATATTGCAGCGGCAGGTGGATTAAAACAGGCCGTGCAACGGGCACGTGCTGGTCGCCATCACCTGATCAAAATCGAAGTGGAGGTGGTCAGCTTAGCCCAACTGAAAGAAGTGCTAGATTATGGTGTCGACGCCGTCATGCTTGACAATATGGACAATGAAACCATGGCGCAAGGCGTTCAGATGGTCCGGGAGCATGAAAATAAAAACGGGGGCCACATCACCATCGAAGCGTCGGGCAACATGGTCGCAGAACGCTTGTCGTCGGTGGCTGCTTTGGGCGTCAATTTGATCAGCATGGGCGCCCTGACGCATTCGGTTGGGGTGGCAGACATGTCGATGATTTTTGATTGGAAATGACATGCCGGCCGTGAAACCCATGGGACTCATTTTTTCTCAGTGTGCTGAGACCGCTGGATTTCCTTGGGTCCGTTATGTGCCAGAGTGCGCATCCACCAGCGACCTTGCCAAAGCAGGTACAGAGGCGGAACGTCAACATGGAACCTTGGTGGTGGCGGGCCATCAAACCCAAGGACGAGGTCGTCATGGGAGAACTTGGTACACCCATGAGGGAACGTTGGCATTTTCGATGGCATTAACCCAAAACATCGCTCCGCAAAAAGCCACGGCATATACTTTTTTGGCGGGCGCCGCAGTTTTAGAGGCTTGTGAAAGAATGCCTCAGGTGGTCAGTAAATGGCCCAATGATATTTTGGTCGAACACCGAGAAGGCGCCTATAAAAAGGTGGCTGGAATTCTGGTTGAAGCCACCAGTCACTTGTCCAAGTTGTCCACTTTGGTGGTGGGCATCGGGATGAATTTACAAACCCCTCCCAATGGGTTTCCCGAGACACTGCCTTCAGCAGGGGCTTTTCCGTTGGAGACCGAGGCAGATAGGATGCGCTTTCTCGATGGCCTTTCCTCGGCGCTGCTGAAATGGGTGGTTTCACCCAGCGCCATCGAACGCCTGCCCCAGGCCTTGGCGCTGTTAACGCAACGATCAGCCATGAAAGGCAAGCAAATTGACGTAGATACCGGTTCAGAGCGCATTAAAGGTCTTTTTGATGGTTTTGGTGAAGACGGCGCGTTACTTTTACGTCAAAAAGAGGGCAACCGGCAGCAGATCACAGTGGGAGATGTTTTTTTTGATGGATATGAAAATGCTTAAACTATCGCTTTGGGTCGTGGGACTCACGTTGCTCTCTAGTCAGGGTGCCAACGCCCAAAACGCAGAGTGGAACCCTGCGCTTTTCAAGCCAGCGGACAAAGCGTTCGTTCAGCAAGAAGGCTATTACCATGTGGTGATTCCCCAAGGCTTCACTTGCGAAGAAAAAAAACGACGATTGGAATGTCGATCTGCCAAAGGGGACAGTGCGCTGTTGCACCTCGAAGTGGTGAATATCCCGGCCAACGGCACCTTGGAGTTGGTGGCTCTCAATTACGAACGTCGCTTTCAAAAGAAAAGTCACTATCAGTTATTGCAAAAAAGCAAATTAACCGTGGATGGCACGCCCGCCATTTTACACTCTCTGCGATACGATTACCTCGGCAATGTGCAAACGCCCGTGGCGGTACAAGCGTTGTATTTGGTGCGGCAAAACAAACTTTTCCTCATTCATTTCGAGTGTGCGTTACAACATTACGCGGGCTATGTTCAGGCTTTGGGCAAGCTGTATAATACTTTTAAGCCCGCCCAAATCGATCCGGGTGGACATCCGGTGTTGCCTAGGGCAAAGACAAAGAACAGGACAACCAAGGGCAAACCCCCGGTACCCAACAATTTGAAACCCTTTTTAGATGGACGCAGGTTCTAGGCACCACCAATGACGGATGAAAAATCAAAAGACGAAACGCAGCCCCAAAAACGGTCACCGTATCGTGTGGGTGGCCCGCTCAATCACTTTGGCACCCGGCGAAGGCGTCGCATTGAATGCCAGGCGTGCGGCAAAACTGATTACGTTTCCTTTGTGCCCAAAGAAGGTCAAAAAGTGTATTGCGGCACCTGTGCCCGTGAAGAGCTTTCTTTGTATGAAGAAGGCGAAGAATTCCCCACAGAGGCGAACCCCGTGGTTTGTCCCGAATGTTCCCGTACCTTCAATTGCCCCAGCCACATACCCGTTTCCGAGGATCTGCTTTGCCCCGACTGCTTCAAAGGTTTTGAGACCTGGAAGGGGGCCAAAGGGGGCTCTCAGGAGACAAAAAACTACGAAAAAGGGCCCTCAGGCACCATTTTACGCAGAAAAGCCAAATCTAAGCCCGAAACGTGATTTTGCACCTCGCAAAATTTGGCATCAATGCCGTCTTTGCCTAGTATTCTCAAGGTAAGGCAATCAGAGGTGTCAGTGGGCGACGGGGCTGGAAATATTTTTCGAATCAAGCTGGAAAGGGTGGATGGAATCACCCAATATCTGGCGTTGCGTTCGGGGCAGTCAGCCCTGTTGGGGCGTCACTTGGTGTGTGATGTCCGTCTTGAGGGCCGTAAAGTATCGCGCCGCCACGTTCGTTTACACTATCGTACGGATGGCCGGGTGCACTTAAATGACATGGGTTCTCACAACGGCACTTATGTGAATGGTGTGCGGGTTTCTGAAACCCTTCTTCACGGTGGTGAGATCATTCAAATTGGTGAATGGCGGGGTTTGGCCGAAATAGTTGCGGGTGAATTCTCTCTCCCCTCTTCAGACAACCTTTCCTCCGAAGATGACGATTCCGGGTGGGAAGAATTCACCGGAACGCAACCGGTGCCAGATTTCAGCGGTGGAAATATCACCAGCCCGCCCAACAGCAGTTCTGAAGACGTCCCAGCCGACCCAGAACCTGGCAAGGACAACAATTCAGGATGGGCCTGGAAAGAAGTGGTCGAAGACGATGTGGAAGACGAGTTCGTGCGGGAAGCACGTTTGGTGGACAACCCCCTCGTACGCCGATTTCAACAAGGACGGCATCAGACTGATATCTCTGGACTGGTGAGCTCAGCGGCCCCTTCAGGCGCCTTGGTGGAAGAGGATGACAGCGGTCAGGTCGACGCGGTGGCATTGCAGCTGATGTTTCGTTTAATGGAAACCTTGCAAGCGTCCCCCTCTTTAGATGCTTTCTTAGCGGAATTATCAGACGCGCTGGCGATGGCATTAAGAGCCAATGCAGTGGTGGTGTTGCTCAAAGACGAAGAGACCGATGAGTTTCTGCCTCGTGCGGTAAAAAACCGACGTGCTGAAGAGAAGATTCAAATTTCTAAAACGGTGTTGCACCGGGCCATTGAATCCAGGGCCGCAGTGACTGCCGAAGACGCGGGTCGTGATGCCCGCTTTTCTGAAGCGTTGAGCGTGATGAACTTTGATCTCAAGGCGGTGCTGGTGGTCCCGCTGGTTAAAGATCAAGAATGTGTGGGCGCGTTATACATCTCCCGAGAACTGCCTTTCACCAACACCGAACGTGATGCTGTGGCCGCCTTGGCGCATTTGATCGCGGTGGGTTTAGAGCGCGCAAGGTTGCATGAAAAAGTGGCCAATGAAGAGAAGCAACGACGTGCGTTAGAGCGTTTCCATGCGCCCAATGTGGTGAGGCGGCTCATGCAAGAAGCGAATACCGAGGTGACCGGTGGACTCTTCCTCGAAACGTTGCCCGCGACGGTGATGTTTTGTGACCTGTCGGGCTTTACGTCTTATTGTGAAACCCACACACCGGAAATGATCGGTAAACTGCTCAATGCTTATTTGTCGCGCATGACCGAGATTATTTTTGCGCATGGGGGCACCGTCGACAAATACATTGGCGACGCGGTGATGGCTATTTTCGGTGCGCCCTTTCCCACCGAAGAGGATGCAATGAACGCAGTTCAATGCGCCCTCAAAATGCGACAAGCTTTCAACCAAATGGTGCTGGAACCAGATGGCATCGAAGACATGGACGATATGCAGGTTCACATTGGCATCAACACCGGTAAGGTGGTGGTGGGGACTGTGGGCTCAACCTTACGGATGGAGTACACCGCTTTGGGCGATACGGTGAACATCGCGTCGCGTTTGGAGTCACTTTCTCGTCCGGGGCAAATCGTTTTGGGAGAAAGCACTGCGCTTGAAGTGAAGGCGAAGGTGCCGGTGGTGCCTTTGGGTAATGTGCGGCTCAAAGGTAAAAAAGAACCCATCAATGTCTTTGAAGTGGTGACCACGGGGCAAATGGACCAGTTGGTTTCCTCCACGCTGAACTCTTTGGGTTCTGATAGCTAACGCGATCTATAAAGATTTACCTGGGGCGCCTTGGGTGGCCGCGCGTTCGGTGGCCTCTTGGAGGTTTAAGTGCGGGCTTTCGCCTTTGCGGTGTTCTGCGGTGACGATGGTGGTGATCCCTCCTCGAACCCAGAAGTCTGCTTCTACTTTTAAATGCCTTGGATCCAGGAGTTTGACCAGATCATCACAAATTTCATTCGTGACCGCTTCATGAAAAGCACCCGTGTCTCTGAAGGACCAGAGGTACATTTTTAAGCTCTTTAACTCCACGCAAAACTGGTCGGGGGTGTAGCTGATCTTGATGGTCGCAAAATCGGGCTGACCGGTTAACGGGCATAAACAGGTGAATTCAGGGCAATCGAACCGAATTTCATAGTCCCGCTCGGGTCGAGGGTTATGGAACCGCTCCATGGTTTTGGTGGGGCGGGAAGGGGCTGGAACGGCTGGGGAATGAGACGACATAAGACATCCTTTGTGAGAAGACCGGGTCAAAATATCGATATTTCTGAACTTGGGAAGAGGGCTGGGTGATTTTCCCCCGAAAGGGGTTGAAAAATACGGATTTTTTGCCCAAAAGGGGTGAGCAAACCCCAGTTTCGGCAGTGCCACCTGCTTTTTACGTGGATTTGAGGGGTTGAGGCGCGTCAAAGCCAAACAATAAGGAAATTGCAATGCAATTCGAACCGGTGGGATTGGAGCCGCAAGGCCCAGACAAAAAGAGACTTTTTTTGGCCGTGAGCATGATGATGCTCATGTGGTTCGGTTACGTGGAATGGGTGACCCAAAACACGCCAGCGCCCACGGCCCCGGCCGCATCCAGCCAGGCTGACGCTGCTGCGGTTGCAAACGAAGCCAAAGTGGCCCCAAAGGCCGATGTCATTGATGTGCCCAAGCAAGAAGAAGCGGTTGCATCGGCGGCCACGCCCGCCAGCGCCGAAGTCATCACCCATGCCAAAGCCCAGATTATGGACAAGGCCATGGGCAAAAAAGGTGAAATGGTGCAAGTGGGATATGATGTGAGTTTCACCAATCAGGGGGGACAAATCCTCGGTTATGAGCTCACGGGCTATAAAGCAGCCTCCACCGAGACCAGCGAAGACGATGCTGTTAAATGGGTGGATTTGGTTCATGGTTCAGTGGAAGATGTTCACCTGATGGGCTTGGCCTCTCGAGGCGGTGATGTGGTTTTGCGTCCCAAAGACACGTACCGCTTGGTTTCCAATGACAGCCACCGCGTGACGTACGAGCGCCTGACCCACGAGGGGGTGAAAATCACTCGAACCTATACCTTTGGAAAAAACGATTTTACCTACAAGCACAACATCGAGCTTGAAAACGTCGGGCAGACCGTTCGCGAGCTTCAACTGGATCTGCAATTGGCAGCAGAAAACCAAGGTGACAGCGGGGGCGGTATGATGAACCCCATGGTGGCTGGGTTTGGTGCTGCTTGCCACGGCAACGACCATGAGCACCACCGGGTAGAAACCGCGGACCTCGAGGACGGGCCGCTTGAAATAAAGACACCTCTTTTGCACGTGGCCATGGATGACCAGTACTTTTTACACGCTTTGATGCCCAACCCTGTGGACAAAGCCACCTGTAAAGTGGCCTTGAGTGAAACCAACGAAACACCCGGTTTTATCTTGTCTCTGTCTTATCCGGCGTTCAAAATTAGACCAGGAGAAAAAATCAGCTGGGGCCAAGAGGCTTTTGCGGGTCCGAAAGAATTAGACACCCTACAAGCCCTGGGAAATGACCTCGACCAGAACGTTGATTTTGGTTGGTTCGGTGCCATTGCGCGTCCCATGTTGTGGGTGCTCATGCAAAACTACAGCTACACCGGCAACTTCGGTCTTGCGATTATTTTGCTGACCTTATTGGTCAAACTCATCACCTTCCCGTTGACCCAGAAGTCTTACGTCTCCATGCAGCAGATGAAAACCATCGCGCCGGAGCTCAAGGCCCTCCAGAAGAAGTACGCGCACGACCGACAGCTCCAAGGGCAAAAGCAAATGGAGCTCTATCGGGAGAAGGGTATCAATCCCATGGCGGGGTGTCTGCCCATGTTCATTCAAATGCCCATTTGGATTGCGTTGTACCGGACCTTGTGGGGCTCCGTTGAACTGTATCAGCAACCTTTTTTCGGTTGGCTCACTGATCTCACCATGCCTGACCCACTTTACGTGTTGCCCATCGCGATGGGTGTGACCATGGCCATTCAAACCGCTTTTCAACCTGCGCCTGAAGATCAACCACAGATGAAATACATCATGTGGGGGATGCCTATATTTTTGACGGTGATCATGATTTCATTGCCTGCTGGCTTGTCGCTCTACATGCTCACCAATAACCTGCTCACCATTGTGCAGCAGTACTACATTAAGCGCAAATATACCTAAAGGAGTGTGCCCATGGCACAACATCACCGCCGTCGTAAAAAGAATCACGGAAGAGGACGCCGTCGCAATCGCGGCAAGCACACCGGCGAACCCAATGGCTTACAACCAGGCGACGATGTAGGAAACCGTAAAAAAGCTTCAGACAATCGCCTTCCACCGGATGACATTGGTAACCGAAAACCGCCTGAAGATGAAAAGGCGATTTTAGCTGATGATTACGGCAACCGAGTAGAAAGTTCACCAACGCACACATTTAGCGGAATTTTGAGTGAACTCGATGGCAAACGAAAAAAACGTCGGCGAATGGGCCCGCCCCTGGTACGCATGGGTCGGTATTACATGGGCGGGGTGAATCCCGTGGTGTCGGGAAATCCTTTTTATGTTCAGCAGGCGCTAGAGGCGGAACGTAAAGAGCGCGAAACAGAGCGCGCAGCCATGGAAGCCCAAATAGCTCAAGAGGAGCACAAACGGAAAGCAGAGCTGTGGGAGAAGAAAGCAAAACGTCTTTTCGATTTTGATGCTGAGGGCCGGTTTGAGTATCGCCTCAAAAGCGACCCTGAAGAAAAACGAGAAATGGCTGAAGATGTCATTGCTCAGGTCATGCGTTTGGGCGGTTTGAGCACTCAGGTCAAAGCTTCTTTATTGGGTAATGAGCAATTCCCACACGTGGTGGTAACCATACATGAAGAAGGCGAAACTTTATTCCACAAAGGGAGTGGGGCATTATTGTCCTTGAACTTTTTGGTGAATAAGATCGTGAACCGGTATCCCGACGATCGGATTCGCTTGGCGGTGTTGCCCGCGGATGAAGAAGAGAGTTTTCGTCAGCTGCTCGATGAAGCGCTTGAGGCTTTTGCCGCATCCAAAGCGACTGAAGATGCCGAGCAAAAAGATGCGGCTCAGACCCAAGAAGAGCCATCAACCACGGAAGAAGATCCCACGGAGCCCGAGTCTGCGGAAGAATTAAAGACCGCGGCTAAGGCGAAGAAGAAGCGCACCACCAAGAAGAAAGTAGCCAAAAAAGCCACCAAGGTTGGTACCACGGCGAAAAAGACACAAAAAAAGGCAGCAACCAAGAAAAAAGCCACCAAAAAGGCTAAGGTGACCAAGAAAGCCAAAGTGTCGAAAAAGGCCAAGGCCACCAAAAAGCCGAAGGTCACGAAAAAAGCATAGGACGCTTCAGTGGAAGAAGAGAAAATCAGAGCCATTGCTGATCTGGTCGCAGAAGGAAACGCATATACCCAAGCGGGTGAAAAGCGCGAGGCGGTGAAATCGTACGCCGCGGCCTATAAAGACATGCAAGAAGTATTGGTCGGGCTGCACGCCTTGTGGGTGAATGCCTACGAAGCCATGACCGATGGTGAGGATGCCATCGACGAGGCGCAAGAAGCCTTCGATGCCATGGTGCGAGAATCTGCTGAAAAGGAAGAGGCCAAAGCCCTCGAGATAGCGCAGTCAGAATCAGCATCACAGTCATCGGTGGTCGAAGAAACCCCAACCAAGGACCCGCCCAAAATTATTGGTTTGGCCGAGGAAGCCCAACGGGACGAAAACACGTTTTCGGTTGCCAAAGAGGACGTGGACCGAGGGCCTTTGAGCATTCAGCGTATTCGCACCAACCCGTTCGCTCAAGCAGCCCGGGATTTGGCGGCAGCGGTGGTTGAGGCGGCCAGCGATGTGGCGGCAGCGGTGGTGGATGTACGCACCAAAACCACGTCGAAGTCATCCTCATTGGACGTCACCGAAACGGCGGAGTTTGAAGACAGGGTGTCGGATGCAGGGTCTCAGGATGCAGCCGAGCAAAATGTTGGTTCGGTCGAAGACGTCAATGAGATGGAGGCTCCAGGCCCAGTCCCTAATTCAGATGCGCAGCTGGCGGTTTTACAGAACCTCCTGGAGCAGGTACGCGATCGAAAGCATCCTTAGAAGGTGTGCATGTCCGTTGAACCCGCTTGGAAAAAGTCATTACGTAAGGCGATCGCCATTAGAACCCCATTGTTTCGGGCTTCCCGTCACAATGTTTTTCGATTGGTACATGATTTAGGTGATGACCTTGAGGGTCTGTTCATCGATCATTATGCGGGACATTTACGTTTAGAGGCCCATGATGCCAAATGGGAGACTGAATGGGATGCCATGCATCAGATGCTGCAAGATGAACTTCCCCATATTCAAAGCATGGTGGCTGTTTCGCGCGATGTTCGTGGAAAAGCACGCAGCATGCGCACTTTGAGTGGAACGCCGCCATCCTTGGTGGTGGGTTTAGAGAATGGCTGTCGGTTTGCCCTACGCTTGAATGAAGCCGACGCTCTGGGAACAGGCTTATTTGCCGATATGCGATTGGTGCGAGAGCGGGTGTTGAGGGAAGCTGGTGGGAAAACGGTGCTCAACCTTTTTGCCCACGCGGGTGGTTTTGGTGCTGTGGCGGCCGTATCTGGTGCGAAGCGTGTAGACCACGTGGATGCGGCTCGTAAGTGTGCCCCTTGGGCGGCCTTAAACATGGCCCTTAATGGCATCAACCCAAGGCAGCACCGATTTATGGTGGATGACGCCATCAAAATTTTAAAAAAGGCAGCGAAGAAGACAGCCCAATACGATTTGATTTTGTGTGACCCCCCCGCCACCGCCATTGCGCCCGACGGCAAACGGTGGACTACCCGTGAGCATTTGGACTTTTATGGGTCCCACTTGGTGACGGCCCTCAAACCTGGTGGTTCATTTATGTTTTCCACCAACGATCGCTCTTTATCGGTGTCGCAAATTAAATCCGAGGTGAGCGAAAGTGTCATCTCAACAGAGCGGACCATCAAAAGCATTGAGGCGTTAACCCTGGGGATTGATTATCCTGAGAAGAAAAACGCTTTGCGTTTAAGACCCATGCGCGGTGTTTGGGTAAGACTGGACGACTAAAGACTGTTTGGATGCTTCCATGGGCGTTCCTTTGTCTTGTCGGTTTTGATGCACGGCTTGCACAATCTTTTTAGCCAAGGTCTTTTGTTCGGGGTCTACGTAGACGCGGGACATCACCGATGGGTTTTGGTATCGGTGGTACAAAGGCGTGTATTCACCTAAAGGCATCACATTGTGAGACCCCGTTACCACAAAAATAGGAATCACAGCATCGCTGTTGCCGTAGTACTTGGACAGCAAACTACGTGACCTGGTATTAATGGCGTCGACCCCTGCCGCTTGAAGCGCTGTCATGATTTCGTTTTGCGGATCTTCATCAGAGAGAGAAATGTCGGTTTCATCGATCAAGGCATAGGGACGGCGTGCCACGATACGTTCTGCCCATGGGTTTTTAGACCGTCGCAAAACATACCAAAGGTCCACGTCATCCAGTTGGATGTATTGTTCCACATCGGCAGGGAGGGCGAACTCACCATCACTCTCTTCGATATAGCGCGCGAGTAATTTTTCGAAGATGACCGGCGTGTAATGCAAATAAACGCTTGCAAACATGTGATAGCGCGACAGCAAAAAGTCTTCGAAACTAAACATGGCACGACTTTTGATGCCGAGATAAATACGACCCTCTTTCTGGACGGGTGTCACATTGTCGATGAGCCAGTGGGAATCAAACTTGCCGTAACTAACCCCGCAATAAAAAGAGTCTCGTTGCAGGTAATCCATGCGGTCAGCGTCGACTTCGGAGGACACCAGTTGTCGCAATACGGGCGCATAGTCGATACCGCCATAACGGTAACGGGTGGTCGGAACCTGACCGTGAATGAGGTCCACGATGTCCATGGGCGTGATGCCTTCATTCCCGAAGAGCTTGTTGATGGCGTCACCCAAGGCAGAGTGGAGGATGATTTTAAGGGTGTAGTCTTCGTGGCTGGCTTGACGGTTGGGCTTGTCGCCGCCCAGTTCACCGAGCTTCAATTCTCCCACCTTAGGCATGAGCATTTCGGTGGTGTGAGACAGGGGCGCGTGACCAATATCGTGGAAGAGAATGGCCAGACGAACCGCTTGTCTGAATCGATTAAGGACGGGGCCTGGGAGATCACCCGTTCTGAAAAGGCGATCAAAAAGACGTGATGCCACGTGCAGCGCGCCGAGGGAGTGCCCATACCTTGTATGGGTGGCCCCGGGGAACGCTTGGTCTGCAAACCCCAACTGCTTAATGTTCCGCAGTCTTTGAAACGCCATTTGATCCACCAGGCGAATCTCTTTGGTGTTTAAAGACAGGGTACCGTGAATGGGGTCACGTATGACGATGACATCTTTGTTTTGCATGTTTCTCAAGCTTTAAAAGTTAAAACGGCACGTCATCGTAAAAATCATCACCGCCACCGCCACCGCCACCGGTGCTGGGTGCAGCGTTGTTGCCACCAGAGAATCCATCGGGCTTGTTATTGGAGTAGTTGCTTCGGCCTTCACCACTGCCACTGCCCAAAAAGAGAACCTGATTGGCCACCACTTCAGTGGTGTATTGATCTTGGCCTTCTTTGTTGGTCCATTTGCGGGTCTGCAAACGACCTTCCACGTACACTTGGCGCCCTTTTTTGAGGTAGTTGCCAACATTGTCGGCGGTTTTGCCGAAACATACGGTTCGCACCCATTCGGTGTGATCAGCCCAGTTGCCGTCTTGGCCTTTGCGGCGCTCGCTCACGGCCAAGCGCAGGTTGGCCACGGCTGTTCCGCTTTGGCTGTATCGCACTTCTGGATCAGCCCCTAAATTACCGACTAAAATGACTTTATTAATTCCTGATGCCATCTGGATCTCCTTCGCTTAGCACGTCGATTAATTTGGTCGATCCCGGCGCAAAGGTCAACGGGGCATACTCGCTTTAGCGGTGATATCACCGTCTTTTTAGGCCGCCGCATGACGGGATTTCTGGATGGGGCGCCCATGCTGGCCGGCACGCCTCGAACAGCAGGGGAAAATTATAAATATGGATATAAAACAGGGGCTTGGGGTGGCACAAGTAGCGCTGTGGCCGCAGAAGGATGGGAAGCGACCCTTAACTTTGCCTCATGCGGCTGAAGGGACGGAGCGAGCGCGCGGCCATTTCCCAATGACTTGGTGGGGAAAGGGCGGCATCCGTCCATGCATCTATCGCGGGAAGAAGAGCAAAATCTCGCTCCAGAAAACGGGGGTGGGGCACTTGTAACCAGCTTTGTTTAGAGGTTTTTTCTGCCCACAAAATATCCAGATCCAGGCTTCGAGCGCTGTTTTTGAGTAACCGCACCCGGCCTTGTTTGCGTTCCAGTTGGTGCAGGGTTTGCCACAAGCGCTCCAAGGATAATGAGGTTTCCAGCAAAACCGCAGCATTGGCGAAAGCTGCGAGGGTCACGCCACCCACAGCAGGGTTTTCATAGACCGGACTTTGACCCAGCACTTTACTCTCAGGAACATCCAACATCCAAGACAAGGCGGCCTTCACCCGTGTGCTCACCTGGCTACCGCTGCCGCCTACGCCAACGATGACCTTCATTGTGCGCTGTCCAATAGGCTTTGGGCTGCATGACGTGCGGCATCATCAACGCGCTCATTTTCGGGATGACCATCGTGGGCTTTCACCCATCGCCATTGCAATGTGTGTGGTTTCACGGCTTCGAGGAGGGCTTGCCACAGGTCAGTATTGGCCACAGGCTTTTTTTTGGCATTTCGCCAATCGTTCCGAATCCAATTGTGAACCCATTCGGTCATGCCTTTTTTGACGTATTGGCTGTCGGTGTAAAGAGTCACGTGACAAGGTTTCTTCAGCGCTGATAACCCTTGAAGCGCGGCCATGAGTTCCATTCGATTATTGGTGGTGTCTGGCTCGCACCCGTCGATCATTTTTTCGTGGATTTGATCTTTTTGCCGAAAAAGCAAAAGGGCCGCCCAGCCTCCAGGGCCCGGGTTTCCGAGGCATGAGCCATCGGTGTAAAGTTCGACGGGTGGGAGATGGTTGGACTCACCCATGGGTCAATGCATCCAAAAAGTAGATGGCCGTGCCCATATAGATACAAATGCCAATGATGTCGTTGACGGTGGTGACAAAGGGACCAGCGGCTACGGCAGGGTCGATGCCCACTTGTTTCATGCCGGCAGGGGCAATGGCACCTAAGGCCGCAGAGACGGTCATGGCGGCGATCATAGATAATCCCACAATGACACCCAGGTAAGCGGGGTCAACGCTATCGCCCACGGGAAAAAAGATATAAGCGAATGCCCCCACCAATAGACCGCAGGCCAAACCCATGATGGCCCCAATGCGCAGTTCTCGTGAGAATATTTCGGGGATATCGGTGACGTCCAAACGCCCAGTGGCCATTCCCCGCAAAAAGATGGTGGCGCTTTGGGTACCCACGTTACCGCACATGGCGGTGATTACGGGTACGAAGGCGGCAATGACAATGGCTTTTTCAATCACAGGTTCAAACAAATATATCATGAAGGCCGAGACCAAAGACCCCATGAGGTTGATGGCCAACCACGGCAAACGAATCTTTGCCACTGATAATACTTGAGAGCGATACAGGAGTTCTTCGGCACTGGTACCGGCCATGCGCAGGGCATCTTCGTTCGCCTCATCGGTGATAACATCCACCACATCATCGACCATGATGCGTCCGAGGAATTTCTGGTTCTCATCGACAACTGGCAAAGAAATGAGGTCATATTTACGAAAGATTTGTGCCACCGCTTCTTGATCTTCGAGTGGTTTCACGGTGGCCACCGGGGGGACCATAATATCTTGGGCGAGGGTTTGGCCCTTGTGCATGAGCAAATCCACCACCGGAATCACACCCACCAGGCGCTCTTCTGCGTCCACCACCCAAATAGATAATATTTCTAAATCGTCATCAACGAGCTGTCGAACTTTGGCGATGGTTTCACTCAGGGTACTCATTTGTGAGACTTGAGCCCGTTCCACTTGCATGATGCCGCCCGCAGAATCTTCGGGCCAAAGAAGCAGGCCCGCCACATCTTCTCGGTCGGATTGCTCCAAACCGGCCAATGCTTTTTGCTGAAGTTCTTGCGTGGGAAGATCGCCAATCCAATCCGCTGCATCATCGGTTTCCATTTCGCGCAGCAGAGGCGTTAACTTCTCTGGTGGGATAAGTTTGAGCAGCGTTTCACGGTCACCTTCATCCAAAAGGGAGATCACTTCGGCTTGCCGATCGACTTCTTCAATGAGGCCTAAAAGTCGTGGCCACTCTTCTGCATTGACCGTGAGAATGGCTTCTTTGATATCTGCGGGGTGTCTAATGAGATGAAAGAAAGTCTTCACCGTATCATCATCGTCCATCAACATGGCGCTGAGATCGTCACTGCCCATCCCGGCAGATTGTGGTGGAAGACTCTCGAAACTTTTCACTGCAGACTCCTTTCTGAGGGGTCTAATTGATCAAGTTTTCAACCAAATGTCTACGGCAAGGATCTATGAAATACAACTAACAGGACAATCTGCTGATTTTGGCCATGGAAACCCCGTTCCTGTCAGAATCTTGACCCATTAGCCCCCAGCGCTACACTGATGCCATCCAATTTTTAGCGTGGGAGTTTCTCAAACACATGGTTGCCACTTCCGCTTTTCAAGCCTCCATTGAAAAGATCATGATCGGTGATGATGAACGCTTGAGTGGCCAAGCGCGCTTCGACCAATTCTTGAATCTTTTGGTCTTTGTTTTGCTGGGGTGTTGGGTTCCCAGCCATTTGTTGATGTCCCCTGATTGGTCCGAACCCAAAGCACCCTTAACCTTGGTTTTCGTACTGGGCTCGGTGGTTTTTTACTGGGGGGCACCGGTGCGCAGACGGTTGGTATTGGGCGCCCTATTTATGGTGGGGTGTCTTCTGGCCGCCATCGAATTTCCCAATACGCCGAACCACCGGCTGCTCGAGCTGGTACCTTTGGGTTTGGCCGGTTTGACCTGCTCCCAAAGCGCAGTGGAGCGACGGGTATTTTTCTCTTTTATTCGCACATTCGCTTTGGTGGTTTTGTTTTACGCTGGCGTGCAAAAACTCTTATTGGGAACGTATTTTGAGGGGCAGTACCTGGCCTATAAAACTTACGCCACGCCCAGTTTTCAAAATGTGGCCCATTTGTGGTGCAGCCAAGCGGAACTTCAATATTTTCAATCTTTGCCCTGGCCTCCCTATGCGGGCTTGACTGGGTTCAAACTCAAAACTTGGTATGGCTTGCTCATTTCCAATCTCACTTGGGTGTTAGAATTGGTGTTGCCCTTGTTGGTTGTCTTTTCAGCCAAACGTCAAGTCTGGCTGGTGATTACCTTGTTGTTTGCCGCCAGTTTTCAATTGGCGGCACTTGAGGCAGAATTCTTTTTAATGATGCTGATTTTGTTGTCATTGTATTTTAATGATGCCCACGAAAAGAAGTTGTTCGGTGTGGTGGCTGTTATTTTAGCCGTGAACTTTATGGCTTTTTCGGGGGTGATTTCATGACGCCCCTAAAAAAACGAATCTATTTGGCCTTAGCGGTATTGTTATTGGTGTGGCCTTGGGTGCAGCACAGCATGGTACAGCAGGTTCACATCAACCCGTGGCGCTTTTTCGGCTGGGCCATGTACGCCATGCCATCTCCGGGAATTCGCATCGCGGCGGCTGATGACAAAGGCCAAAGGATCGACCTCACACAGCAACCGTTACGGGGCTTTTCTGACACTTTCTCGGCGAAACGAATGCATTACGGTGATTTATTGGAGCCTTATGATTTGGCAGATGCTATTTTGGCCGAATACCCCAAAATGCAAAGCGTGTCTTTGGATGTGTCCACCATTATGTTGGAGCCCGCCACTGGAAACATCAAAGAACGCAAGCAAACCTTTGTTTTTTCCCGTTAGTAAACTGGATTACTTTTTGAGGGCGAGCATCAATCCGTCACGCAACGGTAAGAGCATGTTGTGCACGCGCTTGTCAGCGTGTACGTGGTCGTTCATGTCAGCCAACGCTTGGTCGCTTTCTTCTTTTGGATCGAGCACCGAGCCGCTCCAAAGGGCATTGTCCAAAATGATCATGCCCCCAGGTCGTAGCATTTCCAGTAAAGCCTCGTAATAGGCGATGTAATTCACTTTGTCCGCATCAATAAAAGCGAGATCAATTGGCCCTTGAAGATGTGGCAAATGGTCTAACGCCGCCCCTTGTTGAAGTGTGATTTTTTGACCCCAGTCACTTTGATCAAAAAAGGATTGGGCAAAAGCAGCGTGTTTGCTTTCATATTCCAGGGTGATGACCTCGCCATCGTCGGGGAGGGCCTGGGCCATTTTGAGACTGCTGTAACCGGTGAAGGTGCCCACTTCCACCACACGTTTCGCACCCGAAAGACGAATCATCAGTTGAAGAAAATTGCCCACCAAATTACCGGCCAGCATTTGGGGAATTTCCATTTCGGCGTAAGTCCGCTCATGCAGCTCGGCAAAAATGGGATGTTCCGGTTCGGAATGGTTCACGCAGTACTGGTCAATGGCTTCGTCGATAAAGTTCATCGTTCAATTTCCTTTGATGGCTGGCAGGGGTTAACCGTCGCTCAGTGCGGGACCCAAACGTTTTTCAATACTCTTTTTGAGTCGATCGGCATCCACGCCAGCGGCTTTCGCCATCATCCCAAGTTTGAGGGTCACCACCACTTCAGAATCGGACACATCGATGGAGCCGGAGACGCCTAAGCCTTTTAAGTCGGCGTGGTGGCCTTTCCATTTGGCTTTGACACCGTACTTGGCCATCATTTCTTGAAAGCCCGCAATTTTTGAAATGGCTTCATCGGGGCTTAGGGAATGGTTTTGTTGGACAACGACTTTTGCCATTTGGAACTCCTGCTTTGAAAAAATAGTGGGGCCACGCTACCACAGGAACGACCTGCCCAGAACCGTAATCTTACTGAGGAAAGAACGTCTTGAAATCAAAGCCTTGCATGCGGGTGATTTTCCAGCGGTCGTTTTCTTTCACCACTTCGATTTGGTAATCTGCGCTTTCGATGATGACCGCCTTTTCCGCTTTTTGCAGACACACCGCTTTGGTGATGCGCATTTCTCGGTAGTTACCTGGCCAAGACCACGTGAGTACAGCGCGGTTACCTCGCGTGACCACGTTTTCAATGCGGATTTCGTTCCAATAGGTGTCGCTGGATACGTCTAAGGAGTTGGTCCACGGGTTCGCCCCGTTCCCGTAGGGGGGCGTATAGCCGGCTTCGTAAATCATTTCTTTGGTACGCAAACGCCGGTGAATCTCGTGACCAATTTTTGTGTAGTTGTCGAGGAAAGCCTGGGTAAAAAGACCAGAGTCCTTGAGTTGCTGGACACGCAATTCAAAAGCACCTTCATCCAAACCCGTAAAAAAGTCACCACTTTCGGTGTGTGGGAAGTCAACACTGACGCCTTGGGTGTGGTACCACTTATAAAGTTGACGCACGGCACTTTTGATGTCGGCTTCGTCTTGTTGGCACTGGGGGTCGGGGGCCGGAGCCGCTGCAGGTTGTCCTTGCGTAACTTGTTTATCTTGCAGGTCAGGCTTTTTTTGCATGACGGCTTTTTGGTGGCACCCCCCAAAGCCCAGCAATAGAAAAAGAAATACGAGCGAATGTAAATGTTTCATCATATTTCCTTTATTGCCGTAGATGTCTGAGGCGGGCCCTATTCGACCGTGACGCTTTTGGCAAGGTTGCGAGGCTGGTCGATATCGGTGCCGCGCAGTTTAGCGATGTGGTAAGCGAGCATTTGCAAGGGCAATACCGAAAGAATCGGTAAGATCCAAAAGGGCGCTTGGGGCAGGGTCATCATGTCGGTGCTGACATTGGCGAGCCGCTCATCATCTTCGAGGCCCACGCTGATAATTTTTCCGCCACGGGCTTTTACCTCTTCGAGGTTGGACATGACTTTATCATAACCAGGCCCTTGGGTCGCCATGACCACCACGGGCATGTTTTCATCAATGAGCGCGATGGGACCGTGCTTCATTTCGCCGGCGGCATACCCTTCGGCGTGCACGTAAGAAATTTCCTTGAGTTTGAGTGCGCCCTCTAAAGCAATGGGAAAGAAAGGACCACGCCCCAGGTACAACATGTGGTCCATGTGTTGGTAGCGTTCGGCAATCTCTTGCACGGCGTTTTCTGATTTAAGAATCTCTTCCATCTCCCGGGGAATGCGCGCCAAGTCCACCATTTCGGCTTTGAGGTTTTCGGCGGAGATTTGTCCGCGTTGATTGGCCAGTACGAGGGCGAGCATGTGCAAGCACACCAGTTGGGTGACAAAGGCTTTGGTACTGGCCACACCGATTTCAGGGCCGGCGCGGGTATAGAGCACGCCAGCACGGGCATCGCAAAAACGTGCAATCGCCGAATCCATCACATTGCAAATGGCCAAGCAGGGTGAGCCGTGCTGGGCGGCTTCTTTTAATGCTGCGAGCGTATCTGCGGTTTCACCGGATTGGGAAATGGCGATAATCAACGTTTTTTCATCGACCACGGGGTTGCGGTAGCGGAACTCGCTGGCCAAATCCACCTCGACGTGAACCCGTGCCAATTGCTCAAATAAATATTTGGCCACCATGCCGGAATGGTATGAGGTGCCACAGCCCAAAAGCAAAATACGATCGATGTTTTGAAGCTTGTCCAAATGGACTTGCTCTAAAACCGGTTCGCCCACATCAAAATCAATACGACCACGCAAGGTGTCGGTGATGGCTCTGGGTTGTTCAAAAATCTCTTTGTGCATGAAATGTTCATGGCCGTCTTTTTCGGCCATCACTGGAGACCATTCTACGGTTTTAACCGGCCGCTGCTGTTCGGTATGGGTTTTGGTGTCCCAAATGGTCACCTTGTCTGCAGTGAGTGATGCCAAGTCGCCATCTTCTAGAAAATGAAAATCGCGGGTGTATTTTAAAACTGCTGGAATATCAGAGGCGATAAAGTTTTCACCGTCACCCAAACCAATGACCAGCGGTGATGCATTCTTGGCACAAATCAAACGTTCAGGATCGCTCTCATCTAAGACCACCAAGGCATAAGCGCCATCTACTTTTTCTAAAGCTGCTTTAACGGCCAACAAAAGATCGGGTTCATTCTTTTTGGCTTCGGCAATGAGATGGGCAAAGACTTCGGTATCGGTTTCAGAGGAGAAGGTCCGGCCAATCTTTTGCAGCACGGTTTTGAGTTCTTGGTGGTTTTCGATGATCCCATTGTGGACAACCGTGATGCCATCGGTGTGATGGGGGTGTGCGTTTTGTTCGTTGGGTTTGCCATGGGTGGCCCAGCGGGTGTGGCCAATACCGGTAGAGCCTGGACATGGTTTGGATTTCAACGCTTCTTGGAGTTGGTTGAGTTTGCCGGGGGCGCGGGTGATGGTGGTGGTATGTTGGGCATTATCCCGCGTTAGGGTGGCCAGACCGGCCGAATCATAGCCCCGGTATTCCAATCGACGCAGACCTTCGAGCAGAATGTCTTGAGCTGGTTGTTGTCCTAAATATCCAACGATGCCGCACATGGGTGAAAATCCTTTTTGCTGCCTTTGTAATTAGCTGATTTCCTTGTGGCTTTCAACTGGCTCGTTCTTAGACAGTCTGGCCTTCAGGCTGGCAAACGCGTTAAAGGCGGTTTCTTCCTCGGTTTCCTCGATGGGTTTGGGGGTATCCAAGGTTTTTGCCGGGATATTTTCAAGGAAGCGTGAGGGTTCTCGCTTGATTCTTTCATGACGACGTCTGCGCCACTGGGCGTAAGACAAGACCAATTGGGCTTTCGCCCGGGTGATGCCCACGTAGCAAAGACGTCTTTCCTCTTGAACACCTGTGTCGCCACTCTCTTCAAGGGAACGTCGATGGGGTAACAGCCCTTCTTCAAAGCCCACTAAGTATACTTTTTCAAATTCGAGACCTTTGGCTGCATGGAGGGACATGAGGGTGACTTTGCCTTTGCTGGTCTTGCTCTTGTCTTCTTCTCGGAGGTCTTCTTTGTCTTCCAGGGACAATTTTTGCAAAAAGGCGCGCAGTACGGATCGTTTGGTGTCGATGCTTTCATGGGCCCGTGGGTTGGATTTGGCCTCTTCGTATTGCTCGCAGAAGAGCGCCAGTGCATCGAAGAACCCTTGATGCGCTTCCCGGATACGATCTCGGATTTTCGGGTCTTTTTCTTCAGCAACCCATCGTTTGTACCCGGCGTCTTGAATGGCCCGTTCGCAAATGGCAACCATTTGACGTGGATGTGCTTTTTGGGCTGCCTGAGCCGCTTCAAAAAGGGGGGCAGCAAAAGAGATCAAGCTTTGTTGCGCGGTCTTTTTGAGATCGAGTCCTGGGGCACCGGCTGCAGAAAAAGCCAGAAAACTTTGTTTGGCTTGTGGCGCGTTATCTACCAGTCGTTCGAGCGTTTTGTGCCCGATTCCCCGGGCCGGGAAGTTCACCATGCGGCGAAAACTCATCTCGTTACCGGGATAGTCAATGAGAGAGAGCCAGGCCAAAAGGTTTTTTACTTCTTTGGTATCGAAGAACGAAGTCCCGCCAACGATTTTGTAGGGAATGGCTTGCTGGCGAAGAGATTCTTCGAACAATCTGCTTTGGGGGTTGGCGCGATAAAGCAGTGCAATATTGTGCGCGGGCATGCCACGCTTGTGTAAGTCGTCGTGGATGTTGAGGGCTACCGTTTCGGCTTCCTTAGAACCATCCTCGCATTCGAGAACTTTAATTTTGTTGCCTGGTCCGAGATTGGAGAAAAGCTTCTTCCCTTTGCGGTGCGGATTTTTTGAGATAACGCCGTGGGCAGCGGTGAGAATGTTTTGGTACGAGCGGTAGTTTTCTTCAAGCTTGATCACCCGGCATGGCGCGAAGTCTTGTTCAAAACGTAAAATGTTTTCAATGTTGGCCCCACGAAAAGCGTAGATGGCTTGATCGTCATCGCCCACCGCACACACTTGACATTGGGGGCTGGCGAGCAGCTGGATCAAGGACAACTGTAATGGGTTGGTGTCTTGATATTCGTCGATAAGCAGGTGGTGAATGCGTTCTTGTAGCTGGGCGCGTATCTCAACGTTTTGTTGCAACAGTTCTCGCGCTAACAATAACAAATCGTCAAAGTCCACCAATTGAAGTGCCTTGAGGTTTTGTTGGTAAAG
>MDTD01074245.1_pt1 | contig 30853 bp, 22 predicted proteins | sample 811221 | NCBI WGS metagenome assembly MDTD01 (sample SAMN05326646, study PRJNA326480) | marine metagenome | isolation source: seawater | place: Pacific Ocean: South West | collected 2011 | reverse complement strand
CCTTCGTCCACACCAGCACTGACGCGCTGGCATTTCATCGCCAAGAGGGTAATTCAGAGGCGATTGTTGTGATAAATCGTGGTTCAAGCCCCGTAACAATCGATCTTTCTGGGGTTGGTGATGCGACGTTCGTCAAGCTGGACGGAAGCACCCACAATGTCGCAAACCCGCTCGAGCTACCCGCCTCAAGTTCAGATATCTTACGAAAAGCACCTTAGTTCGTCCTGTCCAACAGACATTCGCTCACTGCATCCAGTGCAGACCGACGAAGACGACACATGTTGTCGGTGGAAAAAGCGTGAATTGACTCTGTGAAAATGCCGGTCAGCACACGCGCAAGTTCCGTGTTTGATGCCGTGAGTACCGCCCTTTTTACCACAGCAACAATGTGCTCATTCAAACGATGTTCCTGGTGGATCAGGGAATTATACTCTGCGAAATAAGCGCCACAGCGTCCGCTTCTGAGGATCTTGGAAACCTCTTGCCAAGTCGATTCCTCCCACTTGAACTGCATCGCAAATTCCAGAACGAGGCGAAGGTCAGGACTGACCCGCTCTGCTAGAGCAAGTTGCGCATCTAAGTGAAAGGTCTGGCAGTAAACAGGTTCGATAACCATGACATCTTTACCGGCGCTTACAGCTTCACTGAAACTCTGATCTCCACTCACCATGGTCGCAGGCTCTGAGACTTGAAGCAGCGTTCGCATGTCAGCGTGCGGCAACGGGTAGCGTGTGATGAGGCGGAGCACCTTCCCATCCCCCAAGACACGCTGGACCAGCTCAATCGATGCCGCCTCGTTGGTCAACGCCGAATCATCCGATGAATTTCCCACCACCACAATGCGGCCAAAACCAGCATCCTTCAGGCGGGCGATAATCGCCTCGTTAAATATGGCTTCAAATGCCTGCGACGCTGTCCTCGCGTTGGGCATCACAACGTTCACGGGACGAGACAATTCGTATTCAAGCAAGGCGATATAATCGAGGAAGAAGCCATGGGAAGAATGAGCGTAGCCAGAGTAAAGCGCAGCCAATTCTGGGTCGATGTCTCCCATCGCCGAAGAAGACGTCAACAGCTCTTTGACCACCGTATCACCAAGTGTCATCAAGAGCTCTTCTCGACAGGGCTTTTTGGCATCCTTTGATGTCACGAGGTCGTCTTCAATGAACAGTCCTATTTCACCCACATCGAATCCAGCAGATCGCGCACCCAAACTCGGTTGAACGAGCCAAGGCCAAAGTGGATTATTCTGCGAATTCGAGGCCAATGCCGCCCGTAGGTGACCAATGGTTCTCACGTTCCCACCCGTCACGCTTACAATCTCACCGGTACTGCTTCGATACCCCATATGCTCTGGTGCAACGCCTTCCCGTTCCGCAACAGCGTCAAGATGAGAGTCGATCAGAGTTTCTAAATCGCTCCCAAAAAACTTGAATGCATCATCTCGTAACTGCCGCATCGATCCGTATTCAGCGATGAATAAGAAAGGGGTATCAGCAGGAAGCTCCAGCGTTGAAAGCACGGCCTCTTTTGAACGGCAGTGATCAAAAATTCCTGGCGCACTTAGAACCAAATCGACCTGCCGATGTTCTGTCGTTGCTTGCGTCCGATAAGACTGGAACTCGTACATGGAAACACCCTCGGGCAAACCAAATTGAGCCTGCTTATTCGGGCCGCTCGACACTAAAACGATGTCCAGTTGAGGCACGTGCTTACGCAGTAAGTGCATGAGTTTGGTCGCAAACGCCACATCACCGAGTCCTGCATCGACCTCATTAAATAAGAGAAGTCGGAGTCCATCTGGTACTGGTACCCGCAAGAATAACGAATCAACCTGTTGTTCTGCGAGATGGCGTATAAGAAATACATCGTCGAGGTACCCACGCCCGGGTACTGGCTTGATCACTATATCTTGTTGGGGCACGGTCATCGCAGGGTTACTTCCTATTGAGTTCCAATCTCTCGTTGGACAGGATGGAGCCTAGTGCTCATAAGGAGAACTGAATGCAGGTTACCCTAAAACAGTTTGGAGATCTTCGATGCCGTATCGTTCAAGCATCGGCCACGCCTCCCACAAGTGTCGTGATTCTCTGCCACGGATTTGGAGCGCCTGGTCATGATCTGGTCGATCTAGCACCAGCTCTTTGCCATCTTGCCCCTGGGCTTGGAGAAAAAACCGTCTTCGCATTTCCAGAAGCGCCACTCGAGTTGGACTTCGGTGGGTTCGGTGGAGCGCGTGCGTGGTGGCATTTGGACCTTGAAGCCATTGAATATGCCCAACGCTCAGGTACACCTCGGACACTCGCAGAGGAAGAACCGGACGGACTTCCCATCGCTCAGGCGCTGCTCTCCGGCGCACTTACTCAACTACTCGATGAGTTAGGCCTTACCTGGTCCGAGACCATTATCGGAGGGTTTTCTCAAGGAGCCATGCTCACCACGGACCTCGCGATCCACAGTACAAGTCCCCTGAAGGGTCTCATCACGCTATCAGGCAATCTTCTTCATGCATCTCGCTCGCTGCCAAAGATCGCGAATCAAGCAAATCTAGACGTCTTCATGTCTCACGGCCGGCAAGATCCTATCCTTCCCTTCTCTGGTGCCGAAGCGCTTCATCAGGCTTTCGCGTCAGCCGGTGCGGACGTTGAATTCATGCCATTCGACGGTGGGCATACGATCCCGGAGTCCGTGCTTAGGCGGCTTGCGGATAGACTCAAGGCGGAATGCACTTCCAATCCTTGATCTGGGGATCACGTATCGAAATATACACCGTTCCCCTCGACGAATAGTCCGTGTATACAGAGGGCCACGGAACTCGATTGAATGAAACACATATTCGCCATCGTCATGGCCTGCTCGGCCTTGCTCATCACATCCTCTGGCTCGGCCTACGAGCGGCATTGGAATATCGAGATGGCTCCTCCAACGTGGGATATCGAACTCTTTGAAGCCGAAGCCATGGATCTCGGTCGCTTGGATGACGAAGTAAACGGTCTTTTGCAGGCGATTCCACCCATCCTCTGGCGCCCGGCACAGGCCATCAATACTGAATGGGCAGCTCTTAAGAATATCGACGATCCAAGAGTCCAACTCGCCGCGATTCGGCGCTCGGATGTGCGTGCATCCGTTTGTGACGAACTCGTGGACTTTAGGGCTCTATCGGCGGGAAAGAACCTTCCGATTCGGTGGAGAGATAACCACCGCGGTCGAAGCTGGGTTGATCCAATGACGGCTAGCACCTTGCTTCATGCACTCGAATCATTCCGAGAAGAGCTCCCGGGCTACATCCTAACTCTCGGTGATATGGCGCAACCTGGATGCGGCCAACTGGAGTACGGAACACTGGTTCGCCACGTTACTGATGACCACTCCAAGCAGGCCGCCACAGACCTCTTAAACAGTGCAAGAATGATACGGGGCAAACCGGCGACGCAGAAATTCACCCGGTCAGGCGCTAAGCGAACACTTGTAGAGAATACGCTCATCGGGCACAGCTTTGATGCTCAGGGGCATCTGACTTTGCGCGTTGCCTCACGAAAATATACGCGTCAACGAATCGGTCCCAACGGAATCGCGCGCAACCAACTGAAGCGATGGCTTCAAAACCATGGTTCCATCACGGACGCTGAGACACGGCGCGTGGTCACAACCTCTGAACAAGGACGCTCTACACGGCTCTGGCGCCAACATTGGATCGCAGAAGATGGTGCTTCGCAGGCGATTATTTTTTCGACACGGCGACTGGATATCGGCGCATTGGTCGATCCCCGTGGGGAAACATTCAGTGACACATTCAAGCAGATTCGAGAGATGCGCTTTTCCCGCTGGGACGCCAAGAAACCGTTGAGCTACAAAAGCGAGCGACGATGGATTCATCGCCCTGGCACACGAACAAGCCGCTGGGAGACTTGGGCGCTTGTCCACGAAGCTGGACATCAAACACACATATCCGGCCGAGACGTCGACATCTCGTACGTCACGACATCGAATAACAAACATTTTAACGCCTCCTGGAAAGCAATCGATTCCCGTCGAACGTGGAAATGGTTCCAAATACTCGCCCGGGCGGCTCAAGATGTGGGAGGCCGAGTTGAACGTATCTTAGTAGGCCCCCGCATTCACCGAATTCTTCGGCGAAGACTTCCGAAAAAAATAAAGAAGAGCCCAATGTTTCGGACGTTACTACGGCGGGTCGATGGTCACGATGCCCATCATCATTTGCGTATTAGCCCATCAGACCACCAGCCATTGGCTACAATCCCCTGGCTGTGGAGGCTCGATGAGCCACTTCAAAATCTTTTCGATGCCGGACTCAGCCTGCTTCGCCCCTGAGGCCCGGAAACAAGCTACCCGACTTCCGTGACTTGTTTGCGTGAGTTCGTTATGTTTCCAACATGAATCTGTTCACATCGAAATCATTTTTATCGCTCGCCTCCGCTTTTGTGGGCGCCGGGCTCATGCTCTCAGTTGGCACGGGGTGCTCCTCGGACGAGGAGAATAAACCCAGCAGTGATGCATCGGCTTCTGACGTCCAAGGGGATGCTGTCTCGCCAGATACTTTGGTTTTAGACACAGATGGAACGGATGCAGGCAATCCTGCAGACGGAGGGGACGAGGATAGCAAGCCTTCGGATAGCACTGCAGATTCGACCACAGAAGATGCCAAAGACGCGTCGTCGCAGGATACACTCGAAGATACGTCGCTAGACGCAAGCGAAGATAGTTCTTCGTCTGACGGTGGCGGACCCGACGGATCCGCGGACGCTGAAGAAGATACCGGGCCCGTACTTCAACCCTGTGAACCTGAGTGTGCCGAGGGAGAGGTATGCGCAGACGGTCTCTGTCTGAAAGATTGCGGTCCTTCATTCGACGCGTTGGCGCTCAAAAACTCTATCGCGGATGGTGTTGAAGTCGTTGCAAGTGTGTGTACCAACGAACCCTTCAGCTTTATCCCCCTCAGTGCATCGAGCTTTTTAGAACTGAGTCTCGAAAGTAGTGCTCCTTCGAGCTACATGTACTTAAATCAGGTCGACTACAGCGATGATGCAGAGCCGGTGGTCACGTTCCTCTCGAGTGCGACGATGCCAGGCAGCATCGATGCATTTGAGGTCTTTCCGAATGACTACTTATCCATCGATGCATTCACGGAGATGGCGATCTTTGGCTTCGTTGGCTCATTTGCACAGGGGATGAATGGCACCGTCTTTATGGCAAACCTTACACAACCAGGTGGGCTTCCTCTTGGACTTGATGCTCCAGGCCATTTCCAAGCCACTGTTGTTGATTCGACAACTATCCTGGTGAATGGCCAAGGCGTTGCAGGAACCAATCAGGGTCCTGGCATCTATCGCGTCAAGGTCGTCGATGGGCAACCAAGTGTCACAAAAGCCGCCACGAATCTCGGGATCGGAGGTGGAATAATTGCCGTCCACGGTTCGATTGTATTGCTGTCAGGTCATGCGGATCCATGGCCATCAGAATGCAATGGCGTTCCTGTGGTCAATACCATTCAGGGGACCCGAGTCTTTGTGACCGATCTGGCTGCACTGATGGCAGCTGCCGATGCAGGCACACCAATCGATGCATTCTGCGGTATGGAGAAAGTCGCGCTTCCATCCGAACTTTACTTCCATCCTGGCGGAGACGTCCTGGGGCGGGATGTCGAGGCGGGTAATTACCTCAGCCGCTACTCTTTGACGAAGATTGCCAATGGAAAGGTTTTCGTGACGGGCACACAACTGCTCGCGATTGGACCTACGATTTCCGGCGGACGTGGGGTTGTCGGCTCCAATTTGGTCGCACTGAGTCACGCACATGGTTATCTCATCGTGCAATAAGGGGCTAGGGCTCAGGAGTCTCGACAAGCTCCGAATCAAGACGTGACAGCGGGACGGTCATAGACAGCGACTCATTGGGAACGAAGGACGCACTCCCAGCACGATGTCCTTCCAAGGTCAGACGCACAAATACGCGATTCTCATCGGTTGGTAAATGGACCTTGAGGGGCGTTAACCCAAGACGTTTTCTTCCTCGCCACACAAGGGCTCCAGTAGGTTCACTTGAGATACGAACTCGAGTGAGCCCTTGCCGGCCTTCATTGGAGAGAACCAGCGCATTCGTCGATTGAAGGCGGCGAGGATCCTGTCGAGGTCCGCTCGTTCCTTCCTGATGCTCATGCTCTCCTTGCCGATCGATCTTAGCGACACTTACTGACGGTTCAACCGGTATTGGCGCTTGGCTGGCGTCATGTGGAGAGGACACTAGGACGTATGCACCTAGGCCAATGGCCAACATTCCAAGGGCGGTCAACGACCACCACAAACCATTCCGAGCTGGCCTAATCGGAGCTGTAGGATCTTCTGCCATGCCTATTTGGCTTGTCGATAGAGGACCAGAGATCGCCCTGACGCGCCTCGCGGATGACGCAGCTGGCTCAAAAAGACCGAATTCGGATCGTCGACGCTTACGACGTGGCCTTTTCGTCGTCTCGAGAGATTGCGATTCGACGGGACCCTCTTTGAGAGAGTGAAGGGTTTCTAATGCCTCGGCTGCATTTTTCGGTCGATCGAGAGTGCGCTTCTCGAGGCAGTGAAGGATGAAGTCAACGAGAGGTCCCTTGAGACGACGGTCTCCAACACAAGGCCACGGAGGATCTTCCTTCACATGAGCGATAATATAGTCGCTTGCTGTCTGTCGTATAAATACGGGCCGGCCCGTCAGCATTTCGTAGAGAATACAGCCCATGGCATACACATCAGTTGCCGGCTTAATCTCAAGGGCTCTTGCTTGCTCGGGTGCCATGTAACGGGGAGAACCGATCGTGGTACCTTGCTGCGTCAGTGTCATATCGCTGGCGAGATTCCCCTGCACCTTTGCGATGCCAAAATCGAGGACTTTGACTGTTTCTCCCTCCCCTGTGACACGCGTTAGGAAGAGATTGGCAGGCTTTAAATCGCGATGAATGATTCCCTTACTGTGGGCCTCTGAAAGTGCGCCAAAGACCTGTAAACCAAGGGCGACGACTCTCTCGGCCCTCATGGGACCCTCACGTTGAATAACATCAGAGAGATCTTCTCCCTCAAGAAATTCCATCACCAGATAGGGCACGTCATCCTGAGTCTGCCCCACATCAAAGAGTCGAATCGAATTGGGATGATTCAGCGCTGCGACCGCACGCGCTTCTTGTTGGAAGCGGAGAAGCTCTTTCTTTCTGCGCGTAAAACTCTCATGAAGAACCTTGATGGCGACTTGTCTATCGACCGCAAGTTGAGTCGCCAAGTACACCGAGCCCATTCCACCAGCGCCCAAACGTGCGAGGATCTTGTAACGCCCCTCGAACTCTTGTCCGAGGAAAGGATCTGACCGATTAGACTCGTGTTCAGTCATTTGGTGTTCATTCCTGGACCGTCTCACTTACATGTCGATTCATGTGTCCGAGTTTTTCAGATCACTTGCGCTACAAGCGCTGAAAACTGGCCCGCGGGCTCGAAAGCCCGCGGACAAAGACTGGCTTAGAGAACCTCCGCCCCCCGCGTAAAAGTTCTCCAAGCTGACATAAATGTTGCCATGTTTCGCCGTCAAAGAGCAACCATGAGGCCTCTAAAATCAGGGCTTTTTTGTCTGTAAAGGCTGGGGCAGCGGTGAAGCCCTCTAAACCCACATCAATGAATGCTAATTGCCGATGGCACTCTGTACCCATTGCAGGAGTTCTTGTTCATCCGCCGTCGGCTCTTCAAGCGTGCTTAAGGTTGCATAAAGCGTTTGTAAAAGCCCTTCGGCCCCTTCGACACTAGACGTGGGCAGTTTATCGATAATGGTCTTCTTCAACGCTTTATTCTGCGCTGGGTCGAGGATCAGCATGTAGTAGTGGCCCATCAGCTTTTCCGCATCATCACTCTCTAAGGCAGGGAAATCGACCCAATTTCCCTGATAATTCCACTTCGAATAGAGTGTGTAGAGAGCATATTGCTGCCGGAGCCACAGGTGAGTTGGACAGGATTCACCTTCCTCCGTGGCGCAAACGACGCGATCGACCAATTCCATGTAGGTTTGAACCGGTTTCTCCTCATCCCAGTCTTCATAGTCTGTGTTGAAGAACTGCCGCGTTCGATTGAAGAGTTTTCCCCACTCCGAAGCCTGAGCAATATTCTGTAGCTCTTCTGTCGGAGTATCGGGTGGGTACTGAGCCGCGATCTTATCCAGTTGGTAGAATGCATACAAGACCGGATGCCCGTAGTCCCATCGCACGCAGCCAGGATCCAACTCCACATCTTCATCCGTGCAGAACATATATCCGTTTTCTTCGCTTCCTTCCCCGTAGCCGTAGGCCATCGCGTCACGGTCGTATGTTCCTGGAGCCGTCATTCCAACCACGTAATCCATGGTGGACGTTGCAGTCTCACCCTCCGCATGAAGATGCTTGTCCACAGACGCCATGAAGTTGTGTCGGAGCCCGAAGTTATGGCCGATCTCATGGGTTAGAAAATCCGCTACGATGAACTCGGCTAATTCGTCTGGTCCCAGTGACATCGCGGCGGACTGCGCGATTTGGTGGAGTTCCTTTATCCCAAACGGCTTCATCGAATAGGTTCGGCGCCGAATAACACGGGGTGGTAGACCGCGTGCATCGTTCCAGTCGAGAGGTAATTTCTGGAAGCTCTCAGGCGATTGTGCTGCCATCCCTGCTGGCTGGAAATCACCGATGGGGGCATCTGGGAAGGTGTTGAAGAAGTCCTGATACTTTTCCACGAGGTCATCAAGGCCGCCGAGCCACATAATGACGTCGGTCTCAAACATCTCACCGGTCATCGGATTTTCGATAAAGGGCGCAATAGCTCCGGAGGACTTGGAGGCGTCCCATTGGATGATCCGATAGCGTGGATCCCAGGGCACCCACGAAGGTTCTCCTTCGACCAACTTTAGCGGCCGGTTACCTGCCTTTTCCTCGAGGGCATCGTTCCAACTATCCACGACATCGTAGGCGATAGGCCTGAATTTCGCCGGGAACTCATCACTTAGGTAATAAACCACCTGTTCGTCAGGATAAAACGCACCCGTGTGCGGCATTCGGTCAAGGAATCGGTCCTCACCAACCTCAACCTGGAAAAAACCGAAGGGACTATCTGGATCGACTTTACGAGGTAGAAAATCGGGATTGGCATCGAAGCGACGTAGGAAGTGCACGTTCAACCCCATCGCGTCAGGAAGTCCTTGGCCTCCACATTGCTCGGATTGATAGTGTTCTAGTGCGGACCACGTCATCAAACCATCGGCAAACATTGGTTCTCCACCGAGGAAAAAGCTCTGCAAGCGGTACACACAATTCTGCCAGAGTTGAACTTCGAGAGAGATCACCGGCTCACTCAAATTGACTTTGATCCGGCCGTCCTCAAGCTCTTCAGCGTCATAAGCTTCGACGATTCCATCGTCTCCAGGCACCGGGTTATTCGTTTCCAAATCCACAACACGAACGATGAACAGATCATCGTTCACCTCGATGATTGCTGGAATTGCGATAGCACCAGCAACGGTGTTTCCTACCTGGGCGAGTGCACTGCCAGGCTCGGTACCGATCCCGAAGATATAAAGTCCCTCAAACGCCTCCTGAGATAGGATAATTGAGTTTCCGCTCGTCTCACCGGAGCTTTTGGGATCTTCGACTTCGCCTGCATCTTCTTCAGTGTCCGGTCCGATATCTGCGGCGGTATCTTCCAGTTCCTCAACATCAGGGCCCTCGTCTGGCAAGTCGAGATCGTCGATCGTATCGCTCTCAGGCACATCATCGCAGTTCGCGAGTATCTCGACGTAAACGGTCTCGGGCGCATCATCGGAGCAGCCCATTGAGAGACACAGGGAAGAACACACTAGGACGGTTGTTAGGATCTTCATGGTCACCTTCTTTTTTCAGCCTTGGCACTCTAACGGATCCATCGGATTCACCGGAGTAAGTTCGGCATTTCGAATCAAAATCTTGAAACCAAGCACCGATTCGCGAGGTATGTTGCTGGTTGAAGTCTGGTCGCGTAGGTTGAGAGCGTGAAGTCTTTCAACTCGTCGCAACGCCTGTGGCTCGGATTGATAATCAGCCTCCTTGCCGCCCCCTTGGCACCAGTCACTCATGCCATAAGCCCATGGCCGTCAAGTAGTCTTGAAACAACTCTGATCGACGAAAGAAGCAAGCTAGAGGGCTTCGAAAGACGCGGGAAAACTCTTCGGGCGAACAAAAACGCACCCATGCGTCACTTTCTCAGCTCGGTGCCTTTCAGCGAGGGCTTAATTCGCTGGAAATTAGACGGAGGGCGAAAACTAGATATCGCACTGTTGCTCCGTTCAGGATCCGCCGACGGAATGCAGGACAATGGTGTCGAACTCCGAGTGCGTAAAGACGCGATCACGCTGGTTGAACGCAGGGGCGATACAGAGGAACTGCGGGTTCACGAACCTATTCGTCTCGGTGCTCGTAAGCGCCTTGAGGTCATTCTTTTGGTGCAGGATGGAACATTACTTGTAGAGGTTTTCGACCCAAGGAAACGTGCGTTTCTCAGAGCACTTCATTTGAAATCGTTACCTACCGTCAGTGGGATCGGAATACGAGCCGGTCAGGCACATGACCCGGACCTCACCGTGAGGGGATTGACTGTCCGCCCGGCATGCATCGATCGGTGGCCTAGGTCCAAACCAGGACGGGCGCGCTACCTTCGGCTAAACCCTCAACTTGCTGAGCAGGGACTCAAACTCCTTGGAAGTAAGCGCCTTCGAAAGAAAGAACGCAGATCCGATAACCAGAGCGTCTACCGGACGGATCTCGAAGGCATTGCTAAAATGCGATGCGCTGGCCTAGCCATCGGTGAGGTTCAAATTGAGACGCCATGGAAGTACATGGATCCCGCATACCTCCGGCTTAAGAACTCGGGGGTTAAGTCAACCCGGCGTGGATTTAGAATCGATCGCAGTTATAAGAACTCATCGATGAATGAAGCATTGCTCAGGGCCTATGCAGAACGCTTTCCTGAGCTCACTCGCTACATTGAGATCGGACGAAGCCATCAGGGTAAGGCCATACCGGGCCTCGTTATCACAGCACCGAGTAAAGACACACGACCCAAACCATCTGTATTCATCAACGGAGCCCATCACGGCAATGAGCCGATGAGTGTTGAGTTCGTCTACGACACGATCCAACGTCTTTTGGAGCATCGAAACGAACCCCGAATTAGTCGCTGGCTGAAGAGTATGGAGATTTGGGCCTTTCCCATCATTAACCCGGATGGAGTGGATGCGTTTCTAGAAGAAACATGGCGAACGGGACGAAAGAATGGACGCGATCTTAACGGAAACGGGATCCGCGAGAGACTTGAGGGCGTCGACTTAAACCGCAACTACCCATTTCAATGGGGTGCTTTGGGTGAAAAAGGGAGCAAGTCAGATTGGCGAAGTCCTTGGTTTCGCGGCTCCCAAGCGGCGTCGGAGCCAGAAGTTCAGGCTGTGATGAAGCTCGCTCATCAGGAACGATTCGCAGCTTCGCTTACCTTTCATACAGGGACGGTAAAGCTACTGGTTCCTTACACGATTCCAGGTATCGATAATCCTCGCCCCCATGTAGCGTGGAACATCGCCTCTCGGCTGATCGATGGCTTCGAAGACCATCCGCAGGACAAAGAATGGGTGGTCGCCAAAAACCTCTATGCTGTGGATGGAACCGATCAGGACTGGCACTACCACACCAACGGAACACTCGCGCTTCTAGTGGAGGGAGCACGTCGAAATCCCCGTAATTCACAAGAACGCAAGGCGATCATCTCAAACGTTCGTCCCCTCACCAGCCGTCTCTTAGACCGCCTCCGCAACGGCCCCACACTCCATGGACGTGTCATTGACTCCAAGGGTCGACCCGTCGAGGCCGAAATCCGAGTAGGTGGTATCCGCCTGAAGCAGAACGAGCGCTGGCTAACGCGCTGCCACGATGGACACTTCACCCGCTTTTTGGGGCATGGCGGCCCAACCACACTATCCGTGCATATCGATGGAAAGCCCCCTATCAAGAAGCGTATTCGTCCCCGCCGCGGACTCACCTGGGTCGAGATTGAGTTAGACTTCGAGGTGGCAGAGCAACGCTGTCCTTCGGACCTTTAGTTCAAAGGTTTGAATCGATCCAAAGAAGACCGAGAACGTTCGCTGATCCATCGACGATTGCATCCATCACGTTCTGGTCCGGCTTCGCAGATAGCGTAATCTTTGCGACGGCCGCTCCTGCGCCATCGAACACTACGTTCTGCATGTCCGCGACATTCAGATCATGGCGACGCAAGACCTCAAAGACGTGCGCTAGCACACCGACACGGTCCAGATGGCGAACATGCAATTGCCCCGTCGGCATTGGCAGCTTGGTGACGTTGACAGCATTCCTTGCTGTTCCGTCCTGACGGAAGCCCGAAACCAGCCTAAGAACTTCGTCTGCGACCGCATCCTGAGCCTGTTGTGTCGACGCACCGATATGATGGGTGCCGTAAAATCCATCACACTCCGTCAGACAATTCTCGATGGTGGGATCGCTGGCTTTAGGCTCGTTCTCAAAGACATCGGAAGCTGCTCGGATACGGCCACTGCTCACGGCGTCTGCCATCGCTGCATCATCCACAACACCTCCACGAGCCGCATTCACAAAGAGCGTGCTCTCCCGCATTAATGCAAACTCACTTGGTCCCACGATGTGTCTCGTTCCATCGGCGAGGGGAAGATGCACACTGATCACGTCTGCTTGACCACAGAGCTGAGCGACTGTTTCTGCACGACTAATGCCCAATTCATCTGCACGCTCGTCGGTCAACGAGCGACTCCAACCAAGCACGGGCATGCCGAAAGCCTTCGCTCGTAAGGCAACCTCCTGGCCAATTTTCCCCATTCCGATGATGCCCATCGTCTTACCAAGCAGGCCGCGCGCCTTGGAGAACTCCTTTTTGTTCCAACGCCCTTCACGTAACTGGCTTACATTGTCAGGAATCCGCCTATCCAAAGCGATGATGAGCCCCATCGTTAATTCAGCAACAGCAACCGCATTCTTACCGGGAGTGTTGCATACGTAGATCCCCTGGGACGCTGCTGCGGCACAATCGATCGTGTTGGTGCCGGCTCCGGCCCGGATGATTAGGTTCAAGTTCCGGGCGTTTGTAATCGCACTTGCTGTTACTTTGGTAGAACGCACGATCAGTACGTTCGCAGTTCCAATCGTATCCACAAGCTCGTCCGGCCCGAGACTAGGCTGAAAATCTACCTCACAACCACTTTGCGCCAAGGCGTCCCTGATCCGCTCCGGAATATTGTCCGCAACCAACACTCGCATAACCCACCCTCCAAGTTCGACTGATTGTGACCATCACCCCGTGTGCTGTAAATGGCGCGTCCGTAAATTTCCTAAGCATTGACATATGAGCCTTCAATGAGGCTTAATGGCGGCATCCTTAGGAGAGGAAAATAACTCGGGCGAAAGCAATTTCGTCGTAGAGGTGTAGGCATCAGAGGTCAAAGGGGCACTGATCACCGCATGCGCGGGGGGTAAATTCTGCCAATTGCCCCCCACTTTTTCTGCGGTGCCCCTCAAGTACGTGAGAGCTCGCTCTGTCGACGCGTGCGGACCTTCTATTCCACCTTGGACGCCTTGTAGCCGTACAGGGTCTCGCTTACGAGTGTCTTACCGACCAGAAAAAGCCGACGCGACCGTTTCGGGCCAGGCATCGCTGGAATCGGTGAATCGTAACTAAACACTGGCGTCTTCGCTTCACGGTCCCACTTACACTCGATGGACTGTAACACCTTCTCGGCGTTTTTCAGGGTGCAGTTCGTACCGTCGACATGGATGCTGTGTTTATTCGTAACCTTGAAAGAGAATGTTTTGTCACTCTCAATACCATGGGATTCTCCGCGTCCAATGAAGACCTGTCCATCGTCGACCGCATAACGAAAAATGTGACGTCGTCCATCCTGCGGTGTGATCACAAAACCGTTCGTCGAAAAGAGTGCAATGGGACCAGCAATCTCTTCATTATCCTTCGCAGGATAACGAACAGTTGCCTCCGCACCGTAGAATTTGAAGACGAACATCTCTTCATCAGCTCGCGTGACCCTCCATTCACCCTCAAGAGTCCATTCGGAAGGTGGTTCAATACCCGCGCCTCGCGATATGGCGGGCCGACCTGAAGATGGCTTTAAGGGGGTTGCTGATGGGGTCGCACTCTCTGAAGGCGACGACTCTTTGGACGGCGACGACTGAGACGTGGCTCCCTCTTTTTCGCAAGCCGCCATCGACAAAACAGTCATAGCGACCAAACAAAGTAATGCTTTCATCGTTCCCTCGTTAATTGACAGTGGGCGTCCCGCCCAAGAGCCAACTTCCCAAAAATCGCTTCATCCTCTCGCTTTGAACCGCATTCAAGAAAAGCACGAAGTGCCCATCGTAGTTGGCAGGAGCGATCACAGAAAGTAATCCAGAAATGGCTCCGTCATAGAAATTACCGCCAGCTGGAAGGCTGACTTCTTTGAGCCCGAACGTGTACTGGCTTCCCGCGATTTGGCGCACACCGAATACATGGGCCAAGGTTTCGATGGCTTGCGGCGGAGTAAAGGTATCTCCAAGGCCATAAGACATAAACGTATGCTTTGCATTGGCGGCCTCGCCAGCCCACATGATGTGGTCTCGGGCGGAATGAAGGGTATCGATGGGATCGAAATACCCTTGAAGCAACGTTAGGACGGGATGATGCGTGCTCGTTGTAGCCTTACCACTCTCATTTATCTCGCCGAGAGCGACACCGATGCCTTCTTTGGCATCCGTGGGCGATGTCTTGTAGAGCAAACTCAACACGAGGCCGGCTCCTGCTCCACTCCAGAGTCCCATCTTGATGTCGGGACTATATGCGAGCGCCGGAACGCCATAGCCTGCTCCCTGGCTGTGACCCATGTATGCAATGCGGGAAGAATCAATGGATATAGCCTTCCCTGTTGGTGAGACGGTGGCATCCCAATTCAGTGCCTTCGCAGCCTTCACAAGTGCCAAGATATCCGCGAAGCCCTGGTAGCTATTTCCACGGGCTGCTTTGGGGTTACCCATATTGAAATAAAGTAATTCGGGGCTGATTTCAGAGCCTCGCCGTGGCCCGTGCATTGGGCCATCCCAACTCAACACAGCGGTACCCACAGTCTTTCCATCCGCCTGCATGTTGGCCACTGGAATACTAAACTTATCAACCGAGGAACGATAGGAACCCCTCGTTCCATGCCCTGCAATAACGAGAGGGTATCCGTTGGGTGAAGGCGGTACCTTCTTGGGGATCGTTAGGCTGACACAGACGCTTTCGTCATCCTGCAAAACGAGGTTCCCTTCTCCATCGAATTGAAGACCGCCACCCAATTCTGGCGTCAGATAGGGCTTCACACCTGACTGAACGATGGGCAATGGCACCTTCATATGAACTTCCCAGGCATCTGGGTGGTCTTCAAAGCAACCTCTTTCGTGTTCAGGACCCGATAGTCCGTCATCACAGGGGCTAATGCTTGCACCATCGCATAGCACGATAGATTCCGGTGGCTTCGGCTCCCACTTATCGATTGCATCCTGTATCAATTGGTGAACGTCGCGCGTATCCTGAGTTGTGAATAGTGCCACACCAATCACTTTTTCCGGATCGATCGACTGGTCGTCGAGGTAATCTCGAAGAACCTGATATCTCTCCCAAGATTCGTCGAAGAACGAATCGCCCGGGGCCTCGTCTGAGAGCAGTACTTTGAGATGCTCGTCGGCCACCAGCAGTTCACCTATCTCGCCCTCAATCGCTGGTGTTGCCCGGATTCCTTTGGTCAGAATCGCTGCGTACCGAGTCGCTGGTTTGAGAGGCTGCTTCCAGCTCGACTGAAGCGTAAGCCAGCGGTCACACATGTAGCGATTGCCTGAACCCGCCGTAGCGTACCAACTGTAGCCATGCTGCTCGCCGTAACTGCTGCTTCCGGGATCAACATCCACAAGTTGCATATTCGGACTATCCCCGCCTGGCTTGATGGAATTCATGTCGATGTTCGTTGAAAAACGAAAGTAGATAGCGGGGACGCTTGAGAAACCAGATTGCCCTTCCTCAATCGCCTCAACTAACCGCATGGGAAAGTCTACATCGAGCAGACCAAGACCGGGCGTCGGGAAGTCTGTCAGATCGACCTTACCGTTAACCATTCGGATATCGTTTGGCCATGGAAGACGAAAGAACTCGCCAGATTTGATTGGTGGTATCTCGAAGTAGACGCGCGGAGCACCGCTATCACTCTCCTCACAGCTTCGACCCTCCCAAAGATTGATATCGATTCCCAACTTACCTGCAGAACATTCCCCCAGTGCACCACATCGAAGACCACCAAGGCAGTCTCCTTTATCGACGCAGGGAGCACCAATGTCTCCCTCTCCCACAGGCGCACAATACCCGCCGAGTCCAAGTACCTTACAGAAATGCCCATCTTTGCAATCACCCGCGGTGATACAGGTTGCGTAGGTATCACCTTCACCGAGCGGTTCGCATTTGGCAGCAATGCTGCAGTGTAATCCAGGCGCACATTCGTCATCCAAGATGCAATAGTAGCCCTCTTGAGTGTCTCCCGTTGCGCGACATAGCCCTTCGACGCACTTCAAGAAGGGACGGCAGTCCGAGAAGCTAGCCTGGTCCTTAACGCACGCCTCACCGACACCTTGGCCCTGAAGCATAATCGCTGAGCTGTCTGCCTCTGCATCTGCAGAAACCGCGTCAGGAACGTTAAATATCGACGATTCGTTAACAGTACCTCCGCAACCGAAGATGAATAAACAAAGGCCGAGTTGAGATAATTTGGTCATGAGGCTTGGTTTCCGCAAGTGGGTTAGTCCTAGGGACCCTAGCATCTAAGACGCCTCTAAAACAGGCTAAAGGTCTTCGTGACTCCGTCACGTATTCGTACTATGGTCACCGACCATGAAGCGATCTGGGACCAAGAAACAACGCAATATTCGGGAGGAGTTCACGAACATCCCGAATATGCTCACCATGGGCCGAATCGCATTGATTCCGCCAGTCATGCTCCTCATGCTCGAGGACACGCCACACTCGGCGTTTTGGGCAGCTGTACTCTTCAGTGCTGCAGCGATTACCGACTATCTAGATGGATATTTAGCCCGTAAAATGGGCCTCGTCAGCCTCTTGGGAAAACTGCTGGATCCACTTGCCGACAAACTGATTGTCATGGCGACACTGGTGATAGCAGCCCAGCTGGGCCATATTCCGGGGTGGTTCGTCGTACTTCTTCTCGCCCGGGAGATCAGCATCACGGGACTTCGGTCAATCGCCGGTCAAGAGGGCCTCGTTATCGAGGTTGTTCAGTCGGGTAAGTTTAAAACCGCCCTTCAACTTTGTGGTCTTATTGGCGTGCTCATCCACTACAACTACGTCATCGACTTTGGGTTTGTGGAGACGCTCGTAGACTTTAGCGCTCTTGGATTTGCGCTTTTGGCCCTTTCGATGGTCTTTAGCCTCATCAGTGCGTTCACCTACTTTGCGCGCTTTATGCTCGCCATCGACAGTAAGAAGAAGGACGGAAGTATTCCTTCACGAAGCAGCACTCCCTAGGGGACACGATCATGAGCCGACGATTAGAGGGTAAGACAGCCTTGGTCACAGGAGGAAGCCGCGGTATCGGTGCCGCCATCGCGGAGGGATTTGCGAGCGAGGGCGCTCGGGTGGTGATCGCATCACGTAAACCCGAAGGGCTCAATGCTCAGGCCGAGGCCATCAATAGCAAGTACCCCAATTCGACATCGATCCGCGTATGCCACGTTGGAAACGTCGAAGACGTAGAATCACTCTTTAGCGAGTGTCTGTATGAGGTTGGACCCTTCGATATTTTGGTCAATAACGCAGGGACGAATCCCTATTTTGGTCCCATGGTCGGAGCGACACATCGGGCGTTTGATAAGACGGTTGACGTTAATCTTCGTGGTCCTTTCGAAATGTCGATTCAATTTGCAAAGGCTGCCATGGCGGCGAGAAAGCCCGGCTCTATAATCAACATCACATCGATCCTTGGCCAAGGGGCAGCCCCCCTTCAGGGCATTTATGGAATGACGAAGGCAGCCCTCATCTCGATGACTCAAACGATGGCTGCCGAGTGGGGCTCCGCCAACATTCGAGTCAACGCCATTGCGCCCGGTCTTGTGGAGACCCGGCTATCGCAAGCTCTCATCGGCAACAAAGATATCCTCGATATCTTCAACGCCAGAACACCACTGGGGCGCCCGGCCCAGACAGAGGAGATTGTTGGTGCAGCAATCTACTTAGCCTCAGACGAAAGTGGCTATGTCACCGGACATACACTCAATGTCGACGGCGGATACGCCGTTCGCTAGCCTCTGCAGTCTTACTTGTTGCGAGCCATCAGAGCATTGCCTAAGACCGCGTAGTTATCCTTCCAGCTTTGCTTGCCGACATTGGGATCCTTGCTGAGCTTGATGAGTTCTTCACCGGTCTTTTTGTCGCCAATACGCGCCAACGCATTGAGGCAAAATTTGCGGTACTGAACGGGCTTGCTGTCCTTAATGCGCTTGAGCTTACTGAGCAGCGCTTTTCGCGCATCGCTTGCGTTCACAAAGGAGCGGGTAAGCATCAAGGTTGCCTTGATGAAGAGATCTCGGTCGGTGTTATCCTCCATCTTGTTCTCTTCGAGCGTCTTGATCCAGCAAGCTCCATCGATCTTGCATTCCTTGAGCGAGCCCAATACGGCCTGAACGTGAGGAAGGTTCATTCGCGCAGCAACGGCATTCGCGGGGGATACCACCGTGTTGTACCGAAGCGGCTTCGCCCAACGCTTCTCCAGTTCTGGAAGATCTTCATAGCCAACGGCCATCACGAGAGGGCGGGTGAGTAATCCCAAGAAATCAGCGCCTTTTCGCTTTTCTTTCGGCGGCATGTCTTTACCCATTGTTGGCCACTCGGGATCTTCGTCCCAGGCCTTGAAGAGCCCTTTGACGGCCTCTGGACTTCCCATGTACGAAAGCGCATTGGCTGCGAAGAGTCGGTGATGTGTCGTGAGGATCCCCGGCGCGTTTCCTGCCAGAACGAGCTTCGTCAATTCTTCAGCAGCCTCCGCATTCGGGGGTAACTTTCCAAGTCCGATGTGGGCGTACTGATGCTGATTGATCCAGTGCATATCCCACTGCTGGTACTGCTTACACTTACGTCCACCAGGCTGGGTTTCACAGTCCTTCTTTGAAAGTCCCATCGGCACCGTTCGGTGCTTGGCTAGAATCTTAGCCAACGGTAGTGAAGCACTCTCGTCGAGAGTATCAGCCAGAAGCTGAGCAAGAATCTGATTTCCCTGAATCTTCCAGGAAGCCAGATTGAGAGACTTTGCCATCTGCTTCACGGTACCGAGGCTTCCATCAGCCACCTTCTTAAGGTTTTCGGCAGCTTCCTTGGGAAGCTTGGACAGAGCTAAACGGGCAGCAGGGTAAACGTTCTTTCCATGCTGGTTGCGCATAAAGGCTGCAGCAACAACGGCCGGCGTCCCTTTGGTGGATCCGATTTTCGCCAAGGCCGAAAGGGCTTTTTCATTTACCTTAAGGTCCTGAACGTTCGGATTAGCCTTCGCCAGGCCGATCAGAAGATCTTCGTGCTTCTTCGCATCGGATACTGCGAGCAGTGCATCCAACCCTGCCTTTCGATGCTCTTCCGATTCCTCAGTGAACGTCACCAAATCATTCGTCAGCTCGGACAGACGCCAAGATGCAGCGATTGTCGCAGCCTTCGGAGCCACATTGCTGTCCTTAAGGGCAGCGCGCAGGATACCAACGGAGGCACCTTTATCTCCAATTTCGCGAACCGCATCGATGATTCGTCCGCGCTCAACGCCCTCGTTGAAGAGTTCCTCCAACTTAGGCAACGCCGACGAGCACTTGGCCTCAGTGATCAATTTGAACGCCTTGTCCACCTTGGACGCCACGGTCAATTTCTCAGGCCAATATTCGCATACTTCTTTCCTACCTTCCTCGGTTCCCACGTCCTCAGGTGGAGCCTTGAGGCACCCAATCTGGAAGGCAAGAGAGAGGATTACGAAAGCACTAAAACCGCGGCGAATCTGAAGGCTCATACACTGACTCCATCGAACAACGAAAACACTCCATACGACCTACCGCGGTGAAGCCAAATCGTCAACCCACCGGCCTTCCGTCAAGCACTTGGAAGAATAGTAAAAGTCATGTTCAAAACTTTTTTTGAATCTTCCTAGCACGTCCCCGTCGGAGTAAATGTGACGGTTACTCACTCTCAAATCCCACTCATCGAGTAACCAACTCCACACCAAGTGGAAACCAAGAACACCATCCTCCACCCCCCAGCGAGGATGGTGTTCTTTTTTTATAAGCTCATGATTTTATTGATGAATAAAAACAAACAACTCTCGTCATACCGAGAGAATCTCAAACCAAGGAGACATCCGATGAGTTTAAAAAAGTTAATCAGCGTATTGACGCTTCTTTCGGTCGCTTCCATTGGAGGACAGGCCTTCGCACGGCACTCCCCTCTCGACGGTAAGCTCGAGGTCTCCAATGAACGGAGTGAAGGTGGTCGAATATTCGTAGACGGAGAATTTCAGGTCTTCGTTCCCGCGGGATCCAGCCGGCAGATCGATAACATTGCGAATGGCGTTCGATTGGTTGAGTTTAAGGTTCGAGACCAGCAAACAACGACAAAACAGGTCTCTGTTGCGGTACGTCAAACTGCCAGACTCACCCTCAAGCCTATCTTTGGTTCAGCCCGCATCCTGAATGACAGTGGCCTCCCTATGCGCTTAAAGGTAGACGGGGTACGAATGGGTCGTATCAACCCCAACACCGTGCGAATTTTGACCGGACTTGCCCCAGGTAAGCACCGTATTGTCATGCGGCCCGTACGTGGAGCTCTCAACACAACCTCAGGGATCGTGTCAGGCTTTCATCCAGCCACAGCAGCTGTACCGGCACGTGCTCCCAAGAAAGTTCAGGTGTTCAAAGTTCGCCCTGGTCAGGAAACCTCCGTTTCTCTTGGTAGTTACCTGGCAAAGGTCAAGGTCCGTAACCCCTTCGCTCGACCTGCCATTCTCACGATTGATGGAAAACGAGTGGGAAAGATTGCCGCATTCGAGACCCGACTTGTGGAGAACATTGCCCCCGGCAAGCGCTCGTTGGAGCTTCGTAATCGACGAAGTGCCTTGGTGGCCGAGACCTTAACTCTCAAGCCCGGTGCAAGTGCGGCCTGGCGCCCTGTCCCTGTTCAGCGCGGTAGCCTAACCTTGCGTAACCAGTGGGGCGTGGCAGTGAAAATCCAGTTGGACAAGGCAATCATTGGTGTTCTGCAGCCTGGAGAGACTCGAACCTTCCACAATTTAGCTGCTGGAAAGCATCGCATTACAAGCCTCCACCCATGGGCCGGCGGCATCACTCGGATTGTCCATGTTCCCGCTGGACGCCACATGAACGTGGCCGTGGGACGAGCCCTCGCTCCTCCAAGCCAAGCTGGATACCGGACGCCACGTCAGGGTAAGGCGACGCCTGCTGGTTGGATTCTTTAGGGCTGAGCGACACTGCGCCGACGAAGCGCAACGAGGCATAGGATTGCGAGGACAATCCAGAGAGGAGATGGAGGCTGTGGACCTAGTCCGCAGCCTCCATTTGTCGTTTGGCTCGTATTCACCGTAACAACCTCACTGGGCTGATTTGCGCGAGGCGGCGAACTCGTACCAGCGTCAGCGCTCGCGGAATCGTTTTCTAGGTCTGCACCATCAATGATCTCGTTATTCACCACATCCGGTTCGAAGACATCGGGTTGCGTGACGTCCTCCCCAATGAGCTCGGGATCTGACTCGGGCTCGGGCTCTGGTTCGGGCTCAGGCTCTGGTTCGGGCTCAGGCTCGGGGTCGTCGTCAGTCATATTATTGGCAATGCCGTACCACATGTCGTCATCGGCACCATCGTAGCCCAGTGCCCAGAGGCCGATACCTCCTAGGTCCTTCTCGACAACATAAGCAACCTTCGCATCAAAGCTCTCCTTATCATCAAACCAGACCTGCCACAGCGAGTCGTCCTGGTTGATGTGGTAGTAGGCTGTTTCGGAATCGGTGTCGTATTGTTTACCCTGCTGCGCAGCCTGCTTCTTGGCGGTTGTAAAGACGACAGCCTTAGACTCCCCAAGGCTTTTTCCAGGGACAGCCGCATTTGCCACCGTCCATTTTCGGCCATACCAAGGAAGCCCAATGTAGACTCGGTGCCGGTTCTCCTCACCGCCCCATTCGAGGTAATCATCGATGGTCCATGCAACAGAGTTCTTTCCATTTGGCCATTTGCCGCCTCCGTAGAGAGGCGCCACTGGTCCTGGATCTCCTCCACTCCAATGATAGCCATAAGCCATCACCATAATTCCATCACTGTGGATCAGCAGCTGGTCGTAGTCATAAGCTCCATTCCAGTCCACCGCTGGGCCTGCTAGGGATACATGACCCTCGTGTCCGTTGGGCTGAATCTCTGCCACTGCATCCTTCAAATCAGCCATGAAGGTCACAAACTCCTCACGCACGGATTTTGGCACGAACTCAAAATCAATATTGATGCCATCGGCCTGATGAACAGCCATCAGTTCAAGACAAGTGTCGATGGCGTTCTGTCGCTTATTCGGACTCTTCAACAGCGTCTCAATTTCTCCGTTGTTGAAGTTTGTAATGGTCACAACAACCTTCACGCCGTGAGCATGGGCCTCTTCGACCAAGGATTCGGTCGAAGCACCACCCCAACCATGATAGCTCTCGGCATCCCCGTTGGAATCCATATCGATGGCAAACCATGCGAGTATCGTCAGATACTCCCAATGCTTAAATTCGTAGTCCATTTCCCAATAAGGGAGGTATCCGATGACCTCGCGGTCTACGATCGGACCTGGTGACGTTGCTTCCTCAAAAGGCATCGCTTCGGTCTTCCAAAGAGCACGCTTCTTGATTCCCTTGAGAGAGGGATCGAGCAGGTCTTTATGGCCAATGCTCGCCATCGAGTCGTTAGGGAGCTCCGTATCGGCTATCGCCGCAGAAGGCGCAAGAATGCACACTGACGCAACAAGGCATAACAATCCAAGCCACTGGCTTATAACGTGCTTCATAGCACAACCTCCGAGGGACGACCGACCGACGTGGGAATCTCTCATCGTCATCCCGGCAGTGTCAATCTCTGGCTCATCCATTCGATGACATGGAAGCTATCGACCACGCGTCTCACAGAACCTGGCGGCCCGCGATGTTGACGCTTTTGTCACGCATTCTTGGAAACCTCTATCACGTTCACATCGGCTATTGCAGCGTTGCGTGGCCTGACGCTGAAGCATCTGGTTGGTTTCCATGATTCTGCCGAAGCGCTCACAAATGAGGGTACATTCCACCACCGGTGTTGTCGTTCGTGCTGGCGAAGGCAGGCGGACAGGGGTTTTCGGTGCCGTCTTTCGCTTCGAGCGTGAAGCTCGAGCGTTCGTGCCGTACTTGAAAGGATTCGCTGAGACCGTTGTGCATGTTGTATGGCCAAGTAACCAAAAGTAGGTGGCTTGCTCCACCGTCACGCTGACAAATCCGTCCACACCAGGCGTTGTCCTGAGGGCATCGGTTGCTAACGCCACCGGATCTCCCCCCGACGGTATCGCGTGAAGAATAAAACTGGTGCAGGAGGATGCCGACTTCCGGGGTCGCTCAACACGTTGTTTTCCAGGGTCGATGGGTCCCAAGGACGGTGCCACAACAACGGCCTGATGGCAGGCTGATAGAATAAGCATGAGGCAAAGAACTGCGATCCAACGAACGACTTTCATAGCGTCTCCTTGAGCTTGTCCAGACGAAACCAAACGAGGTCCGCCGTCAAGCTAGTTGCTACTTAGCTCAAAGCTGTAGTCCTGTTCTCACGCATATGCTATCGCTCGGATCGATATGGATGCTGAAGCACAAAACCCGCTCGCCGTCGTCGCTATTGGCGGCAGTGAACTTATTCAAAACAGTCAGACTGGTACCCAGCGCGAACAGGTTCGGGCAAGCCGACGCATCGCGCGTGTCGTCATTACGCTGCTCCAAGAAGGATATCGGGTCGTGCTCGTCCACGGAAATGGGCCACAAGTGAGCCGAGAGCTCATTCGCAGCGAAGAAGCATCCACGAAATTACCACCGCGCTCGCTAGAAGTCTGTATTGCAGCAACACAGAGCACAATGGGAGAGCTTCTCGTTCGGGAACTTCGAAACTTGTTGCGGCGAGAGCAACTTGAACACGATGTTCTCGCTCTGCACACTCAAGTGTTGGTCAGCCGAGAGGACCCTGCGTTCAATACGCCGGAGAAGGCCATCGGTCCGACCTACACAGAGTGGCGTGCCAAGGAGCTGATGAAAACGACGAAATGGAATTTCGTCGAGGATGGCAAAGACCAATGGCGCCGAGTAGTTCCAAGTCCAAGTCCACTGGATATTATGGGCATCGATGCCATTGCGCGTTTGGTCGATTCCGGGACGATCGTCTTGGCAGGCGGTGGCGGTGGCGTACCTCTCGTCGTCGACAGCAAAGGTGAATTTGTAGGCGTTGAGGCCGTCGTCGATAAAGATCACACAGCAGCGCTCATGGCAGAACACTTGGGGGCGGAAGTTCTGGTTCTTCTCAGTGCGGTAGAGAATGTCTACACATCCTATGGGCGACCGGATCAAACGACACTAGAACACGTCACGACCACGAACCTTCGGTCCTTACTCGATGCGGGCCATTTCCCAGCCGCCAATATCGGACCCAAAATTGAAGCTTCCCTCCAATTTGTCGAGAGCGGCGGATCCACCGCCATCATCACGAGCACAGAGAAAGTAGCTCAAGCTCTCGCAGACCGCGGTGGAACCCGAATATCACTTAACGACCGAGCCCCAGGAGTCCGTCACCAATTGGGGCTCTTTGATTCTAAAGACAAGCTAGATAGCTAAGGACATTCGAACCATGAAGGATCTCCTCTCTATTCACGATCTCAGTCAGCAGGACGTTTCTGAACTTATCGCCAAGGCGATTCATATGAAGGCAGAACCTGATGCCTACCGCACTGCCTTGGCAGGTAAGGTTTTGGGTATGATCTTCATGAAATCCTCGACGCGAACACGGGTAAGCTTCGAGACCGGCATCTTCCAAATGGGTGGTATGGGCCTCTTCCTCAGTTCGCGGGACATCCAAATCGGACGGGGAGAACCAATCAGCGATACTGCACAAGTACTGAGCCGCTACATCGATGGCATCATGGCTCGCGTTTTCGACCATCAAGACGTAGTGGACTTGGCACGATTCGGCTCCATTCCTGTGATTAACGGCCTGACCGATCTCCTCCATCCCTGCCAGGCGCTGGCGGACCTTCAGACTGTTCACGAACGGTTTGGAAAAACGGAAGGACTCACAATGGCTTACGTGGGAGACGGGAATAACATGGCCCACTCGCTGATGTTTGCAGCCAGCAAGGCCGGAATGAACTTCGTCTGTGTCGGACCTGAAGGGTATGAGATGGACAGCGCGATGATCGCACAGGGCCAAGCGGATGCGGACGCGGCCAACACCAAGCTGATTTGCAGCACTGACAAAGCAGCCATTGAGGGAGCACATGTCATCTACACAGATGTTTGGGCGTCGATGGGCCAAGAAGATCAGCAGCAAATTCGACTCCGAGACTTCAACGGATACATCGTAGACGATTCATTGATGGCGTTGGCAGATAAGGATGCGGTCTTCATGCACTGCCTTCCTGCACACCGAGGTGAGGAAGTCTCAGCCGAGGTCTGTGACGGTTCGCAAAGCATCATCTTCGATCAAGCGGAGAATCGACTGCACATGCAAAAGGCCATCATGCATAAGTTGATGGCGGGCTGAGCCTACCCGGCAAACATCGCAATAGACGGCAAGACTGACCCGGCAATAATTGCCAAGAGGTCTTCGTTCTTCGAACCATAAAAGACTTAAGTGGCCGATAATATTAGCCACCTTTCCATGGCACAGGGTTTGCAATTCCTGTCGAGCGGGAATCCCACCCTTGCTTATGGAAGTGAAGTCATGCTCGAAGATATTAAGGTAGACCCGCGACACACACGCTCCTCGAATAGATCTGTAGCCATGCTTGGACAGGTCTTTTCGATGCCAGGTGATGCAAAGATATTGGTAACGGTCACCTGTGCCGCGTTATTTTTTGTACTCTTGACCGACAGCTCGGTGACCCGTGCACAGAGTGGAAAAACCAACGTGGACACCCCTGCTCAATCTCGCCAAAAGGCTGAGGAAGCAGCACGAACGGGGCGGACGAGTTTCTGGGTTGTGCGCGATCTCAATGACTCTCTGAATGAGAAGCCCAGTGATCTGATGCGAGAGGGCTCGAAGGCTCGTCCCTACGAATTCGTGGGTGAGGATGGACGTGTTGAGATCATCGTCGACAAGGCTGGCTCCTTGTACAAAGATCGAAAGTATAAGGGCGTCATTCCTGGAATCAGGGCGACAACCAACCCCAAGAAGTTTGCCAGAAATCGGGGGAAATCCGTCATCACGTGGGTTGGTTTTCAACCTAAGGCAGCTATTTCCCGACTCTTCTGGGTCTTGACGAATCCCTCGCCTCGCTTCCACGTCGACCGCATCGATGCGACGACCGTCGACGTGACCTTCCCGAAGACCAAAATTAAGGCAGGAAATACCATTCGGGGTATGGACATGCAGAGCTTCGGGGGCCCGATTGCTTATGTGGTGGGTAAAAAGACAAAACAGGGCATCCGCTATCGCATCAAACTCAAGCGCCCAGCCAACTACCTATTCCGGCACGAAGCACCGTATCTCTATGTCGATTTCGAACGCTAGGGCACGCATAGAGGATCTTCGTTCAGGAAGACCAAGAAGGCTGCACCGCAATTCGAGCATCCCGCACCCTGAGAGACATCATCTTCGTTAGCGCCCGCGAGAAATTCAGGCAGACCATCCAGATTTACATCTCCAACCAAGGCCAATGAGCGCCCCCAGTGGGGTTTTAATCCGTAAAGTGGTCCCTTGAACCCTGTCTGTCCGACACCTGTTCCGAGCTTAACCTTTTTCTTCACTGAACCGTCGGCATTCATAAAGAGCGACCAAACAGTCCCGCATTCGTTACAGCCGTTTGTTTCGGCATAGGAACTCGCCACAAGATCGGGCACTGTATCGCCATCGAGATCACCCATGCCCGCCACGGCGCCTCCAAAATGAACGCCAGCAGCCGGTGGAGGTGCACCGTTAAGTCCCTCGGATAGCTTTAGGTACCCTGGACCACTTGTCGTATTAACTGTCCCATCTTCGTTCAGGAAGAGAATCCACAAAGCACCGTGGTCCTGTGCTGTATCGTTGGAGCCCACTGCGAGATCAGTAATTCCATCTCCGTTGATATCTCCTGCGTTCGCAACCGATACACCGAAATCGGCCCCAGCAACGTCTGTGCCTGCGACGTCCTGAAGCATCGTCACACTCTTAACGGCTCCATTCTTCTTCAGGAAGAGAATCCAAACCGCTCCCTCGTTGAGATCGATCGCACCGTCCCTGCCCGGGACTCCAACCGCCAATTCGGTCACGCCATCCCCATCCAGGTCACCGAGGGCTGCGAGTGAAGAGCCGAAACCATCATTTGGAAACAGCTGCTCGGAGAGGCCCGCTTGGCCGCTCGTGATTTCCAACTCCACCTTCACCGTCCCATTCGGATTCATAAATAATATCCAAATCGACCCGCCTCCGCTTGCACCGCCATCGTCCCCGCTCGCACCGACAGCAAGGTCACCGACCCCGTCACCGTCGAGGTCTCCCAAGGCAGCCAATGCTATTCCGAAGGCATCACCAGGAAAAAGTGCACCTTGGAATGCACCGGAGACTGTACTGATCTTCTGAGACTCCTGAACCTTGCCCTCGTCATCAAGAAGCGAAATCCAAACAGCACCGACACCATTTCCTCCATCGTCGTCATTTGGTGCACCGACTGCAATATCGGGGATACCATCGCCATTGATATCTCCGATGCCAGCAACGGAGCGCGCAAAACTGTCATAGGACGAGAGGCCTGGACCAAAACCGTTGAGATTTTTGCTGATCTTATTAGCTCCCTCCACCTTTCCGTCGCTGTAGCGCCATCCCAGACACTTTCCAACCTTGCAGGAATCCTCAAAGCTGCATTCATCGTTATCGTCGCAGGGAATATTATTATTGGTCGTTGTACATCCAGCAGCCGGGTCACAACCATCATCTGTGCATTCGTTACCATCATCACAGTCGATAGCTTGACCACCTGCGCATTCACCCTGAAGGCAGGTATCGTTTTCGGTGCATGAATTGCCGTCATCGCATTCAACCTGATTGGCAACGTTCAAACAGCCATCAGATGCATCACAGAAGTCGTCGGTGCAGAGATTTCCATCGTCACAATTAGGTGGCACCGTTCCGACACATGTACCCCCCTGACAGTTATCAGACGTCGTGCACGCATCGTCATCATTGCACCCGTCACTGTTGTCGGTAGCTGTACAGCCCGTTGCCGGGTCACAACCATTGTCAGTGCAGGCATTGCCATCATCACAATTCGTGTCTCCACCACCTAGACACAATCCATTCTCGCAGAAATCATCACTTGTGCACGGATTGCCGTCTTCGCATCCGCCAGGACTTGGCACATGCTCACAATTTCCACCGCTGCAGCTATCCGCGGTGCAAGGATCGTTATCACTGCAATCTTTGAGGGCTGTGGCGACACATTCACCTGCCTGACAGGCCGAGGTCGTCGTACACAAATCGCCATCATCGCACGGAGCTTGATTGAATGTGTGTGAACACACGCCGTTCATACACGCATCATCGGTGCATGCATCCCCATCATCGCATGCAGCATCCGAATCAGTGTGAGTGCATCCCAGCGCAGTGCATACATCGAGAGTACATTGGAAGCCATCGTCACAAGCCGCTTCATTGGGCGTGTGAGTGACTTGCTTGAGTCCTTCATCACACGCATCAACAGTGCATTCAATGCCGTCATCAAGCTCAGGTGGATCACTCGCTTGGCAACCCAGAAGACCATCGCAGGCTTCCTCACCATTACAGAAAAGGCCATCATCACAGTTGGCATCGTTGGGTGTGTTGACGCAGCCAACCTCTGTGCACACATCATCCGTGCAAAGCACTAAGTCCTTGCATGCTGAGTTATTCGGCGCATGAACGACCATATCTAGTTCTTCATCACACGAGTCGTCCGTGCACGCGATGCCATCATCCAACGTCGGGACATTCTGGGTCAAACATCCATCGTCTGGATCGCAGACCTCCACCCCATCGCAAAATAAACCGTTATCGCAATTGGCGTTCACAGGAACATGAGAACAGCCAACTTCCGTGCATATATCCTGGGTGCACAAGACCGGATCAGAACATTTTGAATCATCTGTAATATGCACGATTTGGTCAGCATCTTCGTCACAGTAATCGTCCGTGCAATCGACCCCATCATCCACACTGAGAGGAGTGCCAGGCACGCACCCTGATATTGGATCGCATGTCTCGATTCCATCGCAATATGTACCGTTATCGCAGTCGATGCTTACGCCAGGAATACATACACCCGCCTGACAACTGTCAGGTGTGGTGCACACGCTGCCGTCGTCACATGCCACACCATCCTCGACCGGTTGATCAATGCATTCACCCGTCTCAGGCACGCATACCGATTCTTGGCAGCTCTTTTCCGACGGTTCACATACCGTCGCCGTCCCTGGCTTTACAGCACATTGACCGTCCTGACAGAAGGCATCTCCAGCGCATTTATTGTCTGGCGGGGGACAATCGGCGTCTACCGCACAATTGCAGATTTTGTCCGGAGCGCACGTTCCCTCCTGGCAGATACCCGTGTCGGCACACCCATCATTGGGGTCGCAGAAAAGGCCGTTAATCGGTGTGTGCGTCACCGTTCCATCCAGGCAAGCATCATCCGTGCACGGGTTATTATCATCGACAGGAATCGGCTTCCCTTGGCAGACAATGAACCCAAACTCGGTCTCCAAGCACGTGTCATTGAACGTGCAGGCATTGCCATCGACGCAACTTATCTCACCCGCAAATCCCGTCGATACGCACTCACCACTTTTCGGGGCACACGCCCATAGTTCACATGGATTTCCGACCTTTTCATCCTGGCAAGTCTCAACCTCTTCCGTCGATGTGCACAGGCCGGCTCCATCACAAACTTCTTGGGTGCAGAGATTGTTATCTTTGTCACACACTGCGCCCTCAGGTTCGTAAACCTTAAGCGAGCACTCGCCCGTCGCGCCATCGCATGCTAGCTCCGAGACGCAGAGGTCATCTTCATCGGGCTCAGGGCATATGACTTGTGATTCCTCGACAGGTTCACACTGCCCATCAAGACATGACGCCTGGTCAAAGCATGCGACGCTACATTCAGCACCGTCGTCTAAGTCGGTGTACTGACAGCCTAAGCTGGGCTCACATGTCCCAACCACACAAGGATTGCTACCGTCACAGGGGTTATTTTCGCCACCGACACATAGACCGTTGGAACACTGATCAGTGAGCGTACAGGCATTTCCGTCGTCACACGGCGTTCCATTCGCCGCACCCTGACATGGCTCAGGAACGACATCTTCCTCAATAGAGTCTACGGCTAGAATGTCGATCGTAACATCTGGGGCCAAGACGTCCCCTTGTCCTCCATGACCGATGGTTCCTTCATCGCTCGGGCAGCCGAGGCACGGTGCCACTAAGAGCGCTAGCCACAATATGCGCAAGGGT
>MDTD01168158.1_pt1 | contig 30867 bp, 21 predicted proteins | sample 811221 | NCBI WGS metagenome assembly MDTD01 (sample SAMN05326646, study PRJNA326480) | marine metagenome | isolation source: seawater | place: Pacific Ocean: South West | collected 2011 | reverse complement strand
GGTGCCCACGGGCGTCGCGGGCGCCGCCGACAACGCCCGCCTCATCGGCGAGACCTTCCCCGGTGTCGCGTCTTTCCGCGCCGGGGGCATGGACGCCTCGACCGACTGCGACAACGACGGCACGGGCGATGTCTTCCAACTCGTGTTCGACCCCGCCTCCGACAGCGACGCGAGCGGCGCGCTCGACGCGTGCGAACTCGCCCAGGGCCTGCTCGACGACTGCAACAACGACGGGATCGCGGACATCGCGCAGGCAACCCCCCGCGTCGTGATCGACGCGCCGATCATCGATCTCGAGAGCTCGTTCTCTCTCCCGCTCTCGACCACCCTGACCGACGCGCCCGAGGCGTTCTCCGAGGTCACGCTGACCATCCGCGCCGGCGCGGACTTCTCGAGTTCGAGCGAGTTCGTCTCCGTCGTCGTCAACGGCGAGCCCTACGGGATCGCGTTCGCGTCGGGCGGGAGCGACTGTGCCGCCTCGTTCTCCACCGTGACGATCGACGCCGCGACCTGGAACGCGTTCGGAAGCGACATCACCTTCGACATCGAGTACACGCCCGATGTCAACCCGGAGCTCTGCGCGACCAACGCGATCCGCTTCACCGCGGAGTACAGCACCATCGACCGCGCGCTGGACAGCGACGGGGACGGCCTGCTCGACGCCTGCACCGGCGCGTGCTCGCCCGCGGACCTCGCGCCCCCCACCGGGCAGCTCGACCTCGCGGACCTCAACACCTTCATCGCCGGGTTCGTCGCGTCCGATCCGATCGCGGACTTCGACGGGAACGCGGTCTGGGATCTCGCGGATATCTCCGCGTTCGTCGCCGCGTTCAACGCGGGCTGCCCGTGAACAACGAGCCGAGTCCTTCGCACCGATCGTGATACGATCCGCCCGTGCAGGACCCGCCTCACCCACCATCCGCAACGAGCCCAGACGCGATCGCCGCGCGCCTGCGCGCGACGATCCAGGGTGAGGATCCCGCGCAGCTGATGGCGATCCTCCACGACGAACTGCGCGTGATCGCCTCGGGTCTGTTCCGCGAGGAGCGCGCGGGCCACACCCTCCAGCCCACCGCCGTCGTCAACGAGGCCTGCGCCCGCCTGCTGGGCGGCGCGACACTGCAACCCATGGAGCGCGCCCAGTTCTTCGCGCTCGCGTCGCGCGTCATGCGCCATGTGCTCATCGACCATGCGCGGGGCGCCGGGCGCGACAAGAGAGGCGGCGGGCGCCACCGCGTCACGCTGGGCGATCCCGCGACGACACGCGCCGAATCGATCGGGCTCGAGGACCTCGCCGCCCTCGACGAGGCGCTCGACGAGCTCGCGACGCTCGATGAGCGGAAGGCGAGGCTCGTCGAGCTCCGGTTTTTCGGGGGCCTCACCCTCGAGCAGGCCGCGGATCTCGTGGGCATCGCCCGGAGCACCGCGAGCGCCGACTGGCGCATGGCGCGGGCCTGGCTCCTCCGGCGTCTGCGCCCCGAACTCGGAACGGACGCGGGCCGCGACGAGGGGACAGCCCCATGAGCGGTGCCGGCAACGATTTCGCGATCATCGACAGCGCGTTCAAGCGCGCGCTCGACGCGGATCCCGACGATCGCGAGCGTGTCATCGCGGAAGCCTGCGACGGAGACAAGCGACTGATCGCGGAGGTGCGCGCGCTGCTCAGCGCAGACGCCGCCGCGTCGGGCACCACCGCGGGGCTCAGCCTGTCGGGCGCCCCACCCCGCGAGCGGGCCGGGGCGGCTCCCATCCCCGAGCGCATCGGCGCGTACACCCTGCGCGAGGTCATCGGACGAGGCGGGATGGGCATCGTCTATCGCGCCGAGCGCATCAACCCCCGCCGCACCGTCGCGCTCAAGCTGATCCGCCGCGCCGTGCACGGCGACAACGCCCTGAGGCGGTTCCGACTCGAAGCGGAAGCCCTGGCGCGGCTGAGCCACCCGGGGATCGCGGCCCTCTTCGAGATCGGGCTCGACGCGCTCGACGGGCAGGGCGACGAGCAGCCCTTCTTCGCGATGGAGCTCGTCGAGGGCGTGCCCATCACCGACTACGCGGATGCGCACGCCCTGAGCCCCCGGGGTCGTTTATCCCTGCTCGCGCGCGTCTGCGACGCGATCGACCATGCGCACACGCGCGGGGTCGTGCACCGGGATCTCAAACCCGAGAACATCTTCGTCACGGGCGACGGAGACCCCAAGGTGCTCGACCTGGGCATCGCGAAGATGGTCAACATCGAGGAGACGGGCGTCACCGCCCCCACGCAGGCGGGCCAGGTCGTCGGGACGCTCCACTACATGTCCCCCGAGCAGGTCTCGGGCGATCCCGCCGCGATCGACCCGCGCTGCGATGTCTACGCGCTCGGGGTCGTCGCCTACGAGATGCTCACCGGTCGCCTCCCGATCGAGACGACCCGCGTGAGCATGTTCGAGGCGATGCAACGCATCAAGGAGGTGGCGCCCGTTCCGGTGCGCACCGCGGCGCCCCATCTCGACCCCGACATCGGCACCATCCTCGAGAAGGCGATGGCGAAGTCGCCCGACGCGCGGTACGCCTCCGCGTCGGCGCTCGCGGCGGATATCCGCAGGCTTCTCGCCGACGAGCCGATCCTCGCCCGCCCCCCCAGCACCTGGTATCACCTCGCGAAGTTCACCAAGCGGAACCGGGTCGTGGTCGGCGCGCTCGCGCTCATCTTCGCGGTGCTCGTGGGATCGCTCATCGCGGTCACCGGGGCGCTGCGCGAGGCGGAGCGGCAGCGCGCGCTCGCGGACGACCAGCGCGGGATCGCGGAGCGCGAGCGCACGAACCTCGCCCTGATCAACGCGTTCCTCGTGGAGGACCTGGTGGCGCAGGCGGACCCGCGCGAGGGCGGGTCGAAAGACATCTCCCTGATCGGCGCATTCAACAACGCGTCGGGATCGATCGACGAACGGTTCGCGGAGGCGCCGGAGGCCGAGGCGCTGCTCCGCGATTCACTGGGCGATATCTACTCGACGCTGAACGACTTCGATCGCTCGAGGGTCAATCTTGAGCGCGCGCTCGAGCTCACCCCGTCAACGGATCCTCGCGCGCGCATCGCCCGGCTCAACGATCTCGCGCTGCTCGCGATGGATGTCGACGACCTCGAGGCCGCGTCGGATCTGCTCGCGCGCGCTCGGACGGTGGCGCAGGCAAACCCGGGGCTGGACGCGGCGGCAGTCCTGGAAACCGAGGCGAATCTCGGGCGTGTCGCCTACAAGCGACGAGACTATCAGGCCTCGCTGCGCCACTACAACGCGGTCGCGGAGGCGGGGCGTCGGGACCTCCCGGAGAGCGATATCACGCTCGCGGCGATCGGCGCGGTGTCGCTGATCTATCAGCACCTCGAACGTTCGGAAGAAGCGGTGCCTCTGAGTCTCGAGGCGTGCGCGCTCTACGAGCGTCTGTACGGCCCCGAGCACCCCGACACGCTGACGACTCGGAACAACCACGCGATGCTGCTGACGGACCTGGGCCGCTTCGACGAGGCGGAACCGATCTTCCTCGATGTGCTGGACACTCGCGTGCGCACGATGGGCGACGGCAATGTGGACACCAATGTCACCCGCGTTGTCTACGCGCAGATGCTCATCGACGCGGGTCGGCTCGACGAGGCCCGCGCGCTGGCGTCCGCCGGCCTCGACGGGCTTGAGGCGGCGCTGGGGCCCGATCACCGGTATGTGGGCAACGCGCGGCGGACGCTGGAGCGGGCGGGTGGGGTACCGTCAGAAGATTAAAGTTTGATCATGATTCGGGTTTCCTTTGCCCGGCTTCGCCTTTCTCATTACTCTCTAAGATGCCGCCTATCTCGCAGCGGCGAATCCGAAGAGCCGAGCGGAAGGGGAGCAAGTGGAATTTCGAGCAATCGCGCCGATCGGCGTCCTCGTCGCGGCGTGTGCGTGCGCCGCGGGTCAGGCGTGCCCAGTGGGCGAGGTCTTCGAGCATCCGGGCGTTCGCTCCCTCCCGGGGGTCGATGAGCACCTCGTCGCGGACGCGAACGCGGACGGCTCGCCCGATCTCATCGCGTTGAGCTCGACGCAGATCGCCGTGCACCTCAACGACGGCGCGGGAACCTTCGGCCCGCCCGTCGTGTCACCGGTCACCGCGGGCTACGCGGACTTCGCCGGGAATGTCCCCACCGACTTCGATCTCGACGGCGACATTGACCTGATCCGCTTCCAGCCCGGCGTGAACGGGCAGGCGCTCCGCTTCGAGCTCTACCGCAACGACGGCGCGGGGTCGTTCTCGCTCCAGCAGTCGATCCCGCTCGATCCCGGGTTTGCCTGGGTGTGGGTCCCCGTCGCCCCCGCCGACTTCAACGGGGACGGGCGCCCCGACCTGCTCTACACCGAGGACAACGCCGACCGGACGGCCCGCACGCACCGGATCAGGCTGGGCACCCCGACCGGGTTCGACGGCGCCCTCTGGACCGTCCCCGCCCTGCCCGACGGGACGGCCAAGCAGGTCGCGGTCTTCGACCAGAACCAGGACGGGAACTTCGACCTCCTGCTCGACCCGGAATCCGACCTGGTGCTGTACACCCTGCTCGGATCGCCCGCGGGGCTGGGCGCTCCGATCTCGTCGCCCATCGACGCAACGGGAGGATGGTCGCTGGGCCCGCCCTTCTTCGGAGACTTCGACCTCGACGGGGTTACGGACTGCTTCCTCGTGATGGGCGAGGTGAACCCCGAGCGCCGAATCGGTCTCTGCTACGGGAGAGCGGACGGCTCGTTCGAACCCCCGATCGATGTTCCGGGGTCCCAGGGCGAAACCCGCCTGCGGATCGCGCCGGACCCGAGCGCCCCCCCATCGGCCCCCGCCTTCTACATCGCGCTGGACTCCGATGTCGCGGGGCGGCACCTCCACCGCCTCGAACTCGACCAGAGCGGCTCGCCCGTCGTCACGCCCCTCTCGAAACCCGGTGGGAACCCGCTCCGCGACTCGGTGATCGCGATCGCGGACTACGACGGGGACGGAGCGGGCGACCTGCTCACCCTCGAAGCGCAGGTGGGGATGCACCTCTACCTCGTCAAAGGCGACGCGCTGGTCGAAGAGAACTCGTTCCCGAGATTCGGATTCGCGGAACGCACCGAGGACCTCAACGCCGACGGGCTGCCCGACATCGCGTGGCGCTCGGGCGTCACGCCCAGCGGGGGTCAACTGCTCCGCCTCGCGCTGACGGACGGGGTCTCCGGGTTCGATCTCGACACGCGGATCGACGAGGTGTACTTCGTCGCCGAACGGGGCGCCTTCGCCGATCTCAACGCCGACGGGATCCCCGACCTCGTGGGCTCCGCGCCCATCCCGCCCGGGGGGAACCACGCTCCGATCGCCTACGCGATCGGCAATCCGGACGGGACCCACGCCCCGACGCAGCTGATCCAGGCCTCGCGGAGCGCGAGCCGCACGAGGGCGGGCGACCTGACCGGGGACGGAGTCGTGGACCTCTTCTGCCAGGGCCCCAACAGCACGCTCAGCATGTTCCCGGGGAACGGCGACGGGACCTTCGGCGCCGAGCAATTCCTGAACCTGCCGAACACCCAGGTCGCTCTGACCGACAACCCCCGCTACGCCGCGGGCGATCTCGACGGTGACGGCTGGGACGACATCGTCGTCTCACTCGCGGGCGGGTCGAACCGGGGCTGGGTCTTCTGGCACCATCAGGGCACCGGGACCTTCGGGTCGTTCACGCAATTCACGGGCGTCCGCCCGTCGGCGCCGCGGATCGCGGACCTCGACGGGGACGGGCTCGCCGAACTCCTGCTCGGGTCCGAGGCGGTCGCGCAGGCCGATCGCGGGAAGGTGCTCTGGAATATGGGGAGCCGCTCGTTCGACACCGAGCCGCTGGCGTCGTTCCATACGAGAGTCGTGCCCGTCTCCGATCTCGACGGAGACGGCATCCGCGATGTCGTCGGCCTCCAGCCCTTCGCGGTCTACGAGTCGGGGGGCACGCCCTCCTTCGGCGCCCCCGCGGTTGTGCTTCAGGGCGCGGGCGTCGAGCAGGACCTGATCGAGCTCAACAACGCGACGGACGCGACCTCCGCCGACCTGGACCAGGACGGCGACATGGATCTCGTCCTCGCGGTCGAGGGCGGCGCCGTCGTCCGGAACCGGGGCAACGGGCTCTACGAGCTCGACGGGATCTATGTCGAGGGCAATGTCTACGACGAAGCCGCGCTCGTGCGCACCGAGGATCTCGACCAGGACGGCATGCCCGACGCGGCGCTCGTCTACCCGCGCACGGTCTCGGTGCGCCTCAACCAGTGCTCGCCTCCCGCGCCCTGCCCCGCGGACCTCGCGCCCCCCGCGGGCGTGCTCGACCTCGCGGACATCTCGGTATTCGTCGGCGGCTTCACCACGGGCGATCCGATCGCGGACCTCAACCCCGACGGCGTGTTCGACCTCGCCGATATCACCGCGTTCGTCGCCTCGTTCACCGCGGGGTGCCCCTGATTCCCCCGGCGTGGGCAGAGCGGATGGGGGCCCGACGCCTGCATCGGTCACAGGGCGCGCACGACCCCTCCCGGTGACGGCCAGGTAACCGTTCACCGAACGACAAACGCTTATGGCTGCTGCGGTCAAGCCCTGACCAGGTTCACGCGCCGCCCGTGACCGGGCCCGGCCGTCACCGGAGGGGGTCGAGCGGGATGCTAGGTCACCCGCGCGGGCCCGGTACACTCCGCGTGAAGGCTCGATTCGACCCGGCGAATCTGGGACGCGGGAGAACCGGCGGCCCGGATGGGGCGAATCGGGACCCGCAGGACCCACCCATGACCCGATCGAACGAACAGCACGACCGTTCCGCGAGCGACGACGCCCCGGTCGGCCCCGACGCGCCGAGCGAGGCGGGGCCCCGGCGGAGCGGGGGACGGCTTCTGAACCCCGTCGAGGCGGCCGCGAGGCAGCAGAGCCTGCTCCTGCGCGTCTTGCGCGGGTCGTTCGTCGTGCTCATCATCACCGTCACGCTGCTGAACCTGATCCAGTTCGGCGAGGATGTCTCCCCGGGCCTGACCTTCGACCTCGCGGCGCGATGGTGGCTCCCCCTGACGCTCGTGATCGTGGGGGCCGCGGGGTTCCTCGCGGTCGATGTGCTCACGCCCAACAAGAAGCTGCAGACCTTCGGGGGCATCATCTTCGGTCTCGTCGCGGGGCTGATCGTGACGATCGCGCTGGGGTTCGTGGTCGACCTGGTCGCGACCTCGTGGGACTTCGCGGACAACGCGCCGATCGTGAACACGATCAAGGTCCTGCTGGGCATCAGCCTGTGCTATCTGGGGATCTCGACGGTGCTGCAGACGCAGGACGATTTCCGCCTCGTGATCCCGTATGTCGAGTTCGCGAAGCAATTGCGGGGGCAGCGCCCGATGCTGCTGGACACCAGCGCGATCATCGACGCGCGGATCGCGGATGTGGGCGAAACCGGCATCCTCCAGGCGCCGGTCGTCATCCCGTTCTTCGTCGTCGACGAGCTCCAGACGCTCGCGGACTCATCCGACAAGCTCCGGCGCGCCAAGGGCAGGCGCGGGCTCGAGGTCATCTCCCGCCTGCAGCGCAGCGCGACCATGGATGTCACGATCGATGAGACGCCCGTTCCGGGCAAGGCGGTCGATCAGATGCTCGTCGAACTCGCGGTGCAGGTGCAGGGCCTGATCGCCACCAGCGATGTGGCGCTCGCGCGGATCGCGGGGTTCCGCAACATCCCCGTGCTCAACATCAACGAGCTGGCGAACGCGCTCAAGCCCGCGCTCGTCCCGGGAGAAACGCTCACCGTCCGCCTGATCAAGGCGGGCGAGCAGCCGGGCCAGGCAGTCGGGTACCTCGAGGACGGGACGATGGTCGTCGCGGAAGACGGGGGGCACGCGATCGGCGACGAAGCGACGCTCACCGTCCGGAGCTCCCTCCAGACCGCGGCGGGGCGGATGATCTTCGGCCGCATCGGCGACGACGGCGGAATCAGCCCCCCCGACGCGGCCCCGCACGCCGGGCGCGAGCCCGTCACGACGAACGGCTCCGGGGGTCGCGAGGACGACACCCCGGAAACCGCCCCGAAGCGCGGCCCGCACCCGCCCGTCTCGCCCTCGCGCCGCAAGAGCCCCCGCAACCCGCGCCGATAGGATGCGGACTCGCCGGCATCGCGCCGCGCGGGTCGCGATCGCTCGGAGCCCCGTCGATGATCTCGGTTCCCTACCGCTGCGTCTTCGTGAAAGTGCCCAAGACCGCGGGGACGAGCATCTCCGATGCGCTGCGGTGCACCCATGTCGGCAAGCCGCACCGCGATCTGCTCGAGATCCGGAGCGCGCTCGGCGCGACACCCGGAGGGCCCGCCTTCTTCGCGAGCGCCTTCAAGTTCGGATTCGTCCGCAACCCCTGGGACCGCGTCGTCTCGCTCTTCCTGCGCAAGGAACGGGGACGCGTGGGCGCCCCGACCGACTTCGGGGCATTCTGCGCGTGGATCGAACGCGCGAGCGACACCTGCCTGCACCCCTCGCCCAAGACCAACCAGCGTGATTGGCTCGTCGACGAGTCGGGCGAGATCGCGGTCGACTTCGTGGGCCGGTTCGAGTCGCTCGAAACCGACTTCCGCACGATCTGCGAACGGATCGGCGCGCCCGCCCTCGCGCTGCCCCACAAGAAGCGGAACACCGGGAGCGGACGCCGACCCTACACAGACTATTACACCCCCGCGCTCCGCGATATGATCGCGGAGAAGTTCGCGGTCGACATCGACGCGTTCGGCTACGCGTTCGGTGAATGATCCCGCCCGACGCGCTCAGTCGTCGTCGCCGTGCCCCTCGAACGCGGCGATGACCTCCTGCTGAACATGCGGCGGGCAGGGCTCGTCGTGGCTGTAATCCATCGTGTACGAGCCCGCGCCGTGCGTCATGCTCTTGAGCTCGGTCGAGTAGTTCTGCAACTCCGCGAGCGGCGCCTGCGCGACGACGGTGCACCGGTCGCCCGGGAGCATCTTGGTGTCCTGCACGCGTCCGCGCCGGGTCGAGATGTCGCCCGTGAGGTCCCCCATGTATTGCGAGGGCGCCGTGACCTCGACGGTCACGAAGGGCTCGAGCAGCGCGGGGCTCGCCTTGTTCACCGCGTCGATGAACGCCTTCTTGCCCGCGGTGACGAACGCGATCTCCTTGGAATCCACGGAGTGGTACTTGCCGTCGTAGACCTCGACCTTCACGCCCGTCATGGGATAGCCCGCAACCGCGCCGTCGGAGAGCGCCTGCCGCACACCCTTCTCGATCGCGGGCATGAACTGCCTGGGGATCGAGCCGCCCACGGTCGCGTTGACGAACTCGAATTCCTCTCCCGCGTCGGCGGCCTCGCCGTTGAGGGGTTCGACGCGGAGGTAGACCTCGCCGAACTGGCCCGCGCCGCCCGTCTGCTTCTTGTGCCGGTGGTGCCCCTCCGCCTTCCCGCGGATGGTCTCCTTGTAGGCGACCTTGGGCGCGCTGAACTCGAGCTCGATGCCCGACTCTTCCTTCAACCGCTCGATCACGACGCGGAGGTGGGTCTCGCCCAGCCCGCGCAGGACGGTCTGCTTGGTCGCCGCGATGCGCTCGAGCTTCAGGCAGGGGTCCTCGTCCATGAACTTGTGGATCGCCGAGCCGAACTTGGTCTCGTCCGCGTGGTTCTTGAGCTCGATCGCGAGCCCATACATGGGCTTGGGCAGCGGGAGCGGGCGCAGGTGCACCGAGTCCATGTCGTGGTCCTGGTGCAGCGTCGCGTCGAAGTGGAGATCGTCGATCTTGGTGACGGCGCCGATGTCGCCTGGCCCCAGCGCCTCGACCTCCTCGTGGTCCTTGCCCTGACGCTTGACGATGTGCCCGATCCGCGCCGCCTTCTTGTGGTCGTCGATGATCAGCTCGCTCTTTGCGCGCACCGTGCCCTGGTGCACGCGGAACACGCCCAGCTTGCCCACATGCTTGTCGGTCGCCACCTTGAACACATGCGCGAGCACGGGCTTGTCGGGGTCCGCCTCCGCGTGGAACTCGACCTCGACCCCGTCCGTCTCGCGGAGGAACGGACGCGGGTTGCCCTCCAGCGGGCTGGGCAGCAGGCTCGCGATGACATGCATCAGGTTCTTGATACCGGCGCCCGTCTTCCCGGAGCAATAGCAGATCGGCACGAGGTGCGCATCCCGCAGCGCCGCCTCGAACGCGTCGTGCAGCACGCCCTTGTCGATGTTCTCGTCGCTGCCCTCTTCGAGGTACTGCGTCATCAGGTCGTCCTGCATCTCCACGATCTGCTCGACGATCTGCTGGTGCGCGTCGGGCTCCGACGAGAACACGGTCGGCTCGTCGACCTCCTCGTCGAACACCGGCACGACATCGCTCAGGTCCGCCTTGGGCAGATTCACCGGCAGGCACTCGGCGCCGAACTCCTCGCGGATCGCCTCCGTCACGCCCTCCAGGTCGACACCCGATTCGTCGATCTTGTTGATGATCACCATCCGGGGAAGGTTGCGCTGCTTGGCGACATTCATCATCCGACGCGTCACGGGCTCGATGCCCTTCGCCGCGTCGACGACGACGCACACCGTCTCGATCGCGGGGAACGCCGCGATCGCGTGCCCGATAAAGTCGGGCGTGCCCGGCGCGTCGATCATGTTCACCGTGTGCTTCTCGTGCTCGAAGTGCATCACCGTCGTGTAGAGCGACTGGTGGTGGGCCTTCTCGCTGTCGCGCCAGTCGCTGACGGTGTTGCCCTCCTCGACCGAGCCCAGACGGGTCGTCTCCCCCGCCTCGAAGAGCAAACGCTCACTCAGCGTGGTCTTCCCCGCGCCGCTCTGGCCGGTCAGGATGATGTTGCGGATATCAGCGGGGTTGCGCACAGCCATGGGGTAAGCCTCCCGAGAAGAGTTCGACAGCCGCGCCCGCCCGACCTCCTTCGGGCACGCCGAGCGCGGCCCTGAAGTATAAACGATCCGCCACCAATTGTGGATGCTCCGGGGTTCTTTTCCCGCGATTCGTCCCTCAGCCCGCGGGCGTGAGCTTGGCGAACACGAACACCTGCAGATCCGACGGGCGGATCGTCGACCCGATCTCCCGCCGCATGCGCACCGCGCGGGCCTCCCCGGCGGGGACCGTCAGCGGAACGGTCCCGTACCGGACCGCGGGCGCCCGGAAGGTCACCCCGTTCATCTCGCCCGTCCCCCCCGATTGGTCGTGCGTGAACGCGATGCGCGGGCTGATCTCGTAGACGCCCTCCCGGACCTCCCGGGGCCGGACGGTGATCGCGAGCGCGGATCCTGTCCCCATCGCGGTGGTGACCGTCGCGGGCGATCCGGGTCGGACCACGACAACAGGCTCGCGGATGAACTCGATGCCCGGTGCGCTGCGCAGGCGACGCTTCGCCTCGAGCAAAAGGTCGTCGGTCCGCGAGAGCGCGACCTCGACATCCCGCGCCTCGTTTGTCAGGAACGACTGGAGCCAGCGCGCGTCGGTCGTGTTGCGGAATCGCTCCCCGTCGATCGCAACAACGAGCAACTGGACCTGAACCGGGCTCGCGGCGGCGAGCGCCGGCGCTGCCTCGTCCTCACTGGGCGCCGACGCGCACCCCGCGAGCACCAGCATCATCCCGAGCCCCAACACGATCGGCAGCAATCGGACCATGCCGTCCTCCCTTCCGAACCTCCGGGCGAGCGCACGACACCGCCCGCTCGTGAATAGTGTACGGGACCATGAGCACCCCCACCGTCACACGCTTCGCCCCTTCCCCGACCGGGCACCTCCACATCGGGGGCGCCCGCACCGCGCTCTTCTGCTGGGCCTTCGCGCAGCGCGTCCGACACGACGGCGCCGCCGCGGGAGAGGACGGCCGATTCCTGCTCCGCATCGAGGACACCGATCAGGCCCGGTCCTCCGAGGACGCCGCGAGGGGCATCCTCGAAGACCTCGCCTGGCTCGGCATCACTTGGGACGACGGGCCCGAGTTCGTCGAGGGCGGCATCACCCGCGGCGGTGACAGCCGGGGCGTCGGCCCTTACTACCAGTCCCAACGCCGCGAGACCTACGACCGCTTCTTCGAGCAGCTGCTCGACGCGGGTCTCGCCTACCCCGCCTTCGACACCCCCGAGCAGCTCGGGGCGATGCGCAAGGCCTCCGAAGCCGAGAAGAAGACCTTCATCTATCGGCAGGCCGCGGACTATGACCACGCCGCCGCGATCGAACGCGCGAAGACCGAACCCCATGTCCTGCGCCTCAAGTTCCCCGAGACACCGATCACCGTCAACGACCGCGTGCTGGGAGAGGTCACCTTCCCCTACGAGGAACTCGACGACTTCGTCATCCGCAAGCAGGACGGCTTCCCGACCTACCACTTCGCGGTCGTCGTCGACGACGCGCTCATGGGCGTGACCCATGTCCTCCGCGGACAGGAACACCTCAACAACACGCCCAAGCACATCGCCCTGCAACGGGCCCTCGGGTTCGACACCCCCGAATACGCCCACATGCCGCTGATCTTCAACCTCGATTCCACGAAGATGAGCAAGCGCGACAAGGACAAGGCCGCGAAGAAGGCCGTCCGCGACGCGAAGCTCGATTCCGTCGCGTCGCTCATCGAATCCGGGCGCGACCGCCAGCCCCACGCTGTGCTCGACCTGACCGAAGACACCTTCAAGGGGTGGCTCAAGGACAAGCAGCGCCAGCTCGGGCGCGACCAGCTCGTCGCGGTCGCGTCGTTGCTCGATCTGCACCTGCCCGAGATCGATGTCGAGGACTTCCGCGCCGCGGGCTACCTGCCCGGTGTGCTCTGCAACTTCCTCGCCCTGCTGGGCTGGAACCCCGGGCTCAAGAACGAAGACGGCACCGACCTCGAACGCTTCGACATGGGCTTCCTCGCGGAGCACTTCAGCCTCGAGCGGATCGGAAAATCCAACAGCAAGTTCGACCGCGAGAAGCTCCTCGCTTTCAACGCCGACACCATCCAGCACCACATGACCGACGAGGCGTTCGCCGCCGAGTGGCTCGCCTGGGCGGAGCGGTTCGATCCCGAGCTCGCGTCGTGGGGCGCCGCCGACACCGACCGCTGGGCCACCGCCTCCGCCGCAACGCGCCCGCGCGCCAAGACCCTCCGCGACGCGAAGGACGCGATCGCGTTCGCGTGGCTCGACCGCGCGTCGATCACCTACGACGCCAAGAGCGCCAAGAAGCACATGCTCAAGGGCGAGCCCTCGGGTCTCGATGTGCTGCCCAAGACCCGCGACGCGCTCGCCGCGATCGACGAGTGGACACCCGACGCGATCGAGGACGCGATCCACCGTTTCGCCGAGACCGAAGGCTGCGGCATGGGCAAGGCCGCCCAGCCCCTCCGCATCGCCCTCACGGGCGCCGCCGTCAGCCCGCCTCTGGGCCTCAGCCTCGCGCTGGTCGGGAAGGATGAGACGCTCGCCCGCATCGAGCGCTGTCTCGCCCACAACTTCTCGCCGGAGAGCGTCTGACACGGAACGCCCGCACCGGGCTCGCCGTACGCTGCACCCATGGGCTCCACACGCACGCCGAAACACGCCGCAACGAGCGCCAGCGGCTGGATCTGGCTCGGCGTCGCCGCCGCGTGCTTCCTCGGCATCGCGCTCACTGTCGCGGGATCGTTCATCTTCGGCGTCCGTGCCGTCCGGGAGAGCGCCGTCGAACTCGCGATCAACGGCGCGACCTGCCGGTCTGCCGAAGCGTGGTCCGGCGGCGGCACGATCTTCCTGCGAACGCCCGAACCGATGCCCCGAGCCGACGCTCTCGCCGCGATCACCATCCGCGACGCCGAAGGCAACATCCTGACCGCTCAGCCGCTCGAGAACACAACGCTCGAAATCTCTTCCGGCTCGTATGTGTCCGTCGGTACGATCGAACTCTCGGGCATCCCGCCTGATCAGGAAGTCTGCGTCGAGACCACCGGGCTGGACGGCACCCTTAGCGAAGGCGACCTTCTCTTCGTGGGCGACTTCGCGAGCCCGATCGTCACCGCGCTGCTCTCCTCGTGCGCCGTCGGCGTTGTGCTCGGGGTCGCGGGTGTGCTCGCGATCATCCGCTCCCGCATCGCGTTCGCGCAGGCCTGAGGCTCCCGCGGGTCAGAACGCGAGAAGGACCACCCCCAGCCACGCCCCCATCGCCACCATCACCACGCAGGTGTACCCCACGATCTCCCGCGCGCGCACGCCCGTGATCGCCAGCAGCGGCAACGCCCAGAACGGCTGCAGCAGATTGGTCAACTGGTCCCCGTACGCGACCGCCATGATCATCTTGCCCGGCGAGAGCCCCGCCGCCGTACCCGCCTCGAGCACGATCGGCCCCTGGATCCCCCACTGCCCGCCCCCGCTGGGCACGAACAGGTTGACCACCCCGGCGCTCAGGAAGGACAAGAGCGGCAGCCCCGCCTCCCCGCCGATCCCGCTCAGCCAGGACGAGAACGACGCGATCAGCCCGCTGCTCACCAGCAGCGCCATGATCCCCGCGTACAGCGGGAACTGCAGGATCACCCCCGCGCACCCCTTCGCCCCGTCCTCCACCGCGCGCACATAGCTCGCCGTCGAGGCGTGCAGGAGCAGCCCGAGCCCCAGCATCGCCGCGTTGATCTCGTTGAGCCCCACGCGCCCCAGCCCCTGCACCGAGCCGAACCGCGCCACCGCCGCGAGCAGCCCGAGCCCCAGCACCCACGCCAGCCAGGGTGATTCATGCAGCCAGTCCGGGATCGACCGGGACGACTTTCCGGTCTCCTCGAACGAGCCCCCGGCGCGAGCCGGGGGATCTTCTTCGCCGACCCCAATCTCCGAGTCTCCCCCGCTCCCTTCGCTCGCGTGAGGGGCTCTCTGGTCGCCCTCGTACGCCCCGATCGTGCGCACACCCTCCCCCGCCCGGGGCGAGAGCATCCACAGCACACCCGGCACGATCACCAGCAGCCCCAGCGTCGCGACGATGTTCATCGGGCTCAAGATTGTCTCGCCCAGCGGCACCCCCGCTTCAAAGTCCGCGAGTACCTCCGCGGGCAGCACCTTCGCCGCCCCCTCGGCGCTCGTCATCGTCAGCGGGGCGCTCCCGCTCAGCCCGCCGTGCCAGACCGCCATCCCGCAGTACCCCGCGGCCGCGAGCAGCGGGTAATGCGCGCGCACCCCACGCGTCTCGAGCGCCCGAGCCACATCCCGCGCGAGCAACGCCCCCACGATCAGCCCCAGCCCCCAGTTGATCAATCCGAACACGCACGCGACGAGCCCGATCATCGCCGCCGCCTGCCCCGCCGAGCGGGGCACGCCCGCCAGGCGCGCCAGCAACGCGCCCACCGGCCGGCTCGACGCCAGCGCGTGCCCCGTCACCAGCACCAAACACATCTGCATCCCGAACGCGAGGAACCGCCACAGCCCCGTGTCCGCCCGCCACGCGTCGAGCAGCACCACCGCACGCGATCGCCCGTCCCCGGCCCCGTCGAAATCCCCGAACACCATCGCCAGCGCCGCGGTCAGCACCGTCAGCAGCACCGCGAGCACGAACGGATCCGGCGCGGTGCGCTCGAAGATCCGGCTGATGGTCGATCCGAGTCGCGCGATCATGGGCCCCAGCCTACCGCGCCCACCCCGTCGCTATCGTTCAGCGCATGGACGACCTCGACCTGCTCATCGACCTCCACCTCCGCAACGACCGCCAGGGGCCCGGCAGCGACGCCGACACGATCCGCGCACTCGAACTCGCTCGGATCGATCCCGACACACCCCTCCGCGTCGCCGACTTCGGCTGCGGCTGCGGTGCCGCATCGCTCTGCCTCGCGCGAGAACTCGGCGACAGCCTCGCCGCGCCGATCACCGCGATCGACATGCTCCCCGCTTTCGTCGAGCGCCTCCGCGAACGCGCCGCGGACGCGGGCCTCGCGGATCGCATCGACGCGCACACCGGCAACATGGGCGCGCCCCCGCTCGAGGCGAACACGCTCGATCTGCTCTGGTCCGAGGCCGCGATCTACAACATCGGCTTCGCTGAGGGCGTGCGCGCCTGGAAGCCCCTGCTCCGCCCGGGCGGCACGCTGGTGGTCTCCGAACTCAGCTGGACCACCGCGAGCCGACCCGAGGAGATCGAAGCCCACTGGACCACCGAATACCCCGGGATCACCACCGTGTCCGCGAACATGCGCACGCTCGAGGACGCGGGCTACGCCCCGATCGGGTTCTTCTTCATCCCCGGCTCGTCCTGGCTCGCAAACTACTACGAGCCGCTCGGGGCGGGACACGACGCGTTCCTCGAGCGCCACGATCACAGCGACGCGGCCCGCGCGATCGTCGAGAACGACCGCGCCGAGGCCGACCTGTACCGCGCGCACGCCCAGTGGTTCGGCTACGCGTTCTACATCGCGCGCACGCCCGCGGTCGCGTGATCAGGCGGGCGCCGGATCCACCGGCGCGACACCCAGCACCCCGCACACCGTCGCGCGCATCTGCGCCATCTCCGGACGCGCGATCCGCTGCCCCACGACGCTCGCCCAGAACATCAGCCCGCCCACGACCAGGCACGCCGGGATCAGCAGCATCGACCAGGGCGTCCGCCCGAGGATCAGCTCGGCCGTGCCCCACATCGCCGACCCGAGGACCAGCGTCAGCAGCGCGAGGTAGGTCAGCATGTACCCCACCCAGATCCCGTTGGCGGGGTTGAACCGCCCCGCGACGAGCGCCACCGCGCCCTCGGGACCGATCTCCTCGCGCAGCTCGAGCGTGAGCACGGGTGACCAGAAGTGCTTGGCTTCTTTGCGGGGATTCATCGTGAAGTGCGACCCGGCGCGGACCGCGTCGTAGGGACACGCGCCCGATCGGATCCAGTCCGCGAGCCGGCCCTCCGCCTCGTCCGCGGTCCCGGGCAGCGGCGCTTCGAAGGTGGGCCCCAGCACGATGTCCCGCATACGCGTCCCCCGTCAGGATGCCCCAGCATACCGACCGCGACCCCTCCGTCCCTCCGTGCCTTCGTGCCTTCGTGCCTTCCCCCTCAACTCATATCGATATCCCGCACCCCGCGGATCTGGCGCATGCGTTCCGTCGCCTCGCGGAAGTACTCCCGCACCTCGTCGGCGTCCTTGATCGCGTTGAGCACGATCTCGGGCGTGCGCTCGTCGGTGCTCGTCACCTCGAGCGTCCCAAGCCCCACCAGCCTCTGCACGAAGGGCTTGATGAGCCCCACATCGCGCACGCGGTAGAGTTCGACCTCTTCCGTGCGCCGGTTCAGGATGCCCCACTCCCAGCGCAGCCTTTCGGTCGTGAGGGTGAACCGCGTACTCTTCACATCCAGCCACTTGTAGATCGCCCACGGGATCGGGATCACCAGAAGGCACGACACCCACCACCAGAAATTCACCCACTGGCTGGGCCCGCCGCTCCACAGTTCCGCTTCCTCGCCCTTCTCCGGGCGCGCCCGCATCGTCCCCTCGTCGATCATCGCCGCTATCCCTTTCGCAGTCGACCCACACGGGCGTGCGCCCCGCACATCCGCCGATCACGAGCCTACACGCCCTTGCTCGGGTTTTCCGTAGGGGTCTTTCGTCGGCGGTCTTTGCGCAGTCTTCGCGCCCCGGCACCGCCCAAAGCGGGGCGGTCCGCTATGGTGTTACACGAGAGAGGGAACAGCGTCGGGTCCGTCACGGGCGCGGCGTGTTCTCACACGGGTGAGAGCGAGATCGAGGAGGCCGGCGCGGCGCGTCGGCCTCTTTCCTTTTCTGTCCTCGGGCACCGTCCCCCGGTTCCAACCGACTGCACCGGCTCATGTTGCGCACAGGTGACGCGTGTTCCGCCCGCGGCGCGGTATCGTGCACGCATGCACCACGCCCACATCGTTCTGCCGATCGCCCTCTGCGTCTTCGTCGCGTCGCCCGCGCCTGCCCGTTCCGGTTCTGCGATCCACGCCCCCGCCGACCTCCCAACCGTCACCGTCACGCAGGACGATACCGAAATCACCGAGTCGTGCGTCGTCGTGATCCCGGAAGGGACCATCATCCCCGACAAGGCGGGCGACGGCGTGATCCAGATCCGCACCGACGGCATCACCGTCGAGTTCCACACCGGGCCCGACGGGTCCCCCAACCCCCTGGCCGGCGCCGTCATCGACGACAACTGGGACGCCCTCACCGGCATCGGCGTGCGCGTCGAGAACGCCGCGGGCGTCACCCTCCGCAACCTCCGCGTGCTGGGCTACAAGGTCGGCGTCCTCGCGACCCACGCCGACGGACTCACCGTCGAATCGGCCGACCTCTCGGACAATTACCGCCAGCGACTCAGATCCACACCACTCCGCGAGGACCCCACCGACTGGCTCTACCCCCACGAAAACGACGACCGCGAATGGGTCACCAAGCACGGCTCCGCCCTCTGCATCGAACGCTCCGAGAACATCACCGTGCGCGCGCTCCGCGTCCGCCGGGGGCAGAACGGCATCATCCTCGACCGCGTCAACAAGTCACAGATCTACGACAACGACTGCTCGTTCCTCAGCGGCTGGGGCCTCGCCTGCTGGCGGTCGAACGAGAACCTCATCAGCCGGAACGCGTTCGATTTCTGCGTGCGCGGGCACTCCGAGGGCGTCTACAACCGGGGGCAGGACTCCGCGGGCATCCTGTTCTTCGAGCAATGCAACAGGAACACGGTCGTCGAGAACTCCGCGACGCACTCGGGGGACGGGTTCTTCGGGTTTGCGGGACGCGAGGCGATCGGGGAGGTGCCCCACAACGACAAGACGGTCTACCTCGACGGTGGGAGTTTCTATGACAACCGGGGGTGCAATAACAACGGCTTCTCCGGAAACGACTTCTCGTATGCGCCGGCGCACGGCTGGGAGATGACATTCTCGGAAGGCAATGGGCTCGTCGAGAATCGAATCGTCGAGAACGGGATCTGCGGCGTCTGGGGCGGATACTCGTCCATGACCACCATGCAGCGAAACCACTTCGAAGGCAACGGCACCCTCGCGTATGGAAATGAGGGCGGCGCGATCAATATCGAGCACGGTTCATACAACCACATCCGCTGGAACACCTTCGTCAACAACTCGGTTGTCGCCCGATTCTGGTGGGATGACGATGGTGCGTTGTTCGATCTGCCGGGCACGCCGTCGAGAGATGAGCCACTCAAAGAAAACGCAGTCCTTGACAATACGGTCCGCGTCGACGAATCGCACCCCTTCACGATGGACCACCACACCGAAACGAAGTTCCGGTACTGCTGGTTGCAGGATCCAACCGGAACGCGCCTCGAAGGCACCGTCATTCGACCGTTGCGGACCGAGATCGCGACCGATCGATGGATCGGCCACGAGTTCGAACCGGGAACGGAACCCACACTGCATGATGCGGATGTGAACATGGCGATAAACGGCATGTACGCAGGACGCGGGGAGGCTACCGGCACCACCCGCCCCGTCGGCGCCCGCGACCACCTCCGCGGCCGGCACAACATCATCATGGGCAAATGGGGCCCGTGGGATCACGAATCCCCGATGATCCGCGTCCGCGAGCGCACCGCGTCGCGGCATGTCTACGAGGTCTTCGGCGTGCAAGGCGAATCCCTGAACGCGGGCGTCACGCAGCCAAGCCGCGGGACCGCGACCCGCTTCGTGCCCGACCGCGACGCGCCCGCCCCGGACCGCTGGACCGCGACCATCGAATCGACCGAGCCCGGCGTGCACCCCTACGAGATGACCCTCGCCGACCCCGAAACCGGATTCACGCGCACCCTCACCGGCACGCTCGTCCACACCACCTGGCACGCGCGCACCTGGGCGTGGACCGCCGACCCGCTCACCGACCTCGACGCGTGGCGTGCCGAAGCCGAAGGCGACCGCGTCGTCCACACCGATCTCGATGCGCTCGATTTCTATTACCAATCACGCGGCCCGGTCGACCTCGGCATGCTCGAGGCGGAAGCCGCGACGAACGCCGGCATCGGGCGCGACGCCTTCGCGACCATCGCCACCACCACCGTCCCCCTCACCGCGGGGCGCTGGCACCTCCGCACCGTTTCCGACGACGGCATCCGCGTCTTCGTCGACGGCGAGGTCGTCATCGAACGCTGGAACATCCACGGCCCCACCCCCGACGAGGCAGTCATCACCCTCGACGCGGCACGGACCGTCGCCATCAAAGTCGAGCACTTCGAGAAAGACGGCTGGGCCGCGCTGCAGGTCACCCTCGAACCCGCGGACTGACCGGGTTCGGAGCCCCGCTCAATCGATCGCGCCCGCCGCAGCGGGCGTGCTGAGTTCGAGCATCCGGTTGATCGCGAGCAGCGCCGGCTCGCGCACCTCGGGGTGCACGCGGATGACATTGCGCACCTGCGCCTTCCCCGGCTCGGGCTCGGTGTCGCCCCCGGTGGTCTTCAGGCCGCACAGGCCGTCGAGGACCCACAGCAGGTGGGGCTGGTCGATCCGGTACATCGTGGTGCACAGGCACTGGCACTCCGACAGGATGCGGACCTCGACGCCGCGCTCGGCGCACGCGTGGGCCATGCGGTTGACAAGGTGGAACTCGGTCCCCACCGCCCACTTCGTCCCGGGCTCCGCGGCCTCGAGCGTCTTGATGATGAACTCAGTCGAGCCCGCGAGGTCCGCCTTGTCGACCACTTCCTTGCAGCACTCGGGGTGCACGAGGATCTGCGTGGGCTGCTCGCCCGGCGCGAGACTCGCATTCGCCTCCCGAATCGCGTCGCAGTGCTCGGGGCGGAACAGCTTGTGCACCGAGCAGTGCCCCGCCCACAGGATCACCCGGCTCGCCGCGATCTGCTCCCTAGTCGAGCCGCCGATCCCCTCGCCCCGCGCCGCCTTCTTCGGGTCGTACACGCACGACTCGGCGGCGACATCGACCCCGAACTTGTGCGCCGTGTTGCGTCCCAGGTGCTGGTCGGGGAGGAAGAGGATCTTGATCTCCTCGCCCTCCGCCTTCGGGCGCACGCCCCCGTTCATCGCCCACTCGAAGACCGCGTCCGCGTTGCTGGAGGTGCAGCACGCGCCCTCGTGCGCGCCGACGAACGCCTTGATCGCCGCCGACGAGTTCACATAGGTGATCGGCACGACGCGCCCGTTCCAATCGCCCCCGTGCTGCTCGTTGAGCACCGCGTGGATCTCCTCCCACGCCTGCACCGTGTCCTCGTAGGCCGCCATGTCCGCCATCGAGCACCCGGCGCTCAGGTCGGGCAGGATCACCTCGACCGACTCGGGCGTGAGCATGTCCGCGGTCTCGGCCATGAAGTGCACGCCGCAGAAGACGACGAACTCGACGGGCTTCTCGTCCGCGACCCCCGCCGCGAGCTGGCTGAGCTTGAGCGAGTCGCCCCGCAGGTCCGCGTGGGCGACGACATCGTCCTGTTGATAGTGGTGCCCGAGGATGACCAGGCGATCGCCCAAGCGGCGACGCCGGTCGGTGATCTGCGCCGCGAGCTGGTCGGCGGTTAATTCCCGATAGACCTCGGGGAGCGAGGGTTGCCAAAGCTGCATGAAGTCCACCTCCGGATTCCGGTCCCCGTCACTTTAGGGGCGCGCAGTGCACAACCGGGGCGAACGCCCACCTATTCCGGGATCTGGTCGGGTGGAGGAGATCCGTCGTGCGCGCTCAGGCCGCGTCGGCGCCGAGCAACGCGTCCGCCTCGTGCTGGGGCTCGTCGAATCGGACCGCGACCAGTTGGGTCTGGTCGAGCAGGGGACCCGTGCGCACAACGGTCGCGTTGATGAGCTCCTCGCGCGAGAGGAGCGGCCGCCCGTTCCAGTTCACGGTCATCGCGAGCGTCTCGCCCACCGTGAGGGGCTTGGGCGTGCGCAGGGTGAGCAACGCCCCGCCTGCGGAAATATCCGCAGTGAGCGCCGACCGGTACTTGCAGTCCGCGTGCTGGAGCAGCTTGCAGGCGATTTCCGCGGCGGTGCGGACATGGTGCCGACGATTGGCGGTGACGGGCATGGCATCCCCTATCCGTGGGATTGAGCGAGCCGATCCGTGGCTCATCGGTTGGCATCGGCGCGCGCGGCCCGGTCGGCCCAAAGATCTTCGCCTCACGACGCGAGACGATCGCCGGCGTTCCCCCGTTGAGGGGCCATCCGGATCGCATCGCGGTAGCACGCGAGCGACTCGCCGACCACGCGTTCCACCGAGCAGCGGACCGCGACCTGCGTGTGGGCGCTCTCGCCCAGCATCTGGCGGAACCCCTTGTCCTCGAGGAGGCAGTCGATCGCGAAGGCGAACGCCCGGGTTTCCCGTGCGACCCGGATGCCGCTGGATCCGTTGATGATGATCCCGTTGTACTCGGGCACATCCGTCGCGACGACGGGGCACCCCAGGGCCATCGCTTCGAGCACGACCTGCGACTGACGACGCGCCGTCTCCGCCTGGACATACGCCGTCGCCCGCGCCAGGGAGGCCAGCAGTTCCGCGTGGGTGAGCGCCCGCCTGAACTCCGTGTTGACGCCCAGCGTTCGGGCGTACTCCGGGAGGTCGCGCCCAGCGGGCCCGTCCCCGATGATCTCGAGGCGGACCGCTTCGCGCTTCTTCTCATCGAGTTGGGACACGGCCTCGATCGCCATGCGGATCGCGGTGCAATCGCCGCTGAATCGTCCGGTCGTGACGATCAGGTTGTCGTCGCGCTCGACGGAGAGGCGATCGACCGCGACATGCTGGCTGATCACCCGCGTGCGTTCACCGCTGATCCCGTAGCGCCACGAGAGCTCGTCGATCATCGATTCGGAGACGCCCACGATCATCTGCGCCGCGGAGCAGAGGCGCTTTTCCATGTCCGCGGCGCGCAGGGTCGAGTAGTGGCTGGGGCCCGCGGTGGAGGCGAGCACGCGTGAGTCGATGAACGATCCGCGCGCGACCAAGGCCGCCCGCCGGCCCGCACAGCGGAGGGGCGAGAGGAGCCGCATGCCCAGCCCGCCGTCGTCGTATTGCATCGTCTGGATGACGACGCTCGTGCTGCCCTGCGTCGCGGCGAGAACGCGTTCCTCCAGCCCGCGGGTCTGCCCGAGTTCCGGGTCGGGCTCGGCTTCCGAGATCGCGATCGCCTCGATGCCGAGCCGGTCCCCGATGCTGCGTGCGATGCGTCGCTCGTCGACGCCCGTCTGCGATACAAACACGATCCGGGCGATGTCCCGCGCGACGCACCGGATGAACGGTAATTCGCGGTCGAGCACCCCGAAACGCTCCCAGCGGGACAGCGAACTGCCCTGCGGGAAGGTCAGAATCAGGGCATCGGGATTGCCTGGAGAGTTTGACATCGGGTCGGGCGTCTCGGCTCCGCGCGTGGAGCCACGGCACGGGGCCGTGGGCACGGAGAGTGTTTTCGGTCGGATCGCCCTCCCGCTGAACCCGACTCCGGATTCGATCCGGGGGTGGGGCCCGCGATTCCGCTAGGATGCACCGCCGCGCGGGCTTCCCTATGCACCAGATCGACATCATCCTGAGCGTCGCCGAGTTCCACCCGGGGCTCCCCGATACCGTTCGTTCGGTGCTCGCGCAGAACCTGCGCAGCTGGCGTCTGCTGGTGGTCGCGGACCCCTCGGTGGAGGGGGTCGCGGGCGCGATCGCGCCGGAGGGCAGCCCCGATGAGCGGATCACGCTGATCCAGCGCCCGGGGCGCACCGTCGCGGCGCTCCGGAACAGGGGGCTTGCCGAAGCGGACGGCGCGTTCGTCACCTTCCTCGAACCGGGCGATGCGCTGATGCCGACCGCGCTGTCGGACCTGATCGCGGCCGCTCGCGCCGGGCGCTTCGGGGCCTCGTGCGGCTCCTGGCTCGTCGCGGATGCGAACGGCGCCCCGGACGGCCCGCCCATGGACCCGCCCGAGGGATCGCTCGGTTTCGCGGAGATCGAATCGGTGCTCGCGCTCCCCGCGACGGGCGCGGTGGTGCAGCGTTCGCTGCTCGATGGCAAGCGGTTCGGTGCGAACCTCGCGACCGCGTCGCACAGCGATCTGTGGGTCCGGCTGTGCGAGGACGGCGTGCGCTGGCAGGTCGTCCCCTCGGTCGTCGCGACGGTGCGCCACGACGCGGACCGGGGCGGGGACGCCGAACGCGATCGCCTCGCGGAGATCCGCTCGGTCATCGAGCGCTCCTTCCGGCGCGCGTCGGCGCGGGGATGGGAAGTCGAGGTCCTCGAAGAAGCCAGCGAGGCGGCGATCGTGCGCATCGCCCTGTTCACCGAGGCAACGCGCATCGCCCTGAGCAGCCGATCGATCGATCCGACCACGGCCGCGGAGATGTTCGCTCCGCACGGCTCGGAACGGTTCCTGACGCCCGAGACGCTGGCGCACGCGACCGCTGTTGCGCTGCGGTTCAGCCCGGCGCACCGCGCGGTGGTCGACGGGAACGCGGAGCGGGAGTGGACCCGGGCGGTCCACGGGTGGTGGAGCCGATGCGTGACGCAGAAATGGGTGGCGCGGCACGAGCTCGACAAGGCGATCGAGGCGCTCGCGGCGGAACTGATCGATCCCCGGCGCGTCGCGGAGGACCTGCTCGCGTCGTTCGGTTCCCCGGGTCGGCTCTGGGTGGGCGGGACGGACCGGACCGCCCGCGCCGTGATCGGGACCGCCCTGGAAAAGGGGTGGCGCGTCCTCGTCATCCCGGGGAGCGCGTCGGGCGGCGTCAATACGCGGCTCATGGCGCTCCCCTCGCGCGTCATGGTCGCGTCGGGAGACGAGGGCATCGGCGCGACCGACCCGCTCGTCATCGGCGCCGCGAGCGAGGGCGAGCTGCTCGAGCGGTACGGCTCCCGACAGAATGTCGCGCGATGGAACGGCGCATGGCGGCGGGCCTTCGAGACCGCGCACCGCAGGCTCGAATCCGCCTGGCCGCGCCGGGACGCGTAACGAGCACCTCCTCGGTGATTGCCCTCACGGATTTTTCTTGACCGAACGCGTGCGTTATGGGACGGTGCGCGGTTGCGTGGGAGAGAGCGCGTCTCGCGTACACCCGCGTGCCGGCGCCCGAACGGTGCGTTGCCGAGTCGTCCGCCGGCACCGCGTGCGGAACAGGAAGGGACCACCATGCGACGGATGATCGATTCGGGCGCGATCGGTGCGCTCGCCGCGAGCCTGCTGCTCACCGGGGCGGCGCGAGGCGTCGACGACTGCTGCACCAATGTGCAATCGGAGAGCAATACCCGCAACGAGGTGCTCGGCAACGACCTGTGCGCTTCGAACTGGTTCAGCGACACGCGCCTGGTCGGCAAATTCTGTCTGCCCCTGGGATCGGGGTACGCGTGCGGCATCCAGAACACGCTGACGGTCGGGCAGGAGTTCGAACTCCGCGCCGGGTTCACGCTGGGCGGGAGCGCCGGGGGCGTCTCCGTCGAGGCCGCGACCACCTACAGCGTCTCGCAGGCGTTCCAGCACACGGCCGGGGCATGCGAATCGTGCCAGCTCTTCGCGAGCTACTCGGGTGCCGTGCTGAGGCAGTGGGATGTGAGCTCGTTCTACCCGTTCGGCATCAAATCGCAGAGCAAGCGAACGACCTTCTACACCTACGGGCAGGCGCCGACCATCATGCCCTGCTGTGAGGAGAACACCAACTGCCCCGGCTGCCGGACGGGCGGGAACGGTCGGCCGGGTGGCGGTCACGGCGCGGGCGTCGGGATCCTGCTCGATCCCGAGTCTCCCCGGGACGCGTCCTGCTCGGGCGGGATGCTGGGCTCGTTCGTCGTCGATCTGCGCGTGCCGGAGTTCATCGCACCGTTCGGGCTGCCGGCGTGGCACCCCATGAACGCGCCGGGCACTACGCTCGCGACCCTCAACGGGTGGCAGAAACGACAGATCATGCGCGAGTCCTGCGGCGTCGCGGCGTTCGAGGGCACCCCGCTCGACACGCTCGTCGTGATCGACCCGGACGGTTCGGCGGCGTTCTTTGACCTCGTCGCCGACCCCCTGGGACTCGTGCCCTGTCCCTCGGACATGAACTGCGACGGCGTGCTCGACCTCGCGGACATCAACCTGTTCGTCAACTACTTCCTGATCGCGGACATCGCGGTCGATTTCAATGACGACGGGCTGATCGATCTCGCGGACATTACCGGGTTCGTCAGCGAATTCCTCGCCGGCTGCCCGTGATGATCCGTCTGTGAGCGCACGAAAAAGGGCGGCCCGCGATGGGCCGCCCTTCTTTCGATGCTGTCGGGGCGCTCGATCAGGCGTCGGCGTTCGCCTTGCTCGCGGTCTCGAGGGCCTTGAGCGCGTTCTGGACGCTGACGAGGGTCTTCATGTAGCCCGCGCTGGTCTTGCAACCCGTGCGCTGGCCGTTGACGACATACTCGACCGAGCAGTTGTTCGCTTTCGCCATCTCGCCCGCGGAGACCGAGCAGGAGGTGGTCGACTCACCCACGGCGTACTCCATCTTGACGCTCATCGCGGCGTTGTAGGCCATGATGGAGGCCTTGATCGCGTCCTCGGCGTTGTCGAAGGTCGCGGGCCCGACGCGGTACTGGAGCTTCTTGGACTCGCAGGAGTCCGCCATCGCCTTCGCGGAATCGGGGCAGGCGACGCACTCGCCGTTGACGGCAAGCTGGACGCGGACGAGGTCCATCATCTTCGCCTCGAGCTGCTTGGCGTGCGCGATCATCGCCTGGGCATGGTCGTCGAACTCGACGCCGTTGACGACATAGTGCATGTGGGTGTGCTGCTCGCTGGCCTTCGCGCCCGCCATCTTCGAGCAGGTCATGGTCTGGTTGCCGACCTTGTAGGTCATCTTGGGCATCCACGAGGCGAACGCGACCTGCGCGGTCTTGCTCGTCTCGCAGTCGGTCCCGCAGTCCTCGCCGCAGGCCTTGTCGCAGGCGGCGTCGCAGGTGTCGTTCGCGACCGCCATCACCGCCGTGCCGGAGCACTCGGCCGCGCAGGCGTCGGTCTTCTGGGCGACCTGGGTCGCCGCGGCGCCGCTGGCGCAGCAGGCGCCCTCGCCCGCGGGCGCGGAGACCGCCATCACCGCGGCGCCCTCACCCGAGCAGGCGGAGGCGCAGTCCTTATCGCCCGCGGTGCCCGCGACCTGGGTGACCGCCGCGGCGCCGTCGCACGATTTCTCGCACGCGGTCGCGTCGGCGCACTCGGTCGAACACGCCTTGGTATCGCTCGCTGTCTCGGTCTTCGCGTCGGTGCACCCGCAGGTGGGACACGCGCCGGCGATCGCGGTGAGCGACATGACGACAGAAACCATCAGGGTCCGGACCATCTTCAAACTCCTTCTTTTCCTGTTTTCTGTTTTCCCAGGTCTTTGAATCTCGAAAACCGCGCGCTCATCGAGCCCGCGTTCACGGCGGGGCCCTGCCCGGAAGATCGCGCCGAACCAACAGCGCGGCACCCCCGAATATCAGGCGGAGCACACAGAGTGTTCCACACCTTCCGGGACGAGTCGAGGGAAACCCACCCCGATGCGTCTTCATTCCACGAAACCCCGGATTGAAAACCCAAATTTTTTCCTATCATGCATCCGTGGACGGCGATCAAATCATCCTCCATGTCGACATGGACGCCTTCTTCGCGTCCGTCGAGCAGCTCGACGACCCCTCGCTTCGGGGCAAGCCCGTCCTCGTGGGCGGCGGGGGCAAGCGGGGCGTCGTCGCGGCGGCGAGCTACGAGGCCCGCGCGTTCGGATGCCGGAGCGCGCAACCCACCGCGGTCGCGCTCCGCCTGTGCCCGCAGGCGGTGGTCGTGAAGCCCAACGGGTCTCGGTATCGCGAACTCAGCAAGCGGGTCTTCGCGATCCTCGAATCGTTCAGTCCGCTTGTCCAGCCCATCTCGGTCGACGAGGCGTTCGTGGATGTGACCGGATCGTCGGGCCTTTTCGGCGACGGGGTCGCGACCGCGCGCGCGATCCGCGAGCGCGTGCGATCGGAGACGGGGCTGACCGCCTCGGTGGGCGTGGCGCCCAACAAGTTCCTCGCGAAGCTCGCATCGGACCTCGACAAGCCCGACGGGCTCACGGTCATCCCGCACGATCGGGTGCATGAGATCCTGGACCCCCTGCCGGTCGGCCGGCTCTGGGGCGTGGGAAAGGCGGGTGCGAACCGGCTTGCGCGCCTGGGCCTGCGCACGATCGGGGACATCCGCCGCATGGACGAGAACGCGCTGGTCGCGAACCTCGGCGAGCGCACGGGATCGCACCTCGCGAGGCTCGCGCGCGGCGAGGACGACCGGCCCGTGCATTCGGATCGCGAAGCGAAGTCGATCAGCCATGAACGGACCTTCGGGGATGACCTAACCGACCCTGAGCAGGTGCGCGCGGTGCTGCTGGGGCAGGTCGAGGATGTCGGTCGTCGCCTGCGCGCGCACGGGCGTGTCGCGGGGACCGTGACGATCAAGATCCGCTTCGGTGATTTCGAGACCATCACGCGCTCCGGAACCTTGGCGACCAAGAGCGATCGGACCGACGATCTATGGGCGGAGGCCCTGGAGTTGTTCGACCGGTGGGCGTCGGGTTCGTTTCGGCCTGTGCGGCTCATCGGAATGGGCGCGAGCCACCTGAGCGAGCCGGGCGGGGAGCAGTTGGGGCTCTTCGCGGCGGAAACGGACGAGAAGCGGTCGCGCGTGGACGAGGCGGCGGACGCGATCCGGGCGAAGTTCGGGGATGACGCGATCGGGCGGGCGGGGGCGTGGCGCCGCAAGAAGGGGATGTGGGGCCCGGGCAGTGAGGAGCGCCCGTCGGATCAGTGAGCGCGTCGCGCGCACGAAAAAGCCCGGGCCGGCGCCCGGGCTTTCGTGTGGGATCTTGATATCCGGTCAGCGGATCAGTTGGCGCTGGTCGGGCTGCCCTCGGTCACGGAATCGCTGACCTTGACCTCGGGGATCCCGGCGCGATCGGCGCCGAGGGCCTCGGCGGCCATCGCGGCTTCTTCCATCATGCGGTCCTCGTCGTCGTCCATCTCGTCGAGCTCGACGAGTCGCTTGACGCGGATGTCCTGGTAGGGACGGAACCCGGTGCCGGCGGGGATGAGGTGACCCAGCAGGACATTCTCCTTGAGGCCCACCAGGGTGTCCTCGGCGCCGCGGAGGGCGGCCTCGGTGAGCACCTTGGTCGATTCCTGGAACGACGCGCCCGAGAGGAACGACTCGCTGGAGAGCGCCGCCTTGGTGATGCCCAGCAGCAGCGTCCGGCCTGTCGCGGGGCGGGCCCGCTTGGCCTTCGCGGGCTCCTTGCCCGCGGCCTCGGCGCGGGTGTTGGCCTCGCGGATGATGTCGCGGCTGACGAGATCACCCACGCGGAGTTCGGTGCCCCCCGACTCCTGGATGCGCGCCATGTTCGCGACCTCGTTGTTGCGCCGGCGGAAGACCTGCCGGTCGACGACCTCGTGGGGCAGCAGGTCGGTGTCGCCCGGGTTCTCGACGCGGACCTTGCGGAGCATCTGGCTGAGGATCAGCTCGATGTGCTTGTCGTCGATGCCCACGCCCTGGGCGCGGTAGACATTCTGCACCTCGTCGAGCATGTAGGTCCACAGCGCCTCTTCGCCCTTGATCCGAAGGATGTCGTGCGGGACGAGCGGGCCCTCGGAGACGGGGTCGCCCGCCTGGACATAGTCGCCCGCGTGGACGAGCAGCTGCTTGTCGGTCGGGACATGGTGGTCCTTCTCGATGCCCGAATCGGACACGACGCGGACCGTCATCTTGCCCTTGCGCTTGTCGGAGAGGATCTCGACCCGGCCCGAGATCTCCGCCATGATCGCGGGGTCCTTGGGCTTGCGGGCCTCGAAGATCTCCGTCACGCGGGGCAGACCGCCCACGATGTCCGCGGAGCCCGATGCGGCGCGGGGCTGACGCGCGAGCATGTGGCCCGCGGTGATCTCCTGACCGTCGGCGACCTCGAGCCGGGCCTTCGCGGGCAGGTAGTGGAAGTCGAGGATGTTGCCGTCCTTGTCGACGATGTTGATCTGGGGGTGCAGGTCGCCCTTGTGCTCGATGACGACGAGCGCCTGCTGGCCCTTTCCGGCGTCCTCCTCGCGGACGGTCTCGCCGACCTGGATGTCGACGAAGTTCACGATGCCGCCCTTCTCGGCGAGGATGGGCGAGCGGTGCGGGTCCCACTTGACGAGGATCTCGCCCCGCTTCACCTTCTGGCCGGGCTTGGCGTAGATGAACGCGCCGTAGTCGACCTTGGTCTTCTCGAGCTCGCGGCCCTTGTCGTCGAGGATCGCGATCTCGCCGTTCCGCTTGAGGCTGACGAGGCAGTCGTGCCCGTCCTCGTCCACGACCGCGACCTCGTTGCAATCGCGGACCTCGACGGTGCCCCCGTTGAGGGCTCGGTACTCGGTCTCCGACACCGAGCGGGTGCCGACGCCTCCGGTGTGGAAGGTCCGCATGGTGAGCTGGGTGCCGGGCTCGCCGATGGACTGCGCGGCGATGATGCCGACCGCGAGACCTTCCTCGACGAGGCGGCCCGTGGAGAGATCCATCCCGTAATCGAGGACAGAGCAGCCCGAGTCCGAATCGCTGGTCAGCGGGCTGCGGACCATCACCGAATCGATGTTGAGCTCCTCGATCTTCGCCGCCGCTTCGGGGGTGATCATCGAGTTCTCGGCAACGATCACCTCATCGGTGATCGGGTTGACGATCGAGTTCACGCAGACGCGCCCGGTGATCTGCTCGGCGAGCGTGACATCGACCTGCTCGCCCTTGTAGATCGCGCGCTTGATGATGCCGCGGCGGGAGCCGCAGTCGTGCTCGCCCACGATGACGGACTGCGCGATGTCGCAGAGCTTGCGGGTGAGGTACCCCGAGTCGGCGGTCTTGAGCGCGGTATCCGCGAGGCCCTTCCGGGCGCCGTGGGTGGACGAGAAGTACTCGAGAACATTGAGGCCCTCGCGGAAGTTCGCGCGGATGGGCGTCTCGATGATCTCGCCGCTGGGCTTGGCCATCAGGCCCCGCATGCCCGCGAG
>MDTD01114138.1_pt1 | contig 30873 bp, 28 predicted proteins | sample 811221 | NCBI WGS metagenome assembly MDTD01 (sample SAMN05326646, study PRJNA326480) | marine metagenome | isolation source: seawater | place: Pacific Ocean: South West | collected 2011 | reverse complement strand
GGCGGGATCGTCGTAGCCCACGCGCTTGGCAACGCCACGAGCGATTTCCTGCACGTCGACGTAGGTGTTCGTGGTGATCTCACCCCCCACCAGGACCATCCCGGTGGTGGTGAACGTTTCGCACGCCACACGACTGGCGGGATCGTCGGTAAGACAGGCGTCGAGAACCGCGTCGCTGACCTGGTCGGCGAGTTTGTCGGGGTGTCCCTCACTCACCGACTCGGATGTAAACAGGAATTTTCGTTCGCTCATGGCGTTGACTCCTTACTGGTGTGAGACCTTGCCCGCTCAGTACCGGTACCAGTCCGGCTTGAACGGTCCCTGCACGGGGACGTTGATATAGTCCGCCTGTTCCGGCGTCAGTGTGGTCAGGGAGATGCCGAGTTTCTCCAGGTGGAGCCGGGCGACCTCCTCGTCGAGTTTCTTGTCCAGAACACGAACACCGGGTTCGTACCGGTCGCGGTTGGTCCACAGGTCGAGCTGCGCCAGCGTCTGGTTGGTGAAGCTGTTGCTCATGACGAAACTCGGATGGCCGGTGGCGTTCCCCAGGTTGACCAGGCGCCCCTCGCTGAGCAGATAGATCTCGTGTCCGTCGGCGAACCGGTACTTGTCCACCTGCGGCTTGATCGTCTCGCGTTCGATGTCCTCGGCCTCGTTCAGACGCCCGACCTGGATCTCGTTGTCGAAATGGCCGATGTTGGCGACGATCGCCTGGTTCTTCATGCCGCGCATGTGCTCCAGCGTGATGATGTCGCGGTTTCCGGTAGTGGTGACGTAGATGTCGCCCTCCGGGAGCGCTTCCTCAAGGGTTCTGACCTCGTAGCCCTCCATCGCCGCCTGCAACGCGCAGATCGGATCGATCTCGGTGACGATGACGCGGGCTCCCTGACTGCGCAGACTCTGAGCGCTGCCCTTGCCGACGTCGCCGTACCCGCAGACGACCGCGGTCTTCCCCGCGATCATGACGTCCGTTCCACGCTTGATGCCGTCGACCAGACTCTCGCGGCAGCCGTACAGGTTGTCGAACTTGCTTTTGGTGACGCTGTCGTTGACGTTGATTGCGGGAACAAGGAGCGTTCCCTCCTCGGCCATCTTGTACAGCCGATGGACACCCGTGGTCGTTTCCTCGCTCACGCCCCGCCATTCGGAGGCCAGAGTGTGGAAAAATCGCGCGTCCTGTCCGTGCACGCGCTTCAGCAGTGCCTTGATGACCGCTTCCTCGTGGCTGTCGGCGGGACCGGAGACCCAGTCATCACCGTTCTCCATGTCCACGCCCTTGTGGATCAGCAGGGTGGCGTCGCCGCCGTCGTCCACGATCAGGTTGGGACCTTTCCCGCCGGGGAACGAGAGGGCGTTGAGTGTCATGTCCCAGTAGTCCTCGAGCGTCTCGCCTTTCCATGCAAAGACCGGAATACCCTTCGGATTCTCCACGCTCCCGCCGTTTTCGGGCCGCCCCACGACGACCGCCGACGCGGCATGATCCTGGGTTGAGAAGATGTTGCAGCTCGCCCAGCGGACGTCCGCACCGAGTTCCACGAGCGTTTCGATCAGGACTGCCGTCTGTATCGTCATGTGCAGACTGCCGGCGATCCGGACCCCCGCCAACGGTTTCTTCGGTCCATACTTCTCGCGGGTTGCCATAAGACCCGGCATCTCGTATTCGGCCATGCGGATTTCCTTCCGACCCCAGTCGGCGAGGGAAAGATCCTTGACCCGGTAATCGAGCTGCGTCGCCACGCTGCCCTGTTCTGCTGGTTTCATGTCGTTATCTCCTTTGTTCATTTTCTGAACAGTATTCGAAATCTATATCGTCGGCGGGAACGCCGACAAGGTTGCACAAAAAAAACCCGCCACGGCGCCGGATCGGGCCATGACGGGTCTGCGGTATCGACCTGAGCCGGGCGCCCACGTGGGCACTGAGCCGTATCAGTCCTCGAGTCCCTCCGTGAACGTCTTGTACGCCGCGGCGTCCATGAGCGCATCGAGCTCGCCGGTGTCGGCAGCCTTGACCTTGATGATCCATCCGTCTCCGAAGGGGGCCTCGTTGACCTTCTCCGGGGTGTCCTTGAGCGCCTCGTTGACCTCGGCGATCTCACCGCCCACCGGCAGGTACAGGTCGCTGGCGGCCTTCACGCTCTCGACAACGCCGAACGCATCGCCCTTTTTCAACGTGGAACCGACTTCCGGCAGTTCAACGAACACGACGTCGCCGAGTTCGTCCTGGGCGTAATCGGAAATCCCGACAACCACCAGATCGCCGTCGACGCGCGCCCACTCGTGGCTTTCCTGATACTTGACGGATTCATCAAATGTCATGGTGTTCTCCTCTCGTTTTCCACCGGTTATCCACCGAGGGACCTGACACAATACACATATGAAGTAGACAGAACCCTGACCGACCCCCACGGGGTAATGGCTATTTCTGCTACTTTCTCGATTATATCGTTGCCGGCCCGCGCACGTGTGTGAAATCCCTGCGGGTTTTCCACAGGTTTTCCACAATCCTCAGTGTTTGGCGCCCCGATAGAAGATGCGAACCTGCTTGTACAGCCCCTCACCCTCGCTCTCGGTTCCGATACTCTCGATGTCGTTCAGTGTAGTATGAATCAGCCGTCTTTCAAAGGGATTCATCGGTTCCAGAAGCTTGCTGCCACGGGTTCGCTGCACCTGGTCGGCAACCTTCTGCGCGAGACGGATGAGCTGTTCCTCCCGACGACCGCGATAGCCTTCGGTGTCCAGAACAACCTTGATGTCCGACCCCTCGAAGCGGCTGGCAACGACGTTCGCCAGAAGCTGCAGCGCGTCGAGATTCTTGCCCTTGCGACCGATCAGAATGTTGGCGTGCTCCGTGTCCAGACGCAGACCGAGCTTGTTCTCCTCGCGGTACATCACCTTCACCTCCGACGGGAACCCCATCTTCGTGGTGAGGGTGGTAACGAAGTCCACCACCGCGTGCTCGAAATCGGTCTCCGGCTCCTGGTTGGTGGTCGCCCGCGCTGCGCGGGAGGTCAGGCGATCCGACTCCTCGCGATACTGGGGATCATCCTGAAACGATTCCGCGGACTCGTCTCCGTACTCCCCCGGTTCACCGGGAAGGTGAACGCGGATCCGGACGGAACGTCCGCGGCCGAACAGCCCGCCCTTCTGGCTGTCGATGATCTCCACCTCAAACTCGTGCCGCTCGAGACCCAGGGCCTCGACGGCGGCGTCGATCGCTTCCTGTTCGGTGCGACCTTCAAACTCTCGTACCATTCGTTACTCCGTTGATTGGTGTTTTCGGCGTTGAGAAATGAAGTACTGCTGCCCCACCGTCAGGATGTTCGAGAAGATCCAGTACACCAGGAGCCCGCTGGGCATGTTGTACAGGATGAAGAAGAACATGATCGGCAGACCGTACTGCATGAACTTCATCTGGCTGTTGCTTCCGCCGGCGGCGGGGTTCTGCATCAGCTTGCTCGACAGCAGCTGACTCCCGACAAAGATGATCGGCAACAGACGCAGATCGTTCCACCCCAGGATCGGCAGGGTGAAGTTTCCAAAGTTGAGAATCGACTCCGGCGCGGAGAGGTCGGTGATCCATCCCGGGATGAACGTCGCACCGCGCAGATCGAACTGATTGTTAAACACCCCGAACATGGCGATGAAAAACGGGAACTGCAGTCCCAGGGGAAGACAGCCCCCCAGCGGGTTGACGCCCTCTTTCTTGTAGAGATCCGCCATCGCCTGGTTCATCTTCTGCGGGTTGTCCTTGTACTTGTCCCGGATCTCCTGGATCTTCGGGTTGAGTTCCTGCATGCGGCTGGTGCTCTCGTAGCTCTTGTGCGTCAACGGCCACAGCAGCACTTTCACCAGAATCGTCAGGATAATGATCGCGATGCCGTAGTTCGGAATAACGCGATGGATGAGCTGCATCGCCCACTTGAGGATGTTCTCCAACCACCCGAAGAGAAACCGCGTGTCCTGAACTTCCTGGAGCTCCAGATTCCGCAGCCCCAGGGCGTTGTCCTCGGGCTTGTTGTAGCGCTCCAGCGCCCGCGAAACCTTCGGCCCCACGTAGAAGCGGTACACGTCGCGGTTGGCGGCAGAACTGATGCGCGGCCGTGTCACCGACAGCGACGCCCCGTCCCGGAGACCCGGCGGTGTCACGGTTGACATCGTCCACACGTAATCCACGGCACCGGGAATGGCGATCACGGCAAAGTACTTGCCCGCCAGGGCGGTCCACTGCACGCGCTGGTCGAGGATCTCGGTGTCCTGGTTTCGCAGACGCACGTTCCGGCGTCGGTCCCCGTCGTAGTAGTAGAAGTTGCGGTACTCGCGGCGGTTGTCCAGCTCCTCGTACGACGGGCCGATCTGCGGTCCGTAGGAGAGGGTGTACGCCGACCCGTTGAAATCCAGCGGAATCAACGCGTTCACCGAGTTCTGGATCTCCACCGTCGTTTCGATCACGTACTCGCCGGGCACAAACCGGTAGGTCCGCGTGACCGTAAACGGCTGATCCGGCGACCCCTCGACGTAGAAGTCGCGACTGAACACGAGGGTGTTGGTGTCGGTGGAATCCACGCGCCGAAAGAGATCCCTGACCGGCGGTGCGTCGGCGCCGCCGAAATGCAGCGCGAACGCTCCGATGTCGGTGTCTCCCTGCATGACCATCTCGACCGGCTGGTCTCCGTCCATGTGCTCAAGGAGCTCGTAGGACACGACCCGGGCGCCGGCGGGATCCACGACCACGCGGAGTAGGTCGTTCTGATACACGACCGGCTCCGACGAGATGCCGTCGGCGGGGACAGCGAGGATGGGATTCCCGATGATCTGCTGGTTGGAGGGTTGTACGGAGGTCCCGGTGGTTCCCTCACCTGAGGACTGGGCGGTTGTCGTCTCGGCGGGTTGTTGTTCCGCCGGAGCCGCCGTGGACTCGGGTGTCGGCTCCGGAGGATACAGGGCGTTCTGAATCACGAAGCCGCCGGTGATCACGATCACCGAGAGAACGACCGCAAGAAGGGTGTTCTTTTCCATCTCTGTTCCTTAATGCTCCCGGCTTACGCTATCAGCTCGGCCCGGCGCAACAGTGTCTCAACCTGTGAACAACGATCGGAATAGCTGAACGAACCCGGATACAGAACAAACGCCAGGTCGTAGTGACCGGCGATTTCTGGTTTGTACAATCGGTACGCTTCCCGTACCAATCTTCGCGCCCGGTTCCGTTCCACGGATCCGGAAAAACGGCGCGTCGCAGCAAACAGAACGCGGCTCCATCTCAGCTCATTGGGAATGACCCGGAGATGGAGTCCGCGAACTCGGTGCACGTGTTCACTGTGGAATACGCGCGAGATATCACGTCTTCGTCGGAGAATCTCGGCCTTAGTAAGGCTTCTTCTCATCCGCAACGGTCAGCTTTTTCCGCCCCTTGGCACGTCGGCGCTTGAGCACCAGGCGACCGCCCTTGGTCTTCATACGGGCACGAAATCCGAACTTGCGGTTACGTTTGACGCGACTCGGCTGGTAGGTTCGCTTCATAGCTTTACTCCTCGTCTGAACGTAACAGGTGGCGCAGTATACCGACGCACTTCATCGCGTGTCAATCAACTGAAGCCGTTGCGCTCGCGGCGACCCGAAACTACACTCATTCCATGAAGCGATCGGCATTTGTATCGATTCTGGGTATCAATATCGTGATACCTCTGTTTTTTGGTGCGTTCGTCCGAGAACAGTTTGTCGGGCTGTTCAACCCGAACCTTGAGATGTCGATCGCGGAGCGGTTCGTGTTTTCGCTCCGACCGATAAACTTCCTCGCCGTAATTCTCTTCGGCACGATCGCGTACATCATGGTGATTCGTCTTCTGAGACCGCTTCACGAGTACCTCGTACGAGGCGGTGGTGATGATCGGTACTCGGCAGCACGCCGCGCGGCGATCCGCGTCCCCTGGTATCTGATAGGGCTCCACGTGGTGATCTGGATCGTGGCGGTAACGGCGATCTACGGATTTCTCTATCACTGGGACTCCCCCGGCGGGATCAGCTACGTAAAGTCGCTGTTCAATTCGGTGGCGACCGGTCTCATCACGGGACTCGCGGGAGCGCTCGCGATCAGCCTTGTGCTCGTCCCGTATAAGCAGAAACTCCAAATGACGTCCGTCCAACCCGGCGAGCGTGACCTGTTTATGCAGACGAAAGACTACCTGATTCTCGCCACGGTGGTGATCAACATGGGCGTCTTCTTTGAACACATCGCCTCGTTCTACCGCGTCGGCAATCCCCCACCGGGTCTGGAACACCACGCCGTCGCGGTCGCCCTCGTCACTGCCCTGTACCTGGCGGTCCTCATGGGGATGCTCGCGATCTCGCGCAACGAGTCCGCAAAACAGTATCGCTTTCTCGAGCAACGACTCCAGGCACTGGCGTCCGCCGGTGGTGATCTCACCCGACCGGTGTACCTCGTCAATTTTGACGAGCTCGGTGTGGTGACGGAACGTATCAACGAGTTTGTTGCATCGCTGCGGGAACTCGTGAAGTACCTCGTGGATGAGGTCGGAAACGTCGCGACCACCGGATCGGAGATGGACCAGGCGTTCGTCGAGCTCGACGAGCAGGCGAGTTCATCGACCAGAACGGTCAGTCACGTTGGGGAGGAGATCGTTCGCACGCGGACCGCGGTAGAAACCTCCACCGCCGCAGTTGGGGGCATCAGCGGCAGAATCGAATCGCTTGAGCGCCAGGTACAGGATCAGTCATCGGCGGTGGAGCAATCATCGGCGGCGGTCGAGGAGATGGTCGGAAGCGTTGGGTCGATCAGCCGTACCGTCCGCGAACTGGAAACGATATCCCGCAGCCTAGGGGAGGCGGTGACGGCAACCCGGGATCGAACCAACCTCTTTAACACCCGCATGCAGGAGGTGAGCGAACACGCGGATACGCTGCAGCAGGCAAACCAGCTCATCAACCGCGTCGCGTCGCAGACCTCCCTCCTGGCGATGAATGCAGCGATCGAGGCGGCCCACGCCGGCGACGCCGGACGCGGTTTTGCGGTCGTCGCCGAAGAGATCCGGGATCTGGCGGAAAGCGCCACTGAGCAGAGCAAACAGATCCGTCGGTCACTCAAGACGACAACCGCGCTCATCGCCTCGATCGCCGACGATGTACAGGAAACCGTCGGAACCGCGGAACACATGGGTCAACTGCTGGAACAGACGCAGGGGATTCAGACGTCGGTACTCAACGGCCTGGCGGAACAGGAGGCGGGAAGCCGGGAAATTCTTGCGGCGATCGAAACGATGCGAGACTCGACGGAGTCGGTCCGTGAGGCAACCGTCTCGATGAATCGCGACGCCGGTGCCGTCAACGCCGAGATCGACTCCCTGACCGCCATCAGCATCGACCTCGAAGAATCGATGTCCACACTCACCCGGAGCAACGACCTCACGTCTCTGGCGATCACGCGAATGCGCGAGATGGGAGTGCAGATGCAGCGCGCACTTCAGGGAATCGCCGAGCTGATCGGTCGGTTTCGCGTGTAGCCGTCTGAATCGCGGGCTACTCGCGCCCGGTGTTGCGTTCCTTTTCCTCGAGCGCCCGGCGGAGCCCCGCCAGGTGCCGCTGAAACTCGTCGTCTTCCGCCGCAGAACCGCTCGATACCGTGTCCTCGTCCGACCCCGAGGCGTCATCGTCACGACGGTCGGTTCCCCGGGACTCGGTAGCTGACTCACCATCGTGCCTGGCATCGGCCCGTTCACGCTCCGGACGGTCGCGATCGACGGTCGATTCCTCCGTGCCGGTGTCACCCTGCCAGGGACTCGCAAACTCGCTTACGATTGTAAACGCCAGATTGCGGGCGTTCAGGGCGGGGAAATCACGCTGGATGCGCGCAACAATGCGGGTGCGGTCCATGTGCATGCGCTGGAGCCACGCCGGATGGTCGACCCCGATCAGAACGGTCCCGTTCTTCACATCCAGCACCTGGGAGTGGGCCGCTTTGTCGGTTCCGACGATCTTCGGCCACGCCTGCACGAAGGGAACCACACCCGTTTCGTCGCGGGCGCCGATCGAATCGATGAATCGGTTGATGAGGTTCCGGGCGCTATTCGGCTCGTAGTTCGCCATCACTGACGGAATATACCAGTGTGTCGTCGGTTCGATAAGCGCCGTAGGGTTCACCGGGCAGAAAGGTGAAAATGCGCTGCTCCGACTCCGGGAGCCGGTCCACAAAGCGCGCGCGACGCCGCGGGTCCAGTTCCAGCAGCACATCGTCGAGTAGCAGGACGGGGAGTCGACCGGTTTGCTGCGCGAAAAATCGCGCCTGCGCCACCCGGAGAATGAGCGCGGTGAGGCGCTGCTGACCGGTGGAGGCGATTTGCAGAAAGTCGCGCTCCTGATACCGGAACAGGATGCGATCGCGGTGCGGTCCACTGGTCGTGGTGCGCAGCGCCAGCTCCTGTTCCCGACGGTCAGCCAGGTGCACCAGAACCTCGGCCGGATCCGAAAGCTCGCGCCAGCTGGGACGGTAGTCGAGGATTAGCCCGTCATCGAGCCCGGAGATCGCCTGAAAATCCTCGGAAAAGACGCTGTTGAACGCGTCGAGGACCGCCTGCCGCCGCCGCTGAATCTCGAGCCCCACCGTCGCCAGTTCCTGGTCGTAGACCGGCAGCATCTCCAGCATCCCGTCCTTGATCGCCTGGTTCCGGTTTCGCAGCACTGCGCGATAGCGCCGCATATCGTCGATGTACACCGGCTGGTACATGCTCAGTGTCTGATCCACGAACCAGCGCTGCATCTCCGGCGGACCGTTTACGAACCCCATATCGTCGTGGCGAAACACAACCGAAGGAATCAGGGACACCATATCCCGGCGGTCCTGTACGCCGCTCCCGTCGAGCGTGATCTTCTTGCGGTTGTCCTGCCAGCGGATTTCGAGCTGGTGGCGTCCGTCACGGCCGTCAAAGAGCCCGTCGATCGCCATCTCCCGCGTGCCAAGCCGGCACAGTTCGCTGTCCCGGCGGGTACGGAAACTGGCGCCGTAGCTCATGAGGTACAGACTCTCGAGGAAGTTGCTCTTGCCCTGGCCGTTCTGACCAACCAAAAAAACCTGCGGCGAAGGCAGTTCAACGTGCCCGTCACGCAGGTTTCTGAATTGGTAAAAGCGGACCCGTTCGAAGCCCATCAGCGTACGCCGCAGCCCGGTCCGGGGTCGCCGCTCCTGCTACTGAATCTGCATCGGCATCACGATGTGGAAGAAGTTCTCCCGCGGCTCGGAATAGATCGTGATCGCCTTGCTGGATTCGGTAAAGTGGATCGAGATCGCCTCGGATGAGATCACCCGCAGCGGATCCACCAGATAGGTGTAGTTCAGCGCGATCGTGGTCTCGGGACCGTCGTACTCAACGGGAATGTCCTCCCGTGCCACACCGATCTCGCTTTCCTCACTGCGCAGCTGCAGACTCCCGGAGGAGAGCTCCAGGTAGATACGCCGACTCTTCTCCACCAGGAGCGAGACACGCTTGAGCGCCTCGGAGAGCTCGGTCTTGTCCAACATGATGTGGTAGTGCTGGTTTTCCGGGATAACGCGACGGTAGTTGGGAAACTGTCCGTCGATCAGGGCCGACGAGATCAGGTGATCCTCGAACTCGAAAAACACGTGCTTGTCGGCCACCGCCATGCGAAGGGTGCCTTCTCCGCTGGCGAGTTTGCGAACCAGGTTGAGCACCTTGGGAGGAATGATTACGCCCTCGAAATCGCCGATGCCCTCGGGCAGGTCCTGACTGATATACGACAGCCGGCGACCGTCGGTGGCTACCATGACCAGCTTGCCGTCGTCGGGCTCGAGATAGACGCCGTTCATGAAGAACCGTGTCTCATCGTCGGAGACGGCGAAGGCGGTCTGCGAGACCATGGCGATGAACTGATCCTGCGGAAATTCGAAGTATCCGTCCGGTGCCTGCGTCTGGATTTCCGGAAACTTGTCCGCTGAGATACTGCGCAGACGAAAGTCGATCTTCTTGAACGTGGGACGAATAACGAAGTTCTCACCGGTGTTCTGCGGGTTCTGCTCGAACTCGATGTCCCCTGAGGGAACGGTGCGGAGAATTCCGAGGAGCTTGTCGCAGAATACCGTGGTCACACCGGGCTCGACGACGGTAACGGGAAGTGTCGTTTCGAAGCTGACCTTCAGATCGGTTGCCCGGACGGTAAGGGTACCATCCTGAGCCTGGAGCAGCACGTTTGACAGGATCGACATGTTTGAACGCGAGGCGATGATCTCCTGGGCGACCTGAATCTCGCGGATGATTACGTCTCGTTCTACGGTGAATTTCACGGGTGTACCGGCTCCTTTCCCTAGTGGGGATTATACATAAAAGATAGTAGTAGCAGTAGTAGGGACCGGGGATTTGTGGACAACTCACCTAAGTCGTTTCCCCGACGGATGTTGTGTCTAGAACAACCCGGTCACCTCTGTCCCGGGGTTATCCACTTGTCCCCACTGCCGAAAGTTGTCCCGGGGTTATCCCGGTTGTTCCCCGGTGTTGTCCCGATACCGATCGGAGCAGAGGGTACAAAAAAAACCACACCTCCAACGGTGTGGCTGACGGGCATAACCGGGTTTGAACCCGGTGAAGGGCGGGAACTCTACCGTGACGGCCGGCTTCCCTCTTCTTTAATGCGTCGGATGAGCGTCTGGATCACGTCTTCGATGGTGGGATCCGTCCGCATCCGGCTTTCGATGCGCTGACAGGCGTGCATGACCGTTGTGTGGTCCCGTCCGCCAAACTCCAGGCCGATGTCGGTCATGGACGCCTCGGTGATCTCCCGGGCGACGTACATCGCCAGCTGCCGGGGAAATGCGACCTGACGGGTTCGCTTCTTTCCCTTGAGCTCGTTCGGCGACAGGTTGAAATAGTCGGCAACGGTGCGCTGGATAATGTCGATCGTGATGTTGCTCTGCAGGGGACTGGAGAAGAAGTCCTTGAGCTGCCGTTGAGCCACATCCACCGTGATGTCCTTGTTCACGAGTTCGGCGTAGGCGATGATGCGTGTCAGCGCCGCCTCCAGGTCGCGAACGTTGGTCGTGATCTTCTGACAGATGAGGCTGATCACATCGTTCGGCACGTGGACGCCGGCGGCCTCGGCCTTCTTCTTGAGAATCGCCACCGCCGTCTCCATCTGCGGTGGCTGAAGGTCCACCGTCAGTCCGCGGGTGAAGCGGTTCTGAAGTCGCTCGGTAATGTGCTTGATCTCACTTACCGGACGGTCGGAGGTGAACACCATCTGCTTCTTGGCGTCGAAGAGCGCGTTGAAGGTATGGAAGAGTTCCTCCTGCGTCTCGTGCTTGTTCTGCAGGAAGTGAATGTCGTCGATCAGGAGGACGTCAGCGTGACGGTATTTGTTCTTGAACAGGTGCGTCTTGTTCTCCTGGATCGAACGGATGAACTCGTTGGTAAAGTCCTCGGCTGTTACATACACGACCTTGCGACTCTGGTCGCTCTGCCAGGCGGAGTTGCCGATCGACTGCAGAAGGTGCGTCTTGCCGAGACCGACACCGCCGTAGATGAGACAGGGGTTGTAGGTGGTTCCCGGGTTCTTCGCGATCGCCATCGCGGCGTTTGCCGCGAACCGGTTGTTGTCACCGACGACGAAGTTCTCGAAGGTGTACTCGCGGCTCAGGCCGGGGGCCGTTCCCACCGGCTTCGATTCGGCGACGGCGGTGGCACCCGGACGGCGTTCGGCAATCGTGGTCGTGGCGAGTCTGGTGTCGGATCCGGCGTCGCGGGTGACGGGCTCGCGCTCCTCGCGCGTGGATTCCGCAGTCCGTCGGGGGCGCGGACGTTCCGATGGTGTGATCTCCGCCTTGCGGATCTCAAAATCGAGATTGAGACGACGGCCGGAGAGTTCATACAGTTTTTCTTCGATGAGATCGAGGTACCGTTGTTTGACCTGGTCCCGATAGAAAGAAGAGGGAACCACCACGGTGATGCTCTGTTCTTCCGACCGGGAGTACTCGATCTGCTGGAACCACATGACAAACTCCTGCTCGGAGACCTGATGCTCGATATGCTTCAGCGCCTCGTCCCAGAATACGCGGTTGTCGTGCCAATCGCTCATAGACTCCTCAATCTATCCACATTTTATCCACATGTCCGTGTTTCCTCCCAGTTTTGGACAAGAGACTATCATAGCATAGGCGGTTCGCTTTTCCAGCTAGAAACGGGGGTCGATTCGCGGGATTTCGGGGCCTGTCGCGATGATCCACCGGCGGTCAAAACGGTGGAATAGTTTTTCCACGTTGTCCACCAGGAGTAAGTGTTGACAGGGAAACCGTTTGGAACATCCCTGTGAAGTTATCCACCGGTTATCCCCATAGAATCCACCAAAAACAAATGTTTCGTGGTGTCTCAGACCGCCGTTGGACGGCCAGTTTACGTTTGGGCCCTAAGTCCTTATAATATGGCAACTTCGCGAAGGATTATCATGCCCGGAAATTATTCAGCAGAAAACATCCAGATCCTCACGGGACTGGAGCCGGTACGAAAACGTCCCGGAATGTACATCGGCAGCACCGGCCCCGACGGTCTGCATCATCTTGTCTACGAGGTCGTGGACAACAGTATCGACGAGGCTCTCGCCGGGTACTGCTCCACCATCTCCGTAGTCGTCGGCAAAAACAACACGATCACGGTTACCGACGACGGCCGGGGAATCCCCGTGGATATACATCCCGGTGAGAACATCAGCGCCCTCGAGGTCGTCATGACCCGCCTGCACGCCGGCGGAAAGTTCGACAAGGACACCTACAAGGTTTCCGGCGGACTTCACGGTGTCGGTGTGTCGGTGGTGAACGCGCTCTCCGAATGGTGCGAGGTCAACGTATACCGCGACAACACGGTGTACCACCAGCGGTACCAGCGCGGGGTCCCCGATGGATCGATGGAGACGCTCGGCAGTACCGACCTTACCGGCACGTCCGTCACGTTCCGTCCCGACGAGGAGATCTTCGAGACGGTGACCTTCAGCTTCGACACGCTCTCTCACCGCCTGCGGGAACTGGCGTTTCTCAACAAGGGCATTCGCATCACGATCGAGGATCAGCGTCTGCCGCAGGTCAAACGCCACGACTTCAAGTTCGACGGTGGTGTCCGCGAGTTCGTGCAGTTTCTCAACAAGAACAAGACGTCGATCCAGCCGGAGGCGATCTACTTCGAGGCACGCCGGGATGACGTGGAGATGGAGATCGCGATCGAGTACAACGACGGCTTCAACGAGCTGCTGTACTCCTTCGTCAACAACATCAACACCCGGGAGGGTGGAACGCACCTGAGCGGGTTCCGCGGGGCGCTCACGCGCACGCTCAACGACTACCTCAAGAAGAGCAAGCACGCCAAGAAGATGGACGAGTCGCTCTCCGGCGACGATGTCCGCGAGGGCCTCACCGCCGTCGTGTCCGTCAAGGTCATGGATCCGCAGTTTGAGGGGCAGACCAAGGCCAAGCTCGGCAACAGCGAGGTTCGCGGCATCGTGGAGAGTCAGGTGAACGAGAGCCTGACGAACTTCTTCGACGAAAACCCGAAGGTCATCGATGCGATCCTGAACAAAGCGGTCCTGGCGGCCAAGGCGCGGCAGGCCGCGCGCCGGGCTCGCGATCTGACGCGCCGCAAGAGCTTCCTGGAGAGTTCCGGGCTCCCGGGCAAACTCGCGGACTGCAGTGAGCGGGACCCCAGCAAGGCGGAGGTGTTCATCGTTGAGGGTGATTCCGCCGGCGGCAGCGCGAAGCAGGGCCGCTCCCGGGAGTTCCAGGCGATTCTGCCGCTGTGGGGCAAGATGCTCAACGTGGAGAAGACGCGCATCGACAAGGTCCTCGCGAACGACAAACTGCAGCCGGTGATCACCACGCTGGGCGCCGGTGCCGGAAGCGAGTTCGACCTGAGTCGACTGCGATACCACAAGGTGATCATCATGGCGGACGCCGATGTCGACGGCTCCCATATCCGCACGCTGCTGCTCACCTTCTTCTTTCGCTACATGCCGGAGATGGTCGAGGCGGGGCACGTGTTCATCGCCATGCCGCCGCTGTACAAGATCACATACGGCCGGGAAATGCACTACGCGTACAACGACGCCGAGCGGGAGCGAATCGTCGGCGAACTCAAGGAACGCAAGGGCGTGGCGGAAGAGAAACTCGGCATTCAACGCTACAAGGGGCTCGGTGAGATGAACCCGGACCAGCTGTGGGAAACCACGATGAATCCGGAGACGCGCAACATCATGCAGGTTCGTCTCGAGGACGTCGTCGAGGCCGACGAGGTCTTCACGACCCTCATGGGCGAACAGGTCGCTCCGCGACGCGAGTTCATCGAGCAGAACGCCCTGGCGGTCAGCAATCTGGACGTGTGACGTCCCTGGGCTAGAGGAGTTGGAAAGTGTCTGATCTACCCACGACGGGGCGCGTCATCCCCGTCGCGATTGAAGACGAGGTCAAGGAAAGCTACCTCAACTACGCGATGTCGGTCATCGTGAGCCGCGCGCTCCCCGACGTCCGCGACGGGCTCAAGCCGGTTCATCGCCGCATTCTGTACGGTATGAGTTCCATGGGCCTGCGATCCGACCGTCCGTACAAGAAGGCGGCACGCATCGTCGGTGACGTCCTCGGAAAGTACCATCCCCACGGCGACCAGAGCGTCTACGACGCCCTGGTGCGTCTGGCGCAGGAGTTTTCCATGCGCTATCCCGTGGTGGACGGGCAGGGCAACTTCGGATCCGTGGACGGCGATCCACCGGCGGCGATGCGGTACACCGAGGCGCGAATGCACAAGATCGCCGAGGAGATGCTGCGGGACATCAACAAGGAGACCGTCGATTTCGGTCCCAACTACGATGATTCCGACGAGGAGCCCCTGGTTCTGCCGGCGGCGTTTCCGTATCTCCTGGCGAACGGTGCGTCGGGTATCGCCGTCGGTATGGCGACCAACATTCCGCCCCATAACCTTCGGGAGATCGCCGACGCCGTCGCAGCCGCTCTGGATAACGATGAAATCACAAATGACGAATTAATCGAATATATCAAGGGCCCTGATTTTCCCACGGGGGGTACGATCTACGGGACCCGCGGTATCAAGAACGCCTACCGTACCGGCAAGGGCCGGGTGGTGGTTCGTGCGCGCTTCACGATCGAGGAGAACAAACGTGGACGCGACGTCATCGTGTTGCACGAGATCCCGTACCAGGTGAACAAGGCGACGCTCGTGACGCGGATCGCGGAACTGGTCCGTGACCGCAAGCTCGACGGCATCGCCGACCTGCGCGACGAATCCGACCGCAACGGCATGCGCGTCGTGATCGAGCTCAAGAAGGACACCAATGTGAAGGTGATCCTGAACCAGCTGTTCACGCACACGCAAATGCAGGTCAACTTCAACGTGAACGCCCTGGCACTGGTCGACGGTCGTCCGCAGGTTCTGACACTGCGGGACATGGTGCAGTCGTTCATCAAGCACCGCCACGAGGTGGTCGTGCGTCGCGCACAGTTCGACCTCAGGAAGGCCGAAGAACGAGAACACATCCTGATCGGTCTGAAGATCGCCCTGGACAACCTGGACGAGGTCATTCGCATTATCCGCGAGTCCGCCGACGTTGACGCCGCCCGCACCAACCTGATGGAGGCGTTCGAGCTCTCCGAGCGGCAGGCGCAGGCGATCCTGGACATGCGGCTGCAGAAGCTCACCAACCTGGAGACGCGCAAGATCATCGAGGAACTCGAACAGGTCCGGGCGCTCATCCGGGAACTGAAGGAGCTTCTGGGGAGCGAACAGAAACTCCGGGACCTGATCAAGCGGGAAACGTACGAGCTCGCCGAGAAGTACGGCGACGATCGACGAACGAACATCGAGTACAACGAGGTCGAGGCGATCGACATCGAGGATCTGATCCAGAAGGAGGACATGGTGGTGCTGGTGAGTCACCGGGGCTACCTGAAACGTCTTCCCTACAGCTCGTACCGGCCCCAGGGACGCGGCGGGCGCGGTCTGAACTCCTCAAGCAACATGCGCGACGACGATTTCATCGAGCACGTCTTTATCGGTTCGACCCACGACCACGTGCTCTTTTTTACGAGTGCCGGAAAGGCGTACTTCCTCAAGGTTCACGAGATTCCCGAGGCGTCGCGGCAGGCCAAGGGGACCCACATCAAGAGCCTCCTGGAGATCGCCGCCGACGAGGACATCGCCTCGGTAATGCCGCTGCGCGAGTTCGACCCGAACGTGAACTTACTCTTTGTCACCGCAAAGGGACAGGTGGTCAAGGTACGGGCGGACGCCTTCGTAAACGCCCGGCGCCGTGGCATTCTGGCTGTTCAGCTGGTCGATGGTGACCGGCTGGTGTCGGTGCAGTACACCACCGGTGAAGATCACATCCTGCTGGTGAGCCGCAGGGGCCAGGGTCTCCGCTTCCGTGAGGACGAAGTCCGGCAGATGGGTCGCAATACCCGCGGGGTGCGCGGTCTGACGCTCAAGAGCGGCGACGAAATCGCCGGAGCGTGCATCGCACCGGAGGACGGGTACGTGCTGCTGGTGACCGAGTACGGATCGGGCAAGCGGACGGCGTTTGCGGAGTTTACGCTCCACGGCCGCGGCGGCCAGGGTATGCGTGCATTCTCCGTCGTCGAAGGCGCCGGTGGCGAGGGCGGCGAGGAGTTCGGGACCGGGGAAGTTGTTGCCGTTGTGCCGGTTGAGGACGGTGATGACTTTATCGCCGTGTCGGCGCAGGGAGTGACGATCCGGCTGCGGGCCGAGGACGTTTCGATCCAGGGACGAAGCGCCCGGGGCGTGCGCGTCATGAACGTGACACCCCCCGATTACGTGGTTGGCGTTGCCAAGCTCGACGGAGCCGATGAGGATCCCGAGACCGATGCGCAGGATCCGGAGACCGACGCGCAGGATTCACCGACCGAAGAGTGATCGTCGGATCGTCCGACGTACCCATCAGACCGGTCTGTCCTCCGTGGACGGACCGGTTTTTTTTGTTGTGAAAGCGAGGTAGCACAGTGATTGTCCCTGCAGGTCCCGCGCAGTACGAGTTCACCGTCAAACGGTCACGGTTCATCGGGGAGGTGTGGTCGATCGCGTCGCGAGAGGAGGCCGAGACGATCCTGCGGGATCTTCGGGCGATCCATGCCGATGCCCGACACGTTGTGTACGCCTTCGTGATCGGTGATGAATCCAGCGAGCTCCTGGGGATGTCCGACGACGGGGAACCCCGGGGAACCGCGGGACGGCCGGTGCTGGAGGTGCTCAAGGGCAGCGGTGTCCGGAACTGTATGGTCACCGTGGTTCGGTACTTCGGGGGAACGAAACTCGGGACGGGCGGATTGGTGCACGCCTACGGAGACGCGGCCAAGGGCTGTCTCGCCCGGGTTGAGACGGAGGAACGGCGGGATCTCCGTCGTGCGTGGCTGACGTGTCCCTACGAGCGTCACCAGGCGGTCAGATCGAGTCTGATCGACGCCGGCGCCGAGATTGTGGACGAATCGTTCGCGGAGACGGTCTCGATGGCCTGTCTGGTGGAACGGGACGCCGTTGGGGACATTCGAAGGCGCCTGAGCGATGTTTCACGTGGAACAATTACCCTCACGGTTGAGGGAGACGATGGAATCGGGGAGTAGTGCGCCACCCGTCGGGGCTGAAACCCACGCCGGAGCACGGCAGGCAGGCGTTCGAGTGTTTCACGTGAAACACCCAGGGGCGTGCGGTCAGTCCACGAGAAACCGGTCTTTGAACTGCTTGACCGCAGCCAGATACTTCTTCCGCAGCTCCGACTTCTCCCGGTCCGGCAGGAACGCTCCCTCGATCGCAATCAGGTTGAGCTTCTCGAGGTCATCAAAGGAGAGATCGAAGTAGGAGCACGCCTTGATATAGTCGTCGGTAAGGTCCGTATCCTGGATCGTCGGATCGTCGGAGTTGATCGTCACCGGCACACCACTGCGGTACAGACGTCCAAGGGGATGATTCTGCTCGTCGACCCACGAACCGGTCTGATAGTTGGAGGTGATGCACTGTTCGAGGACGATGCCCTCGTCGATCAGTCGTTTCTGCAGCGCCTCATCGTCGATCGTGGAGGTCCCGTGACCGATCCGTCCGGCGTGGAGTCGGTCGATCGATTCCCAGACCTGTTCCGCCGGTGATACCTCGCCGGCGTGAATCGTCGTTCCGTAGACACCGTCTTCCTTGACGGTGCGGAAAAACTCGGTGAACTGGTCCGGCGGATACTGCGTTTCGTCCCCGGCGAGATCGATTCCCACGATTTCCGGAATCGCCAGGCCACGGATAGTACGATAGAGGTCGATCATCTCGTACTGGTTCTGCTTTCCGCGGTTGAAGGTGACCAGATACCGGATCAGGACGTTCGCCTCGGCGGCGGCAGCGTTGGCGGCGTCGATGACGATGCGCGTGATTTCCATGCGGTCGAAGTCGTTGTGGAAGGCGAAGTGTTCCGGCGAAAAGCGGAGCTCGATGTAGAACAGCCCGTCGTCAGAAAAGTGACGCACGGAGTCGTACACGATGTCGTGCACGTCCTGGTGCGACCGGTACCAGTCGTTCTTGAACTTCGACAGGAAGGTGAGAAAGTCCGGTTCAGAGTCCTTGGGGAACTGAACCGCAGACTTGAACGCGTCCATGTCGTCGGTGTATGGCAACCCGTTCTGCATCGCGATGCGATGGAGCGTCGGCAGGTGGAACGTCCCCTCGAGGTGTCGATGGAGCTCGACCTTCGGGAACTCCTTCATGATCACTTTATTACTTCTGATATCGCCAGTTGCCATATTCATACTCTATCCGTTTTTGTGCAACGTGCAAGGTTTTTCCAGACACTGTCTTAGTTGTCGGCACCTTTTGCCGGTATGTTAAAAAAAACCCGGGCTCCCCGCAGGGTCCCGGGTTCAGACGCGACCGTAGAACACGCATCACAGAATGTGATCGAGAAACTTTCGGGTCCGTTCTTCTTTGGGGGAATCGAACACCTGCTCCGGTGTTCCGGATTCGATCACCTCACCGTTGTCCATGAACACGACCTTGTCCGCGGCGGCGCGAGCAAAACCCATCTCGTGGGACACGACCAGCATCGTCATGCCGTCCTGCGCAAGCTGCAGCATGACATCCAGCACCTCCTTGATCATTTCCGGGTCCAGTGCGCTGGTAGGTTCGTCGAAGAGCATCACCTTGGGTTCCATCGCCAGAGCCCTGGCGATCGCGACGCGCTGCTGCTGGCCACCGGAAAGCTGGCTCGGGTAGGCGTCTTCCTTGTCCGCGAGTCCGACCCGCGCGAGAAGCGTCCGGGCACGTTCGTACGTCGTCTGCTTGGGTTCTCCCTTCACCTTGCGCGGCGCCAGGGCGATGTTGTCGAGCGCCGTGAGATGCGGAAACAGGTTGAAGTTCTGGAACACCATACCGACCTCTTCCCGGATCATGCGGATATTCCCGCGGGGATCGGTGACCCGGTCGTTATCGATCCAGATATCGCCCTCCGTCGCCGTCTCCAGACGATTCACGCAGCGCAGGAGCGTGCTCTTGCCACTGCCGGACGGTCCTATGACCAGGACCACCTCTCCGGGTGCCACTGTCAGGGATGCGTTGCGGACCGCCTGCACCGTCCCGAAGCGCTTGGTCACGTTTTCGATGCGAATTCTGCTATCTGCCACCGGTTTCCAGCCTCTCTTCCATGATTCCCACGATCTTCGAGAAGAAGAGCGTGATGACGAGGTAGATCAGCGCCACCATGGTGTACGACTCGAAGTAGAAGAAGGTGGTGGACGCGTACTCCCGACCGCGACGAAGCAGGTCGCTCACCGCGACGATCGACACCAGGGAACTGTCCTTCAGCAACGCGATAAACTCGTTCCCGATCGGAGGCAGGATCGTGCGCATCGTTTGCGGCAGGATCACCAGCCGCAGCGCCTGCCGTCGGCTCATGCCGAGGGCGAGGGCCGCCTCCATCTGTCCCTTGGGGATCGACTGGATACCGGCCCGAAAGATCTCACCCATGTAGGCGCCGTAGCAGATCGACATCGCCGTGATCGCCGCGACCAGGCGGTCCAGACTCAGGAAGCGCCCCAGGGCAAAGTAGATGTAGAACAGCTGCACGAGCAGCGGAATGCCGCGGATCACCTCCACATAGACGGTCGCCAGCCGATTGACGAACACGTTCCGCGAAATCCGTCCGAGTCCTGTCACGAGTCCGATAACCAGAGCGAAGATGATCGAGATCACCGTGACCTGAAACGTCTTGAGGATGCCGTCCGGAACAAAGCGGATCACCTCGAGGTACGGTTCCGGTGAAATGACCGGCAACAGAATGACCAGGCCCAGGGCGCCGAAGAAGGCGATATTCCATGCAGAAAAGATGGAGCCCTCTCCCCGGTCGGGGATGAGAGCTCCGTCACTTACCGTTATCTGCGTTGAACGGGATTCGGACTCGTTTACCGAAGCCACTTGTCCTTCAGCTCCTCGACGGTTCCGTCGTTGAGCACGACCTCGAGACCATCGTTGATCATCCCGAGAACCTCGTCGTTACCCTTGCGAACCGCCACGCCGTAGTACTCATCGGTAAAGGAATCGCCGACGATCTGCAGCACGCTGCTGTAGTTCTCGTTCTGCAGCGCGTAGTCCGCGGCGATCGGCGTGTCGGCAACCACACCGGCGATACGACCTTGCGCCAGGTCCTCAATGGCAAGCCCGATCTCGTCGTAGGTCCGGAGCTCAACACCGTCGACCTCGCCCACGGCGATCGCACCGGTGGTTCCGATCTGCGCACCGACCGACTCACCGCTCAGATCCTGAAGCGTCTGCCAGCTGGCGGGAGCATCCTGCCGCACGATCAGCACCTGACCGGCGTTGATGTAGGGGGTTGAGAAGTCCATGGTGCGCATGCGCTCATCGGTGATCGTCACCGACGAGATGACCGCATCGTAGTCACCGTTGGCAAGTCCCGCGAAGATACCATCCCAGGCGGTGTTCTGAAACTCGACCTGGAACCCGCCGGCCTCGGCGATCGCGTTCATCAGATCAATGTCAAAACCGACCAATTCCTGATCTTCGTTGATAAACTCCATCGGCGGCCAGGTTGCGTCGGACGCAACGGTGATCGTCGGCATGCCCGAGGTCTGCTCCTCCTGCCCCGAAGCGAACAGCGGCGTCATCGCGACGGCCACGAGCAGCACGTACAGTGCAATCTTCTTCATACAGTACTCCTTTGGGAAATCGATGTGTGAGTTGTAAAAAATATACGTTGCTTGGTCAATCGTCGAATATTTATTCGCAGCCAATCGGCCGACAATGTTCGCCGTGAGTGACAGCGCGCGGCGCTTCCGCTATACTGGGCCAGCGAACCATGGCAAACGTGATCACCTTTGCAAACCAGAAAGGCGGTGTCGGCAAGACCACTACCGCGGCCAACCTCGGCGCCTGCCTTGCGGAAACCGGACGCAGCGTCCTGCTCATCGACTTCGACTCGCAGGGCAACCTCTCCTCGAGCATGGGCGCCGACCGCGACGCCCCCGGGATCTACCAGGTCCTTGACGGCGAGACGGAGGCCCGTGCCGCGATCCAGGAAACACCGCAGGAGCGGATGCACATCATCACCGGTGGAGCCGACCTCACCGGCGCAAGCGTCGAGCTGGTGAACCAGGCGCGTCGCGAGTTTTTTCTGCGGGAGGCGATCAAACCGGTTCGCGACGACTACGATTTTATCTTCATCGACAGTCCGCCGAGTCTCGGATTGCTGACGCTGAACGCGCTTGCGGCGGCGGACAACGTGGTGATTCCACTGCAGACCGAGTATTTCGCCCTGGAGGGACTTACGCAGCTGCTGCAGAACATCAAGCGCGTCCAGGGCAGTTTTAACGTCGACCTCGAGCTGTTCGGGATCCTGTTCACCATGTACGACTCCCGCACCCGTCTGGCCAACGACGTGGTCCAGGAGGTGATCGGCTATTTCGGCAAGCGGGTCTTTCGCACCATCATCCCCCGCAACATTCGTCTCTCCGAGGCTCCCTCCCACGGGATTCCGGTCAACCTCTACGACGCCGAATGCGTCGGAGCACGAAGCTACCGCAAACTCGCCGAGGAGGTTCTGCAGCGTGTCGAAACAGCGTCGGCTCGGTAGGGGCATCGACGCGCTCCTCCAGGGGCGCGACATCACGCAGCTGGAAAGCGGCGATCTCAACTCGGTGGTCAGCGTTCCCCTCAACCGGATTCGAGCCAACCCCGACCAGCCGCGGAAGACGTTTGCACCGGAGGCGCTGGAGGAACTGGCGCGCTCGATCGGTGAGCGCGGCATCATTCAGCCGATTCTGGCGGAACAGCAGGACGACGAAACCTACGTCATCATCGCCGGTGAACGACGGTTCCGGGCCGCCCAGATGGCGGGGCTCACCGTGGTACCGGTGCTTCCGGGCGTGTTCTCCGAGGACGAGAAACTCGAGATCGCCCTCATCGAGAACATCCAGCGCCAGGACCTCACCCCCATTGAGGAGGCCCGAGCGTACCGCGACCTCATGCAGCGACTGGAGCTCAGTCAGGACGAACTCGCGCGGCGACTCGGTCGCAGCCGGCCGGCGATCGCCAACAGTCTGCGGCTCCTGCGTCTCCCGGAAGCGGTCCACGATCTGGTGAACGCCGGCGCGATTTCCGGCGGCCACGCCCGGACGCTCCTGGGGATCGAAGACGAGGAACAGCTCTCGGAAACCGCGCGGCTGGTTGAGCGTGAGGGCATCTCGGTGCGCGTGCTGGAGCGTATGGTGCCGGTTATCAACGCCGGTGCGGACCCGCAGGCTGCCATGGATCGTGTACTCGGTGGTGGCGCGTCGGGAGCGACGGCGTCCGACGCGGCGGAACCGACGCTGGGTGCGGATGAGGGTCCCCGGGTTGAGGTTCCCGCGACTCCGGAACACACGGACGGTCACGGGAGCCACAGCGCCACCGGCGCTCACCACGGAACCCGCAAGACTGTGGAAATGCAGGAGATCGAGCAACGTCTCATCGAGCGCCTCGGAACCCGTGTGGTGCTCACCGGGAGCAACGAACGCGGCAAGATCGAAATCAGCTACCTGTCAATGGAGGACCTGGAGCGCCTCCTGGAGCTCATCGGCGACGCCTGACCGTCGTTCGACGTGGTTCCCGTACATCCCCGCCGGCAAACCGGTTTCCCCGCAACCTGAATCGCCACGGGCGGTCCACAGCCCGACTGATCCCGACACGGGGTCCGGCGATCACATCATCCGGACTCACCGTCGGGGGACACCCGTTGCCACCGTTGCAGATCACGCCGATGCGGCGCTCTGTGATCCCGGCGCCGGTCCCGGTTTCCGGACCCGGTGCCGCCTCCGGGGGCGCCAACGGCACGCCGTCCCAGCTCCCGTCGATCCCCAGCGCCTGGCACAGCTTCCCCGGACCGTTCGTGAGTCGCCGATCGGCGGGATGATGGACTCCGCCGACCGCCTCGTGCGTCCCCTCCGGCCGCGTCAGGCCCCGTCGCTCGTACATGCCGTCGATTCCCCACAGCGGTTCCACGCCGCGGATGAGAATCGCTTCGCCGGTGCCTTCGTCTGCAGTAACAAGATTGAGACACCAGTGGATGCCGTAGGAGCGGTACACGTAGACGTGGTTCGGTGGAAGAAACATCGACGCGTTGCGCCGCGTCCGGCCGCCGTAGGCGTGACTGGCGGGGTCGTCGGCGCAGTACGCCTCCGTCTCCACGATACGTCCACCGCGAAACCCGTGTTGGTCGTCGAATATCACCAGGCAGCACCCGATCAGGTCCCGCGCCCGGCTCACCGTCTCACGCATTGTCGAGATGCTATCACGCGTACTACAGTGCAGCCATGGTACTCCACGACCTGGTCCCCCGCCCCGGCATGCACGTCTTCGGCATCCAGATTCCGATTACCGGTTCCAACGCGCTGCGAAGTCTCGAACACCTGGTGGGGCAACCCGACCTGGCCGCCGCCCGATCGCGCTGGCTGATCGAGGAAGAGCTGAGCCCCATGGGACGCGAACCGATGCTGCGATCCCACGATCCCAATTACGTGGACCGGCTGCTCGTCGGCCCCGATCCCGGGTTTCTCGCGGGACGGAGCCCCAACTCCGCCGAACGGGAAGTAATGAGGGCGTTCGAACTCGTCAACGCCGACGGGAGCTACCATCGCTTCGACCCGGCTTCCGCCGAGCGGACCCTCACGCAGCTGCGCGATCAGAGTCTGCGGCTGGCCCACGGAACGATCCGCGGTGCGGAAATCGCGCTGGAACACGAGGATCGCTTCTGTTTTTACTTCGGCGGCGGCATGCACCACGGGCAGTTCGATTTCGGCGAGGGCTTCTGCCTGGTCAACGACCTGGTGGTGGCGGTCCGGGAGATGCAGGCACGCGGTGCGATCGACACAGCCTGGATCGTGGACGTCGACGCCCACAAGGGCGACGGCACCGCGGCGCTCACCGCCGGCGACGACACGATCCACACCCTGAGCGTGCACATGGCAAAAGGGTGGCCGCTGGATCAGCCCGTGACACTCGACGACGGCCGTGACAACCCGTCGTACGTACCCAGTGACATCGATGTCCCGATCGATTCCGGCGAGGAGTCACAGTACCTGCCGCGGCTGAAAGAGGCGATGGAGGAGATGGAGCGGCGCTATCCGCTGCCGGATTTTCTGCTGGTGGTGAACGGTGCCGATCCCTACGAACGGGACCAGCTTCCGTCGGCGGAACTCCTGAAGATGAGTCGCGCGGACCTGCTGGAACGCGACCGGTTTCTCTACCGCTGGTTCCGCGAGCGGTCCATACCGGCGCTCTTCGTCATGGCGGGCAACTACGGGTACCACTCCTGGGAGATCTACTCCCAGTTTCTGGAGCGGCAGATCCGCGGCGAACTGGACTGAGGCGCTGCGGCGGCGCCGGGCGTTGAACGGAGGGCTGCCGTGTGACGGAGTCGGGGTAACGGCGCCGGTGTGATGGCCCGCGCAGTGAGTCTCAGCCGCCCCAGTTCTCGAACAGGCGGCGCATTTCGCCGGGCACGCGCATCGGCCGCCCGGTGGCGAGATCGGCGAACACCCCCTCCTGAACGACATCCGCGCAGACCTCGTCGTTGACCAGAATGTGCGCCCCGATGATGATCCTGGCGGCGCCGACGTTCTGGATCCACATGCGGCCGACCACCGGTTCGAACAGACGGATCGCGCGTTTGTACTGGATGTTGGTGCGAACGAGGATGGGAGCGTATCCCGCCTCCATCTGCGGTTGCAGCGGGAAGTGCTGCTCCAGCAGCAGGAAGCGAAGGTCTTCCAGCCAGCGAATGTAGACGATGTTGCTGACGTGGCCGGCGAAGTCGATGTCGTAGGTGCGTACCGTGAACGCCTTTTCGACGAAGAGCGGTTTCTGGGAGTCGGTCATGTCCCTATTTATAGAGGTGATTTGTTGACAAGGCAATCGGGCGTCGGTATAGTACGGCGCACACTGGAGAGATGTCCGAGTGGTTTAAGGAGGCGGTCTTGAAAACCGTTGTGTCGCAACCCGGCACCGTGGGTTCGAATCCCACTCTCTCCGTGGAACGGTTCCCCTTTCCCACGGGAATGCAGGAACCTGCAGGACAGATTGGAGAGGTGCGAGAGCGGTCGAATCGGGCTCCCTGCTAAGGAGTTGTACCCTTACCGGGTACCGTGGGTTCGAATCCCACCCTCTCCGTATTGTGTGCGGGGGAGTAGCACACCCCGTCGATTTCGGCGTATAATGCCGATCACACATTTTGTGCCCATAGCTCAGTTGGATAGAGCGTTAGATTGCGGATCTAAAGGCCGGTGGTTCGAGTCCACTTGGGCACGGAGTAGAGCTGGAAGTTACACGGGTAGCTTTCGGCTCTTTTTTTGTCTCACCCGGAACGGTTGTCGGTACAAGTGGACTCGAAACGGAGTCGCGGCGCGAATACCTGGAGCGCAATCCGGCAGGACGCCGGATGAGCGACGGAGGCGGCCGGGAAGAAGCGGCCACGATGGCCGCCTCTGGACGGCGAGTCCACTTGGGCACGGAGTAGAGCTGGAAGTTACACGGGTAGCTTTCAGCTCTTTTTTTGTCACGGTTACAATCCGAACGGCAGTCGCTATCACCAATACCGGGTATCGCCGGCCCGTCCAGGACTTGATGCGTTTTCGCTTGTCAGCGCGTTTTCTCCGAGACCACCGAGACGTTGAACCGGGCGTGTCCGAGGGTGTTCCAGATACGAAGCCACAGGTGCAGGTACGACTCCATCCCTCGGGCCGCGGTCAGGTCTCCGAGGTCGAGTATCTGCCTCCAGCCGAGCTCGGCGAGCATGCCGGCAACCACGGAGCGCGCGGTCTCGTCGTTTCCACAGTAGAACGCGGCGTGATCGCCGGGGATTTCCTCGGGGTGTGTCATGACGTGGGAATTGACCGTGTTGAGCGCCTTGACGACCCGCGCACCCGGAACAGACGCCTGGATCTCTTCCGCCAACGACCAGTCGTTCGCAATCGAGAGGCGCATCGGTGCGTCCGGTGGAAACTCCAGCGGATTGGTCAGATCCCATACGACCTTTCCGTCCAGGTGATCCGATACCCGCCCCGCCACCGACAGTGCTGCCGACCCGGACACCGCCAGTACCACCAGCTCCGCACCGCCGGCCGCCGATTCGAAATCGCTGGACGGTCCATCCGGCCAGTCGCGGCCGCTTTCCGCCGTCCTCCCGGCGATGGTGACACGGTGACCGATCCGTACCAGACCGCTTCCCAGTAAGCGTCCAACGTCTCCTGTTCCCAGTACCGCTATGTTCATTGAGAACCTCCGCGCATGAAGGTATGTGACAAACACTCGGTTGTGGCGGATGACTCAGCTTGAATCGGTTGAATGACGCGTTCTGTGAAACGTTGTACCGCGAATCACGTCGTTTCATTGAATACTGCTGCGAGAATCGATACAGTTTGACGGAGACGACACAAGGAGGTCTTCTATGAGGTAAACGATCAAGACCGTGCTCATCGTCGCCGCGGTTCTCGCGGTCGCCGGGTGCACGACGTTCCAGATGTCCGGTATGCAGGTCGTGCAGGACATGCCGAGCATGCAGCCGCTCGGTGATTTTGAGACCACCGTCAAGGTGAACGAGTTCATCGGGAACAGCGGAGGTGCAAACCTGTTCAACCTCACCGCCACCGAGATGGACAACGAGATCTACGATGCGATCCGTCGCGAGGTGGAGAAGCGTTCCGGCGACGCGGCCATTAACGTGACCGTTCGCTACGAGGCGCAGTTTCTCGATCTGCTGCTCAACGGTGTGACGTTCGGCCTGTATGCGCCGGCCACCGCCACGATCAGCGGAACCGTTGTCAGCTACAATTGAGCTGAGGTCGTCCCGGACGGCGGTCGTCCTGCTCGCCGCGGCGATTCTGTCGGTGGTCGGTTGTGGCCCCGCGGACTCGTCGCGGTCGCGGGAGGCCGTTGCCGAGACGGTTTCCACCTTTCTGGCGGCCGTTGCCGCCGGCGATCGGGAAACGGTAGCCGATCTCGCTCCCCGCATTCCTTCCGACGACGTCCTGGACCCGCGACTGCGGGAGGCGTTGTCGCAACGCAGTTTCATGGTTGATCCCGAACAGGTCACGATCGAGGGTCGCCGTGCCACGGCGATCGTCCAGTTTCCCGAATCTCCCGACATGCAGATTCAGGTCCCCCTTTCCTGGACCGACGGGTCCTGGACGGTTTCCGACTCGATGTCCGCGGTTCAACATATCGATGTCGTTCGCCTTATTGATAATTCCAACTGAGTACGGTAGTATCCTCGGGCATTCGCAACTGGAGAGGTGCGAGAGTGGTTGAATCGGGCAGACTCGAAATCTGTTGTACGGCTCGTCCGTACCGTGGGTTCGAATCCCACCCTCTCCGCTTCGAATGGTGATGCGTTCCATCACTGGAGAGGTGACCGAGTGGCCGAAGGTGAACGCTTGGAAAGCGTTTGTACCCTAACCGGGTACCGAGGGTTCGAATCCCTCCCTCTCCGATGTTTTTGCCCCTTCGGTGTTGAAGCCTGGGTCCTGTGCAAGTCGTCGTCGCCCAACCCCGTCAGATCCGGAAGGAAGCAGCGGTAAGCGAACGGCGGTTGTGCCGCAGACCACTCAGGTGGAGTCGGAGGGGTTTTTTTTGGAGCAGCCATGTCCTATGAAGTAACCGCAACCCGCCGCCGCCCCCGCACGTTCGACGAGATGATCGGCCAGGATTTTGTGGTCGCCACGCTCAAGAACAGCATTTCCTCAGGCCGGATCGCCCACGCCTACCTTTTTTCCGGACCCCGGGGGGTCGGAAAGACGAGCGCGGCGCGTATCCTCGCCAAGGCGCTCAACTGCCCCGACGGTCCCAGCGCCGACGGGTGTGAGGACTGGGCCGGCAGCGAGGAGATCGCCCGGGGTACCGCCCTCGACGTGATCGAGATCGACGGCGCCTCCAACACCAGCGTCAACGATGTCCGGGAGATCAAGGACGAGGTCCTGTTCGCTCCCAACAACGCCCGCTACAAGATCTACATCATCGACGAGGTTCACATGCTCTCCAACAGCGCCTTCAACGCGCTGCTGAAGACGATTGAGGAACCGCCGCCGTACATCGTATTCATCTTCGCCACCACCGAGATACACAAGGTTCCCGCCACGATCCGCAGCCGGTGCCAGCAGTTCAACTTTCGCCTGATCCCCATGGAGGAGATCAAGGAGATGCTTGCCGCGGCGGCCACGGATCTCGGCATTACCGCGGACGACGACGCGCTGGCGTGGGTTGCCAAGGAAGCGACCGGGAGCCTGCGGGACGCATACACACTCTTTGACCAGGTTGTGGCGTTCTCCGAGGGACACCTCAACCTGGAGACGATCCACGCCAAACTCGGACTGTTGGGACTGGAGCGGCTCAACGCGCTGATGTCGGCGGCGGTGCAGGAGCAGCCCGCCGAGGCGCTGGAGATCGTGGATCAGGCGCTGCAGTCCGGCGTGGCGGTGGAGCGCTTTGCCATGGATCTGGCGGACTACCTCAGGACGCTGCTGCTGATCTCGGCGGGGATCGAACGCGAGGCGGTGCTGGGCATGCGTCCGGACCGTATTCCGACGGAGGTCCGCGGCGGGTGGGACCGTCCCCGGATCGAGTTCGCCAACGAGCTGGTGCTGCAGCTGTACCGCGACCTGCGCTATTCGGTGAACCAGCGGTTCGATCTGGAGCTGGCGATCAGCCGCCTGGCCTCGCTGACGTCGCTGCGCACGCCCCAGGCGCTGGTGCGGGACATTCAGGCGCTGCAGGAGGAGCTGGTCCACGACGGGGCGTACCACGCACGGCACGGCGAGAGCGCGGACCAGCCGGTCTCGTCGGGGAGCGATGCCGACGACCGACAGGGCGCCCCCGGCCAGGCGAACCCTGCGGCAGCGGAGGCGCCGGCGGACGAGGCCGACATCGATCCCAACGAGCCGCCGGAGGTCGAGGGAATTTCCCTGGAACAGGTACAGGCGATCGTGGCGCGATTCAGGACGCAGCGTATCTCGGTGGCGGCGCTCCTGGCGCGTGCCCGGCTGTGGCGTCTGACCGGACAGGAGCTTCTGATCGCATTTGCCGATGAGTTCGGCGCGAATGCACTTTCTTCCGATAACGAGGCGGTACAACAGGCGGCGCTCGCGGAACTCGGCATGGACCGATTGGTCGTGCGGATCCAGACGCTGGCCAGCGTTTCGGCCGCTGCCGATGAACCGGATGGGTCGAGTCCGGTGGACCCGACCGTGGATATGGTACGTCGCGTGTTCCGCGGCGACATCGTGGAGGACCAGTCATGAATCCGATGGACCTGTTGAAGAACATGGGGCAGCTGCAGCAGACGGTGCAGGAGGCCCAAAAGAAGCTCAAGGAAACCACCGTGACCGGAACCGCCGGCGGCGGGATGGTATCGATAACGATGAACGGTGAGTTTCACGTTCTGGACGTGACGATCGCTCCGGAGGCGGTCGATCCCGACGATGTCACGATGCTGCAGGACCTGTTCCGCGCCGCCCACAACGACGCCGCCGCCAAGATCCGCGAGGAACTGCAGAACAACCTGTCGTCCCTCGCCGGAGACATGCCGATTCCGCCGGGACTTTTCGGCGGCGCCTCGTGAACACCCTGGATCACCTGATTCAGGAGATCTCACGCCTTCCCGGCCTCGGCAGAAAGAGCGCCACCCGAATCGCCTACGCGATCCTTTCCGGTGACCGGGCCGACGCGGAGCGCCTCTCGACGCTTCTCGGTCGGCTTCACGACGCGATCATTCGCTGTTCCGTCTGCGGATCCTATACCGAAACCGATCCCTGCCCGGTTTGCACCGACAGCGGCCGCGACCGTTCGACGATCTGCGTGGTTGAGCAGCCTCAGGATGTCGCCGCCCTGGAGGCGAGCCACGAGTTTCATGGCCTCTACCACGTCCTCGGCGGCGTGATCGCCCCGATCGACGGCGTCGGTCCCGGTGACCTCGCGATCGGCAGCCTCCTCGGTCGCGTGCGGCAGGATGGCATCGAGGAGGTCATCATCGCCACCAACCCCACGGTGGAGGGAGATACCACGGCGCTGTACGTTGCCCGGCAACTCGAGGAGCTCGGGGTGCGCGTCACGCGACTGGCGCTGGGGCTCCCCGTGGGCGGCGACCTGGAATACGCCGACCGTCTCACCCTTGCCCGGAGCTTCCGCGGCCGCACCAGTCTGTAGACCGCGTAGACCCTTCGCTGCGAAACTACATCCCGGCAAGCGCACCGATGGCCCACGCCACCGCCCGTTGGACACAAAAATGGGGACCGACGCGAACGCCGGTCCCCGGGGGGTGGTGAGTGAGTCACACAGCAAAACGCTGCGG
>MDTD01143803.1_pt1 | contig 30877 bp, 28 predicted proteins | sample 811221 | NCBI WGS metagenome assembly MDTD01 (sample SAMN05326646, study PRJNA326480) | marine metagenome | isolation source: seawater | place: Pacific Ocean: South West | collected 2011 | reverse complement strand
TTAAAATTAATTTTATCTGTAGCAAGAGCTACAAAATTATTATCATTTTTGTAAAGCAAGGGTTTATTTACGCATTCTCTATAAACTTCAATTTTATTTAAACTACTATTCTTCCACCCCTCTACTAATACAATATCAGCCTTTCCTGTAAACTCTAACAGGCTAATAACTTCAGTTTTATTATTTAAATAGTCAATAACTGCCGTTTTTTTTGAAGAGGATACAATAACTTTGCTTGCACCAGATTTTGCAAAATTATACGTGTCTTTTCCTTTGTGATCTATTTCAAAATTTTCATGAGCATGTTTAATCGCGCAAACATTTAGTTTATAGTCTTTTGAAAACAATTTGATTAGTTCAATAATCAATGTTGTTTTACCTGAACCGCTCCAGCCTGATATTCCAAAAACTTTCTTCAAAATTCCATTTTAAGTTAAATTTAATTTATTATAAATAACTTTATTATAAAGACTATAATAACTTTTTAAAAAAGTCATAGTTTTCTTCTTTTTTGAGACTTTTGATAACAAAATGCTATATTATGAATATCAATTTTTTTTTTATTATAATATAATTGAAATTTTAACATGTTGACAGTTGAAGAGTAGGGAATGCAAACATTAAAAAAACGTGGACCAGGTAGAAGAAATAAAATTTACTACAATAAAGGAAGGCAAGTTGATAAAACTTCTTTAGAAGAAGCCAATGAGCTGCTCAGTGGCTATTTTCCACTATCAAAGGATATGTTGATAGAATATCTGCATCTGTTTAACGACAAGTATAAAGGACTTTACCCTAGACATTTAAGGGCATTATCCGAACTGGTCAAAACAAGCATGTCTGAAGTGTATGAAGTTGCAAGTTTTTATGCTCATTTTCATATTCTCAACACTGATACGGAGAAAGTTTCTCCAGTGACAATTAAAGTTTGTGACAGTGTTACATGTGCCATGTATGATGCAGAGAAATTATACGAAAGAACAAAATTAAAGTATAAAAACTTTAGGGTAGAAAAAGCCCCATGTATGGGAAGGTGCAATTACGCTCCTGTTGTAGAAGTTAATCATAATCATTTACTAAACACCTCTTTAGATAAAATAGAAGACGCTATACAGACCAAACAGTTATCTTATAAAAATGGTAAACACATTACTTTGAAACAATATTTAAAATCGGGTGGTTATGAACTGTATAAGAAAATATTATCAAAAGAAGTATCTTTCGAAAGAATGGTTGAGATTTTTTCTGAGGCAGGTCTAAGAGGGTTAGGTGGTGCTGGTTTTCCTGCTTTTAAAAAATGGCAATTTGTAAAATCATATAAGGGACCTAGGCTAATGTGTATTAATGCTGATGAAGGCGAGCCTGGTACTTTTAAGGATAGGCACTATTTAAACAAAGACCCTCACAGGTTTTTAGAAGGTACTTTAATAGCTGCCAATCTTGTGGAAGCAGAAACATGCTATCTTTACATTAGAGACGAGTACTATGGTCTGATTAAACTTATTGAGAATGAAATAGAAAGCCTTGAGAAAAATAATATAGTACCACCAAAATTTTTACAAATTAGAAGGGGTGCGGGAGCTTATATTTGTGGTGAGGAGTCAGCACTTATTGAATCTATAGAGGGTAAGAGGGGTTTGCCAAGAAATAGACCCCCTTATGTAGCAGAAGTAGGATTGTTTGGAAGACCAACTCTAGTTCACAATGTTGAAACTGTTTACTGGATAAGAGAAATCTACGAAAAAGGAGGAAAATGGTTTAGTTCCTATGGAAGGAATGGAAGAAAGGGTCTGCGTTCTTTTTCAGTGTCAGGTTTCGTAAAAGATCCAGGAATCAAGCTTACTGATGCTGGAATTACAGTTAAACAACTTATTGATGAACATTGCGGTGGAATGTTGGATGGACATGAATTTAAAGGATACTTGCCTGGAGGGGCGTCAGGAGGTATTTTACCTGCCTCCTTAGGTGATGTTCCTCTGGACTTTGATACCTTACAGGAGTATAATTGTTTTATAGGTTCAGCTGCAGTTGTAATTCTGTCAGATAAAGTGGATATGAAAAAAATTGGGCTAAATCTAATGAAATTTTTTGAAGACGAGAGTTGTGGACAATGCACTCCTTGTAGAAACGGAACTTCTATGGCAGTTAAGCTAATGAGAGATAAGAGCTGGAATGTAGATTTACTTAATCAGCTCTCAATGACCATGAACAAAGCTTCTATATGCGGCTTAGGGCAAGCAGCTCCCAACCCTTTGCAATCAATAATTAAGCATTTTAGGAAAGATATAGAATAATTTTATGACAAAATTTAAGTTGAATGGTATAGATATAAAAGCACTTGAGGGCGAAAGTATTTGGCAAGCTGCAAAAAGAAATAAAGTAGACATTCCACATCTTTGCCATGCTGATGAGGTAGGCTATGATCCTAATGGCAACTGCAGAGCCTGTGTAGTTCAAATTGATAACGAAAGAACTTTAGCTGCATCTTGTATCAGAAAACCAAAAGAAGGAATGGTCGTAAATTCAGTTTCTGAGGACGTAAAAGATACGCAAAAAATAATCTTCGAACTTCTTGCAGCTGATCAGCCATGCAAAAGTAACCATCCAGACCCTTTCTCAAAATTTTGGAATTGGAGTGAAAAACTTAATGTAGATGAAAGCAAATTTCCTAAAAATAAGAAAATAGAGGCAGATATTTCACATCCGTCAATGCACGTTAATTTAGAAGCTTGCATCAACTGCAACTTATGCGTTAGAGCGTGCAGAGAAGTACAGTCTAATGACGTCATAGGTATGGCATATAGAGGACACAGTGCCAAGGTAATTTTTGACTTTGACGATCAAATGGGTGACTCTACTTGTGTTGGATGTGGCGAATGTGTTCAAGCTTGTCCAACAGGCGCGCTTATGGAAAAAAGTCTGCTTAATGAAAAAGGTACAAGAAGCGTAGTTGCAGATAGAGAGGTTGATACATTATGTCCTTATTGTGGTGTAGGTTGTCAGACTAAGGCTTTTGTAAAGGATAACAAGATTGTACAGGTAGATGGAAGAGATGGACCAGCTAACAATCAAAAGCTCTGTGTTAAAGGAAGGTTTGGGTTTGACTATATTCATAACTCAGGTAGGTTAACAAAACCTCTGATAAGAAAAAAAAATGTAATAAAAAAACATATTAAGGATTATTCATCTTTAAATGTAGAAGACTACTTTTACGAGGCAAGTTGGGAGGAAGTAATTGAACTCTCTGCTAAGAAACTTCTAAATATCTATACAAACGATGGACCATCATCTATTTGTGGTTTTGGTTCAGCCAAAGGTTCTAATGAAGAGGCTTATTTATTTCAAAAGTTGATCAGAACAGCTTTCAAAACAAATAATGTTGATCATTGCACAAGACTTTGCCATGCATCGTCTGTTGCTGCTTTAATGGAGTGTGTTGGTTCAGGAGCTGTTTCTGCACCTTTTACTGCTGTTAAAGATGCTGACTGTATGATAGTCATAGGCGCAAGACCTGCTACAAATCATCCAGTAGCAGCAACCTATTTTAAAAGAGCTGCTAAAGATGGAAAAAAACTTATAATTATGGACCCAAGAAAACAAGATCTCACCAGACATGCTTATAAACATTTACAATTTAAACCAGGAAAAGATGTAGCCCTTCTTAATGCAATAATACATACTATTATAGATGAAAAACTCTATGACGAACAATATGTTGCTTCTATGACAGAAGGGTTTGAAGAACTAAAAGAAAATATTACTAAATTCAGACCAGAAGACATGGAAAAAGTGTGTGGAATAAGTGCTGAAGAGATAAGAGAAACAGCTAGGATTTATGCAAAATCTGATAAGTCGATAATCTTTTGGGGAATGGGAGTTTCTCAACATATTCATGGAACAGACAACTCTAGATGCTTAATAACTTTAGCGCTAATAACAGGACATATTGGGAGGCCTGGAACTGGCTTACATCCTTTGAGAGGTCAAAATAATGTACAGGGAGCATCTGATGCTGGCCTAATTCCTATGGTTTTTCCTGATTATAAATCAGTAGAGGACAGTGACATTCATAAAAATATGGAAGCATTTTGGAATACTGAACTTGACAACAAAAGAGGCTTAACAGTTGTAGAAATAATTGACAGCGTATGCAAAGGTCTAATAAAAGCTATGTATGTAATGGGCGAAAATCCAGTTATGTCTGACCCAGATCAAAATCACACAATTGAAGGTATGTGTAAGTTGGACACTCTCATAGTCCAAGACATTTTTATGACAGAAACTGCTTGGTATGCTGACATAATATTACCTGCTTCAGCCCATGCAGAAAAAAATGGTACTTTTACAAATACTAATAGGCAAGTTCAAATGGGAAGGAAAGTAGTTGATGCACCTGGCGATGCCAGAGAAGATTTAAATATTATTGTAGATCTTGCCAAGGCTTTAGGCCTAGACTGGAAATATAATCACGCTTCACAGGTATTTAATGAAATGGCAGAAATTATGCCATCACTTAAAAATATCACATGGGAAAGAGTAGAAAAGGAAGATTCTGTAACTTATCCTTGCGAGAAAAAGGATGAACCTGGTTCAGAAATAGTTTTTTCTCAGAAATTTCCAACTAACTCAGGTTTAGGTAAAATTGTTCCTACTAATATTATTTCACCTGACGAGTTACCAGACCAAGACTTCCCTTTTGTGTTAACAACAGGAAGACTTCTAGAACACTGGCATACAGGTTCCATGACTAGAAAATCAACAACCTTAGATAAAATAGAGCCTGAGCCTATTGTGAGTATGAATAGTCAAGATATGAATTATTTAAAATTAGAGCCTGGTAATAAAGTTAATGTAAAAACCAGGAGAGGATCTATAATGTTAAGCGTAAGACAAGATAGAGAGTTACCAAAAGGAATGATATTTATTCCATTCTGTTTCTCTGAGGCTGCAGCTAATCAACTCACTAATCCTCAACTTGATCCTTTTGGAAAAATACCAGAGTTTAAGTTTTGTGCTGCTAATATAGAAGCTTGCTAAATATAATATTGCTCAATAGTAATTTATTGTGTTAAAATACGTTAGGGAGAAAACAAAATGAATGAAACCACACCTAAAAAAAGCTTCTTTTCTTTTTTATTAAAAGACAGAATTATAGCGCCAAAAAATTATAATAGATGGAGAGTTCCGCCAGCCTCTATAGCTATACACCTTTGCATTGGTTCAGTATATGCTTGGAGTATATTCAATCCAGCTTTAATTAAAGAACTAGGAGTAGCATCTAGTGCTGCAGACGATTGGACTTTAAGTAGTGTGATATGGATTTTCTCTGTTGCTATTGTTAGTTTGGGTTTAGCTGCTGCTATAGCAGGAAAATGGTTAGAAGATGTTGGCCCTAGGTGTGTAGGAGTAACTGCGGCTTGCCTATGGGGAGGAGGTTTTATAGTTGGTAGTATTGGAATATTGACTCACCAGTTATGGCTAATTTACTTAGGATATGGAGTATTTGGAGGATGTGGATTGGGATTAGGCTACGTTTCTCCTGTTTCAACCTTGATAAGGTGGTTTCCTGATAGAAGAGGTATGGCCACAGGAATGGCAATAATGGGTTTCGGTGGTGGAGCAATGATAGGAGCACCATTAAAAAAATATTTACTAGATTTCTATGCTGAGGCACCAAAATATCTTGGAACAGAGGACTCTCTTGCATTAATTACAGAAGGTGGTAGAAGATTTGTTGAAGAAGCAGGAAAAAAAATAGAAGTGGTAGTAGCATCTGCATCAGAAGCTGCTCAAATGGCAATCCCAGGTGATGCAGGTGTATATGTTGTAGGAACAGGAAATACAGGGGCAGCAGGAGCTTTTCTAACACTCGGTATTGTTTATTTTATTATCATGATAATTGCCGCATTTCAATATAGAGTCCCACAAGAAGGGTGGAAGCCAGAAGGATATGAACCACCAACTGAGTCAGAGTCTACTGCAAAAATGAAAACCTTAGATAATGTGCATATTAATCAAGCAATTAAAACGCCTCAATTTTATCAATTATGGATTGTTCTATGCTTTAACGTATCAGCCGGCATAGGTGTTATAGGTGTTGCCAAAACAATGATGTCAGAAATATTCGGTTCTGCACCTGAAGGGTCAGACTTAGCAAGTATTGTGACAGCAACATTTGCTGGAACATATGTTTTAATGATAAGTGTATTTAATATGTGTGGAAGAATAATATGGGCATCAATGTCAGATTATATAGGAAGAAAGAATACCTATCACTGCTTTTTTATTTTAGGTACGATTCTTTACCTATCAATACCATTTACCGCAAATGCAGTGAGTGTAAATCCCTCCATTATGTACTTAGTGATGTTTTATGCTGCTACGATGATAATCTTTACGATGTATGGAGGAGGTTTTGCCACAATCCCAGCTTATTTAGCTGATGTATTCGGAACACTTCACGTAGGAGGTATACATGGAAGATTGTTAACAGCTTGGAGTACAGCTGGAGTTATAGGTCCAGTGGCTATAGCACAGCTGAGAAGTATGTCAGTCAATAACTCTCTAAATGATTTAATAAATAAAATTGAACCTGAAAAATTTTTAGAAAAATTTGGAGCTCCTATTGAAAAACTTGATGAGCTAGTAAAAGCAAAAACAGTGACTATATCTAAATTGATGGAAATAGCACCAGAGGGCACAGTAGATCCTACTCCTAGTTTATATAATACAACAATGTATGCAATGGCGGGTTTGCTGATAGTAGCTTTTTTTTCTAATTTACTAATGAGGCCAGTAAATTCTAAGCATCATGTTCAGAATACTCATCCTGGTTTTATGAAGTAAAATATAGGAGTTAATATTTATTAAGATAAATCCAAACCCAGAAGACTCTAGCCTTGTAAAGAAGCTTTTTGCCAAAGATGAAGCTGGTAAAGAAACAGAAACCTTTGCTACAATTGAGAAGCCAGTCTCTATATTTTTGAATGATACACACGTAGTTACTTCTATGACAGTTGGAGATTATCCAAAATACCTTGCTTTAGGATATTTAGTTAATCAAAACATAATAAAGCTTCCTTCAGAAGTATTAGGAATTGATTTTGATGAAGAAATAAATACCGTCGTGGTGAGAACAACCGGAAAAACAAAATACGAAGTTAAAGAAGCCAAAAGAATTAAAACCTCAGGTTGTGCTAATGGAACGATTTTTGAGGATATTATAGATGAAATTGATAATATAAAATTACCTTACAAAACTTTTATTACAAATAAAGAAATATTTGAATTATCAAAAAAAATAAACACTACGCCTTCACTGTATTTAAAATCTGGAGCCATTCATGGTTGCGTACTATGTACGAATAGCAGTAAAATTGCATATTTTGAAGATGTTGGAAGGCATAATGCAGTTGATAAGCTGGCAGGTTTCATGTTTTTAGAAAACATATCACCTATTAATAAAATACTTTATACTACTGGAAGATTAACCAGTGAAATGGTGATCAAAACAGTAATGATGAAAATACCAATTTTAGCATCTAGGTCAGGCTTTACAGCTTGGGGAGTTGAACTAGCACTTAAAACAAACTTAACTATGATAGCGAGATTAAGAGGTAGAAGGTATATGATACTATCAGGTGATAAAAGAATTAAAAATTAAGTTGAAAAATAAAAAACAAAATATTCTATGCGTTATTCTTGCTGGAGGAAAAGGCTCTAGGTTAGATAATAAAGGTAAATTTGCAGAAAAACTTTTAAATATGTCATTATTAGAGCATGTGTATAATAGGATTATTAGACAAACCAACTTAGTAGCTATAAATTTTAAAAAGAATTGTCCAAAAAATTTTAATTTAAATGCTAAAACTATTTATGACTATTTTAAGGAAGACATAGGACCTCTTGCCGGTATTCATTCTGCTCTAAAATATGCTAGTCTACCCCAATTCGGAAGTAATAATTTAGTTTGTACTGTGCCAGTAGACACACCTTTCATACCCTTGGATTTGATAGAAAAATTACAACAAGAATTTGACCCAAAAAAAGATGACTTAGTGGTATCTAAATCTAATAACAGAATACATCCTACAATAGCATTGTGGAAATCAAGCCTTTTAATAAAATTGGAAAAAAGTATTAATAATAATATAAGAAAAATTGATTTATTTACTAAAGATCTATCAATTGCAACAGCTGAATGGGAATGTCGTATATATGATCCTTTTTTAAATATTAATAATTATGAGGATTTAAAAACAGCAGAAAATATGATAATAAAAAAGATATTTAATTAATGCGGTCGTGGCGGAATGGTATACGCGCAACGTTGAGGTCGTTGTGGAGGCAACTCCTTGGAGGTTCAAGTCCTCTCGACCGCACCAAAGGAAGGATTTTATGAAAAAAACTTTATTATTTCTATTCTTATCTATGCTTTTTTTTAAGAATCTTTATTCTGATAGGTTTATGATGAACTGCATAAGTCCTGACAACAAAAAACTAGCATTTTATAAACTAGATAATACAAACGAAAAAAAATTACTATTCACCAGATCCATTAAAGGTAGATGGATAAATTTCTGCATAGATGATGACGATATAAATAAAAAAGTAACATGTGTTTTTGATAAACTTAAAATAATTAGAATAGAAGAAATTAATAAAGAATATGAGTTAATGAAAGTTGAAAACATATTAAATTTTGATGAATATAAGTTAAAAGAAAAAATACGACTTTTTGATAAAATTGAGAAAACAAAATTAAAAAATGAAAATCAAACAATTTATAAATGCAGAAAAATAAGAATATAATATTTTTTTTTTTTTTTTTTTATCTATGAATTCAAATGCAGAAGATATTAAAGAATATAATTTTTTAGATAGGAAAAGTATTTTCTGTCAAAATGAACACGATAAAGACTCTCTTATATTTATCTTTAATAATGATAAAGTATTTAAATTGGAATATTTTAGGAATAATAAAGATTTAATTCATGATGAATTTTTTTCATTTAAAAATCTTGATGAATTAGGTAATTCTTTTTTATATAAAGAAGGAAAGTTGTACTGGAGTAAAAACCCTTGGAATAATTATTACCAATTTGCCTACGACGTGAAGAAAAAGATATTAAAACAAAGACATATATTAAAAAAAAATAAACTTAATTCAATCTTTGCAGATCTTGCAGGAAAGAGTAGGTACTATTTGAAAGTTAATAAATTTAAATGTGATCTTATTAATAATTGGGAAGAATTAAAAGTTAAATTAAAAAAAAATTATTTATAGATTAATGATGCTCATACTATATATTTTATTAAATCAAATAATTTACTTAAAATAAAATTTGTTGATTTTACTTTTATTTATTATAATATACAAAATTAAGTAAAGGCGCGGTACAATTATTTATTTTAGATTTTGCGTCTTATTCTGAATAGAAAGAGTGAGTACTAATGGCTAAAGGCGAAGTAAGATGGTTTAATTATAAAAAAGGATATGGCTTTATATCTCAAGATGGTCAAGAAGAAAATGACGTATTTGTCCATATTTCTGCTGTGAAAGCTTCAGGAATTACAAAGCTTCAGGAGGGACAAAAAGTAGAATACGAAATTAAGGAGCAAAAAAACGGTAAAATGGCCGCCGAAAACCTCAAAACATCGGAATAGTCAAACCTAATTAAATACAATTGTACGGTTTTTGTTAATTAGCACTCTGTGCTGAATATGCCAGTTTATAGCCCTATACAAAACAATATTTTCAATATCTCTCCCTATTGATATAAAATCATCAAGTGTCTTAGTGTGATCAACTCTAGCTACATCCTGCTCAATTATCTGGCCTTCATCAAGTTTATTTGTGACATAATGAGCAGTAGCCCCTATGATTTTAACGCCTTTTAAATATGCTTGATTATAAGGTCTAGCACCTTTAAAACTTGGTAAGAAAGAATGATGTATATTTATAATCTTACCTTCCATTATTTTGCAAAATCTGGGAGATAAAACTTGCATATATCTGGCTAAGACTACCAAGTCTATTTTATTTTCTTTGATTATCTTTAGAAGTCTCTTTTCTTGTTCAGGTTTATTTTTTTTATTTATTGGTAAAACAACATAATTAATACCATATTGTTTTGCTATTTCATTCATATCTTCATGATTTGAAGCTATAATTGGTATATTTGCTTTTAGGCTTCCTAGTTTCCACTGGTAAAGCATATTATTAAGGCAATGTCCAAATTTTGATACCATAATAAGTATATTTTGTTTTTTTGACATATCGTAAATATTAAAAGACATTTTAAAAATCTTCGATATTTCCTTAAATTTAGATATCAAATCTTCTAAATCATTTACTTTAGATGATAAATTAATAGGCGAAAAGTTGACTCTCATGAAAAATTTATTATTTTTGTCATCTTTGAATTGTGAACTTTCTAATATATTAAAGCGATTTTTATATAAAAAATTTGAAACTCTTGCAATAATTCCTGGCTTGTCGTTGCAAATAATTTTTAGTGTATAATTATTATTCAACTTCATACTAATCAATAATTCTATTAGTATCCTGGTAAGAAAAGTATTGAATCTTTTTTTCCTTTACCCATTCTGCATATTTAATCATTATTTTTTCAAAATAATCTTGCTCTATTATATTATGCAACCAGCGGGCCGTTGAATTAAAACGAAACTCACTATCAAACCAATTTTTATCAGCAATTCTAAATTGTCTTACCAGAGGAAAAAGACATATATCTAAAATACTCAGTCTATTTTTAAATATATAATTGTTCTTAGAAGTTTTTAGAATTCTTTCAATCTTTTCTAAAATGTTAGCTGCTTGTTCTTTATGCTCATTTCTTCCTAAATAATCTTCATCTTGTAAATATCTGCTAGAATATTTATATCTGTCCAAGTGAAATTTAAAATTATGATCAAATATTTCTATGGTCTCTAATGTTTCTTCTTTCTGTGCATAGTAAGGAGATAAAAGGTTATGTTCATCATTATTTTTTAATGACCATAAAATTATGTCTAAACTCTCGTCTAAAACTATATCATCAATTTTTAATATAGGCACAGTAAACTTTTTAGATAATCTTTTCATTTCTTGTGGTTTGTTGCTCAAAGAAATCTCTCTTATTTCAACCTTAATTTTGCTAAAATAAATAGCTAGCCTAGCTCTTATTGCGAAAGGACACCTTCTAAAAGAATACAATATTGGTATTGTTGAATTCATAGTTATGTTACCCAATACTTTTTTGCAGTTGTCTAGTCTTATATTTATTTAATTGTGTAATAGTTTTTTTTCCAATACAATTTGAACAAGATATACCTTTAATATAATTTTTACTTCTTTTTTCTAATTCATCAATTGGCATTCTACAGGCATAACACAAATCAAATGATCCTTTGTCTAAGTTCATTTTTAAAGATACCCTATTATCAAAAACAAAACATTCACCTTTCCAAGAGGTTGCTTTTGTATTTTTTTTAAAATAATTCAAAATACCTCCTTCCAATTGATAAACATTCTTAAATCCAGATAATTTAATTAGAGATGAAGCTTTTTCGCACCTTATTCCTCCTGTACAAAACAGGGCTATTTTTTTGTCCTTATTATCTTTAACTAAAATATAATTCTTAATCCATTCTAAAATGGATGTAAAATTCTGACATTTAGGATTAACAGCATTTTTGAAAGAGCCAACTTTTACTTCATAGTCATTTCTTGTGTCAATGAGAATTACGTCAGGACTTTTAATAAATTCTTCCCATTCACTCGGTCGAACATAAGTGCCAACCTTTTTTAAGGGTTTTATTTCTATTAAATTTCTTGTTGTTAGAATTTCTTTTTTAATTTTTATTTTCAGTTTTCTAAAAATATGTTTTTTACAATTAAAAATTTTTATACTTGTTTCTTTTAAAAATATTACTTCTTTCAAATCATCTATAATATTTTCCTTTTTTTCACTTATATATGAAATATTTATATTTATACCTTCTGGCGCCAACAATACTATACCTTTAACATCATATTTCTTAAAAACTTTCGCTATTTTATTTCTTAATCCAAAAATATTTTTAATATTTTCGAAGTTATAATAAGAAATTGCTGTATATTTATTTTCTTGCATATTAGTTTTAGCTATTATAAATCTATTATCTTTAAAGCATATTTTATGAAGATATCAAAAAAAAATAAAAGTAGTAATAAAAAATTCTTCTCTAATACTAGAAAGTATTTTTTCACTGGTGTTGCCGTTACTGCACCTATAGGAATTACCATATATCTTTCTATAATTTTTATAAGCTACATAGATACTAATGTAAAGAATCTTGTTCCTACCAAATATAATCCTGACACTTACCTGCCATTTAATATTCCTGGTACAGGTTTAGTTGTTGCAATTTTGCTATTGATCATAATAGGTTTTTTTACGGCAGGATTTTTAGGTAAAATCTTTGTGGGGATAGGAGAAAAATTAATAAATAGATTACCTGTTGTAAGGAGCATTTACGGTGCTTTAAAACAGATATTTCAAACAATTCTAGGTTCTTCTTCTAAAGCATTTAGAGAGGTAGTATTAATTGAGTATCCAAGAAAAGGTCTATGGGCTGTAGCATTTATTACATCAGAAACCAAAGGTGAGGTAAAAAACAAATTAAAAAAAAACTGCGTAAATGTTTTTTTGCCTACAACTCCTAATCCTACCTCAGGATTTCTTCTATTTGTTCCCTCTAGTGATATAATTAGGTTAAGCATGAATGTAGAAGAGGGTATGAAGTTAGTCATTTCTGGAGGAATAATAACACCTGAAATAAAGAGAAGAAAAAAAACTAAAATCTAGCCTGCAGATATTAGGTCTAATACTCTATCTTTCTTAAATATGTAAAGCAAATTTCTTAGTAATATTCCCCTTGGAGAAATCAAGGTGGGATCTTTATGTAAAATATAATTAGCTTCTTTATTTGCTATTTTAACTAGACTATTATGATGAATTATGTCAAAAAAAATAAAATTTTCGTATCCATATTGCTTAACACCTAAAACCTCTCCACCACCTCTCATTTCGAGGTCTTTCTCTGCTATGATAAAACCATCATTAGTTGATTTCATGACTAACAACCTCTCATATGCACTTTCTGTTAAGTTTTCTTTAAATAATAAAATACACGTGCCATTTTCTTTTCCTCTCCCAACGCGCCCTCTAAGTTGATGAATTTGAGCTAGACCAAAGGTTTCTGATTGTTCTATAATAATAATGTTAGCGTCGGGAATATCTATTCCTACCTCTATTACAACCGTAGTGATAAGTATTTTTATAAAACCAACTCTAAAATTCTCTATGATAGCATTTTTCTCATCAGAACTCATTTTTCCATGTAATATTGCTATATCTTTAAATTTATTTTTAAGTGAATTATACCTATGAATTACATTAGATTTTTTTAATTCTTCTTCTTGGTCAATCATAGGACAAACCCAGAAAATTTTTTTTCCTCTATGAATTTCTTCTTTAACATAACTAATTACTTCTAGTAGATTATTCTCTGACTTAATTATAGTCTTTATCTCTGATTTGTTGGGTCTTTGCTTCATTATACTAACATCTATATCTCCTAATGCTGCTAGCATAAGAGTTCTTGGTATAGGAGTTGCTGACAATAATAGCATATCTACATTTTTACCTTTCTCTCTCATTTTTAACCTTTGCTCTACTCCAAATCGATGTTGTTCATCTATAATAACAAAAGATAAATTTTTAAATTTTACTTTTTCTTGAATTAGACTATGAGTTCCTATTACTAAGTCTGCTTCTCCTTCTGATATTTTTTCTAAGATAACTTCTTTTTTTTCTGATGATGATACTAGTAAAAAACAGCTTATATTAAAATTTTTTAAAAGTAGTGTTGCTAATTTATAATGCTGTTTAGCTAAAAGCTCTGTAGGAGCAAGTATAGCAACTTGATATTTAGATTTTATAACATAATATGCAGAAAGCAATGCTAGTATTGTTTTACCTGTACCAACGTCACCGTGAATTAATCTATTCATTCTTTGTTTTTTTAATAGGTCTTTTATAACCTGATTTAAAATTATTTTTTGCTCTTCAGTTAACTGAAATGGTAACGAATTTATTAACTTATTTAAGTATAGTTGATTTGAACTAAAATATTTATTTCCCAGTTTTTTATTAAAGCTATTTCTGACGAGAATTAGTGATAATTGTGAGGCTAATAACTCATCATATGCTAGCCTCATTAATGCAATAGACTTTTCTTTCTGAATACTTTCATTTATAGGAAAATGCAAACTTTCTAGTGCTTTTTTCCAATTAGGTACGTTTTTATAATTATCAAATAAGTTCTTATTCCATTCAGAAATATCAGGAATTTTTTTAAATATAGTCTCTATAGACTGTTTAATTTTATCTGATTTCAGGCCTTTTTTTTGTCTATAAATAGGTTTAACAAGAAGTTTATTTTTATCGAAATTTATAATGGAATCAATAATATTAGGATGAGTTACTTGATACTTTTTTGCGTAAATATCAAGCTTTCCACTTACGACGACCTCTGTATTCTCTGGAAAAATTTTTTTTAAATATCCTGTTTTCTTTGTAAAAAATACTAAAAATATAGTTTTCTCGCAAAAAGTAGTTTTAATCTTGTACGGTGCATTTCTTATCCTAAAAGGATTATAATGTTTTTGGATAAAAAGTTTTAATATAACTTTTTTTTGATCTTCTAAATCCTCCCAATTATTACATATTTGATGTTGTATAACTCTATTAGGCAAATAAAATAATAAGTCTATAAATTTATATCCAATATTTTCTTCAATTTTTTTTAATTGTTGGTCGTTAGGTAGAATTGAACGAATATTCTGAAATAATATTGTTATAGATTTATTTTGCATAATATAAATTTATAATTTATTTAATTTAAATGGAAAAGTATTTAAATAAATTAAAATATAGATCATGGCATAGAGGTACAAAGGAAGCCGATATCTTTTTGGGGACTTTTTTTAATGAAAATGCCTCTAAAATGAGTCTTAAAGAATTAAAAGATTATGAAAGGTTCTTATTTAAGATTAATGATAATGAATTAATTTACATAATCAGAAAAGAAAAACCTTGGCCAGAAGGTTTGCCAAAAAATATAATTAAATTAATGGAAATATATATATCTAGTGGAAATTCTAAAAGAAAAATTTAAATTCATCGATAATAACTTTATATTCTATAATGCTTCATTGGGAATTCAACCTTTTCTTATAGAACAGATAAGGAGATTATATTCAAAAGATCAAATTTTACTTATTCTACAAAATAATGAAGAAATTGATAAATTTTTGCCATTATTTAAACTTTTTTCGTATGATAGCGAGTTATTGGATTTTCCAGCTTGGGACTGCATGCCCTATGATGATATTTCCCCTACAAAATCAATTATAAATAGAAGATTTAAAACCTTTAAGCAAAGAGAAAAAATCAGAGACAAGCCTTGTCTTATTCTAACTAGCATAGATGCTTTGATACAAAAGGTACCTATAACTGATGAAATTAAGAAACTTTTCTTAAAATTTACTACAAAATGTTCTTATAACATTATTCAAATTAGGAAAGATTTACAAGATTTAGGATACAAAAGAGTAAATCTGGTACTAGAGCCCAATGAATACGCAATCAGAGGAGGTATAATAGATATTTGGCCATTAGGAGAAGCGGTTCCATATAGATTGGATTTCTTTGGAGACCAGTTGGATGAGATAAAAATTTTTAATCCAATATCACAGATTGCAAATACTAAAGTTAATTCTATTTTAATAGAAAGTCCCATAGAGGTTCCATTAAATGATATTAATGTAGAAAATTTTGTAACTAATTACAGAAAGATATTTGGTCCTGTTGTTAATAAAGATTTACTAATTCACACTATTAAAACTAAGCATAGATTAGAAGGAGTAGAACACTGGTTACCTTTATTCTATAGCACAAACCTAGTTAACTTATTTAATTTTTTTAATCCAAGTTTAGTAATTGCAAAAAATGATTTACTTTCTATGATTAAAAAAAAAATAAAAGAAATACAAAATATTTACAATGAAAAAAGTACTTTTTATGAAGAAAATAGAGATGAAAATAATGGACCTCTAACCCCGAACAAACTCTATGTTGAAGAATTAGAATTAAGTCAATGTCTGCAAAAAATAAATAAATGTTTCATAGAAGAGATAGATCTGCAGCATGGAATAAATACATTCAATATTAAAAGCTCCGATAATTTAGAATTTCTAGGACAAAGACTTACAAGACAACAGGTTGTTGAAAAAGTAGAAAAAATTCTAAAAAAATATTTAAATAATAAAAAAATGATTTTCTGTTTCAATAATGAAGAAGGTAAAAAATATATTAATACAATATTATCTAATTTTCCTAGGATAAATTTAAGGAGTACATCTAAAGATATTAAAAGTTGTTTGGATAATTTATCTATAGTCGATTTACTATTTCTTCCTCTTGAGACTGGTTTTGAGACAGATCTAATAAAACTAATTTCAATACAAGAAATCATTGATCTCAAAAACACCACAAAGGAGAAAAAATTTAAAAATAATATATCTGATTTATCACAATTAAATCTTGAGGACTTCGTTGTACATAGAGATCATGGGATAGGAAAATATTTAGGTTTAAAAACAATATCTATATTAGAAAAGCCACATGATTGTCTAGTTATTGAATATCTTAATGAGTCAAAACTATATGTACCTGTAGAAAACATAAATCTAATATCAAAGTATGGGAGCTCTTTATCACATGTTGAATTAGATAAACTTGGATCACAAAGCTGGAATAAAAGAAAATCAGCTGTTAAAAATAAAATCAGAGACTTGGCAAATACTTTAATTACTAATGCTGCCAAAAGAAACTTACATAAATCAAAAAAAATGGATATAAATAATATTAATCTCGATCATTTCTCAAAGGAATTCAGTTATATAGAAACAGAAGATCAATTAGCAACATTAACAGAAGTTTATAAAGATCTATCATCTGGTTATTTAATGGACAGATTGGTGTGTGGAGATGTTGGTTTCGGAAAGACTGAAATTGCATTAAGAGCTACTTTTGTGGTGACTCAAAATGAACTTAATACTTTGGTAATTGTTCCTTCTACTTTATTGGCAAGACAGCATTATGAAACTTTTAAGAAAAGGTTCAAAAATTTTGCAGAAGTAGAAATAATTACTAGATTCACAAATATTTCTAAAAAGAAAATGTTAATAGATGAATTTTGTAAGTCTAAAATTAAAATACTTATTTGTACACATTCAATATTTACTGCTGATTTAAAGGAGGCAAACCTCGGATTGATTATAGTAGATGAAGAACAGCATTTTGGTGTGGCTCAAAAAGAAAAAATAAAAAGATTTAAAACTAATGTTAATATTCTTACTTTAACAGCCACACCAATACCAAGAACCTTGTATATGTCTCTTTTAGGCATAAGGGAACTGAGTTTGATAAAGACTCCACCAGTAGACAGGAAAGCAGTTAAAACTTATATCAGTAAATTTGAAAAATCAATTATTTATAGGTCTATCAAATATGAATTAGATAGAAATGGTCAAATATTCTTTGTTGTTCCTAAAATAAAAAATATTGATGATGTTCATAAAAAAATAAAAGTTATTCATCCACATTTAAAAATTGGAATTGCTCATGGAAAGCTCAAAACTAATGAAATAGAAAATGTTATGAGTAATTTTGTAAATAAAAAAATTGATTTACTAATATCTACATCTATTATAGAAGCAGGTTTGGATATTCCTTCAGCTAATACCTTAATAGTTTATAAAGCTGATTATTTTGGTTTAGCACAACTACACCAACTTCGTGGAAGAATCGGTAGAGGAAAAATTAAAGGTTTTGCCTATTTTACTATAGAAAAAAGTAATATTACTGAGAATGCGACCAGAAGATTAAAGGCTTTAAAGGCTATGGATAAGTTAGGTGCAGGAATAAATCTTGCAAACTATGATCTAGATATCAGAGGTGCAGGAAACCTTTTAGGTGAAGAACAGTCAGGACAAATTATTCAAGTTGGAATAGAACTTTACCAAAAACTGTTGAAGGAGTGCCTTAGTGATTTAAAAAATGAAAAGAAAGAAACATTATCCTCAAGTGTAGAAATTAATATTAAATTACCAATCCTAATACCTGAGCAATACATTCCAGATTTATCATTAAGGTTATCCTTATATAGAAAACTAGGAGAAATTAATGACTTTCAGGAATTAAATGTATACAAGCAAGAAATTAAAAATAGATTCGGCAATATACCAGTGGAGTTTAATAATTTGATAGAAATAATATCTCTGAAAATTTTATGCGGTAAAGCCAATATAGTAAAATTGAACATAACTAATAAAAAATTCTTTATATTTTTTGACAAAAAATTTAAAAATTATTCAGATAATTTTATTAAATGGATAACTTCAAATAAATCTAGTATCATTTTGAATAATACACATAACATTGAATTTCTTCACCACATAGAAGAACCAGAAAATCAACTATTGAATGTTATTGAATTAATAAATAAAATTATAATTTTATTAGAAAATGAGTGAGATAATAAACTATGAATATTGACTTTAACAAAGAAGATACTGCTTTTAAAAAACAAGTCGAGGATTTTATAAACCAGAATTTAGACAAAGAACTGCAAAATAAAATATACAATGGTGAAAAACCAAGTAAGAATGAAGTTATAGATTGGCAGATTAAGCTTAATGAAAAAGGTTGGCTGGCTCCTGATTGGCCTTTAGAATATGGCGGTTGTGATTGGACACCTACAAAAAAATACATTTTTGAACAAGAGATGGCAAATGCTAATACACCTCAGATAGTCCCATTTGGGGTTACAATGATAGGTCCTGTATTAATTAAATATGGAACCCCTGAGCAAAAATCATATTTCCTACCCAAAATACTCAACTCTGATCATTGGTGGTGTCAAGGCTATTCAGAGCCAGGTTCTGGTTCTGACCTGGCTTCTTTGAAATGCAAAGCAGAAAGTAAGGGTGACAATTATATAATTAATGGCACAAAGACATGGACTACTTTAGCACAATATGCTGATTGGATGTTCTGTCTTGTTAGAACTAGCAATCAAGGAAAACCACAAGAAGGTATTAGTTTTATTATGATCGACATGAATACAGTTGGAATTAAAGTTGACCCAATAATAACTTTAGATGGTTCTCACGAAATAAATACTGTTTATTTAGAGGATGTTGTAGTACCAAAGAAAAATCTTATATTTGAAGAAAATAAAGGATGGACAGTAGCAAAGTACTTATTAGGGCATGAGAGAACTTCAATTGCAGCAGTTGGTCGTTCAAAAAGTGCCTTAAAGAAACTAAAAAATATTGCCATTGAAGAATTAAATAATGATATGCCCCTTATTGAAGATACAAGGTTTAGAGATAAATTGACTAATCTAGAGATGGATTTAGCGGCTTTAGAATATACTGAACTGAGAATTTTATCAGAAATGAGTAAAGGGGCATCTCCAGGTGCTGAAGCATCACTTTTAAAAATTAGAGGATCCGAGATGCAACAAAAAATTAGTGAGCTTACTCTGGATGCAGTAGCTTATTACGGACTTTCAAACTTGGAAAATTCAAAAAAAGGCTCTAATAATATGCCAATAGGTCCTTCCTATTCTAATGGTGTTGGAAATAATTATCTGAACTTAAGAAAAACCACTATTTATGGTGGGTCAAACGAAATTCAGAAAAATATACTTACAAAAATGGTATTAGGTCTATAAAATGAATCTCGGATTAAATGAAGAGCAAAAGCTACTGAAATCTTCAGCAGAAAAATATTTTCATAACAACTATTCATTTGAAATTAGGAGAAAATATATAGAAGGATATCTAGATAAGAATGAACTATGGAAAAGTCTTTCGGGTTTAGGGTGGTTAGGATTGCCTCTCAGTACTAAGCATGGAGGATATGGTGGAAGTGTTTCAGATGTAATGGTGTTAATGGAGACATTTGGCGCTTTCCTTGTAACAACACCTTATGTCTATTTTACAATTATGTCAGGTAAAATTATTGAAAAATTAGGGTCTTCTAAAGAAACTTTATCTATACTATCAGATATTTCAGAAGGAGAAGCTAAAATAAGTTTTGCTTTTGCAGAACCTCAAAATAGATATGACAGTAATAAAATTAATACTATTGCAAAAAAAAATGATAACAATTGGTTAATTAATGGAAAAAAAAACTTTGTAGTAGGAGCAGAGGAATGCAATAAGTTACTAATACCTGCATACTGTAAGGAAGACCAAGAAATTAAGCTTTTTTTGTTAGACAAACGTAATGATAGCTTAATAATCAATTCTTATCATAATATAGACTCTTCCTCAGTGGCGGACTTAAATTTTGATAACTTTGTTATAAATAATAATAATTTAGTTGGTTCATTTAAAAAAGAAGATTATTATAAGGTTTTTGAATACTTATTAGATTATGCAACTCTTGCTAATTGCTCTGAAGCATTGGGTATTATTAATAAGATGTATGATCTTACATTAGAATATGTTAAAACAAGAGAACAGTTTGGTAAGAAAATAGGAAAATTCCAAGTCATTCAACATCGTATGGTTGACTTATTTATAAAAAAAGAAGAAATGAGATCTCTTAATTACATGGCTCAAGTTCATATGTCTGAAAGTTCAAAGTATAGAAAAAAAAAAATATCTTTAAATAAGATTTTTTTAGGAACTCATGCTAAAAATTTTGGCCAGGATTGTATACAATTACATGGTGGAATGGGTGTAGCAGATGAAATGCAAATAGGACACTATTTTAAAAGATTAACATCACTTAACACTATTTTTGGAAATGTCGATTACCATTATAAAAGATATGCAGGTATCTAGTAATTAATTGAAAATTATGTTTTTCTTTAAAGATATAAAAAATATAATTTTTATTTTAAGCTCATTAATTTTTATTTTATTGTTAATAGTTTTTTTTACATTTTTCTCATTAGCATTAATACCTTTACTAATTACATTTTTTGTTTTTAGAAAATTTCTTTTAAAAAAGATTTTTTTTAATCAAAAAAGCGCATGGAAAAAAAACCATACTTTTAATACTGAAAAATATATAGATGTTGAATATAAGAAAGATAATGAAAAGGAAATTAAATAGATATTAAGAAAATATTTCAGAATATATTCTTTTTTTGTTTGCATTAAGAGATGCAGCGCTTTTTTTGCTATGACTTACAAATCCATTTGATCCACATATAAAAACAATGTGGGTTGATAAATCATTAAAGATTCTAGGCAGAACTTTCTCAACCCTTCCGTAAAGAAATCTATTAGCAACATTAATATTCTCCCTAGTAAGGGTTATTTTAAATGAAAAGTTTTTATATTTTTGTTCTATTTTATGAAGAGTGTCCATTTCTAAAATTTCAATTCTTGATCTTACAGATAGTAATACTAGCACAGAAAGATCTTTATTCTTTTTAAGAATATTCTTTAGAATACTTAATATAGGAGCTATGCCTGTACCACCAGCTAGGGCTATTATAGGTTTTTGGAAGTCTACTTCAAAAATAAAGCTGTTATAAGGACCTTTGATGTTAATTATATCTCCTGGTAGAACTTCCTTTGATAAAAAAGCACTTAAGCCATTTTCATTATGCTTAGCTATTAAAAATCTCAGCATATTTTTTGAGGCTTGCATATTATCATTAGGAGAATTACAAATAGAATATTTTCTTAGTAAATTTAGTTCTTTACAAATAATTTCTACATGCATTCCTGCTTCAAATCTAAAATTTAATTTCTCAGGAACCATAACCTGAAGCTCTTTGACAATAGGTGTTATTTGTTTATTACTAATTACTTCCAGAAAAAATTCTTTAGGTTCTATTTTCACTCTTTTATTTTCTTGAAGTATTTTCTTTATAGTATGAGAAGGATATTCTATTGTAATTTCTTTTGAATCTGCAATAGATTGACACAATAATATTCTTTTTTTTTTCTCCTTACATTCAACTTTACTTCCATCTAATTTTTTAATTCTTCCATTAACTAATTGTACTGAACAAGTTCCACAATAGCCTGATCTGCATCCATGAGGTAGATTAATATCTGATTTCAGACCTGCTTCTAAAATTGTAAATGCTTCTTCTGATAAAAAACTAACATTTGACTCCTTTAAAAAAATAGTATTTTTTATTTCCATTTTATTGAGCAACCCATGCTGTTATGTTGTACTTTTGTTTGTTCATTACTTTCAACCATTCTCTGAAAAGCATTTAACAATTCTGGTACTCTATTTAAAGTATTTTTTTTATAACCAATATTATCTAATCTTCCTCTGTAAAATAGTTTTTTTTCTTTGTTAAAACAGAAAAAATCAGGCGTGCAAACAGCTTGGTATGAAGTAGCGACCTTTTGATCTTCGTCATATAGGTAAGGGAATTTAAACTTATGTTGTTCAGCAAAATCTATCATGTTTTGAAAAGAGTCTTCAGGGTACTTTTTTACATCGTTAGACATTATAGCTATTGCTCCTACTTCTAACTTGCTCAGGTTAGAGAAGTCAGTAACTAATCTGTTTATAATGTCTTTCACATAGGGACAGTGATTGCAGATAAAAGCGACAGCTAAACCATTTTTTTTACTAGCAGATGCGTAAGTTATTTTTTTACCCTCAGTAGATAACAATTCAAATTCTGTAGCTTTCATATCTAAGTTAATTTCTGTACTATTTGTAGGCATATAAATAAAATAATGTTTTAAAAAAATATGTAAATATATTATTAATACTTGAAAAGTTTTTGTTTTATAATAATTTCTTTATTATGACTAATATTATAGAAGTAAAAAATATTACCAAAAAATTTGGTTCTTTTTTAGCAGTAAAAAACTTAAGTTTTTCTCTTAATAAGGGAGAAATATTAGGCTTCTTAGGTCCTAATGGAGCAGGAAAGACCACAACCATGAGAATAATTACTGGTTTTTTATCCCCCAATGATGGTTCCATTAAAATTAACGGTAAAGATTTGACTGATGATCCTATAAGTTGCAGAAGATTAATTGGTTATGTGCCTGAAGGATCACCTTTATACAATGAAATGTCAGTTATAGATTTTTTAAGATTTATTTGTGAAATTAGAGATTTAGGAAATGAAAATATTGAAAAAGAAACAAGCCGAGTAATAAAACTGCTTAAATTAGAAAATGTCCTTTTTCAGAAAATAGAAACTTTATCAAAAGGATATAAACGAAGGGTAGGATTAGCTCAGGCTATCATTCATAATCCACAGATATTAATTTTAGACGAACCAACAGACGGTTTAGATCCTAATCAAAAAAATGATGTAAGAAACCTTATAAAGGAACTTGGCAAAGATAAAGCCATTATTATATCTACACATATTCTCGAAGAAATTAATGCTTTGTGTAACAGAACTATGATTATTTCTAAAGGAAAACTTTTAGTTGATGACCATCCTTCTAATATTTTGAAAATGTCTAAAACATATAATAGTCTTAAAATATCTATAGAAGAGAAAAAAAATAATGAATTTAAAAAACTTTTAATTTCAAATAAAATTGCAAAAAATATTGATATAAACAATGATTTATGTGTGATCAAAACTAGTAATTATAAACAACTTAAAAATGATCTAAACAAACTAATAAAAAATCAATCCCTGACTATTAAACATCTATCTGTATCAGAAGGAAGTTTAGAAGAGGTATTTAGAGAGATGACATCAAATGAATGATTTCTTAAAATTGACTTTTTCCTTATTTAAAAGGGAACTTTTAGGCTATTTTTCTACTCCTATTGGCTATGTTTTTATTACAATATTTCTCTTATTAGCTGGTCTATTTACATTTTATTTAGGAAATTTTTTCGAAATAGGACAAGCGAGCTTAATAAGTTTTTTTCAATGGCATCCCTGGCTTTATCTTTTTTTAATACCAGCAATTTCTATGAGGTTGTGGGCTGAGGAAAAAAGAACTGGAACCATAGAGCTTTTAACTACTCTTCCCATTAACACATTTGCTTTAGTTTTGGGAAAATTTTTATCTGCATGGCTATTTACGTTTATTTCATTGATATTAACCTTTCCAATCTGGTTAACTGTTAACTATTTAGGTAATCCTGATAATGGAGTAATAATTGCAAGCTATTTAGGAAGCTTACTAATGGCAGGAGGGTACTTGTCAATCGGAAGTTGTATATCTGCTTGTACAAAAAATCAAGTAATTGCTTTTATTATATCAGTAACTATATGTTTTTTATTTACTTTAAGCGGGTTACCAATGGTTTTAGACTTTTTTAATATCTGGACCGGTCAAACTGTTACTGATGTTATTTCTTCCTTTAGTTTTTTATCAAATTATAATGATATAACTAGAGGACTGATAGATGTAAGAAGTCTAATATTTTTTTTCACCTTAATAACAGCTTTCTTAACTATTAATGTTTTTATAATAGAGGACTTGAAAGAATAATATGAAGAAAAAAAATAGATTAAACTTATCTTTAAAAAATGTAGCATTTATCAAGATTATTAGTGTTGTTTTAGTTTTTTTGCTATTTAACATACTGTCACTTAAATTAATTACTGGTATTAAATTTGATCTTACTTTTAACAAATTATATACAGTTACTGATAATACGTACAATATTATCAGGAATATTGAAGAGCCTATAAATATCAAACTTTTTTTTTCTGATAGCTTGAGTAATGACATACCTCAAATCAGAGAATATGAAAAAAGAGTAAGAGAATTATTATTAAATTATAAAAAAATATCCGATAGCAAAATAAATTTAGAAATTTTAGACCCTAAACCTTTTACTGATTTAGAGGATTTAGCAAGTCTATACGGATTACAAGGATTACAGTTAAACCAAGAAGGAGAAAAGTTTTATTTCGGTGCTGTTATTACAAATTCAGTAGATGATGCTGTAGTGATACCTTTTTTTGATGTTGCCAGAGAGCAATTCTTAGAATATGACCTCACTAAAACTATTTTCAACTTGGCAAACACAGGAAGACCGATAATAGGACTTATATCTGGATTGCCTTTTATAGGTGGTGTAGATAACTCTTCAGGTACAGTTGAATTACAGGACCCATTTTATTTACACTCTAAAATTACGGAATTATTTGAATTAAAGGATTTATCAATTAAGACTACATCAATACCTGATGAAATAGATCAACTATTAGTTATTCATCCTACTAGCTTAAGCAAGGAAACTTTATATGCAATAGACCAATTTGTTTTAAGTGGAAAAGGAGCAATTTTTTTTGTAGACCCATTCTCTGAATACGAAAAGACGAGAACTCCTAGTAATCAAAAAACAAGAGAAATTCCAGAGTCAAACCTTGAAAAACTCTTTAATAAATGGGGCTTTTCAGTTGAACCAGGTATGGTGGTAGGGGATGTAGTTAATGGAAGAAAGGTAAGTTTAGGAAACCCTAACGACCAAAAGATTGTAACATATATTTTATGGTTAGCATTGCAAGATAAGTTGCTATCAAGAGATGATATTATTACATCTAATTTAGATTATGTTTTTTTCAAATCTGCTGGAGCTATAAAGAATTTAGTATCAAACAACTCTCTAGAAATTACGCCTTTGGTAAGCACTTCACAGAATTCTATGCTTGTAGAGAGGTTTAAGATGCAGTTTAGGGCAGATCCAGAGGCATTATTGAATAACTTTGTTCCTACTGAAGATATTTACACATTAGGGGCAAGAATAAAAGGCAGTGTAGTGTCCGCCTTTAGTGAGCAGGAATTAAATGAGTTGGTAGCTGACACAGAAGGACATATAAAAAAAAATAAAGAAATAAATATTATTGTTTACACGGATACTGACATTTTATCAGATGACACATGGCTATCACAGCAAGACATGTTTGGAAGAGACAATATAACTCCGATTGCCGATAATGGTAGATTAGTAATAAACTCTATAGAGTCGATGAGCGGAGGAAAAAATATGATTAATTTGAGAAGTAGAGGTACATCTAATAGGCCATTTGAGATCGTTGAAAACATGCAAAAAGATGCTGAACTGGCATTTAGAGAAAAGGAAATATCACTTCAACAAGAACTAGAGGAAACTGAAAAAAAACTTTCTGAAATAAAAAGTGGAGGAACTAAAAACGGAAATTATGATTTAGAACAAAGTAAAACTATCGAAGCTTTCAATATAAAAATATCAAAAATAAGAAGAGAATTAAGGGAAGTTCAAAGAGAATTAAATCAAGATATTAAAAATTTAGAAAGTAACTTAAAAATTTTAAATATCTGGCTAATGCCAATTTTAGTATTATTACTTTTTGCTTCCTTAAAGGTTTTCTCATTAAAAAGAAAAAAGGTATTCTATAAAAGCATAGGAAGAATTAAATAACATGAAGAGACTCACTGTTATTTTTGGTAGTTTATTTATTGTAACTCTTTTATTAATTACAATACTGATAACAAATAAAAAAAATTATATAACAGATAAAAGTAAAATAATTTTATACGAGGATTTTAATAATAAACTGAAAGATTTTGATAGAATTATTTTTAGCAATAATAGTAATAAATATGAAATAATTAAAGAAAAAAAAAAGTGGTTAATACCTAGTTATGAAGGCTACCCTGTAGACTTAAATAAGATAAATATTTTTCTTCTTGAGATAGCTGAATTAAAACTCGTTGATAAAAAGACTAGTGATCCTAATTATCATGAAAGGTTGGGTGTTTCTGAAAGGTTTAATGATAAAACTGATAGCAATAGGGTGGAGATATACAGTAAAGATATAAAATTATATGATTTTATTATAGGTATCAGAGGAAAAAATAAATTAACCAAGGATACAAGATACATCAGAAGAACAGATGAAAATCAAGTTTGGCTATTTACGGATAGTCTAAACATTTACCAAGACGATATATCCTGGGCAAATACAGCTCTTTTAAAATTAGGTCGTTGGAGAGTAAAAGATTTTAAATCTATAGATGCAAAAAATAAAAAGAATAGTTTTTCAATAACAAGAAAAAGTTATGATAGTCAAATGTATGAATTAATGAACATTCCTGCTGATTATATTCTTTCTAACACATATGTTACAAATTCAGTAGTATCGACTTTAGAAGGCTTTGAAATTAAAGATATAATCAAGGCAACAGATTTAAAGGCAAAAAAGCCTTTAAAAACTATAGAAGTTGCTACTTTTGATGGTTTAGAAATGCGTATAAGAATATTTAACTACAAGAATGATAAATATATTAAGCTTGACTTGTTTAGTAATATAAATAACAGAGAAGAATTAGAGAAAGATGGCCCTGTAGTTATAGGTATTCCTAGTATGAAAAAGTTCACTGAAGTTGAAGAAGAAGTAGAAAATAATTCTTTTTTGAGCAAATGGGCATTTAGATTAGATAAAGAATCTATTGATAATTTACTTTATGATAAAATGAGCATGTTGAAAAAGAGAGAAACAAAGGATGATTAAAACTGTAAAAGTGAAAAATGCTCTACTTTTTCTTCTTTAATTTTTTTTAATCCATTTAAAAACTTTAACTCAATCATAAAACAACATTCAATTAAGTTACAACTAGAAATATTTACTAAATCTATTGCAGCTTTTACTGTTCCACCGGTAGCTAATACGTCATCTACAATCAAAACGTTATTATTATGCCTAATAGCATCTTTATGAATTTCAATAGTATCAGTTCCATATTCTAAAGAATAAGTCTTCTTATGCACAGAATGTGGTAACTTATCTTTTTTTCTGATGGGAACAAATCCACAACCTAATCTAGTTGCTAGGCTTGAACCAAGAATAAATCCCCTTGCCTCGATACCAACTACTATATCAATATTTTTCTTTTTATATCTATTATAGAATTGTTCAATTAAATATTTGTAAGCGACCCCATTTGACAAAAGAGGAGTAATATCTTTAAATACTATTCCTTTTTTAGGAAAGTCTGGTATATCTCTTATATATTTTGTTAAATTCAAGTGATTTTTAAATTAAAAATAATAATATTTATACTTAGTATAAGCCTGAACCTTTTTTCTAGTCAAGAAGAAGAAATAATAGGTAATATTTCTTATTATAACATAAGGGAAGGAGAAAATTTAATAGAAATTTCAAGGAAAAACAATCTCTCATTTCCCGAAGTTATGATAGCAAATCCAAAAATCAAAGATCCTTGGTTACCTAAGGAAAGCGAAGTTATTATATTGCCAAAAAGGCACATTTTACCAAATGTAAAAAAAGAAGGAGTCGTTGTTAACAAAGGCGATCTTCGAGTGTATTATTACGGCAAAAATTCTGTTATTTTATCCTACCCCATAGGAATTGGTAGAGGAGATTGGGAAACGCCTACTGGTAAAGCAAGTATAGTTGGTAAAAAGAAAAATCCTTATTGGACAGTTCCTAAGTCTATCTTAGAAGAAGAACCTCACTGGCCTAATGTAGTAAAACCTGGTCCCGATAATCCTTTAGGCACTAGGGCGATTTATTTATCAATGACAGGCTATTTGTTGCATGGCACTAATAAACCATGGGGGGTGGGTATGAAAGTCAGCCACGGATGCATTAGGTTATTTCCTGAGGACATAGAAGAATTATTTGAGTACATTAAAATTGGAGATAAAGTAAATGTTATTGACCAGCCAGTAAAAGCTGGATGGTCTGGAGGTGTACTATACCTAGAAGTCCATACTATGCATCCATATGGTCTTGAGGATGGTGAAAAGATTAAGCCAAATATAAGGCTTCTTCCTGAAGCAGCAAGAATTATACAAAGTAAGGCTGGAACCTATATTGGTAAGATAAACTGGAAAAAAGTTACAGAGACAGTAAGTAAAGCCTCTGGTATGCCAGAAGCTATTCTTACTATATATGATTGATTATAAACTATTTTCTGGAAATAGTTTTAAACATCCTGTCTATTTTATCATTGAGAGCTCTCAAAGCTGACCTGTTTTGTTCAGTCATTGCTTCAGCTCTTGCAATTGCTTTGTCTTGATCAGCATCCTTGGCAGCTAACGCAGACTTAATTTCAGCTATTGCAGCATCTTGTGCAGCTTCTAACGCTGCTCTATCCTTAGGTGCTTCACAACCAGCTAATGCTAAAAGAAAAACTCCTAAAGTTAGTATCGATAATTTTTTAAACATACTATACTCCAAATTAATAATAAAAAATATAGATAACTCTTCTTATAAAGTAAAGCTTTAAAACTATTTTTTAGTACACATTCTAATTGCATAAATAATAGCAGCAACCATATTGGTACTCCTTACTTTATTTTTAAAGGCTAGATCAAAAGCTGTACCATGGTCTACAGAAGTTCTTATAATGGGTACTCCTAGGGTAACATTAACGCTTTGGTCAAAATATAAGAGTTTTACAGGAATATGCCCTTGGTCATGATAGTTTGCAATAATAAGATCATACTTTCCAGATATTGCTTGTCTGAAAATAATATCAGCTGATATAGGATTGCTAATATTTATTCCTTCTTTCTTTAATATATTTATTGCGGGTAAAAAAAACTTAATTTCTTCATCTCCAAACATGCCATTCTCACCTGAATGAGGGTTTAGACCGCATATTCCAATTTTTGGATTTTTATATCCAATTTTTAGCATATGTTCGTATCCAATCCTTATGACTTCTAAAAGCTTATTTTTATTTATAGTTTCAATGGCATCCTTGAGAGATAAATGGCAAGTTACATGAAGAGTGGAAAATCTTTTATTGCTCAGCATTAAATAAGGATTCTTAACATTAAATAAATTTGCTATAAGTCCCGTATGACCATCAAAAAAATGTTCTGCCATATGCAAAGAGGTTTTAGAAATAGGTGCTGTAATTATTGCTGCTATTTTTTTATCTTTAAATAGTTCAACTGCTTTACAAATTGATAAAAATGCTATTTCACCACCTACTTTAGTAGAACAGCTTTTAAAAATTAGATCATCAAATTCAATATTAATAAACTCTTTTATATTTGATAAGTCTGGATTTATTTTGTTTAAAGAACATGCCTTTGTAAAAGATTTTTTACTACCTATGATTATAAATTTATAGGGTAACTTTTTTTTTAAGAAAAAATTTAATGCCTTTGCTGAAATTTCTGACCCGACACCACATGGGTCTCCTAGAGTTATACATAGAGTGAAATTATTATTCATCATAGATACTTTAACATTAATATTTATATTTACTTATATATATAATGATTATATAAATATTTAATAGTCCCCATCGTCTAGCGGTCTAGGACGCCGCCCTTTCACGGCGGAAACACGGGTTCGATTCCCGTTGGGGACGCCAACTATTTATACATAAGTTTCATATTTATTAAAAATTGGTGCACTTTTTAAAAATAATATTTCTTAAGTATTTAATACGAATAGATTAATTACAAATGTATTTAGTAGTATGCATATTTAATATTATTCAAGTATTGCAAATTTATAAAATCTAAAATATAAATAATATATCACTAATGCAATATTATTGCATTTTACTTATAGAGGAGAATATAAATGAAAGTTGCATATATCTTTAGAAATAATATGGCTAGTACTTTCCAACTTGCCACAATGATTTTACCACAGTTAGAAACAAATACTCATCTTGTAAATGTTCTGGGAATGTTTTTCTTTGATGATAATATTAATATTTTAAGACAAAATGATCCTGTTGGTGAGCGTTTAGCGAAAATTGCAAAAGAAAAAGGTATGTTGTTAATGGTATGTGACCAATGTGCTGTTA